>Ga0208964_1000443_pt1 | contig 22171 bp, 17 predicted proteins | sample AOAMet1_08_M0_20_2_FD_188227 | JGI IMG/M metagenome (GOLD analysis project Ga0208964, IMG submission 188227) | Ammonia-oxidizing marine microbial communities from Monterey Bay, California, USA - CAN11_08_M0_20 (SPAdes) | ecosystem: Environmental > Aquatic > Marine > Intertidal zone | place... | reverse complement strand
AGTTGTTAGGGAATAAGCGACACGCGGTCAAATTGTATACGCGTTTGGTCGATGGATTTCCCGAGTCAGAATTTTCGATTGACGCGAAAAAGCGACTCGCCGTGATGGAAGATAAGCCAGGTCAAAATAAAGCTGAGGTAGCTGAGCAACCTAAAACAACTAGCGACCGTTAATGAGGTCGGAGCCGGATGTTCGTTGAACTCCGGAAGTCCAAGAGTGTTACTGACGATGCGTTGGTTTTAACTAGAGTGAGAGATAAAGATGACATTACGATCCAGATCTTTGCAGCGAGGTTTACTCTTAAGAGTCAGTCTCGTCGTGACGCTTTTTGCGATTGCCTCCTGCGGCGAGCTGTCGGCCCAGGAGATTGGCAGCGGATTTGAAATGCCAGAACCTGCTGTTGAGGTGGCCGAACCGAATAGCCGAGCGGATGCGGTCGTCGATTCAGGCTCATCGAGTCAGGTTATTTCGGGGACGCGTCGGTTAACCGACATCGTGAAGAGTGGCGGCCCGCTGATGATCCCAATCGGAATCTGTTCGTTCATTCTGGTGGTATTCGTTTTTGAGCGATTGATTGGGCTCCGAAAAGGGAGGATTATTCCAGGGCCGTTTACCAAACGTTTTCTTGAGCAATTAAGAGACGGTGATCTTGATCGTGAAATGGCTTTGCAGCTCTGCGAACGAGACAAAAGCCCGATGGCGAATGTATTCAAGGCCGGTGTTCTTAAGTGGGGTAGATCCGCAGTCGAGATTGAGCAATCGGTGTTGGATGAAGGCGAACGTTCTTCGAACCATCTGAGAAGATATCTGCGATTGATCAATGGCGTTGCGACCGTCTGCCCGCTCCTCGGTTTGCTTGGCACCGTCCTCGGTATGATTCACGCTTTCGATTCGATTGCGACGGTCAGTTCCGCCACGACGGACCCTAAGGCTTTAATTGCAACAGGAATCAGTCAGGCGTTGCTAACGACAGCGGCTGGGCTTTCGGTCGCAATTCCGGCGTTAATTGCCTACATCTTTTTCTGCAGTCGCGTGGATAAGCACGTAATGGAAATTGATGAGCTGGGAATGAAGGTGGTTAATTTGATTTCTGCAGAGGCCATTCTTGAGCGTGATCCTGCGAGGCAGGCTGCCTAAATAAGGAGATTGCGAGATGCCATTAAAAACACAGCCCGATGACCAATCTTCTATCAACTTGACACCGATGATAGATATTGTTTTTTTGTTGATCATATTTTTTATGGTTGGCACAAAGTTCAGTGAATTGAATGATTTGGAGCGGGATATTTCAATTCAAGTGCCCGCGGTGAGTGGAGTTGCTGCGTTGACAACCGCTCCGAGAAAGCGAGTCATTAACGTGCACGCGGACGGACGAATTGTTCTCGATAAAAAGTTTGTTTCGTTGGGGCAGTTGCAAAAAGATCTGGTCTCTGCGCGGCAGCAATACAAGAAGCTGGGGGTCGTCATTCGGGGCGATGAAGCAAGCCAGTACGGTAGTGTGGCGAGTGTTTTTGCGACTTGTCAGAAAGCTGGAATCTCTGATTTAAATATTTCAGTACGATCGGTTGTGAGACGTTGACTCACGGCGATGAATTTTAAGAGTAGACAACATTAAGACAAGTTCCTTGAGTGACCTCATCGAAAATATTGGATTTAGTAAGATGGATTTTTTACCAAGCAGGCCAGAATTGCTCTCCTCCGTATTGCCGGCAGGAAACTTGCAGTGGTTTTTGCTGATTGGTTCGGGGATCCTTGCGGTCTCTTTGCTCGTCTTGGCAATGACCAAATGGGGGCATTCACGGCCAGTTTGGAAATGTGTGATATTGTCTTTTGTCGCGCATATATTATTGCTCGCCTACGCATGGGGAACCTGGCTGATTCTTGAGCCGCCAGCCGTCGCAGAGCGTGAAGTGACGCCGCTCCGTGTGAATTTGACGGAAGAATCGGGGGATTCGATTGATGGATCGGAAATCTTGAAGTCCTCGGAATCACTTTCCAAAAACATGAAGCAATTTGCGGTTGATCAGCCGTTGCCTACCGAGGATGAGTTGGCAAGACCAGACCTTGATGCCGAGGGTTTTTCGGGAGAAGTGGTTGACCGAGCTCCCGTGAAAATGCCCATCAAGAAAACCGATATTTCGATGAATGCTAAGGAGCTAGTGGGGGAAAGGGTTGATTTTTTAAAAAAACCAGAAGAGCTCGTTGAAAGCTCCCCAAGTATTGAAAAGCAAATTGAGCCCAAGGCTATTGAGTTCACTCGCCGCGGGAGTGAGTCTAAGGATGCCCGATCAGGGTTGCCATTTGATACTGATCGAACCATCGAACGTCAGTCAGTCGAAAATCGAGTTGATTCTGCAGCAAAGATTGAAAAGAAGATCGCAGCGGATATCGACCAATCGAGTGTTACACCATTCGTGAGTGACCTTGTGGATTCGCGGTCTCAGTTTTTATCTGCACCGGAATCAGTCCCCGCTGCTCCGCAAGTTCCGACTCATCCGACACAGCATTTACCCGTTGGCTTCCGACAAGCGAATAACGTCGTTTTAGAAGGAAATATTCGGCGGCTTGGTGACGGTTTACCATTGCCAGCGGCCTATACATTGCGGAAGTCAAAGAATCGCAGTGAGATTGCTAAACGGCGTGGTGGTTCGGTAGAAACAGAGAGGGCCGTTGAGCTTGGGTTGCAGTGGCTGGCTGACCATCAGGAGTCTGACGGCAGTTGGAGTTCTGAAAATTCTGGAGGAGGCCGTGAAGATCGCGTGTTAGGTGAGGATCGAGGCGGTGCTGGATCGAATGCAGACAACGGTATCACGGCTTTGGCGACGCTTGCGTTTCTTGCCGGTGGTGAGTCTCACTTGGAGGGTCGGTATCAGGATGAGGTTCTTCGTGGCCTGGAGTTTTTGGTAAAGCAGCAAAAGCCAAACGGTGATCTTTCGGGCGATGCAAAGTTATTTGCCAAAATGTATTGTCATAGTATGTCGCTGTTGGCATTAAGCGAGGCTTTGGCGATGACCGGAGATCAGCGTCTCGCGGGGGCCGTAAGAAAAGGCGTCAGTTATTCAATTAATGCTCAGAACCGACGACAAGGTGGTTGGCGATATGCTCCTGGTGATTCGGGTGACATGAGCCAATTTGGATGGCAGGTTCTCGCCCTTCACAGCGCACGATTGGGCGGGATTCTCGTTCCCGATAATACGATAAATTTAATGAAGGAATTTTTGGGTTCATGCAGTTCGGGGCAGCATCGAGGATTGGCTTCTTATCGCCCGGGGCAGGGGCCAAGTTCGCCAATGACTGCGGAAGCGCTCCTTTGCCGCTACATCCTCAACAAGTCGGTAGGGCCAAATTCACTGGAAGAGGCCCAACGGCAAATGGAGACTGAACTTCCCAACGAGAGACAGGTAAATCTCTACTATTGGTATTACGGAACACTCGCCATGTATCAGGCGGGTGGGAGCGGTTGGGAGCGTTGGAATAAAGCGCTTAAACGATCTTTGCTGGGACTTCAAAACCGTGAGGGAGTTGATGCAGGAAGCTGGCCTGCCAACGGAACGTGGGGGGGGTACGGAGGGCGAGTCTATTCGACTGCGATCGCAACCTTGAGTCTTGAAGTCTATTACCGTTATCTGCCCGTCTACCAACAGGTAGCTGAATTGGAACCGCAGCCAAGCGATCGTCGGTAGGTTACGTCGACCTCGTTGATCACGATGCTCGTAAGCTAATCTATGAAATCCGAGATTTCCTCAAGGCTCTTTTTGGAAATGGCTGGTACGACTGCGTCATCGGTGGGATAGCCGACGACGAGGAGTACGAACGGACGCTCATGCGACGGCCGGTGAAGTATTTTATTTAAAAACTTCATGGGTGAGGGAGTGTGCGTCAGTGTGGCAAGTCCTGCATCGTGAAGGGCTGCGATCAAGAATCCAGTCGCAATCCCAGTTGACTCATTGGCATAGTAATTTTTTACGGTCGAACCATCGTCTCGTTGCTCATGCGATTTAGAAAAAATGACGATCAGGAACGGCGCTATTTCCAGAAACGGTTTGCTCGAGTCTGTGCCTAATGGAGCCAGGGCATCCAACCACGCTTGAGGGGCTTTGCCGTTGTAAAATGCTTCTTCTTCCTGTTCGGCTGCCTTTCGGATCGCTGTTTTGACGTCAGGGTTTTCAACAACGGAGAAATGCCAGGGTTGAAGGTTAGCACCGTTGGGGGCAGTACCGGCAGCGAGAATGCAGTTTTCGATCACTTCTCGAGGGATCGGTCGATCCGAGAAATCTCTAACGGTGCGCCGTCGCTTAATTTCATGATAAAAGTTTCGAGAGCGTTCGACTGTTTCTTCAATAGAGTAGGATCGCTGGTCTTCCAGAGGAATATGTTGTGGCTCAGCCATGTTTAGAACTTTGCATATGAGGCGCTGTACATTTTTGTCTCTATGGTAGAGACGTAGCACAATATTGCGTTAGCTAAATTGTATTGAGTCAGCTAAATCGTATTGAACTAATTTCTATTAAAACTGAATAAACTTGGTTCGTCGTTAACAAAGCTGCTTGACGTCTTTCAACGCGACCTTGGCTTCGTTGTGACGATCGTTTAGTTCAATCGCCTGTTTGAATTGAGAGGCTGCATCGACGTAGTTTTCAAGGGAACGGTAAACCAGTCCCAGCGAATAGTATATCTCATCAAAACAGGCTACTTTGCAATCCAACGCTTTTCGGAAAACTGTCTCTGCAGAGGTGAAATTTCCTTGACGCAAGAGAAGATTTCCGAGGTAGAGATAGCCGAGGGCGTCCTCTGGATCAGCCGAGATTTGTTTCTCATACCATTGCGCGGCCTGATCGAATTTACCACGAGCTCGGTAGAGGTTTCCAATTTCGCCAAAAATTGCCGCCGCGGAATTTTCATCAGACAGCTCGACAACTTTGTTGAAGGCTTGCTCTGCCTCATCAAACCGAAAAACCTGAGCGAACGCTCGTCCAAGATCGATCCATGCTCGAACACTGTCGGGATGGTCAACTAAAAATGTTTGCACCAGTGAGATGGTGGTAGCGTGAAGACTTGCATCCGAAGCGCTCAGGATCGCTTGAATCTCTGGACTTAGTTTTTTGTTTGACATGCGACCAAAGTAATCTTCAGGCTGCTGAAGTCAACCACGCTGCCGGAATCTTGACTAAGGGGTGTTTGGGGGCCGCCCGATCGGTTTTCTGACTGACGGGCGAAATTCGGTTTCTCGGTCGCCTACCGATTACGATTCACGTTGTGTTGATTGCCGCAGTGTGAAATCTGCGGTGCTCGACACGCTGATTTTTGGTTGACAGCAGGCGGTACTAATAGGCGGAGAAAATGGGAGAAGTGGATTTGATAGCAGTTTTTGGATCATATTTGACCTAAATTTCTTTCATTCCATCGCGTTCAATCTGCGGTGAACGAATTGGAATGGAGTCCAATTCACGAATTCGGTATTGTCCCTCGACTTTCCACATTTGAGTAATGAATTAGGAACCGACGGAAATGACGAATAGGTTAAGCACCGTATCTTTCTCGGGGATACTGCCCTTAGTTTTATTGGGTTTTGTGTGTCTTGCTGGATGCAATTCAGCTTCACTGCGAAGTCTGTCAATTTGGAAGTCGACTGACGTTGCGACGATCGAAGAAACAATTTCAGATTCTGATTACGCTCCGTTGACGATTTGGCATGAATCCTACGAAACAGCTCAAGGAATCGCGGCTGAAAAAGATATGCCTATCATGGTGGGCTTTACAGGAAGCGATTGGTGCCGTCCCTGCAAACGGCTAAAGAAAAATGTTTTGGACTCGGATGAGTTCATGGCTTGGGCTGGAGATAATGCGGTTTTATTAGAATTAGATTACCCGCAGGATACAGAGCAATCAGCAGACATTAAGGCTCAAAATGAAGTAATGAAAACGCGGTATCAGATTTCACAATACCCGACCATGCTTTTAACGAATCCAGATGGCGAAGTTTTAGGTAAAATTGACCTGAAAGATGTTACGCCCACCTCGTTTATCGAAAGAGCCGAATCGATTCTGGCCAATTAAGCTGGGGCAGTACCTTTGCGTAGATTGGCGTTAGTCGCGGATCGAAGGCGAACCTAATTCGCATTGTCGGGGTTGGTAATGCTCGGGCTACCATCGCCTCCGCTGGGGAACCGCGGAAAATAAAGCTATATTAGACTCTGTCAAAAGTTGTTTTTTATGGACGGTTCGAATGCAGGCTTTCAATTGGATCAAAGCGAGATTGATCTTTTACCCGACGCTATTGTGGAATGTCGTGCTCGGACGTTGGCTGAAGCTACGTAATTGGCGGGATCGGATTGACGATCATGTCGTTTTGGGAGCCTTTCCATTTTCCAAAGATGTTTCCGAGCTTGCGTCCGAAGGAGTGCAGGCTGTGGTAAACACTTGTGAAGAATATGCAGGTCCACAGAAAGAGTACGCCAAATTTGGCATCGAGCAGATGAGGATGCCCACGATCGACTTCACCCATCCCTCGTTCGAAGATGTGAACAGAGCGGTGAATTTTATTCAAGAGAACGTCGATGCTGGAAAGACGGTGTATATTCACTGCAAAGCGGGACGCGGAAGAAGCGCGACGGTCGCTATTTGTTGGCTGATGAAATCGAAGCAAATTAGTGCGGAAGCAGCCCAGAAGTGGCTAATCGAAAAACGTCCTCACGTAAATCACCACCTGCCGAGCCGTCCAGTTGTTCAAGAGTTTGAACGCAAATTCGTAAATTTGGCTTGAAAGTAAAACGATCTGGTTTACTCAAAGGCAGGGGGCAACGAATTTATATTTTAATGTCTCGCCAGCGTCCGCTTCCAAATCGAAAACTGACCAATACGCTACGGACGATTAGGTCAGCCACCATGGCATACCAGGCTCCTGCTACTCCCCAGTCAAGTCCCTGGATTGTAATTCCGGTGTAGGGAATTTCGAAAAGCCCAAAGGCGAGAAAGATCGCCAGGGGAATTCTGATTAGAAAGAAGCCGACGGCCGTAAAGATAAATGGCCAAAAAGTATCGCCAGCCCCTCGAAAGCCTCCAGTGAGAACCATGACGACGGCGAGGCTTGGTAAGGCAAACGCGACGATTTTAAGTAGAGAGGCAACACTGATGGTGGTTGGGTCGGAGGAGTCACCGGTGAAAAACGTCGCTATTTGAATTCCGAAAAAGTACATGCAGATGCCGCCAAAGCACATGATCGCACCGCCGATATAGAGGCAGAGCAGCACGCTCTTCGTTGCCCGGTCCGGTGATTTTGCACCAAGAAACTGGCCAGCCATCGTAGCGGCGGCGATTTGAAAAGCGGCTCCGGGTAAGAACGCGCACGCTTCGATCTGAACCGCCAAACCGTGGGCGGCTGCGGATGCTTTGCCGAGGCTATTGATGAGGCCAAGAAATAGCAATTGGCTGAACAGAAGGGTGCCGATATCAAATCCACCCGGTAGGCCAATTCGAAACATCTTTGAAAGAATGTTCCAATCGGGTTTGAGTGACTTGAAACGAAGTTGCAAACCAGCTCGTCCGACAATCAAGGTCCCGAGAATGATTGAACCGCCCACTGCATATCCGGTTGCAGTTCCAATTGCGATTCCCTCCCAGCCGAACTGAGGAAATACGCCCCAGCCAGTGACGAGCAAAGTACTGACGAGAATATTGACGATCACGACGACGATTTTGACCAAGAAACCAGTGGTCGTGTCGCCAGCGCCGCGTAGGCAGGCAGCACCGATTTGGGAACACATGATTAGGGGAATCAAGGGAGTGACGATGTTGAGGTAGCGGATTGCAAAGTCTGCCGAGTCACCTTTGAGCTGCATCAACGCAATAAATTGTTGGCCGAAAAAAGCCGTAAGCACCATCAGGGAGAGAGAGACGATACTTGCTACTAGATACGCTTGGTTCGCTACTTTTTTTGCTGCCTCAAAATCTCCAGCACCAACCCAGCGGGCGATCAATGCCGTTGCGCCAATGGCGACGACTGAGAACATGCTCGGAATTAACCACATCAGGTAGGCCATTAAACCCATTGCTGCTTTAGTTGCATCTCCGTCTTCTGCAAAATACCGACTCGCAAGCAGCCAATCCGTCCAGGTTACCATTAAGACAAGGGTTTCTTCGGCGAGGGCTGGGATCGCCATGCGCATCATCGGACGCAGATTCGAGGACGAGTCAACGATTGAGAAAGTCTTGCCAAGTTGTCGAGAATTGTCGTCTATTTGCGTAAATCCAGCCGGCAGAGAGAAAGCAGTTTGGTCCTCAAAGTTAATTAACGAGCAATTCCCCAGTCCGAGGGGGACGCAAGATCACGAATGAGGATCTAAGAAATCCGAGCAGATAGATTAAGTAACCCAAGCAATTTGGCAACACCCCGCCGTGAGGTAAGCCGTGGCGCGGTGGAAATCCGCGAGGAGAATGCTAGCAAGCGAGTTGTTTGGATTAATGGTGATCGCTTAAGAAGAGCTTGGTTTGTGGTACATTTGGTGAACTTTGGCAGAGAAATTCCGTAAATCCGGGCACTGAGTTGATATGGCGTCAGAAAAAACCACGGGAATTGTGCTGCGGGTAATTCCATTTAGTGAAACCAGTTGCATCGTCACTTTGTTCACTCGCGATTTTGGCAAGGTAACGACCATGGCCAAAGGTGCTAGGCGGCCTAAAAGTCCGTTTGAGGCTGCTCTTGACGTCTTAGCGTTGTGTCGAATAGTGTTCCTCAACAAAAACTCGGATGCAATGGGCTTGTTGACGGAGGCGAAATTAGAGCGGCGATTTCGAAGTGCAACTCGGAGTTTAGATCGTTTATACGCAGGTTATTACATTATTGAATTGCTTAATTCCTTGACGGATGACGGCGATCCTCATCCCGAGCTGTTTGAACTATCGGCTCAGGTGATCAAGCAAATTGATTCGACTGAGATTACGGAAGAAGAGGTTGGTTTAGCGTTATTAAATTATGAATTGAAAATGCTTGGCATTCTTGGGCATCTTCCGATGCTTACAAAATGCGTTAGCTGTGGACGGGAAAAAACTACGATTGCCAGGGTAAGTTTTGGTTTAAACGCCGGCGGCATTTTGTGTGGTGCTTGCCGGGGTAGTGAGTCCAACATCGTTAGTTTAAGCCCGGAGGGGTTGCAGTTTTTACTCGAGATTGTCGGCGGTCAAATTGGGGAGCAATCGCGAAATTCAGATAACTGGAACGGTCAGCGTCAGGAATTATTAAGTGTCGGAGAGAATCAAAATTCACAAAAAGAATTGGATGGACGAGAATCTTTTTCGGGTTTGACAGGCCAGAGTCCCGATGCGGACAATACAGAGTTGTTAGAGGCAGACGCGACAGGCACGGATGCAGATCGTTGTTTGAAAGAAGTAAGGCGTTTGATTCACAAGTACATCACTCACTTGTTGGGGTTTCAACCGAAGCTCTACAAGTTTTTGGGAAATTTATAAATTTGACGTTTTCACGTCGACAAGGAAGTCGGGCATGAGATTGTGGTTTTTATTATTGACTTGCAGCTTACTGACATTTTCAGTTTCGGGTTGCAAAGTATTTCAGTCCGGCAGTATGTCCTCGCTCTTGTCCAGTGATAAAGAATCGGCTTACGAAAAAGAACAAGAGGATAGGTTTAAGCCTGGGGCGGACGAAATTCTTGACCCCTTGGGCGCCAGGAATTCGGATCGAATTGTGCTGGATGATCTCTCGCCCAGCCAGATCTTGACCACGATTGAAGCTCGAATGGGCGGGGCAGATCCTGAAATGTCCCGGAAATATTTTCGAGAGGCGAAGACGCTTTACAACTCAGCGATCGCAAAAATGGATGCTGATCCCGATGGAACCTCGTATCAAGAAGATTTCTCCGAGGCGGCAAGGTTGTTCCGCTTAGCTGCTTCTACTGGAGCAGATACTGAAATAGAGGAAGACTCGTTTTATTTTGCCGGCGAATCTTATTTCTTTTCGGATCGTTATGTGCAGGCCAATCGAGAATTTGAAAAGCTGATTGCGGCGTACGGTGGAACTCGCCATATCGATCAAGCCGAATTGCGTCGCTATTCGATTGCTGTTTACTGGCTGGAGCTTGCCGATGCGACGACATTACCTAATTTGATAGATGCGAAGCGGCCGAAGGTTGGATTGGCGAATGAGGGGCGACGCGTGTTGAACCGAATTCGGATCGACGATCCGACGGGCCAATTTGCGGATGACGCAGCATTTGCACTTGGGAAATCGTTTTTGAAAAGCGGTGACTATCTGGATGCAGCAGATGCGTTTGAGGACTTGAGGAAAAACTATCCGGGCAGCAAACATCAATTTGCAGCACACATGTTGGAACTCGAAGCTTGGTTGCAGGCTTATCAAGGAAAAGAGTACGACGACAATCCGCTGCTTAAGGCGGAGGAATTACTAAAAAATATCGTCCGAGTTTTCCCGCAAGAATCCGAAAAAGAATTGGCCTATCTTGAGGAACAGGCAGCGAAAATTCAGAAACAAACGGCAGAACGCGATTTGTCAGACGCAATGTTTTACAAGAAGCGTGGGCACAACCGAGCCTACAAGCAATATCTGGAAAAGATTGCTAATCGTTATCGAAACCAAGAAGTGGTCGAGGAACTCAATAAAGAGATTGAACGCGTCGCTGAACTCCCTCCAAATCCTAATCAACCTCTGCCATGGATTGTTAATCTTTTCCCAAATCCAGAAGCGGCAAAACCTTTGATCAACAACGGCGATAACGAAACGATCTTTAAATAAAAGCCCATGTGACGCTTGCAATGGTGATGGGTTAAGACTCATTGGTTTGCGAATTTGCGGCAATGGCCGACTGAATTATAGAGATTCAAAGAGTTGGAATTGAAAAACGGATGTCAGGTATACGAATGAAATGCCCTCAGAACAACATTATCGCTAATCGGAAGAGAACCGTAGTTCGTCGAATGTTGTTAGGGTTGGTTTTTGTGACTGCCGGTTTTTCGTTTGCCGGCTGTGCGAGTTACCACCTCGGTAATCAGTATTTGTATCGGAGTGATATTCGTACTGTTCATGTGATGATCTTTGAGTCAGATTCTGCTCGGCGGTATCTTGGCCAGCGACTCACCGAAGCAGTGATTAAGGATATTGAATTGAATACCCCGTTGGTAATTACAGACCCTCAAATTGCTGATAGTTTTGTTCGCGGGCGCATTATCGCTGACAATAAACGTGCCGTTGCAGAAAACTTTTATGACGAGCCCAGGACACTGAGAGTCGACTGGCGGGTTGAGGTAGACTGGGTTGACCGGGCTGGAGTGCCGTTAATGCAGTTGCAGAGCGTGATTATTTCCCGAGATGCTGAGTTCATTCCTGAGGGAGGTCAGTCGATGGCAACCGCACAGCAGCGAATCATTGAGCAGACCGCGAGAGACCTGATCAGTCAAATGCAGACGCCGTGGTAAAACCTTTGTTTTTGTGAATCTGCATCTGAATCGCTGGCTTCCGTACCCATCTGGCTGGGTTTACCTTGGGTGGGAATGGATAGAGATCTTCACCACCAGCGGTCAAAATTCGACTTAAATTGTGTGATTTCGCATTTTAGCATTTTTGGTGTACGATTAAGAACAGGCTGGGTTTGAAACCGGTCGAATCAAGCACACTGCAAAGATTCAGAGGAAACGAATGAGAACATTATTGTTTGTTGTATGGATGTTGATCCCAGTAGGTGCGCTCGCCTACCATTTGGGACCGGGGCAGGGTGATCTGAAGAGTGATCGCGCGGCTCAGTTGTTGTCCCAAGCCGATACATGGGTAGCTGAAGAACAGTGGCCCAAGGCGATTGAAAATTACAAGGAAGCCCTCGATCTACTGCCTGAGGATGATCTTGCGGTTCAACGAAAAACTCGACTCGAACTTGCCAAGTGCGAGATTCACAACAGTGGTTTGCCTCAAGCAAATGAAGATCTGAAAGTGCTGGTTCAGGAATTGATGGACGATCCTGATAGCGATCCTGAAACGTTGAGCGAATCTCGAGTCGCATTGGCAAACTCTCAGTTTTACATCACTTGGTTGATGAGGCTGGAAGGCCGCCCGCAGGAAGCCTGGGAGCCGGAGATTACGTCTTCTCAACAAATTTATCGATTGCTCGCTGAGCAGTCGGAAAACGGCTTGGATACCGAAGCTATTTTAAAGCGGAAATCAGACCTTGAGTCTTCTGTCAAGTTAGCGCGAATGGATATTGGCGAATTGCAGGGGTTGCCTCTGCCGAGCCAATGAGCTGGCTGAAATTCATCTTCCAAACGCGGTCGCGTTGGTCAGCCTGGTAAAAAGAAAAAAGATGCTCGTGGAGCAAGTGCAGGAATCCCTGCTGATGGATCCGGCAGTTAGAACGTTGTAACAGTTGGAACGTTGTGTTAGCTGCAATTTCAAAAATCAAATACCGTGCAATCGTTTGCATGGTATTTTTTTTTGGTGTTCGCTTTATTGGTATCATTTTTTAATAGATGATCTCACCGAGTTGGGTAGACTCTGCTTCAATTTCAATTGTCAAAATCCGTGCGATGTTTGGTAAATCACTCTCAGCGGTTAGGCTTTTGGCGTTTATTGAGTTAGAATGGAAACCAGTCGGGTTGGCTTTAGCTCAGAGGTCGACCATTGAGTTTATCAGGCTAATACGCGAAGAAATCCATGCTTACAAAAAATCATTGGCTCGTGAATACGACGCTTGTTTTCACGCTCCTTATCGTTGCGCTGCCGGTGAATTCATTTGTGAATGCTCAGGCTAAGCCCCTTTCCCGGTTAGTACCGTCAATAAAAGTGCCAACAACAATAGGCGGGGCGAGGTTAAACATCAGTGGACCGGAATCTGTCTTTCCGCAGGTTTTGCCGCCAGCGGATGAGCGGGTTTCTGCCGCTGAGGCTGGTGGAGTTGCAGGCGAAGCGAAATCCAAAAGCGATAATAAAAACCGTCTAAAATTGCTCGCGAAATTGAAATTAAATCGCCTGCCTTCTAACATTCTTGAAACTTGGTACAAGGATGCGAACGGAAGTGCTGATCTGGACATGCCTCCTGCACCTCGACTTGCATTTCTCTCGAGTGACGCTCGATTCAAATTGGCGGTGAAGCAGCTTGAGAATGATTTTACCTTAGGGAAATGGGCGGAAGTAGGATCCTTTCTCTCTAAGATTCCGTTTGAAAATGCCAAAGTGGTGTATCGTCAAATTCTAACTTCCGCTTCGAATTCCAATGCCTTGACCTTTCAGGGTGGGAGCGCTGCTCGGTCGCAGGTGGATCCCAGAGCGTTACAACCTCAGTACCTCACGTTTGATGACTTGTTTTCAATTGCTGCGATTGCCCCCAAGAAACCTGATGCAGAAAGTGATACGGGGCTCCCCGATGAGTATTTGAATTTTTTCGCGTCGGCTTTTCGAGCAACGATTGCGAGGGGCAATATGTCGGAAGACCTAGTTGCTCGTTTAAAGTTGGAATTGGATAAACAACCGGTTGTATTTACTAAACGGCAGTGTGCAAAACTTTTGTTTAGTGCGGGGCTGGCGATGGAAGTTGGTGATTTTTTGCCCGAGCTTGCTACAGCGATGTCAAATAACGATCACGAAGCGCTCAATTTACTTTCTAAATACCAACTTGCCCTCTATTCAAAAGAAAAGAAAACGGAGTATTTGGAAGGTGCCTGGAATGTGACCCAGGCAATCCTGGCCGCTGAGGATGTAAACGAAACTGAGCGCAATGCGGCGTTGGGGCGGGCGGTCGAATTATCTTCTCAAGTGAAAGCCGAGTTAGGTGATAAATGGCTTAATGACAGTTTCGTTGCTAAACCGGAAGTCGGGATGGAAGTTCTGGGAGCAATCGGAGTCGATACGTCACTGTCACTGAAAACAAGCCCACGGAATCCTGCGACTCGTTTGAATCGACTGAAATTACAGGATGAGGCAGTCAAAGCTCTATTTCTTGCCTCCCGCGAACAAGCTGCTGAGTGGAAAACGTTGCTGGAGCTTCTGGCTGTGAATTGGTTACGAGAAGCAGAGATCTCTTATTCAGATGACAACTCATCATCGATGGGACCAACGATGCAGCGAGATCAGTATGGCAATATTTTCTATAGTAACATTGGAATGTCCAATTCCCGGTCGAGGAGTTTACGATTGTCAGCCATTGGAACCGGAGACCTGTTGGAAATCCGGCCGTCTGAGGAATGGTTGGCTTTGGTTGGGCCAACCTTACGTCCTAAATTCGACTCCGTTCTTGCCCAGTTGTATCTCAAGGTTTCTGAAGAAAATCTCGCACTGCCATACATTGAAAAGCTGGCAAAAGATCATCCTGAGAAGGCTGAGTCGTTAGTTAACGAATACATTTCTGTATGGACTCGCAATCACAACCCTAACAGTGATCGCCGTCGTACCAACAGTTACATGTTTATGTATGGGTTTGAAAGTCGTGCGGAATCGATTCCATTAACGCGGTCGAAGCAAAATCGAAATCTTGAAGAGTTAGCGGGTCTCGTTGTCCGTTTGAATAAGCTGATTCAAAACAAGCTGGATGAGAAGTTGGTGGTGAATGCGTTCGTGTCATGTCACAGTACCGCAGAGGTGTACGAGCTTGATGAAATTGAAAAGGTATTTGGGCCTGTTGGAGAGATCGATTCTGAAACGATTGCCGTTCTTGCGTCTTCGATGCGAACCAATCTTGCTGGGATGTGGCGAGACGCAAAAGTACAAAAAGATAAAAAGACAAAACGTAAAAAGAAGGAAATCGAAAAAGAAGTTGTCGATGGCTATCGGTTAGCTCAGAAATTGGTTGAGAATGCGATTGCCCGTGAGCCTGATTCTTGGCAGTTGATCAGAACACAGGCGGAATTGTTGCATGACGAAAATAATTATCGTGCCGGGATTAAAAATAGTTCCGAGTTCTCACCTCGCAGAAAAGAAGCAATGGCATTTTTTCAAACTTCTGCCGAAAGGTATGCGAGCGAAGTTGGACAGATGGAACCGACCGAGTACGTCAGATATTCGCCGTTCACGTCGTGGTTTTATGCGAGTCTGGGAGCTTGTGATTTAGGATTAATTGAAAATAAGAATCGTACCGATCCTTCGCAGGCTGAGCTGATTCGTAAAGCCATTTTATCTCTGCCCTCGGCAGCTTCTGAATTCCATATGGCTCAGTTTGCAAATTCGCTCTTCAACCGAATGAGTAGCGTAAAACCGCAACTTAAACACAAATATCTAGATCTGGGACTTTTGATTGTGGGAGATCACAAACAGGCAAGCGAGGCGATTAAAGTCCATGAGTACTACAAGGACCTTGTTAACGAAATTCGCCTTGAAACAAGAATTGACGGAGATGCGAGAGTTGGCTTTGAGCAGCCGTTCGGTGTCTACGTCGACCTCGTGCACACCAAGGAAATTGAGCGAGAGTCGGGTGGGTTTGGAAGGTATCTGCAAAATCAAAATAGCAGCGTCGCGTTCTCGTATAACTACGGTCGACCAACAAATGATTATCGCGATAAATTTGAGGAGTCAGTGCGAGAAACGTTTTCTGAACAGTTTGAAGTGATGTCCGTAACTTTTCAAAAGCCGGATGTTCAATCGATTCCAAGTAATAAGCCTGGATGGCGTGTTACGCCCTATGCCTACATCTTGTTGAAGTCGAGGGGGCCGCAAGTCGATAAAGTTCCACCGGCCCATTTAGATTTAGATTTTTTAGATACTTCCGGCTACGCGATTTTGCCTGTTGAGTCCGCCGTTCTTCCCGTGGAATCTGCTTCCGCGTTGCCGCGGCCGAATGATAAATTGGTCGTTACGCAAATTCTAGACGAACGGCAAGCGGAGGAAGGGAAGTTAGTTTTGGAAATCAAAGCGAGAGCTCAAGGCCTAGTTCCCGATTTAGAATCGATCGTTTCCATCGCCCCTGATGATTTTGAAATTTCTGAAATACAGGACAATGGAGTTTCAGTTTCTCAATTTGATCCCACGTCGCGGAAACCCACCATTAACTCTGACAGGTCTTGGTTGGTCTCACTCGAGGCAAAGCCCGGGCTCGCTGAAAAACCGTCCAGCTTCGAGTTTCCACAAGCTAACGTAGAAGTTGAAGAGTTTATTTATCAACGGTACGACGACGCGGATCTTGCGGTCGCGGAAGCTACTATCAATTTAAATGCAAGCTATGGAGAACGTAGTTCTGCGAAGACGGTCTGGGCTGTGATTGGAATCCTTTCGTTTGGCGTTGCCATTTTAGTGGGCGTCATCGGCTACTGGAGACGAACGCCTGCCTCTCACGAAAAACATGAGGCTGTGCTTAGCGAGAACATGTCACCTTTTGCCGCCATTTCATTGTTGCAAGATATTTACGACTCGGATGGTATCAGCGCCGATCGTAAAATCGAATTGGCGGACACCATTACAAATCTAGAGGCGCATTACTTTGGTTTTGAGCCGTCCGATTCTAAGCCAAACGTGGTGGAAGAATTGCAAAAGTGGACGAGGTCATAGATCGGTTGTGCTGGCAACATTGACGTCGAAATGTCACCCCATGGTAAGCGGGCCTGATGCCCTTCTGCTTGTAGAAGCGGTGGGGAAGCCTAACCACCCCGTTCCCCTCGACGCGCGAGTTCAATAAACGCCTACTCGGATCCGGCAACGTTTAACACATCCACGATGCGGACTCGGGCGTCACAAGAGAGATATTTTTAACAAATAGATGAGCCAATTCCGCTCGCGGCTCGGCCTGTACGTGGGCGGATGGGCAATCTGGGTTGTCCTGGGGGTGCGAAGTTTGGGGATTTCCAATGAATCAAGGGTTCAACGGTTGCACTTTTTTTACAAGACGGTATTCTCACGATTAATTAACGAGGCTTGTCAAGACCCGTTTGGAGAAATTTTAAAGCGTTACGGCTTGGAGCCCGAGTTATAGGAATCACGTTTATCAAAGGAATCGATAATGTTAGTGCTTAGTCGCAAGGTTGGCGAGCGCATTTGGATTGGGGAGGACATTTCCATAACTGTCGTCCGGATCACAGGCGGAGGTGTTCGCCTCGGGATTGAAGCCCCAAGCGAGATGCCGGTAGTTCGAGAAGAACTCAAGTTGAAGCTTGAGCAGGAGCAGTCCGATGTCGAAGTTGATATCGTTGACAACTCATCGCCACAGAAATCAGTTTAACACCGACTCAGTCTTAGTTGCCAAATTCCTTGGCTAGTTATTCTGACGTCTTGTTTCTATCAGTCGATTGGTTGGCCCGTGACTTGTTTGCCGGGGCCAATCGTTATTTAAGTTCTAACTTTGGCTCGTTCGCTTGACTTGCTGTTTTTGACACTCCGGTCGAAATCGCTTTACCCGAGCGAACATCGATTCTGCCAAGGTCAACTTCGTTCAGTGGACCATATTGGTCAACGACAGCCTCGATCGCTCGGATCTTCTTAAGTGCGTCGACCTCGGATTCTGCTTCTTTGCCTGGGGCGTTGCCCCACACGATTCGTGTTCCGGAGCCAGAGTACAGTTCGAAAGGTTTCGAACTGAGAGTTGAGTCAGTCGAGTCAACCTGATTGGTTGTTATTCTTTGAATCCCGAGTTCACTAAGCGGGCGTTTAAAAGCAGAGCTGATCGCTGCGGCATCGTGAATCCGTTCGTCTGGCCATTGCTCCCAAGTTGCTTCGAACTGCGATGGAAAAAGTACAGCAATCCACGGCAGGTTTAAATTGTCGCCGATAGATTCAGGCATGAGAACGCCATTGCGGTCGACTGGTAACAAAACGGTTCGATCGATCTGGCCGTTGGGCCACTTGTTTTTCATGGTGACAGCGCTGAGTTCAACCAGGGCGACTGGTTCGCGGTAGATTACGTCGATGTTAAGTCCGGCTTTCGACTTTTCAATACTGTTAATCTGTTCAACAAAGCCGACTTGTTTCATGATTCCTGCTGTTCGTGGCACCAGTCCGGTGTCAAGAATTGATGCTTGTTCTCCGTTGGATTGATCCAAGACCATTTTTCTGAGATCCAGTTCGGACCAATGAGGCTGCGGTGTCAGAAGGATTTTTTCTTGGGTCAGACTGAATTCGTCGAGGTTGACAATCGTCTCTTGGTGTCGCTCCCAAAGAAATATTGCGCTACCAATCAAAATTGTGGTCGCAAAAACGAACAGCGTCGTCGGGTGAACGAGTGTACCGCGAATTGAAATTCCCGCTAAAAGTCTATCGAGAATGTCCTTGTTGTGTTTTGGCATAACGCTCTCCCGAAAATGAAGTTCCATCTAATGAGGGATGGATCTTCTGTAAAAATCGAGTTTTCAGCGTTAAAACTTTGACCGGATCGCGAAAAGTCATAGAACCGGCGATGTCAGCAAATTCGCTACCAAATTTGAATCGCGGGCTCTAAAGTTTGCTCAAGTCGTTCGGAAACTTGGGTCTGCACGGTCTTCAGCAGGCTGAGAACGTCTTCGCTGGTCGCTCCGGATTCAGCAACGAAGAAATTCGGGTCGGAATCTAATAGTTCCACTTTACCTGCCCGCGTTCCTTTCAGGCCAGCTCGCTCGATTAAATCCCCAGCCTGTTCCCCACCTAAATCTTTGAACATGTAGGCTGCTTGTAACTCCGAGCTAGGCTGTTGGGACCGTCTTACGATCCAAAGTTTTTGCATTGCCTTCGTGAGATTTTCCGCAGGCTCTGTCTCAAGGACGAATTCCGCTTTTAGGATTACCAATTCGCTAAGGCTGCTTTGCCGGTAGGAAAAGGAGAGGGAATCCTTTTCCCGTGTAATGCGTTCACCCGCGCGGGTCAGAACTTCGGCAGATTCAACCCAGCTTCCAATGTCTACGCCGTGTGCGTCTGTGTTGTTGTGGAGTGCCCCGCCAATGGTGCCTGGTAGTCCAACCAATTGTTCGGGGCCAGCGAGTCCCTCGCGAACCGCGGTGGCCACAAAGTGGGACAGGCGAGTACCCCCGCCAACCGTAATACGATTTTCATTGACTGCGATTGTGCAAAAATCAGGCGCTGCGAGATGAATCACGAGCCCTTTTACACCGGTATCATTAATCAGAAGGTTGGTGCCACTGCCGATTAAGCGAACGGGTTGGTTCGCTTCAGAGAACTGTTTGACGAGTCCAGTCAGTTCCTCTTCGTTAGTCGGTTCCGCAAAATATTCAGCGGTCCCGCCGATCTTAAGTCGTGTAAAGGGAGCCAATGGTTCGTCTTCGCGAACGATGTGTTCGTATCCAGATAGCAATGACACGGAGAATCCTAAAGCGAAAAATGTAAAGGGATAAAGTATCTATTTGTTTTAGGCTAGAACAACAATTAGTTCAGCCCGCCAGTCGTCAGCATTTTATCGTCTTTCTTGGATTCAAGAAAGACGCAGTGCGGAAATCGACAGGGGAGGTGATGAGGTACTGTTTGAGGCAAGCTCTACCAGTATCTTTCGAGCACAATCTGGCCAGGTGACTTGCTGCGATGGCGTTTCATCTCGCGTTTTCCAAGGATTTCTTCCATGGTGTCCAGCATCGCTGGGTTACCACACAACATTACAGTCGAGTTGTCTGCACGACATTGAAAACCGCTGGCTGACTCGATTTCTCCGTTTTCAAATAAACCGGGAATTCGCCCGTTTAGTGTGCCAATTGCTTCTTCACGTGTTAACGACTGAATCATTTTGAATTTGCCGGGATGCTTTGCCTCCAAAGCGAGAAGTTCCTCTGTGTAGGCTAAATCAGAAAATTGCCGAACGCCGTGAACGACGCAGATTTTTTCAAAATTTTCCCAAGGTTCACTTGTGCGGAGCATTGCAATGTAGGGTGCGAGTCCGGTGCCGGTTGCAACAAGCCATAGCACTTCGGAAGGTGGACTTTTTTTAAGGGTAAAACTACCCGCTGCCTTTTGCCCGACCAGAATATCGTCGCCGTTCTCAAGATTCCAAAGATGGGGCGTTAGTTCGCCATCTTCAACCAGGACAATAAAGAACTCCAGTTCTTGACCGTGGGGGGAAGCGACGGAGTAGGGGCGATTGATGATTTTAGAGTCGTCGCCTTCGTACCCATTTGGATAAAGTCCAAGATGGAGAAATTGCCCCGAGAGAAATGGTTGCACTTCGTGAGTTGCGACCCGCAACGTAAACAACCCTTCGGTCCATGTTCTTTTATCGACGACCTTTGCTGAGCACCATTTCGGCATATCCAACTCAAATTGGTTTGGGAAAGGTAACGGGCTTGCCCTACATGGCTTCCACAGGATTAATCATCGGTGATTTTCAATGGTGAATCAAGAAGAGAAGCCATCCTGCATTTTTTTAGGAGGTTGTCTGCCGGCGGTTGGGACGGGCAAAACGTAATCTCGATTCGATGAATGCATGAAAACAGGTCGAAAAAAGGGTCTCGCTCAAGACGTTGACATGAAATCCCCTATTTTTAAGGAATTGCGACGAGGAAACCGGTTGGGGAATTTAGCGAATTTGCCTATAAACTTGGGTTACGACATTCACTATCTTCGCTTCGTTGGAAGCCTAAGATTACAAACTTGATTCAGGGTCCTAGACGGATGACTACTTTTAATCCTAACGATATTCCAAGCCGATTTGATTTTGCTGAGGCACAAAACCGAATTTTCCAAATGTGGGAATCGGGAGGCTATTTTGAGGGTGATCCAGAGTCTGAGAAACCGCCGTACACGGTTGTGATTCCGCCGCCCAACGTTACGGGAGCGTTGCACCTTGGGCATGCTTTGAACAATACGCTTCAGGACACCTTGATACGTATGAAGCGGATGCAGGGATTCAACGCACTCTGGATGCCCGGTACCGATCACGCTGGAATTGCCACTCAGGCTGTTGTGGAGCGTCGATTAAAAGAGGACGAAGGAAAGACACGGCACGATTTGGGGCGGGAAGCGCTGGTCGATCGCATTTGGAAGTGGAAAGAGCAATACGAAGCTCGAATCCTTGGTCAGTTAAAGCAGATTGGATCAAGCTGTGACTGGAAACGCACCCGGTTCACGTTGGACGATGTGTGCGCGCGGGCTGTTAGGCATACGTTTTTTGACCTATTCCAAAAGTCCTTAATCTATCGAGGAAAGCGGCTCGTCAATTGGGACACTTTTTTGCAAACCACGGTGAGTGATGATGAAGTTTTCTCTAAGACCGTCAAAGGGCAGTTCTGGCATTTCAAATACCCAGTAATTGACCCCCGGCCTGGTGAACCTGAATTCGTCATTGTTGCCACCACGCGTCCGGAAACAATGTTGGGCGATACGGCCGTTGCGGTTCATCCAGAGCCGGATCGAGCGCTTGATCGCGTCGCCTCGGAATTGAGAGAAAAACTAAAAAAGAGTTCCGATTCAGAGAAGGCAAGCGTTGAGGGGCAACTGGAAGCATTGGCTGCACGTCGAAAGGAAATGCTGCCCAAACTGGAGCAGTTGCGTGACATGGCAGCCGACGGCCGAAAACTAATGTTGCCGCTGATGGATCGAGAGATTCCGTTGGTGTGTGATGTTTGGGCAAAGCCTGAACTGGGGGCAGGGTGTGTGAAAATTACACCTGCACATGACCCTAATGATTACGAGGTTGCAAAGCGATGTGATCTTCCCATGATCAACATTATGAACCGAGACGGCACACTCAATGTCGAAACTGGAGTCTATTCCGGACTTACGATGAAGCAGGCTCGAAAAAAGGTTGTGGAAGATCTAGATGCCATTCAGCTTCTTAAAACGGTTGAGGATCGTGAGATTGAGTTGCCTCAGTCTGATCGAAGTAAAACTCCTATTGAGCCGTACTTGGCCGATCAGTGGTTTGTCGCGATGAGTGAGCTATCTCAATCAGCGATCGATGCAGTGGTCGAAGGTCAGGTGTCGATTACACCCAAACGCTACGAACGTGGTTATCTTGATTGGCTAGGAGAGAAGCGTGATTGGCCGGTGTCCCGTCAGTTATGGTGGGGGCATCAGATTCCAGTATGGACGAGAGCTTGTGATTCCGAAGCGGAAGTCCAGCCCTTAATCGAAGCAATTCAAGCGCTTCCCGGTTTTGATAAGACGGTCGCGGCGATTCAATTAGAGCCTTGTGAAGAAACGGACGCGGATAAGAGAGCCAAACTGGAATTGCCCTTCGCCTCGGTTCACGTATGCGTTCAGTCCGACTGTGAGGAATTTGAAAATGCTTTAGAAGGAATGGGACTGATACGTGAGGAAGATGTT
>Ga0208964_1000410_pt1 | contig 23298 bp, 23 predicted proteins | sample AOAMet1_08_M0_20_2_FD_188227 | JGI IMG/M metagenome (GOLD analysis project Ga0208964, IMG submission 188227) | Ammonia-oxidizing marine microbial communities from Monterey Bay, California, USA - CAN11_08_M0_20 (SPAdes) | ecosystem: Environmental > Aquatic > Marine > Intertidal zone | place... | reverse complement strand
ACGTACAACGAGGTCTTGAGGCTGTTTTCGATCTCCGACGGCGAGATGTTCTTGCCGCCTGCCGTGATGATGATGTGCTTGATCCGGTCGATGATCCGGACGTGGGACTCGTCCACCCACTCGCCGACGTCCCCGGTCATGAGCCAGCCGTCGTCGGTGAACGTCTCCGCCGTCTGCTCGGGCTTGTTCCAGTAGCCGGCAAAGACGCCGGGGTGCTTCGTCTGGATCTCGCTGGTCTCGGGGTCCAGCCGGAAGCCGATGTCGGGGTACGGCTCACCGACCGTGCCCAGGATCATCCGGCCCGGGAAGTTGCTGGTGGCCACCGCGGCGTTCTCGGTCATGCCGTAAAGCTCGTAGACGGGTACGCCGATGCCCATGAAGAACTCGAGCACCTCGGGGGCAATGGGGGCAGCACCGGACCCTGCGTGCCAGCACCGCCGCAACCCGATGCGTTCTCTCATGGCTCGGAAGACCAATGGGTTGCCAATGGCGGCCAGCAGGCGACTCCGAACGGTGTGGCTTCCACCATTGGCCGCCTTGTCCCGGCCGATCACCGTGGCGAGGCGAAGTCCGAACCGGAGCCAGAGGCGTTTGAACGGTGAGGCGTCGTTGCCTCTGATCAACACTGAGGCGTGGAGCTTCTCCCATATGCGGGGAACGGCAAAGAACAACGTGGGCTGGACTTCGCGCAGGTTGATCGTGACGGTCTCAATCGATTCCGCGAAGTTGAGGCACAGCCCGCACGAGACCATGTGCCACGTGGAGAAGATTCGTTCGGCCACATGGCACAACGGAAGATAGGTGACCACAAGGTCATCGGCGGTCGGCGCCCGCTTTCCCCGCAATCCGTCCTCGGCCGTGATCTTTCCGATGGCATAGGCCGTGTTGACGTTGGTCAGCATTGCCCCCTTCGGGGGGCCGGTGGTTCCAGAGGTGTAGACGAGGGTCATCACATCGTCGCCCTCCGCTGCCTCCATGAGTGCCTCGACGGCGCCGTCGTGGACCGCCCGGTGATCCCTGCCCAGGTCCAGGAAGTCGTTCCAGTCCAGCAGACGTTCGTCGTCGTACTGGCGTACGCCACGGGGTTCGCAGTAGAGAATCCTCGTGAGGCTGCCGAGCCCGGCCCGATCGATCTCCAGAACCCGGTCGACCTGCTCCTGATCCTCGGCAAGATGGACCGTCGACCCGCAATCGGTGAGCAGGTACTCCACCTCTGCCGTCGGGTTGGTCGGATAGAAGCCCACGGTGATGCCACGGATAGCCACGGTGGCCAGGTCCAAGATCACCCATTCCGGGCGATCCTCCGCCTGGATGGACACCCGGTCGCCCACCTGTACTCCGAGGGCCAGGAGTCCGTGGGCGGCATCGAGCACCAGTTCCCAGGTCTCGACCCAGGAGATCTCCTGCCAGATGCCGAAGTCCTTCTCCCGCATGGCGATACGGGAGGGTTCGCGCGATGCCCAGTCCCGAGCGAGGCTGGCCACGGTGACCGTCAACGTCGGCACGTCAGACATAGGACGTTCCTCGAGCGTTATCGCCATGTTTCCCCCCCTTTGAGTTCCACCGACCGCTGGACCATAGAAATCGTCTGCCCGATAGCCAATGCTTGGAATATCTGGCCTTAAACCATCTAGGCGAGATACAGGAAAGTAACCCAAGGTTGAGACGTCGGTCCAAGGTCGGCCATGACATTCTGGTGACGAACCCCAGCCTGGAATCACCACGGCTAGGTTCGGCTCGTGGTCGAACCATCGGGTGAGCTCCCCGTGTTGTCCGTCGAGGATCTCTCCCACCTACTCAAGGACGGACTGGCCACCCTGTTCCCCGAAGACCTGTGGGTAGAGGGTCAGGTATCGGGCTTCCACGATGCCCGGAGTGGCCACGCCTACTTCGACCTGGTGGAGCCATCTGACGTACCGGGACGGGCGGTGGCCGCCAAGCTCAGCGTGGCCCTCTTCAAGGGGGCGCGCCCCAGCGTGGACCAGACGCTTGCCTCGGCCGGCGGGTTGGCCCTCGGCAACGATCTGCAACTCCGGATCCGGGCCCGGCTCGACTTCTACCCGCCCAGCGGTCGCCTCCAACTGATCATGAACGGCGTCGACCCCACGTTCACTCTGGGGCTGTTGGCCGCCGAACGTGATCGCCTGATCCGTGCCCTGGCCGACGAGGGGCTGCTGCGGGCTAATCGGGCCAATCTCATATCGGTGCCACCACTGCGAATCGGACTGGTGACCAGCGTGGGTTCGGCAGCCCATGCCGACTTCACCGACGAGCTGGTCCGCAGCGGACTGCCCTTCGAGGTGCTCGAACACGACGCACGTGTCCAGGGCCACGGCTCGGCCGTCGATCTCGCCGAAGCTCTGTCTGTGGTTGCTACCCACCAGCCCGACGTGATCGCCCTGGTCCGTGGTGGTGGTTCAGCCACTGACCTGGCGGCCTTCGATGCTGAGGTGCTGGCCCGTACCATTGCCGCGCTCGACGTAGCCGTGGTGACCGGAATCGGCCACGAGATCGACCGTTCGGTGGCCGACGAAGTGGCCCATACGGCGTTGAAAACGCCCACGGCATGTGCGGCCGCCCTCGTCGAACAGGTCCAGGCGTTCTCCGATGCCGTCGACGGACTGCGAATGACCATTGCCGACCGGGCCCGAGCCGCTGTCGATCGAGCCAGTGACCGTCTCGACGAGGTGGCCCACCGAACCAACCGGTCGGCATCGGTCGGCCTGACCCGCCACGCCGACCAGATCGAGACGGCCACCGCTCGTTTCGTCAGGAGTCCAGGAACCTTCCTGGACCGGCAGGGCGGACAGCTCGACGGCCTGGCCGCCCGGGTACGCGCCCTGGACCCCATCCGGATACTTGCCCGTGGCTGGTCGATCACCCGACGGACCGACGGCTCGCTGGTCCGCACGGCCGACGACGTGAGCACCGGCGACACCCTGGTCACGACGCTGGCCGGCGGTCAGGTGGCGAGTACCGTCGACGACAACAACCCGGCCAGCTAGGAGGGCGACCAGTGACCACCGATGGGGACCTGCCCGGCTACGCCGAAGCCCTCGACGAACTCCAGCAAATCCTCGGGACCCTGGAGTCCGACACCGCCGACGTGGACCTGCTGGCCGAGCGGGTGCAGCGGGCCGACGTGCTCATCCGCCACTGCCGTTCCCGTCTCGATGACGCCCGTCTCCACGTCACCCGGGTGATCGCCGCCCTCGACACTGAAGCCGCCGGACAGGAAGCCGGCACCTGACCGGTGTTCATCCGCAAGCTGACCTCTACCGACGCCTTCGTGGCCATCGACCTCGCCGATGTGGCCGGGACCGGCGTCGTGCGATGTGCACCCAAGATCCTCCAAGGGGGAGCAAAGGACCTGGCTCGGTCGACCACCTACGCCCTGGCCGTCCTCGAGCGCCGGGAAACCGGGATCTCGGCTGGCATCAACGCCGCTCCCGATGGCCGTGACACCGCGGTGGCCGCGTTCGTCGCCGAGGTGGCCGGGTGGGACGTCGACTATCGACTGGTCGCCGCCAAGGGGGTCGACACCGGCTCGTTGGAGGCCATCGAGTCAGCTGCCGCCACAGTGCCGGACGCTGTACTTCTGGCTGTCGGCGCGGTGGCTGCTGGTCTGACCGCCTGCCCGGATGCCGGTACCGCCGTAGTCGACGGATCGGCCGGCCCGGAGCTGACTGCCGAACTCACCGCCCGGGGCCTGGCCGTCATCGATACCGAACAGCCCTTGACCGCCGAGGCCGATCTGTTGTTCGTGGGGTCCAAGGTCGGCGCCATCGACCACGGAGTTGCAGATCAGCTCCGGGTCCGGGCCGTCGTGCCCACCGGTCCGCTCCCGCTGACCACCAGGGCGGTGGCCCACTGCCGTCGCAGCGGCGTACTGGCCCTCCCCGACTTTGTGACGACCGCCGGGCCACTGATCGGTGATGCGGATGCTTCTCGCGATGCTGTCACCGACGTCATCAGTTCGGTAGTCGGCCATGCCGACGGGCCAGTGCTCGCTGCCTGCGAACGGGCCGAGGCGTTTCTGGCCGGGTGGCAGACAGAACTGCCCTTCGGCCGCCCTATGGCGGCCTGAGGATCTGATCCGACAAACGAGGTTGAAGGTTCAGCCCCAGTCGTTGAGATCAGTGATGAGACCCGAGAGAAACCGAACGATGCGACCCTCGGCGAAGGCCAGTACGCCGTAGACCTGTCGAACCTGGCCCTCGAGGCTGGTGATGGTGACCTCGAAGCGGACGACGTCGCCTTCCTCGGTGAATCGGTCGATCGACACGAGCATGCCCGGTCCCTGCTCGACCAGCATCTCCCCCAGCCAATGACCCACCTCGGCATGTCCACGGCGTACACCGCCAAAGGCCGGCACCTCGGCATCGTCGGCAAATAGGTCGAGGAGTACCTCGAGGTCGCCGTGTTCAAGCCGGGCCATGAACCGCTCGAAGAGCAGTCGGCCCGGACCGGCCGGGGGCGCGAAGGTTCGATCCAGTAGTGCGGTATCCATCCGAAAAACGCTAACGACCCGCACCCCGGTGGCCCTCCGGATGGTGACCGGGTTCACCGGTGACCCGGGTCACCGGGATCGGTCACCCTCCACCGCTGAGGCCATGCGCGCCACGCGGGCCCGTTCACCGGCCAGCACCACGTACTCCCGGTTCCGGGTGTGGGAGACCGCACCCACCTTCGACCCGTCCGGCCCATGGATGCCGATTCTCGCCCCCACGTACCGGTCTTGTTCAAAGGCCAGCACCCGCACGTCGGTGCGCCCTCCAGACTTCCGTTCCCGACACAGGTCCTCGAGTTCGTCGCGATCCAACCACGACTCGTCGTTGTAGGACAGCACCACCACCTCGGCGTCCACACCAGCCACCACCTCGGCCAACGCCGCCGGCATCTCCCGCTTGCGGTTGAACACGCTGGTCGGCTCATCACGCACTTCGGTCCGCTTGCACGCCACCCCGTAGTGCTCGGGGGCATCCCATGCCACGAGGGTCTCCCACACGTGGTAATTCGCCGTGTAGCGGTGTCGGTTGTAGGGCGGGTCCAGATAGGCGAGGTCGAACGACCCCAGCGAGCCGTCACGAACCAGTTCGACCGCATCGCCATGAAGAGCCGTGCCCGCACCCAAGAGCAGCTTGGGGGCCCGCAACTCCAGGTCCCGATCAGCCCGGGGGGCCCATGCCTTGAGGTACGCCATCTGCTGGCCGGTCGTCGAGTCCACCCGGTCGGCGGCCTCGATGAGGCTGGTCAGCAGGATCGGATACAACGGCGAGGTCGTGAAATCCTTTTCCAGGGCATTGCGGATGGCATCGATCCGGGCGCCGTTCTCCGGACGGAAGAACCGGGCCCGACGACAGAAGACCTCGGCGACGTACCCCTCCTCTCCAGGAAGTCCGTCGAGATGGGCCAGTGCGTCGGCCAGGTCGTCAGCGTCAACCTCACCGGCGTCGATGGCCACGTAGCACTCGGCAAAGAGGTGCGCATACCGCGCCGAGTCGACCGCTGTGACCGTCAGCCCCCGCTGCTTGAAGGCCTGGGCCACCCGGGTGGTGCCGGTGAACAGGTCGAGCGCGGTGGTCGCCCCCGACGCCACACACAGGGCGTCGAGTACCGGGACGAGCCGTCGCTTGGATCCCAGGTACTTGATCACGATCGAATTCCTAGTCGGTTTCCTCCCCGGTCGGTGGCCGTACGCTGGATCTATACACGGGGCTGTAGCTCAGTTGGCTAGAGCACCTGCTTTGCAAGCAGGGGGTCGTGGGTTCGATTCCCATCAGCTCCACCATGAATCGTCGTCTGTCGATAACCGGATGACCACGGATCGTGACGCGCAGGATCAGGCGTTGTTGACCGGGCTACGGACCGCCTGCCTCCCGCTACCCGGTGTCGAGGAGCGGATAAACCACGGCATGCCTACCTTCGCCGTGGTCAGGCGTACGGCCTTCTGCAACCTGCACCACCATCAGGAGGACGACCGTCCCACCCTGTGGTTCAAGGCGGCAGCCGGGGTACAGGCCGAGCTGGTCGACCAGGAACCGGACCGGTTCTTCGTCCCCCCCTACGTGGGCCCCCGGGGATGGGTCGGCCTGCGGCTCGACGTGGACCTCGACTGGGACGAGGTGGCCGCCGTGGTCGAGGATGCCTGGCGCCTCGTCGCCACCAAGCGCCAGCTGGCCGAACGGGACAACGACTGATCACCGGATCAGGCGTCAGGGAGCCTGCTGGTCAGCCGATGTGTCCGGTCAGGACGTTGACGGTGTTGGTGCCGATCTCCGCCACCGCGTAGCCACCTTCCATCACATACAGGGTGGGCAGGCCCAGGGCGCCGATACGGCGGCCCACCTCCAGGTAGTCAGCGGTGGCTAGGCGGAAGAAGCTGATCGGATCACCCTCGAAGGTGTCCACGCCCAGCGACACCACCAGGGCATCTGGTCGGTGGGCGAGGATCCGCCGGCAGGCATCGTCCAGGGCCGTCGACCATTCGGCGAAGCCCGTGCCGGGGCGCATCGGATAGTTGGCGGTGCAGCCCTCTCCGAGACCGGCCCCCGTCTCGTCCTCATAACCGAGGAAGTACGGGAAAGCGTCGGCCGGGTGCCCGTGGAGCGACGTGAAAAGCACGTCGGCCCGCTCCCAGAAGATGCCCTGGGTGCCGTTGCCGTGGTGGAAGTCGATGTCCAGTACCGCCACCCGATCGGCTCCGTCGACGAGGAACCCCTCTGCGGCGATGGCCGCGTTGTTCAGGAAGCAGTAGCCGCCGAACTGGTCGGACGACGCATGGTGGCCCGGCGGCCTGCACAGTCCGAAGGCCACCGGCGACCCGCCGGCGACAAGGCGCTGCCCGGTCTGGGCAATTGCCGCAGCAGCCGATGCGGCCTTCCACGTCCCGGCGGTGATCGCCGTCTCAGCGGCGAGGGCGAAGTACCCCAGCCGACCATCGGGCTCGAGGGGCACCCGATCGTGGCGGAGTCCCCGCACCGGAAACATCGTGGGGATGGCGTCGCCCGTATGCCCGGATGCCGTCCAGTCCTCCCAGAACGTCCGTAGGAAGTCGACGTAGGCAGGATCGTGGACCCGGACGACCCCATCCAGGTCGACCGGCTCAGGATCATGACGGTCCTCGAACCCGGCCGCATCCAGGGCGGCCACCACGTGGTCCCATCGTTCCGGACACTCGAATGGCCGAACCAGGCCACCCTCGAAGATCTCCGCGGACGGGAAGTGGGCACGGTGGTCGTCGCTCAGGATGACCTGCATGCCGTCACCGTAGGTGGGCCGCCGGTTCAGCGTTCCTCCAACTGCATCCGCAGGGCATCAGTGACCCCGCCGCCCAGGTAGAGGTCGCTCCCGGGTGGCAGGAGGCCGCGTTCCTCCAGGCGGTTCATGACCCGCAGGACGACGGCGCAGTAGCGGGCCGCGCCGAAGACCTCGTGCCAGCGCACACCCACAGCCCGGCGTCCCAACGCCCGCTCGTACACCCCGACCAGCTCCTCCCGGGAGGGCTCGCCGTCCAGGCGGGGGTTCCCGCAGGCCTCGTGGATCCACCGGTCGAAGCTCAAGAACCATCCCAGGTCGAACTCCGCCGGGGCGATGGTCGCCCCCTCGAAGTCGGTCGTGCAGGCGGGCCTGGCTCCATCCCAGAAGATATTCCCCAGCCTGCAGTCACCCCAGCAGAGGGCCGGTGGAGCATCGGGTGGAACCTCGGCCCTGAGCCTCCGCCAACCTTCGGCCAGGGTCGGATGCAGGCGCCCTCGCAACTCGCCCGTGGCGAACTCCTCCCACAGGTCCAGTTGGCGAAGGTTCGTGGGCTCACACCCCTCCGGGACCAGGTGGCCGAGGCCGGCGGTCATCCAGTCCACCCGGTTCACCGTGGCGATGGTTTGCGCCGCCGCCTCGTTCATGGCCCGCCTGCGCTCAGGCGTAGCCGCCGCATAGAAGCCCTCGGCCACGTAGGCCGGATCCTCCCGCGGTATGTCGCCGGCTACGAAGCCGGTCACGAAGAACGGTCCACCCAGGACCTTCCCGTCCGGCTCGAAGCCGACTGACGGGGCCACGGGCACCTCGGAGTGGTCCTCCAGTCCCCGCAGCACCCGCCACTGCAGCTCCACCTCGACGGTGGTGGTCGGCGACTGCGCCGGGTAGATGGCCGCCTCCGGAGGCTCCCGCCTCACGACGAAGCGCTCCTCCACCTCCCGGCCATCCTTCTCGACGACGGCAGGCAGGATCAGCGTCTCTCCCGAGTAGCCGCCCTCGGGTCGGACCGGTGCCGCCAATCGCACGGCCCCGACCCCGTCGTCAGAGAGGCGGTCGATCAGCCATTCCTCCAATGCCCCTAGGTCCAGGTCTTCGTCCAGCGGGCCCCTGAGGTGATCTGGCACGATCCGCCGGTCCGATCAGTCGCCCCGCGCCACGCTGGATGGCCGGTAGAAGGTGAGCATCTGGACGACACCACCGCCCACGCCGACCAGCAGCGCGATCCACAGCCCGGTCATGCCGTCGAGGTCGTCGGCGATGCCCAGGGCGTCATCCACCGACCAGGAGCCGGGACCCAGGATTGCTGTCACCAGGGACATGGCGGCCAGCACGAAGACGTACTCCCAGCCCTCCTTGATGATGAAGAACCCGTTGCTGCGATGCGACGTCCAACCGGCAACGGTCATCACGCCGATTACGCCCGCGGCGGCCAACGAATGGAGGAGGCCCACCGCCAGCAGAAGGCCGGCGCCCAGCTCGGTCGACGCCGCCAGATAGGCGTTCAACCGCCCGGGACGCATCCCGATGCTGTCGAACCACCGTCCGGTGCCCGGGATCTTCCCCCCGCCGGTGAACTTGTTCCAGCCGTGGGCAGCCAACGTCAGACCCACCACCACCCGCAGGATCAGCAGGGCCAGGTTGGCGTCAGTGGTCAGTTCCATGGAAATACCTCCGGTCAGGTGGGCAGGACTCGACCGACGCGGACACTACCGGGGGACCGGACCCCGCTGGACGAGGAGATCCGTGAACTGGGGCCACTCGGCCTCCGGGTCCGTTCCCTGGCCGGTCCTAGGCTGGCTGGATGCTGACGTTCAAGATCATCATGGCCATCGCGGTGGCCGTGATGATGCTGCGCATGGGCATCGCTGTGCTGCGAGCCCTGGCCACTCCGATTCCCGAACCTCCGCCGGTCGGCGAACTCCGGAAGGTGAAGCTCCAGTACCGCTGCAGCCTCTGCGGGACCGAAGTCCGGATGACGGTGGCCCCTGACGAGGTCCCCGACCCGCCGCGTCACTGCATGGACGACATGGACCTCCAGGCCTCCGAAGAGTGACCCTCCGTCGATGGGCGCGTCGCGCCTGTTCAGACGCTCTTTAAAAGCGATGGTTTTCCACAGGGTGTGGACACGTCTGTGGGCGAATCACAGAGATGTGATTCCAAGATGCGATCCGGTTCGATCGCCGGACCCCAGCACGGGCTAGGTCAGTGGTACTGGGTGGCGGTGATGATCCCACCGAGGATCGAACCGAGGCCCAGCATCAGGAAACCGTTGCTGGTTCCACCGGGCAGCCAGCCGACATAGTTGAAGAAGATGATCAAAATGCCTAGGCCCAACAGGCCGAAAAGCAGCACCGTCATCCAAGTGGGCGACGGTGCATGACCAGCTGACATCGAGTGGTCCACCGGGGCGCCGGTACGGGTGCCCTTCGGGGTAACCCGACCTCCCTGGACCCGCTTCTTAGCGGGGCGGGGGCGCGCTGGTGTGGCACCACCCTCGACAGCATCTTCAGGGGACGGGTCCGAAGTGGGGTTGACGTTCTCGCTACTCGACATGTCCACGAGGATACGGCCCCCGGCCACCATCCCGGGGTCCGAACCCAGCGGGGCCTCGAATCGGTTCGGTTAGCGTCTCAAGAGTGAGCCCACGCGTTCTGGTCATCGACAACTACGACTCATTCGTCTACAACCTCGTCCAATACCTGGGTGAGCTCGGTGCCGATCCGCTCGTCCACCGCCACGACGCGGTGACGCTGGCCGACGTGGAGGCCCTAGCTCCCGATGCTGTGCTGATCAGCCCCGGGCCGGGACGACCGGAGGACGCCGGCGTCTCCACGGCGGTCATCCACTGGGCGGCCGGACGGGTACCCCTGCTAGGCGTGTGCCTCGGCCATCAAGCTATCGGTGCCGCATGGGGTGGCTCGGTGGTACGGGCGCCGGAGGTCATGCACGGTAAGACGTCGATGATCCAACACGAGGGCGCCGGAGTCTTCGCCGGCCTACCCGCTCCGTTGGAAGCCACCCGCTACCACTCGCTCATCGTCGACCGGGACTCGGTCCCCGACGAGTTGGAGATCACGGCGACCACTGAGGACGGCCTCGTCATGGGGCTACGACACCGCGAGTTCGACGTGGAGGGCGTGCAGTTCCATCCCGAATCGATACTGACGGCCAACGGTCACGATCTACTAACCAACTTCCTGGCCCGGGTCACCTGACCCTTAGATCCGCCCCGCCTACGGCCGACTGCTAGCCGGTCGGATCCTCGGCCCGTCCAATCACGATGGTCACTCGGGTCCCCAGGTCGACCTCTCCATCCGGTGCCGGGCTCTGGCTGATGACCCGCCCGTCATTGGGGCTGTAGGCAGGCAGAACCTCGCTGCGGACGTTGACCACCAGGTCAACATCGGTCAACGCAGCGACCGCGTCGGCCTCCCGCATGCCCTCGACCGCCGGGACGGGCACCAACGGCAGACCCGACGACACGACGATGACCACGGTGCCACCGGGCGCCAACTCACTTCGGGCCGGTGGCTCGGTGCGGACCACTTGGCCCTCGGGCACCGTGCGACTCTTCTCCTCAGCCGTGCTGGCCCGCCAACCAAGACGCGACACGATGTTCATCGCATCGAGCACGGGCCGGTTCGAGAGGTCGGGCACCTCCTCGACGGCCGGCCCAGTCGACACGAACAGGATGACCCGCGCCCCCGGAATGATCTCCACATCCGGATCAGGTGACTGGTCGATCACCTCGCCGGCCGGAACCACTGGATGTTCCTGGCCCACCGTCTGAACCTTGAGGCCCATGGCCTCCAGGTCGCGTTCGGCATCGACAGCCTGATCGCCCCGGACGTCCAGCAGCATCATCGGTCCGGTCCCCCGACTGACCCACAGGCGGACCGTGTCGGCGGGCTCAACCTTGGTACCGCCCGACGGATCCTGGGAGAAGACGGTGTTCTCAGGAAAGTCGGAGTTGGTCTCGTAGTCCATCTGAACGCTGAGGCGAGCATCGCGCAGACTGGCTCGGGCCTCATCCAACGGCTGACCGATCAGCGTGGGCACTTCGACCAGTTCGATCCCCACCTGGGCCGGCTCATCGCCGCTACCTACCCCGAGCGTGTCGACGAACTCCAACACCAAGTAGCCGAAGGCCACCAGCAGGCCGACCAACACCACCGTAAACATGGCCGTACGGCGCAGCCCATCGTCGCGACGGTGGCCGGTGGCCGCCCCAAAGTCCCCGGACGGCACCGGGATCGGGGCGATTGGACTGACTGGTGACACCATGGTGGCCTGCGAGATGGCACGCAGGTCGTGTGCGCCGTCCCGGTAGCGCTTGAGGTCACTCCTAAGGTCCTCGGCAGTGGGATAGCGGTTGACCGGGTTCTTGGCCAGCAGCTTGAGGGTGATGGCCTCCAACGATTCAGCCACGGCGGCACCGGCAGCTCGCATCGACAACGGGCTGTCCTGGACATGCCGGTAGGCAATGGCCACCGGGGTCTCGCCGGTGAACGGCGGTCGCCCGAGAATCATCTCGTAGAGCACGACGCCGAGGGAGTACAGGTCGCTACGCGGGTCGACCGGTCGTCCCTGCGCCTGCTCGGGCGAGAAGTAGGTGGCCGTTCCCATGACCGAACCCGACTGGGTGAGGTCGTTGCGGGCCCCTACCAACGCCGTGGCGATTCCGAAGTCGGCCACCTTCACGTGGCCGTTGGGGGTGACCAACACGTTCCCGGGCTTCACGTCCCGGTGCACCAGACCGTTGCGGTGCGCGAAGGCCAGCGCGGCAGCAATGTCGGCAGCCACCTCGGCGGCCCGATCGGCAGGCAGGGGCCCGTCGGCGCGGAGGATCTCCGCCAGGCTCCGCCCGTCCACGTACTCCATGACGATGAAGTAGGTGCCCTGCTCTTCGCCCCAGTCAAAGACGCTCACCACGTTGGGATGGTTCAGATTGGCTGCGGCCTGAGCCTCCCGACGAAACCGCTCCACGAAGTCGGGATCTCGGGAAAATTCGTCAAACAGGACCTTGACCGCCACTGGTCGATCCAGGAGGAGGTCGCGCGCGAGGTAGACGTCGGCCATGCCTCCCCGGGCGATCTGCCGGTGGAGTTCGTACCGCCCATTGAAGACGGTGGGGCCCTGTGCTGACACGGCGGAGGATTCTACCGGGGGTCGGTTTGGGCCGACCGTCGCCCGTGATTGATCATTGGTCGCCCGGATTCACGTTGCTCAGATCCGGGTTACTCAGAATTGGGTCGCTCAGATGGGATCGGAAGCCCTCGATGAGACGCCGGGCCTCCTTTAGGTTTCCGACCGGGATCGTCTCGAGGACGGCCGCCCGGGTCGAATCATCGAGGCGGGACATCCGTAGATCTCCGCCCTCCACGAAGGTCGGATCAAACCACAGGATCCCGGATGGACGCCCCCGGAACACCGCCACGTCCCCATCGTCGTCCCCGATGAACCACCCCTGGCCGGCAGACAACGACAGGACCAGGATCGTTGCGATCACCACGGCAGCCACCGAGCCGATAGTGGCTCGCAGGGTGGCCCGCGGGTCGTCGCCTTTCGGGCGGGACAGGACAGGACCGGTGATTCGCTCGGGTCGGGCCGCGGGAATTGCCGGACGCCCGCTGGGCGGGACCTCCGGGCCGTCGACCACCTCGACGACCAGCGCGGTGACGTTGTCGTGCCCGCCCTCGACGACCGCTTCAGCCACCAGTCGACCGGCCACCTCGTGGGCCGGGCCGTCACCCAGAAGTTCGCTGATTCGGACATCATCCAACTCGTTAAACAACCCGTCGCTGCACAGCAGGAAGCGGTCTCCCAGGGCCGGTAGGAGCTCCCAACTATCGATGGTGGGATCGGCTTCGATCCCCAGGGCTCTGGTGAGAATGTTGCGTTGTGGGTGGACGGCCGCCTCGTCCGGCGTCAGCTCGCCAGCCCGTACCAAGTCAGCCACCAGGCTGTGGTCGTCGCTGACCCGTACTAGCCCACCGGCATCCAGGCGGTACACGCGGCTGTCACCGATGTTGACCACGGCCAGCGCGTCGGGCCCGCCCTGTCCTCCCGGACCATCGACCACGGCCAACGCACACAGGGTGGTTCCCATACCCGACAGTTCGGGATCGGCAGCGGCCCGTTCCAGAACCGCTCGATTGGCCAGACGCACCGCATGGACCAGCGAGGCCCGATCGGGGCCAGTGAACCCCTGCACCACGGCCGCGGTGGCCACCGTTGATGCCACTTCGCCTCCTCGATGACCACCCATTCCGTCAGCCACCACGTACACGTCGTCACCCGAGGCGACGTCATCCTGGTTGACGTCACGGATTCGACCGACATGGGTGGCCGAACCGATCACCAATCGGATCGACCGTCTTCGAGGTCGGCGGGCCACCATCACCTGTCGCTCACCACCCGTCGGTCGCCTGCACCGTCGCACGATGGTACCGGTGGCCGGCCGGCCATTTCAGCGCAGCGGGAACATCATCGGTCCCGTTAGCCTTTCCTCCGCGACTCGCGCGAGTGGCGGAATTGGCAGACGCGCAGGATTCAGGTTCCTGTGTCCGAAAGGATGTGAGGGTTCAAGTCCCTCCTCGCGCACCACCTGCTCGACCCCAAAATCCGGTAGCCCGGTAGTCAGGGAACGTCGACGTCGGGCCGTGGTTCGCAGCCAGCCAGTCGAGACAGCAGGACCATCTCCTCATCGGTGCCGGGTCGCACGGTGAGACCGGTGGCATCGGTCGAACGCCACTGCTCGAAGCGTTCGGCGATCCGGGCCTCGGATCCGACCAACGCCCCGTCATCCACGTAGTCGTCGGGTACGGCCGCCGCGGCCTCGTCCCGCCGACCGGCCACGAACAGCTCGGTAATCCGCTCGGCCGCCTCTCCGAACCCCCGTCGGACCATGGCATCACGATGGAAGTTGTGCTCGGCGGTCCCGTAACCACCGACCCGCATGGCCACTCCCGGCTTGGCGGCGTCCAAGACAGACCGCACGTCATCGGTCAGGCACACCGTGGCCCCTGTCTGGACCTCGAGGTCGGCCATGGTCCGGCCGCTCCGAGCCAGCCCGACAGCCAAGTCCTCGGCGTAGAGGTGCGCGCTCCCAGGGGTGTAGCCCAGCGGCAACCAACCGTCGGCCACCTCAGCGGTAAGGCGCACGTTGGCCGGCCCGCCGGTGGCCAGGAAGATCGGCAGGTCGGGGTTCGGATGGAGGATCGGTTTCAAGGGTCGGCCCGACCCAGTCGAGCCCGGCCCGTCGTAGGGCAGGCGGATTTCCGTACCGTCGTGGACCACCGGCCCCTCGCGGCGAAACACCTGTCGCACGATGGCTACGTAGTCCCGCAACCGTGCTGACGGCTGACCCCACGGCTGGCCGTACCAGCCCTCGGCAACCTGCGGGCCCGACAATCCCAGTCCACACACCACACGCCCGGGAGCCAGTGCCTCGAGGGTGGCGAACTGCATAGCCGCGGTGGTGGGTGGCCTCGCCGGAACCTGAGCGACCGCGGAGCCGAGGCGGAGGTAACGGGTATGGGCGGCCAGGAAGGCCAGCGGCGTGACGGCATCGGCGCCGTAGATCTCAGCGGTCCACACCGAGTCGAAGCCGAGTTTCTCGGCCAACAGAATCCGACGTAGCGGCAGATCGACACGCGGCGCGGCCCAGACGTCAACCCCCAGACCCAGTCGCATGATGCTCCGTTCTCCGATTCCAGGTCAGCGACTCAGGCGTGGACGTCGACGACGACCCGTCCCCGGATCCGTCCGGCCAACACGTCGTCGGCGACGGCCGGCACATCGTCGAGACCTACCAGTGTGGTCATAGAGGCCAGCAGGTCCCGATCGAGATCCTCGTCAAGACGTCTCCAGGCTTCAACGCGTCGAGCACGGGGTACGTGGACCGAGTGCACGCCACGCAGGGTCACACCCCGCAGGATGAACGGTGCCACGCTGGTCGTGAGGTCCATCCCCTGGGCAAGGCCGCAGGCCGCAACACAGCCCTCGGGCTGCACCTGGGCCAGCACGTTGGCCAGCGTGTGGCTGCCCACCGCGTCCACCGCCCCAGCCCACCGGGCTCGGGCCAGTGGCCGACCCCCCGGTTCGGATAGTTCAGACCGCTCCACGATGGTGGAGGCGCCCAACGCCGTCAGGTAGTCCGCCTCCTCCGGGCGACCGGTGGAGGCGTGCACCTCATAGCCCTGGGCAGCCAGCAGGGCAATAGCCACGCTCCCCACGCCACCCGCCGCACCGGTGACCAGCACCGGACCACGATCGGGGGTCACGTAGTGGTCCTCGAGGGCCAGCACGCAGAGGATCGACGTGTAGCCAGCGGTGCCGATGGCCATGGCCTGGGCGGTGGACACGCCTTCGGGTAGGGGCACGGTCCACGACCCGCGGACCCGGGCCCGCTGAGCCAACCCACCCCAGGACTCCTCGCCTATTCCCCAACCGTTCACGACCACCCGCTGGCCTACCGGAACCTCGGGGTCGTCCGAAGAGGCCACCGTGCCGGCCAGGTCGATGCCGGGCACCATGGGCCACGAACGCACGATGGGTGACTGGTCGGCGACGGCCAGTGCGTCCTTGAAGTTCACCGTCGAGTACTCGACGTCAACAATCACCTCGGGCTGGTCGGCGTCACTTACCGACGGCAGGTCCCCGTCGTCAAGTTCTACATACTCCCGTCGGAACTCACCATCGGACTTGTCGAGCCGCAGGGCACGAAACACGGTCATCTCTTCTCTTCTCGGGGGCTGGGATTTCGGAGGCCAGGCTCTCGGCGGCAGGGCGGGCCAGCTCAGCGGCCGAACATGGCCAGCCACTGCTCCTCGGAACGGGGCATGAATACGAAGTTGTCACGCCGCGTGTCGCCCATAGGGGCCGACGGTTGCGGCGAGTAGAGGTGACCGGGGTAGAGCACGGCGTCGTCGGGCACCTTGGCTAGACGGTGATGGAGGCTGTGGTACAGCGCCGCGGGGTCGCCGCCGGGGAGGTCGGTCCGCCCGCAGCCCTCGAGGAACAGGGTGTCGCCGGCCACCAGTCGGCCGTCAACCAAGAAGCACTGGCTGCCCGGCGTGTGGCCCGGCGTGTGGATCAGCTCGATGTCGATGGCTCCCACGGTGACCACGTCGCCACTGTCGTGCCCGACGATCTCACCGTCGCCCAGACCGGTCACCTCGGCGATGAACCCAGCCTCGTCACGCTGGGCGTGAATGGGAACCGAAGTTCGTTCCAGCAGCTCGGCGGCCCCGATGATGTCTAAGCCCATCATGGAACCACCCACGTGGTCCGGGTGGTAGTGGGTGGCTAGCGCACCGGTGCAACGCATGTCATCGGCCGCAAGGACCTCAAGAATGCCGTCGACGTCGTACGCCGGGTCGACCACCACGGCCTCGCCGGTCTCCAGATCACCGATGAGGTAGACGAAGTTGACCATCTGGCGGGCCATTGGATCCTCGGTGGCGAAGTCCCGGCCGGACAGGAGTTGGCGGAAGTAGAGGCGGTCGGAAGTCTCGCGGTGGGTGGTGTCGGTCATCGTCGAGCCAGACTAGGAGGCCGGTTCGGACGGGTCTGAGTCGGCGGCCCGCCAGGCAGCCTCGGCCAGAGCCAGAACCTCACGGAGCGGACGACCGGTTGCCGCGGCCACACGGGCTGCATCATCGTGTTCGGCCTTGGCCCGACCGGCGGTCACCTTGACCGCGATCGGGTATCCGTCGACCACCACTTCGTCCATGGTCCGAGCTGCCGACCACCGTTGGACGGTGTGGGCCCGTACGCCGAGCGATCCCGTCTCAGACGTCAACACCTCGGCGACCACGGCTACTGCGGACGGATCACACAGGGCGCTCACCACGTGGGCCGGGCGGCCCTTCTTCATCACGATGGGCGTGACCCAGGCATCACGGGCTCCCGCCTCTAGGCAGCGGGCCAGGGCATGGGCGAGGGTTTCGCCTGTGGCATCGTCCACGTTCACTTCGAGGGTGACCATCGGCTGACCCGAGGCCCGGCCGGGGCCCCCGCCGGTAGCTTCCCCCGTCCGATCGAGGGTGCCCACCACAACCTGAGTGACGTTGGGTCGTCCGTCGAGGTCCCGGTCGCCCGCCCCGTAACCGGTGGCTTCGACGACCAGTGCCGGCATCGGACCCCAGGTGGTGACCATGGCGGCCAACAGGGCGGCGCCTGTCGGGGTGGTCAACTCGGCGGCCACGTCGGTGCCATGGGTAGGGGCTCCAGCCAACAGGGCGATGGTGGCCGGTGCGGGAACAGGGATCGTGCCGTGGGCCGATTCGACCGTGCCCGTTCCCGTAGCCACACTGCCCGACCGGACCTCGTCGACATCGAGCACCTCGAGGGCGGCACACGTGCCGACCACGTCCACGATGCTGTCGATGGCACCCACCTCGTGGAAGTGCACGTCGGCCGGCGGAATCCCATGAAGGCGACCCTCGACGGCGGCCAGTGCCCCGAAGGTGTCGCGCACCCGTCGGGCCATGCGATCCGGGAAGCCGGCAGCGTCGACCATGGCCAGGATCGAGGACGCGTGTCGGTGGGTGGCCTGATCGTCGGCCTCCACTCGTACGTCGATCGCCGCGATCCCACCACGCAGGGTCGGCTTGGCGGTCAGCGCCCAACCTTCAATCGGAAGCTGTCTCACTAACGCCCGAACCTCGTCTACGTCGGCGCCCACATCGATCAGGGCGCCGAGGGCCATGTCCCCCGCGATACCGGCGAACGGCTGGAACCACGCCACCCGGGTCATTCGAGGTCTTCCGTCGCTGGGATGTCGCCCGCCGGCCGTCCGGGAACCGGTCCTAATGCGCGCAGCAGGGCACACGCTGCCCCGAATCCGTTGTCGATGCCCACCACGGTCAGCCCAGAAGCGCACGAGGCCAGCATTCCCAGAAGCGCCGTGACCCCCTCCAGTGACGAGCCGTACCCCACGCTGGTCGGTACGGCGACCACTGGGCAATCGGTGAGGCCACCGACCACGCTGGCCAACGCCCCCTCCATGCCGGCCACCACGACCATGGCGTCGGCATTGTGAATGCGGTCAATGTCGGCCAGCAGGCGGTGGATGCCCGAGACACCCACGTCGGACAACCGGTCGGCATCGATGCCGTGGGCCCAGAGGACCGCCGCGCACTCGTCGGCTACCGGGGCATCGGCCGTACCGGCCGTGACCACCAACACCCGGTCCCCACGATCGACAGCCCGTCGCCACACCACGGTGTGGCCCAGCACGGTTCCCGAGGCGTCGACGCCTAGCGCGGCAGCGGTCTGCACCTTGTCGGCCCGTGACAGCACCACCGGGCCGGTCCCGTGGTCCAGCAGTTCGCTGACCACGATGGCCACGTCCTCGGCGGACTTGCCGGGGGCGTACACCGCCTCGGGGAGTCCCTGCCGGAGGGCGCGGTGGTGGTCGATGCGGGCCACGCCTACATCGACAAAGGGCAGTCGACTCAGGCGTCGTACGGCGTCATCGGGCGAGATCGTCCCCGCCGCCACACCGGCCATCAATTCGGACAGGGGCAACTCGTACAGGGGCAACTGGTGCCGGGCGTCGGGGTCCACGTCACTATCCTCCCCTCCCGTGACCGATCTCGCACCCCCGGAGCTTTCGAGGCTCGCCTATCTGGGCCCCACCGGCACCTTCACCGAGCAAGCTCTGTTCACTCAGCGCGACCTGACGGGCCTGGACCTGCGTCCCGCACCGTCGATTCCCGACGTATTCCGCCAGGTGGTGGCCGGTGAAGCGGACCTCGGTTTCGCAGCGATCGAGAACTCCATCGAGGGCAGTGTCAACGTCACCCAGGACACTCTGGCCTTCGACGTCGACCTACTGATCCAACGTGAGGTCGTGATCTCCATCCAGTTGAACCTGATGGTGGCGTCCGGCACCGCCTTGGCTGACGTCGACCGGGTGTGTTCGTACCCGCACGCCATTGCCCAGTGCCGTGGCTGGTTGTCCGAACACCTCCCAAGCGCTGAGGTCCAGGCCACCAACTCCACGGCCGACGCGGCGCGCCTGCTGGCCGCCACACCCGACGGTCACACCGCGGCCATTGCCCCGGGTCGGGCTGCCGAGGCCTACGGGCTTGAGGTGCTGGCCGCCGACATCGAGGACCATCCGGAGAACCAGACACGGTTCGTACTGGTAGCCCCCGACGGCATCCCGGCTCCCACCGGTCATGACAAGACCTCGTTGGTCGTCTTCCAGCGGGCCGACCGACCGGGATCGCTGCTGGGGATCCTTCAGGAGTTCGCCGCCCGTTCGATCAACCTGACCCGTCTGGAGTCGCGCCCCACCAAGCGAGGGCTCGGTGACTACTGCTTTCTGATGGACCTCGAAGGCCATGTGGCAGACGAGTTGGTGGCCGACTGCCTCCGGAACCTGCAGAAGAAACACGGAGAGGTCAAGTTCCTCGGGTCGTACCCGGCGGCGGGCACCAACGGAGCGCAGGTCCGGTCTGAAGCCACCGCGGCCTCCCGCTCGGCTGATGACTGGCTGACCGACCTACGGGGTCGCATCCGCTCCTGAGGGGACTGATCAGTCCCGGCGAGTGGCGGAGGGAGGGGGATTCGAACCCCCGGAGCCGTGAGGCTCAACGGTTTTCAAGACCGTCGCAATCGTCCGCTCTGCCATCCCTCCGTCGCGCAGCGTATCGGCGGGGGTCCGCGGCATCCGGGCCGCCGGTAGCATCCGGCCCCGAGGAGAGGTGGCCGAGTCAGGTCGAAGGCGCTCCCCTGCTAAGGGAGTATGGGCCTAAAAGCTCATCGTGGGTTCGAATCCCACCCTCTCCGCCAGCCGCCCACCGATTGGCCGTCACCACCTCCGGGTGGCTCCGGTCACCAGCGGTGGGGCGGGTTCCGGGTGGCTCGTACACTCGGGCCGCTGCGCTCGTAGCTCAATTGGATAGAGCATCTGACTACGGATCAGAAGGTTGGGGGTTCGAGTCCCTCCGAGCGCGCCACACGACTTCACAGGCCAGGACATTCAGTGGGTTTGGCCAACCCTCCAAGTTTCTGATCAGGTCACGTCATGCGACACGACGAACAGGTCCGGGTAATCAAGGAACTGTGCGCCCATCTCGACGGCGACACCAACGTCGATGCGGGCGGCCTGCGTCAAAATCCGACCACCACCTACACCGACCCCACCCAGGCCAACCGCGAGTGGAACGAATGGTTTCGGGGGATGCCGCAACTCCTCGGCCTGTCCGGTGACCTTCCCGAGGCAGGGTCGTTCCTCACCAACAACGACTACGGGACACCCATCCTCGCCACCCGGGGCGAAGATGGTGGGTTCAGGGCCTTCGTAAACTCGTGCCGGCACCGGGGCACCATCCTCGAAACCGATAGCCACGGCACCAAGCGTCGCTTCACCTGCCCGTTCCATGCCTGGAGCTACGACACCGCCGGGACCCTCGTAGGGATGCCTAAGGCCGCCCACTTCGGCCAAGTCGAAATGGAATGCCTCGGATTGCGCGAACTTTCGGCCGAGGAGCGACACGGGCTGCTCTTCGTGCATCCCCAACCCGACGGTGAAATCGACCTCGACTGGCTACTCGGCGAGTGGTTCAACGACGAGTTCCCAACCTGGAGATTCGACGAACTCAAACTCCTCACCTCTGACGAGTACGACATCAAGTGCAACTGGAAGCTCGCAATGGACACCTTCGGCGAGACGTATCACTTCAACGCACTCCACTCGAACACCCTTGCACTCAACTTCCACGGCAACGTCCAGACCTACGACGAGGACGGGCACCTCCACCGAATGGTTCTATGCAAGCGAGCCATCGATCAGGTGCGACAGCTTCCGGAGGAGGAGTGGGACGTCACCGTCGCCGGCCTCCCCGTCTACTGGCTATTCCCAAACATCATCCTCATGCCCTTCGAAGTCGGTGTATTCCTCGTCCGTGCCATTCCGACGCCGGGTGACCCGGGCCACCATGTCAGCAAGGTCGACTTCTACATCCGCCCGGAAGCCGTCGAGTCGAACGTCCTCGGCATCGAGGTACCTGACTTCGAAGCCTTGGCGACCCAAATTGCTCGCTCTTTCGGCGAGATCATCCGCGACGAGGACTACGCCATGGGCGCCAGCCAACAGAGGTCGGCTGACGCCGGTGCACTCGACCAGATCGTGTTCGGACGAAACGAGCCTGCCCTGCACCACTACCACAACACCTATCGCAGCATGCTGGGCCAGGAGCCTCTACCACTCCTCGACAAGATCACCGCCGACAGGTAGGAAGATCATGTTCGGCTGCACCGACTAGTAGCGCTAAGACCGTTCAGGCCGCCGACGTTGCCCCGGTGAGATCAACGGCTTCGTCGGACTCCTTGACCGCCGCGTCGACCCTGCCACCGACCACCAGATCGAAGGCCTCGGCATCATCGCTCTCCTCGTCTTCGCCGGCCACCTGCCTGAGGCCGTCGGTGGCTGACAGAAGCGCCCCGAGAGCCTCGTCGAGCTCACGGTCAGCCCGATCACAGAGAACGTCCAACCTCTTTCGGGCCTCCAACAGCACCTGGTATCGATGGTTCGCCCATCCGGTTTTCTGGTCGACCGGTTCGCCATCAGATGAAGGAGCTTCGGTCGTTCCAGTGAACCCCATCGTCCGGTCATCCGCCGTCAAGTTTGCGGCGAACCGGTCGTTTGATACGGCGTGGAAGTCACTGTCCGCCAGACGCTCTTCCTCACCGGCCACGACGCGGTCCCGGTGGAGATCGGCGGCCCGCTGACGGGCCTCGTCGTAGTCCCGAGCGCGTGCCACCACCTGTTCCTCCTGGGTCTGGTCCGACGTCGTCTCGGGTGAACTGGGGATCTGGGACATGGGGTTCCTCTGCTGTCTGGGTGGGTGCTCGAGGTTCGCGCGCGCGAGCTATCGCGCGCGCGGACCCTCTGCTTCTAGTGTCTGGCTGTGACAACGGGGCCCACCGCCGCTGAACGAGAGGCTCTGGCCGCCGGCTGGGATCCCAACCCCGCCCGCTCGATGTCGCTCTCGGCAGATGCCTACACCGATCCACGTTGGTTCGATGTAGAGGTCGAGACCGTCTTCTCCCTGACCTGGCAGTGGGTGTGTCATGTCGAAAAGGTCCGTGACCCCGGCACGTACACGACCGCGACCATCGCCGATCGGTCGGTCGTCGTGGCCCGCGACGTCGATCACACCCTTCGGGCGTTCTCCAACGTCTGTATGCACCGGGCCCACGAGCTCCTGACCGGCGACGGCACCGTGAAGCGGATCACCTGCCCGTACCACGCCTGGTCCTACGGCCTAGACGGCGGCCTCCTTACCGCCCCCCACACCGACCACCTGGTCGACTTCGACCCGGACTCCATCTGCCTCGATGCCCTGGCCGTGGAGGAGTTCGGCGGCTTCGTCTACGTGAACCTCGACTCGGAGGCCCGGGCCCTGACCGAGCAGGCCGGTGATCTGGCTGCCGAGATTGCCCACTGGGCGCCCGACGTGGCCGATCTCACCCACGCTCATCGCCTGACCTACGAGATTGCGTCGGACTGGAAGAACGTCATCGACAACTTCCTCGAGTGCTACCACTGTCCGGTCGCCCACCGGGACTTCTGCACGCTGGTCGATATGGACACCTACGAGGTGTCCACCCACGGGATCTGGTCCAGCCACATGGCTGAGGCTGGGCGATCCGACAACACCGCCTACCCGGTCGACGATGCCACGGTTACCGACCACGCCGTCTGGTGGCTGTGGCCCACCACGTGTCTCATGCGTTACCCGGGACGGGGCAACTTCATCGTCATGAACGTCGTACCCGACGGCCCAGGTCGCACCCGCGAGACCTACGACTTCTTCTTCGAGACCGCCGAGGCGACCGAGGCCGAGCTGGAGGCCATCAGGTACATCGACGATGTCCTCCAGGCTGAGGACATAGCGCTGGTGGAGAGTGTGCAGCGGGGCATGACCACCCCAGCGTTTACCCAGGGTCGCATCGTGCACGACCCGGCGGGATCGGGGAAATCCGAACACGGCGTCCACCACTTCCATGGCCTGCTACTTG
>Ga0208964_1000401_pt1 | contig 23692 bp, 15 predicted proteins | sample AOAMet1_08_M0_20_2_FD_188227 | JGI IMG/M metagenome (GOLD analysis project Ga0208964, IMG submission 188227) | Ammonia-oxidizing marine microbial communities from Monterey Bay, California, USA - CAN11_08_M0_20 (SPAdes) | ecosystem: Environmental > Aquatic > Marine > Intertidal zone | place... | reverse complement strand
GTGCCGGATAATGACCCCACTCTACTGTTTACAAATTCTGGCATGGTCCAGTTTAAGGAAGCGCTCGCTTTCAGGGAAAATCGAGGCTATACGCGAGCCACAAGCTGCCAGCGTTGTGTCCGCGCTGGTGGTAAACACAATGATCTCGATAACGTGGGTTATACCGCGAGACACCACACTTTTTTCGAAATGCTCGGTAATTTTAGTTTTGGCGATTATTTCAAAAAAGAGGCGATTGAATTTGCTTGGGAATTTTTGACAGAAGTCATCAAGCTGCCGAAAGAAAGGCTCTGGGTCACAGTGCATACTAGTGATGATGAAGCTGAAGATATCTGGGTGAACCACATTGGCTTCGATCCTGAACGTATCACACGTTTGGGGGACGATGACAATTTCTGGACCATGGGCGACACTGGCCCTTGTGGCCCCAGTTCTGAAATATTTTGGGACCACGGGGAAAGTGTACCGGGTGGTCCGCCGGGAAGTCCCGATGGCGATCTAGATCGATTCATTGAAATCTGGAATCTGGTGTTTACCCAATTTGATCGTTCCGCTGACGGGACACTTACGCCCTTACCTAAACCCTGTGTTGATACCGGTATGGGGCTTGAACGCCTTGCAGCGATTTTGCAGGACGTGCACAACAATTACGATATTGATGTTTTCAAGACGCTCATCAAGCGCGCAGCAGAACTGCTAGATCAAACAGATTTGGATGATCCCTCGTTAAAAGTCATTGCTGACCACATTCGCACAAGTACATTCTTGATCGCGGATGGTGTGCTTCCGTCTAATGAAGGGCGTGGATATGTGATGCGAAGAATTATCCGTCGTGCGCTGCGCCACGGACACAAATTACAGTCTAGCGGTCCTTTCTTCCACAAAATGGTCGAAACGATGGTTGAGACAATGGGAGAAGCATACCCGCTGATCGCCAAAGCTCGGGCTCAAATTGAAAGAGTGCTGCTGAAAGAAGAAGAGCAATTTGATGTAACGCTCGACCAAGGTATGAAAATCCTGAGTGAGGCGATCGTAAAACTTGAAGGTAAGGAAATACCCGGTGACGTGGTGTTCAAGCTCTATGATACCTACGGGTTTCCGACAGATCTCACCGCAGATATTGCGCGAGAACGGGAACTCACCCTTGATATGGCTGGCTTTGAAGTGGAAATGGAAGCACAAAGGCAGCGCGCGCGAGCGGCCAGTAAATTTGGCAGCGTAGACGTGGATCAATACAAATTAACGGAAACCACTTCGTTTACAGGTTATGACGAACTGTTAGCCGACGGAACAGTTATCGCTTTGTTTGTCGATGATCGGCCTGCTGACAGTATCGCCGAGGGGAGCGAGGGTGTGTTGGTGATGAACGCTACGCCTTTTTATGCAGAGTCGGGTGGGCAAGTCGGTGATACCGGAAGAATTTACGGTAATGGCATAACGTTTGACGTGTCTGATACCGTCAAGGCCGGTGATGCTTTCCTGCATAAAGGAAAATTGCTCGAGGGAGAGTTGAAAGTAGGTCAGACGTTAACGGCCGACGTTGACAAGTCCCCCAGAGACGCAACGAGACTTAACCATTCCGCAACGCATCTTTTGCATGCAGCGCTAAGAACCGTGTTGGGAGATCATGTGAATCAGAGAGGTTCGCTGGTTGATGCAGAGCGCCTCAGATTCGACTTTTCACATTTTGAACCAGTCACTGCAGAAGAGCAGCGACAAATTGAACGCTTGGTGAACGATGAAATCAGGGCTAACACCGGGGTTGTGACAGAAGTTATGCCGTTGGAGCAGGCGCGTGAAAAAGGGGCCATGGCCTTGTTCGGCGAGAAGTACTCCGAGGAAGTAAGAGTGTTGACGATGGGCGGTGGCTTCTCAGTTGAACTTTGTGGCGGTACCCATGCCAAACGAACGGGTGATATTGGGATTTTTAGACTGACCAGTGAGCAGGGGATTGCATCCGGGGTTAGACGAATAGAAGGTGTGACCGGTGCCAATGCACTTGATACCATTGAAGCGCTTGAAGATTCACTTGCTGAGTCAGCCGGAGTGTTACGGGCAGACAAAGGTAATTTCAGCGATAAAATCCGACAACTCGTAGAGCAGAACAAGAAGCTTGAAAAAGAAGTGAGTCAGCTCAACATGAAACTCGCGAGTGGCGCGGGTAACGATCTTGCGGACTCGGCGATTGAAGTTAATGGTATTAAGCTGATTGTTAATCGTATTGATGGTGGTGACCCTAAGACTCTGCCTGACGTCATGGATCGATTGAAAAACAAGATACAATCAGGAATCGTGGTGCTCGCCGCGGTAAATGAGAATAAGATAACACTGATCGCGGGTGTGACTCAGGACCTTACCGAAACCATTCAGGCCGGAGCGCTTGTCAATCACGTAGCGAGTCAGGTGGGTGGAAAGGGTGGCGGCAGACCGGATATGGCCCGCGCCGGGGGAAGTGACGTTGAGGCGTTGCCAAATGCGTTGGATTCAATCCCCGGATACATTCTTGAGAAGAGCACTCCCTGAAAACCAGCGATCGAAATGGCTGCAGTGGAGTGAAGAATACGAAACGACAGCCAAATGATTTTGTTTTATTACGTTAAAATAATGTCGCCTGCGCTGCAGGCACGAACGGTTGTCCACTTTTTAAAAGAAAGCATTTATGGCTCTGATTGTTCAAAAATTTGGGGGTACATCGGTTGCCAATATCGAGTATCTGAATAATGTTGCTGACCGAATTCTCTTGGCGCGGGAAAATGGCCATCAGGTGGTGGTCGTCGTTTCTGCGATGGGCAAGGAAACCGACCGTTTGGTGGAGCTCGCGAAGGAAGCAGTAACGAGTTCAAGTACCCGTCGCGATTTGCTCAGGCGCGAAACAGATGTGCTGCTGTCCACTGGCGAACAGGTGACGATTGCCCTTTTATCAATGATTTTGATCAATCGCGGACAAAAAGCAAAATCCTACACCGGTAGTCAAATCCGTATTGTCACTGACTCATCGCACACCAGGGCGAGAATTCAGGAGATCCAAACTGACAAGATACTTCACGATCTTGAGGGTGGTTCAATTGTCGTCGTCGCTGGTTTTCAAGGGGCGGATGCGGAAGGAAACATTACAACAATCGGTCGAGGAGGTTCCGATACCTCCGCTGTAGCCCTTGCCGCCGCGCTCGATGCGACAGAGTGCCAGATACATACCGATGTCGACGGTGTCTATACGACTGATCCGCGAATGGTCGAAGAGGCACGTTGCTTGTCTCGACTCACCTTTGAGGAAATGCTCGAATTGGCAAGTCTAGGTTCTGGTGTACTCGCGCCCAGGGCGGTTGAGTTTGCCAGCAAATACAATGTACCGATCAGGGTGCTCTCAAGTTTTAACGCCGAGGCACCGGGAACACTTATCGCAAATGAGTCCTCTCAGGATAAAAAGCCATCACAGAAAAGCGATCGAAACAGTAAGGAAGCAGGCACTATGGAACAACCATTGATATCTGGCATCGCATTCTCGAAAGATGAAGCGAAATTAACCGTACTTGGCGTTCGTGATGTCCCAGGGATTGCCTCTAAAATTCTTGGACCGATTAGCGACGCGAACATTGAAGTCGATATGATTGTGCAAAATGTTGCGGCTGATATGAGTACCGATTTTACCTGCACTGTGTCACGTAGTGATTACGAGCAGGCGATGGAAATACTGACGGGTGTTTCAAAAGAGATTGGTGCGCGGGAAGTTACGGGTGATAACAATATTGTTAAATTGTCTATTGTCGGGGTTGGTATGCGGTCCCATGCCGGTGTTGCTACTCGGATGTTTCGTGCACTGTCTGATGAGTCGATCAATATTCAAATGATATCAACGTCAGAAATCAAGATTTCGGTTGTCATTGAGCAAAAATATCTAGAATTGGCCGTCCGGTCACTGCATACGGCGTTTGAGTTGGAAGAGAATTGATAAAAGCCTAGCGGTTTTTCACTGATAAATTCGTATTCATTGGGCGTCGTCCCGGTGATTTAAGGGTTGATCGCCGATTACTAATGAAATGATCGTGACTTATCCGGATTGGCAGCACCTGCCTAATATGAATATTTCGAACTTGTGAGCTTTTAATCTTTGAACTATTGAACGAAATTCATCTACAATGGTCAAAAAACAACCAAAATAATAAAAATAACTATTCCGTAGAGCTTAAGTCAAAGACGAGGTATTAGCGCAACGGAATTTGGTGAGGAAGACTTATGTTGATTCTGACGCGGCGCGTTGGCGAGACCTTGATGATTGGCGATGATGTCACCGTTACAGTACTTGAAGTCAAAGGTAATCAAGTCCGAATTGGCGTTAATGCGCCACGTGAAGTTGCCGTGCATCGTGAAGAAATTTATGATCGTATTCAGTGTAACGGAGGCGTCGAAAAAGACGATACTCCAGATGATGCTTAAATTATCCCGCCCCCATCGTCTGGCCTGTATTGCTCGTCACGCTGCGTAAAAGATCAAAATATCCCCGCTGAAAGCTAACTTCATCGTAAAATCCCTTGCTAAGCAACATGTCATGAAACGCGGGTAGCCGATAGATGGGTACAGAAGCAAGCAAATGATGTTCAAGATGATAGTTCACACCGTGTGGTGCTATCAGGAGGTTCTCGAGCGAATTGACGTAAAGCGTGCGGGTGTTTTTGCGAGGATCTAGGTCGAGCAGATCTGGTACAGCGGCGTGTTCAGCAATTTGCCGAATTCGCACCACTAGCATGTGTGTTGTCATAAATGCGATAACCCATATTGCATACAGCCATGCATGACCACTCAGTGCCAAAAAGCTAAATAGTAACAAGTTAACACCAAGACTTCGGAGAACGTATTGGCGAACGGCACGCTTGTGCAGTGCCACTTTGCGAATGAGTCGACCGATAGATTTTAATCTGCGCCAGCCTATTTGTCCGGTGAGATCGCGGATGACCTTTCGCTTCAATGCCTGTTTGTCGATAGGGTAAGCGCGATAATTCACGAGGTCAGGGTCTTGTTCAGTGCCTGCGTGTTTGTGATGACTCAGATGACCACGCATATAGGTCGTCTTCTCCGAGAACACCCAATATCCGGCCAGCCAATTACCTGCGAAGTCGTTCAACTTTGAGGAACGAAAGAGTGTTCTGTGACCTGCCTCATGTACGATGACGCCTAAACCAAGCTGGCGACTGCCGATAAGTATAATTGCGAGAATGATTGTGAGAGGGTTTGGATAGGCACCGGCGACAAAAAATGCCCCGCCTATCAATAGCCAATCTGTAGCGACCATCCTTGCCGCAAGAAAATCATCCTTGCGGGTAATGCTGGCGAACTCCTGCTCGGTCAATAGGGTTTTAATGTTCATGACGATCTCTTTTTTATCTTGATATGCATTTAATTACCTATTTTAGGGTTTAACCCGTGCTCACCTGTGCTGTTGGCAGGGTGATTGGCGACTCACCGCTTTTATCTCGCCAAATCGCGCGTCCGACCTGATCGTATTCAAGCATCAGTGTCCAAAGACTACGCCTGTCATCGCCGGGTTGTATTTCTTCGGGTAGTAAAGGGTCAAGCGCAAGCACTTGAATAGCTGTACCGCCAAGATAGAAGCACTCTTTCTGCGCAGCATCGGTTGGAATAACATTCAACCGAGCAAGGCTCTCTTTAAGTTTTATGATTGTTTCGGCATATTTATTTTGTAATGTATTGAGAGCGACGCGTTCAAGCGCTGTCTTCTCCCGACTCAGAGACAAACTAGCATCTGTCGCTATAATGCAACCCGAACTTGCGCCGAGGTTCTCCAGCAGCGTCTGAAGGGCCTCTGCAGATCTCGTCAGATTGTCTGGCCTAACCCAGAGCTGTTTATCCAAATAGAAAAAACCGCAAGCATTCAGCGCCCAGCTATCTGAATCACCCTGGGCCAATACCCAGTTGCGATGCCAGTCGCGTCGCCGCGCATCCCCAAGGCGCCACTCTTCAATGAAATCATTCATGTGGTCAGTTGAGTCCGTTAACCTGTAATAGCCGCGCTTAAAGTTTTCGACTGTGCCTTTGGCCGCAAGCCTTGAGAGTGATACGCGCATCAGATTTTCACTAAAACCAAACATAGCGCCGGTACGCATAATGTTGCGTACAGAGCTTCCTCGGGAGAGGTAAGTCCTCAATAAATCGAGAATTATGTTTGTCGGTTTCATATATTACAAAAAATTCCACAAATTATATTATTATGTAATATTACCTTGATGAAGTTTTTTTTCAATAAGAAGCAATAAAGAAGTATTCGAAGTTGACGAGGTACACTCGCATCATGATAATACGCCTTCTTCGCGCGCTGGTAGCTCAGCTGGATAGAGCGCTTGGCTACGAACCAGGAGGTCGGGGGTTCGACTCCCTCCCAGCGCGCCATTTATTTTCTAGAATAGATGGTGGAAGATTCTTATGTTTCGCCTCGCGAAACGTCTTACGGAGAGGTGGCCGAGTGGCCGAAGGCGCTCCCCTGCTAAGGGAGTATGGGTTAAAAGCTCATCGAGGGTTCGAATCCCTCCCTCTCCGCCAATTACCGATATAAATCAATTGCTTAGCTATAATAATAGTATACGTACAACAAAGCTTATAAAAAAGATCCTGCTTTTAATTCCGGTTAATTACCATCAATTCCTTCTAGTTTTTAGCTTGAGTCAACAGCGACCTCATAAGCGCGGGTCCTTCTAGGGCTTTCCAAATAGTGGGTGATTCGAGGTGCCGCTAGCTCCTAGTGAACAGTTCATAAACTTGATAATTTCAAGCCTTTGCGGCTAGCAATATCTCTGCTTGGTCCTGCCTACGCTTAGCTATGTCAACAGAAGCTTGTATTAGCAGGTTTGAACGAAACTGCTCATATCCGAAAGCTAGATTTTTGAGCGCATGTTCGATCAATCCGGGGGCTCTTATTTTCTCCTCAGGTGAAAATCTGCGGCAGCCTCTACTATCTATCCTAGCACCCACGCGATAGATCAGAGCGTCGCGATTAATGCGCGCTCGAAAGACAGGGCAGCGTTTCAGAAAAGTATCAGAAAGATTGCAACGCCAGAACGGGAAAACGTGTTTGCCATTTTGATGGCGAAGGTAAAAAAGACTCTTCCAAGATGACTAACCCAGAAAGCATAGTTTATGGCATGACAGTCAAAGACCCAGCGAATTATGTCGCGCATCGCCAACGAACAAGTACAGAGCAATCAAATTAGTGAAGCACCAAAGCTCGACTATTAACCTGGCAGCTCTCAAGCTTGATCCACTAGCTTTTGAACAAGGGCGGCTTCTTCTCTCACCAACTCGGGACTACCTAACAACTGTCGGTTAGCCCCTATTCGCTTAAACCAGTAGTGAAGGCCCACGAGGTCGGTAAATCCCATGCCCCCGTGAACTTCAGTTGAAGTCTTAGCTACCTCGCGACCAACTTCTGACAAATGAGCTTTTGCATGGCAGGCCAGCATTCTTGCTTCGTCAGGAATATCGTCCATCGCATGGCCTGCATACCATACCAGCGCCCTACATGGCTCAAGGTTGGCCAACATATCTGCACACATATGTTTGACGGCCTGGAAAGACGCTATGACCCGGTTAAATTGCTCTCGCTGCCCGGCATAAACAACAGCCTGGTCAAGCATGCATTGCGCAGCTCCAAGCGTGTCAGCTGCCTGCATTACTCTCCCCATATCAAGCGTCCTTTCATAGACCCGCGGGTCTTCACTGATTAAATCAGCAGCGACGTTGTCTAACACTAGCTCACAAGTCGAGCGAGAGATATCAATCGTTCGCAAAGCATTACGTTTCAATCCGCTAGCATTTGTACTGACGAGAAAAATCTTTTTATCAGTGGTAGCAATCAGATAGTGATCGGCATCACCATCCAGCACAAAGAGACATTTACCTGACAGAGTCGCGCCCTTCGCTACTACTCCAGAGCCTGTTCTTGCACCAATCGCCTCCCCGAAGGCGACGCCAACTCTTAGCTCTCCAGTGGCAATGCCTGCGAGCATTTCGTCTCTGTTAGAAGCAATTAGCGGCACTGGCGCCATTGCCGCAGAAGAAATAAACGGCGACGGTGTCACGTGATAGCCCAAACATTCGGAGATAACAACTGCATCTAGTGCGCCAAGGCCAACACCACCATGGGCTTCCGGTATCATTAATCCGGGCAGACCTAATTCACTCAGCCCTTGCCAGATTTCTGCATCATTCAGTTCTCCTGACGCAATGAGACGAACCTTGTCGAGCGCTACCTGATCTCGCAGATATTTGGTTACGCTGTCCTGCAGGAGAGTTTGTTCTTGAGATAATCCAAATTGCATACTTTTTCTCCTACCTCGCTTCGATTTTTGGTTCTTTCGGCATGCCGAGACCGCGTTCGCTAATAATATTTTTTTGAATTTGGGATGTACCGCCGCCGATAATCAGGCCGAGATAGTACATGTACTGATATTGCCAAGAGCCATTGCCACGAAGATAGGGGTTGTCGCCATAGGCGAGGCCAATCTCGCCCATCACGTCAATCGCGAGTCCCTCAATTTCATGCCTCAATTCGGTGCCGGTCAGCTTAACAATCATTCCCGCCAACTTTGCGCTTTGGTCCTGATTTATTCGGGCAGACAGCAGCCGCATGTCATTCGCTTTTTGAGCCAAAACACTGCCCTGCAGTTTAAGCAGCCTGTCTCTGTAAACTGGGTTGTCGATGACTTTTTCACCACCAATGGTTTCGGAATTCATCAGCCGTGTTACCCCATCCAGTCTTGACTGCGCGGCATCTGGTGGCGCCAGCGAGCCCCTTTCGTGCCCAAGAATCGCATTGGCAACGAGCCAACCTTGACCGCGATTACCAACAATTTGATGCTTAGGAACACGGACATCAGTGAAGAAGACTTCGTTGAAATTCGCCTTTCCTGTCATATCTACCAGCGGCCTAATTTCAATACCAGGGGTGTTCATATCGAATAGCAAAAATGAGATCCCCTGATGTTTAGGCGCCTCGGGTTCAGTTCTAACAAGACAAAATATCCAGTCTGCGAGATGTGCCGTACTCGTCCATATTTTCTGACCGTTAATTACCCATTCATCTCCATCAAGTTCTGCTTTGGTTGTTAGGCTCGCGAGATCACTGCCGGCACCAGGCTCAGAGTATCCTTGGCACCACACCATCTCGCCATGAATGGTCGGTTTAATGAATTGCTGCTTTTGCGCTTCAGTACCCATTTCTAAAAGAACCGGAGTGAGCATGCTGATGCCCTGCCCGCTGAAGCCCGTATTGATTTGGGCTTTACTGAATTCTTCCGAAATAATCCGAGGCTTGATAATGTCTGGCTCAGCACCATATCCACCGTAGGCTTTTGGGATGGTTCTTGAATGGAGTCCGTTTGCTATTAGCAAAGCTTGCCAGGCGAGTAACTCAGGGTTTCCGGGTTCAGCGCCGGCCTTCGGCTGCTTGTCTTTGTTCTTCGAAATAAAGTCTTTTACTTCTTCTCGAAACGCGATGTATTCACTGCCATAGGATAAATCCATATTTTATCTCTTCTTTCTATGTTTCAACGGCGACGCTGGTAGTCACGTGCCTATTTTCTAGCCAAACAAAGGCTATCACATTGAAAAACCAGCCTGAAGCGATGTTTTATCTGCCCCGCCCGCGCTGCAGCAAGTAAATAACGATCACGGAACATCAACAACAAAAAATAACCAAAGCAAACCGTCTCAAATTCAAATAATGATCATCTACATCCAAGCATGGCCGCTCTTCAGAATATGAAGTTTGTTTTTCTTATCACATGACACAAAACAGAACGCCAAGCTACTCGAGAAATCTCAATTCTTTAATGCTGGCTCTAGACAAGCATACATTTCACTAATCAAACAATCATGATGTAGATATGAATTGGGACATGGTAAGCGCCCTTGCAGAATTGTCGGACTTAATCGTTCTAAGTTACAAGCAAGGTAATGCGGGTTCGACAAATGTCCTTAATAAGTTAGGATTTAAAGAGAGAGGCTCGGGCTTCTCAGGCGAGGTGCGAAAATCAATGCCACGGCGTGAACAGCAGGTATGTTACGTGCCGTTTGCCGCTTCGTCGCGCCGCTCTATTTTTTTGGTTTTAGGTCTGTTACTTTTTTGACTGAAGGAACGAATGTTAGCGAGCCCAGCATTCCATTAAACATTCGATTAAACATAGAGGTACTCCAATGTCGTATTTGAAACCCGCTATCGCTATATTGCTTTTCTTCGCGGTCGCGGCCTGTTCACCGGCGCCGACTGACGTTACAACGACCCAGTCAGTGTCAGAGGCCGAGGAAAGAGCTGCCTTAGCTGAAGCTTCGGGGTTGTTTCAACCCGTTGTAGCGAAGGAACTGTTAGATTGTCAATCAAGTGCCGATATGAAAGTGTATTGCGGGTACAAAAACCCAGAAGACCTGGTGGCGTTGCCCGATAAAAAGTACCTTGTCGTTAGCGAAATGGCCGAGTTCTTAACAGATGCTCCCGGCATGCTTTCGCTGCTTAACCTGAAATCTGGTGAAAGAGAGCTGCTTCCGATTGCTTGGTCACAACCGGAAACAGTGCGTGGTGATGTGACTTGTCCGGCCCCCGACAGTGCCGCGTTTAGCCCGCACGGTATCGATCTTACTCGACTGGCTGATGGTACCCTCCAACTGTTGGTGGTAAATCACGGCAAGCGGGAATCGGTTGAATTTTTTGAAGTGATGCAATCCGATGAGGGCTGGCAGCTAGCATGGCAGGGTTGCGCGACACCCCCGGGAGATCCGTTTATCAATGACGTGGCGGCTCTTAAAGATGGTGGCTTCCTTGTGACACACATGTGGGACAAAACAACAGCCTTCGATGAAGTAGTGCGTAGGTTGTTTGCAGGTGAAAAAACGGGCTGGGTATACGAATGGCAGCGAGAGCAGGGGTTCAAAAAGGTGCTTGAATCGGATGCCCTCATGCCTAATGGAATAGCCGTGAGTGCTGATAACACCAAAATGTTCGTCAATATTTATTTTGCCAATGAAACCATCAAGATTGACCGTGACAGCGGCAAGAGAGAAGGTGAATTTACCGTACAGCAGCCCGACAATATTACGGTCGATGATGAGGGAAATTTGTGGGTGGCATCCCATAAAAATGATCCGATTGGCCAAACCTGTTCAATGGTCTCAGAAGGCCCCTGTCTGCTGCCGTACGAGGTCATCAAAGCTGATTCTAAGACGATGCAGGCCGATGTGTTTCTCTCCCAGGATGGCGCACCGATGGGGTATGCAACGGTTGCGCTCAAAGTCGGTGATCGATTGTTTATGGGTTCGGCGCATGGCGACAGGGTGGTTAGTTCACCAGCATATTGAAGGTATCATAGGGCTTCGATCCTAAGTGTAACTTCATCGTTAGCATCAAATAAGAGCTAACACCCACCCGGTTACCGGCAGGGTTATGTTAAGGGTCGTTAAGGAATCTGTTTCAGGCTGCCGGGAAGGCCTAATTAGCGAAAAAAGGCAGAATTACTTAAAAAAAGTATAGGAATTATTATGAAGCCACTCATTGTCTATGGCTTACCTTTCTCACAACCTGTAAGAGCTGTTTGGCAGGTATAGAGTTGTTAGGGGTCACTAAGGGTCTAAGAAGCGCAGACTTAAGAAATAGAAGCTAAATCATGCCTTCGTTTAAACTACGGGTCTGGCGTCGGCGTCAGGTGACTTGCAAGAGCAGGCCAAGGCGTCTATCTTAAATCCCGTTTTTGTCTACGAATTGATAGCATAGCGAACCCGTTAACTTAAAGCATTCTCTTCAGCTTATGGCATCCATTATAAATTTTTTTCGCAATCTTAAGCTGCTCGCGATTATGGTTTACAGCGCCATATTAGGGAGAGCCTACCTGAGAAAATTCACACCAGAGACCCTCTGTTACTGTCGCAGTATGGGTTATGAGCGTCTGCTAGACATTTATCGACCTAAAGCTTCCACTCAAAAAGCACTCCCTACTATTGTCTGGTTTCATGGTGGTGCTTGGAAAATGGGCGACAGAAAAGCCATCGAGCGCATCGCCGCTGAACAACTAGAATGTGGCTTTGCTCTTGTTAGCGTTAGCTACTCATTGAGTGATGTGGCTCAATGGCCGGTTCAATGCCACGAGGCGAAGGCTGCAATCCGGTTTCTTCGCGCCAACGCAGACGCGTTAGGCCTAAACCCTGACAAGCTCGTCGCCGCTGGTATGTCAGCTGGTGCACATATGGCATGCATGCTGGGCGTGTCTTCGGATCATGAGCAACTGAATGGCCAACTAGGCGAGTACCTTGAGGAAACCACAGAAGTAATGGGTGTCTTAGCTTTATACCCCCCAACCGACTTTCTCTCCGTTAGCAGAGATTTTGACGGACTAATCGATTATTACGCGGAAGATTCTCCAGTCACCCAATTATTAGGGGAATCCATAACAAGCGCACCTGAGAAATCCAATTTAGCCTCCCCACTAAGGCTCTTTACGGGCGCTTGCCCACCTAGCTTCTTTCTGCACGGCGAAGCCGATCCGATCGTGCCCGTAGAACAAAGCGTTATAATGCATAAAAAGTTACTAGCTGCAGGTATCGACAGCGATCTGATGCGCATTCCCGGCTACACCCACGGTGATCATCGATTTAATAGAGGTGTGCCAGCTGAAAGGATCAATGCTTACCTTAAAAACCGCGCTATTGCTTAACCACAACATACCGTCAGAAATCGCTACCCACCATCCATTTCCGTCTGAGCTGGACCGCACCGGGGGGTACCTCCACGTCATCGTTTTTCTTCTTTAGCTCGATCAATACGAGTTCCCATGTGCCAATAAAGTCTTTACCAACAAACTGACATGAAGGTCCGGCGGCGGAAATTGAGAATGATCTCTAAGTTTTGATTAGTAATAACTAATTGAGTTAATAAATTTGGTTTATTTCTCTTATCTTCCCGGATGCCGAGGTTATTCATAGTTAATTCAATCACTCAAGAGAGAAAAAGAGGAGGTTAAGAGGAGTTTTTGAAGAGGACAGGGTCTGTATGATTTCTTAAGGTTATCCGACCTATAAAAGAAAGAGTAGAACCAATGTCAAATTTCCTGAGTGTGTTGCCTTCGCGGCTTGTAAGTCATGTTCGAAAATTAATTATCTTAATGATCTCTCTCGCTAGTTTGTTGCTTGTTACCCCGTTCGCTACCGCCGGGCTCGCCGAGGATATTAAGGCGGATGTTAAGAGTATTAAAAACTTAGTCAAAGATACAAAGCCGCTGGCAAGCAATGCGTCAAAGGGGGTGTCAAAGCTCACGGCAGATGATGGACTGTTAGATATGGTTGATGATGTAAATACCGCCAAACTTGCTCTAGATCCTCAGATGCTGGATGACCTCATTTCGGAACTCCCGGAGAAGCTTGAACTGCTTAAAGTATTCAAGAATTACAGAGTCAGAATGATGGATAGTGAACCTACTGATGTGCCCAGGTTGGTTGGGGTGCTCAAGCAGGCAGTGAGTTTGCTGAAGAACGCTCCACCCGGTGCTACACCGGAAGATTTTTTGTTGCTTGATCAACTGATCCTAGATGGCCCGCCTGAGCTAATCGACTTCACTGGCAGAGCTTTACAGACTGCCAAACTGGATGAGGATTTCATCCTGAAATTGGAAGAGCTGGTGACAACTCTCAAATTAGTTCGAGAAGTTGAAGGGTTGGAGGAAACTGAGCAGGCGCGTGAATTCGCGCCGTTATCCGAGACAGGTGGGAACGCGCGACCGGGACTTCAGGGCGGGACCCAGTGTGAAACCATTAACGAGAACCGCAGGAGACTCAAGATCGCTGCCGGTTTTTTGTCAGTAACAGGAGTGGAAGCAGTTGTTACTGGTGATATCATGGCGGGGTTAGCTAAAACGGTCGTAACCAATGCGCAGGTGGCTGTCTGGGGGTGGGCAGGTGGTGAGGTAAAAACGCATCCGCTCGGCGCCGTTGGCCAAGTAACGGCTGGTCTTGGTAAGGGTGTGCTTGCAACCGCGGGAAGCGTTTACGGCAAACTGCGCCATTGTGAACTACTCTGGCATCAGGAACGTAATTTTGAGCTACAACAGGATGTTCTTGAAGAGGTCTGTACGCTTACCCGATTTAGATCAGAAACCTGTCAGGCGCTTTCAAATTGAGCTGCACTAGAGTCGTGCCTCATCAATTAGTGAGTGGTCGCTATGGGTTTCGCCTTGCATGTTTAGTTGTTCTGTATCTGGGGATTACCTCAGGTGCTAATGCAACTGTAATACCAATTGACCTGACCAATTTTTTTACAGCTGATTTGCCAGCAGTCGTTGTCACTGATTCGGACACAGCCTCGATGACAGATTTTTTTACGGTCCAGACATTGACCCTGGATCCTGGCCTTGGCGATCCCGATGCCATAGTCGCAGCGGCTTCGCGTACTTTAACTTTCGGCTATGTGCTGGATCTGGGTTTGGGGAATATTGATGAGTTTTCAACGTATTTGTTCGATGCAGAATTCGGGCCTTTGTTTGGTGTTTTAGAGAGTGTGACCATTGCAACTGCCGGTTCGGGCAATGTTTCCTTCGATCTTTCAGCTTACATTGACAGAACGCTTGGATTGCAGTTTGAACTTTACGATCCTGGGTTTGACGTTGGAGCTACTGTGATGATCAGCAATCTTGCTCTTGTTGACCCGGCGCTGGATGTTCCCGGTCCGGCAACCTGGGCGTGGTTTATGTTAGGAGTTTTTATTGTGGTATGTCGTCGAGGTACGAGTGCCTGAGTTAACAAGGACAGATCTATTTTTAAGTTAAAAGAACTAAAATAGATTTGTCCTCTTCACACTTTTCATCCCTGCGTCCAAACTTCGTAGATTTGAGTCCATCCAAAGGGCACGTCCTCGTGACTAAACATAGCTGTTTTAGGAAGCGCAATACTTTTTCCGCAGTGGTCCTCAACATATCTTGCGAGTGTAAACAGACCATTGCTCGTCATTTTGTAAGATCCGACATCGGGTCACCCCAGGGTGAAATAGAATACTTGTCTTCCATTGTTACCCTCAATTCAAGCGACATGGTTTTTTCATTCAGAAAGTAACCTTAAAAGATTCAACAGAGAAATCAGTCAATCGAATACTGTGCCTCAATCCTTGCGGCATGAGCAAACGACCCGACAGAGATCCACTGCTCTTTTGCTAATACCAATTCGGTATCACCGGTGTCCGAATCCTCACTTCTATAGGCAAATTCGGCACTAAGCTCATGTAGAAACGCTTTACAGATCAGCTTCCCACTTTTGTCAATTGCATTTTTCAATAGAAGCAGCAGTTTTTTGGTGTCCAGCTCAGCTTCTACTGCAGGCAGCAGGGAGATGCGGCAAAGCGCTATCAATGCTTCCGGGTCATACATTAACGCCTGATTTTTCATCAAAGCTGGCACAGCCGTTTTTAACTTTTCTACTTGACCTAATTGCACCTCGGCTTCCAGTATCAATGCTTGAGATAGGAGATCGAATTCTTCAGCGTTCCCTGCGCTATCACTAGCAAGCGCCGCGAGAAACTCCCACTTCTGACTCTGTTGAAAGTGCATGGCCTTTAGCCTTAGCGCCGCGGATCGATGGATGGGCGCTTCTCCACTAACTGCTGTCAGATTCCACTCAGCGCATTGCGCCAGTTTCTCTGTTTCACCAAGATAGTAGTAGCAGGTGGCTCCGGCGATTGAGCACTCATAGGCGATCTGCGGTGCACCGACCAACGTATCGCCAACCCGATTAAAACTTATCCTCTCAGGCAACATAACCGAGCCGGATTTGCTCAATAGCAAAGTAGCTTTCTTTAGGCAGGTTAGGCCTCTGACGGGATCACCGGAGAGCGTCAGAGCTTTCGCTATAAAAATTAGAATACGCGGGTATGGATACCAGCTCTCCTGACCAAGTATGTTAACAAGTGGATTATGGGGCGAGCTTTTAATCGAATCCTGCGCGAGGTTGTAGGCTTCGGTCATTCTACCCGCTTCATCAAGACGTGGTATTAGTGTCATTCGAGCATGAAGCTTTACGGCCTCATCATCCGTGGACTCAACGATTCTGCAGGCATCCTGTGCCACAGTTATTGCTCGTTCACTTTCCCTAAGATGAGAGAGGCAATCAGAGAAGCATGTATAAAGTAGCGGCAACAGGGTGTTGGTTTCCTCAAACATTCCGGCCGTGGCGACAGCGTCATTAAAAAGTGATTCCAGAAGCTCTACGGGTTGATTTGTAGGACCCGCACGATGCAATGCATTGACCGTGGTACGAACTGTCCATGCGGCGACTTTGGCAGGGTTTTCACGATAAATAGCCGAATCTGACTTCAGGGCGGCAAGTGCACGCAGACATAGAGCAACTGCCTCACTATCGTCTTTACCAACAAGAGACAGAAAGGCCTTTTGCGTCCAGCGCGCACATTCAATGGGCTCCTCTGCCGCCAGGTACTGACGTGTTGTCAGCATCAACAATTCACTTTGCATTGTGTTACGTGAAATTCGCGCGAGTGAATCAGCGATCATCGAGTGAAACTTTCGCCGTTTCACAGGGGCTATCTCCGCATAAATAGTTTCCTGAATCAGCAGGTGGGCAAAACGATATTGACCTGAGCTTAGAATGTCTAACATTCCGGTCTTTGCCGACTCAGCCATCTCGACACCTATCTCATTGATATCAGTTTGTCCTACTATGGACAGTAAATCGCCTGAAAATTGTCGTGCTATGCAGGAGGCGATCATCAGCAATTCGTAAGTAGATTCTTTCAGGCCCGATAACTGACCCATTATCATTTCTCGCAGATCATTTGGTACCACTGAGTATGAATCGGACTCCTCTGACATTGATCTCGCTAAAATGTTCACGTACAACGGGTTTCCGTCTGTCCTAAGCACTACCTCATCGATAACTTTCGTTGATAGTCCCTTCATTACACCCGCCTGCGAAAGCTCATCAGTATCCAATCCACGCAGCTGGAAGCGATCCGGTGCTTTTGTCTGCGGTAACTCACTTAGCACACGCCAAACCGGCAAATTGCGCTCGATTACATGGTCACGATAAGCACACAAAGTAATGAGCTTGTCGTTTGAATTAGCTCGTAAGACCGCGGCTAAGACTTCGAGCGAACCTTCATCAGCATTATGGAGGTCGTCGATGATAATCAATAGAGGTTGCCGCTTTGCAACATTGGATAGGAGTCTACTTATCGCATCACCCAGCCTAAACCGGAAATCTTGCTGAGAGAGTTGTCTAGAAACATCCTGGGCCGGCAACTGGGAATATAAGTCTGGTAATATTCGCTGCAAAAGACTGTGCTCTGATTGAAATTCAGTAATCGTCTCTTGATCATGAACTCTTGAAATTGATCTAAGAATTCTCGTCCAAGGCAAAAAAGGTACCGCTGCTCCTATTTCCTCACACCAGCCAAAATGAGCTACCCAACCGACCGCGCGCGCGCGCTTGGACAACTCTTCCGTTGTGCGCGTCTTACCGATTCCCGGAGGTCCGGTGACGAAAAGACTATGTGACTGGTTCTTTTCGTCGACCTCAGAGAGCCTGACTTCAAATTTTGCTAGAATCGCTTTTCGACCTGCAAAAGGGATGACGTTTCGGGAATCGACTGTTACATCAACGGGAGCTTCGACGACTTGTTTTACACTGGCAACAATCCTGTACCCTCTTTTTGGTACGGTCGCGATGTACCTCGGGTTTCGGGCACTATCTCCCAAAGCGGTCCGAAGCTGACTAATTCGGCGATGGATAGTGGAATCATCTACGATTACTTTGCCCCATATCTTTGCTAACAAATCAGTCGAAAGCACAACATCCGGCGCACTATCCAATAGCTCGACCAAGAGACTCATTGTCATCGGATGGAGATGAGATTTACGTCCTTGTTTTTCTATCTGATTTATCGCTGGCAAAACAAGCCAATCGCCCAGCAGATAGCACAAACCATTACTCGCCTCGGAACTGTTGCTCATCATTGAGTACCCAAAATAGGGAATCGACCCTAATTGTTCAGGTGGATATTGTTTTTAAAGTTGTCGTTCAGGGAGAATAGAGGTGTCACAGAAATTCTGTCATAGCATGTGTTCCTCATATCACTCTCGCGCGGTAAATTTGCAGCGCAGTGTACTCCCGAGCAATATCCGCACCAATTTTATAAATTGCATCAATTTCAATAACTTGAATAAAAATAGCTTTGTAACAGATTTAAAAGTGTAAAAAATACTGACACGAATCAAAGGGGACAGGACCAAGTGCTAGGTCGCAGCTGGTAGAAAAAGCATATAAATTCTCGCGCGTTGCGTGGAGTTTACCTGCATTTACCAGACGCTTTTGGCACTGCGTGACTTGCTGCTGCGAGTGAACAGTTACTGGAAGAGCTCTCGCAATTATCCTCCGGAAAATGCTGACGCGAGCGCTCTGGGTCATGTCATCCGTTTTGTGCGCAGAGCGCATAAAATGGTGGAGGCGACGGGAATTGCGATTAGACCCTAAGTGATTGATTAGTTGTGTTTAATTGGCTTTGTAAATCAGCTTTTGTTACGTCCTTTGTTACAAAAGTTTACTGTTTAATTGAAGTCATTTATTCCGCTTAAAATTCCGTCAAATCGGCCCACAAAAAAAGCTTCAGTCGCGGTCAGAGTTATCCCGGCGGGTTGGCCCTGTGGTTAATAGCAGTTCCATACACAAGGGTCCTTCTGAAGCTTTCCAAGACGCGGGTGATTCGAGGTGCTGATGGTCCCTAGCGAATCGATCGTAAACTTGATAATTTCAAGCATTCACGGCTAGCAATATCTTTGCTTGGTTTTGCCGACGCTTAGCTATGTCAAAAGGCACTTGTGACAAGCTGGTCTGAGTGAAACAACTAAACGCTCTGATGCCTGATTTCTATTTCTTCTCAGCGATCAACCCTACCGAGATTAAGCCAGAAGATCAGCATCATGACAGCCAGTGACCATCCATCCCCTAGAAATCATTAACCGAGAGTTTTTAACCCAAAAATCCCAAAAAGCGATACTTTGACATCTTGGAAAAATGCTGTTTATAGTTCTTATTCTCAAAACGCGTTACATTAAAATCACATAAGGGAGAGGGTATAACAGTGTATTCAACAGAAGGCCGCGGCAAACTTTACAGCGATATTCTAGGCACGGTGGGTGATACACCTTGTGTTCGACTCAATCGCACAGGCCCTGATCATGTGACTATGTACGTGAAAGTCGAAGCCTTTAATCCCTTATCTTCCGTTAAAGATCGATTGGCGCTCAATATGATAGAGGCCGCAGAGCGAGAGGGGCGCCTGTCACCCGGGCAGACTGTTGTTGAAGCCACATCCGGTAACACCGGAATAGGGCTCGCTATGGTGTGCGCCGCTAAGGGATATCCCTTGGTCATTACGATGGCCGAGAGTTTTTCCATAGAACGCCGACGGCTCATGCGATTTCTCGGCGCACAAGTGGTACTGACGCCGAAGGAAGAGAGAGGTATTGGCATGTACAAGGCTGCGCAGACCCTCGCCGAGCAAAACGGCTGGTTCTTTGCGCGACAATTTGAAACAAGTGCGAATGCCGATATTCATGAAGCAACAACCGGGAGAGAAATTCTCGCGGATTTTAAAGACGCTCGTCTTGATTATTGGGTGACCGGATATGGCACGGGTGGGACCGTTACTGGAGTCGCGCGTGTGCTGCGTAATGAACGTCCCGAGTGTCGCATCGTTCTTTCCGAACCACACAACGCCAGGCTCCTTGGGTCCGGGCTGGCCCAAGAGCGCCATGACGACGACTCCCCCGCAGGGTCTCATCCGGCATGGGAGCCGCACGTGATCCAAGGTTGGACACCAGACTTTATACCTAAGGTACTTCAAGAGGGAATCGATCGCGCATTCTTTGATGAGGTGCGACCCGTAGACGGCGTCAAAGGAATGGCGATGGCGCAGCACCTAGCTGCTAATGAAGGTATTTTGACAGGAGTTTCCGGCGGTTCAACACTGCTAACAGCTGTCGAAGTTGCCAACCAGGCGCCGGAGGGCTCTGTATTGTTGGTAATGCTCCCTGATACCGGTGAACGCTATTTATCAACGCCCTTGTTTGAGTCAATTCCTGCTGAGATGAATGACGAAGAGATGGCATTATTCGCCTCTACTCGAGAGACGTAAAAAAACCGCGGCGAGCGCGGTTTTCATGTGCAGACAGAATAAATCTAGATAGATACGTGAATATCACCAAGGGACCAGCTTTAATAATTCCGATCCTGAACATCACTGCATTTTTCCAAGACGCTATTCCGTACGTTTGCCCCTAAATGGCATGGCGCCGCGCGGAGTTTTTATCTTGCCTTGCATAAGGTCAGCGTCGATTTGACCACTGTAATGGAGTTTGATTTTCCCCATCGGTGTCTTCACTTTCAGCGGAAAACTGAAAGTGTTTTCCTCAACCTGTATCTCTTTAATGGCTACTTTTCCGCGCTCGCCGGTAAGGACACCATGATAGGTGTCTCCGTCACTTGTTACCATCAACATCGGATGCTGAACGCCGCGTGGGGAGCTGACTTCCAATGCCCAACTGCCTATGATGGAATGCGTGTCTGCCGAGATTAAGGTGGAACTGAACATGCAAACGAGCATGATAAGGGGGTAGCGAATTTTCATTGTTTTACCTAGACACGCGTGCCAGCAAGCGTCGCATCACCAAAAGCACCTAACTTGACATTGCCACTCATGTTGTCCCCATCGACCTCTGCTGTGAAGTCAAGTTCCATGGGCATTGGCTGTGTAAGCTTAATTTTCCATGCCAGTGCGTTACCGTCTGCTGTGCCACCCTCAAATTCCTGCTCTCCCTGTGGACCGGCAAACTTGCCTGAGAGCCCACCATTGCTGGTATCCAGTGTCAGCGTTGCTTCCTGTGCTCCCATCGGTGAATTAACGGTTACTTTCCAATCTCCATCCACACTCATCGTTTTTTCCTCTATGTAGTTGTTGGTTAAAACTTGCCTATCAACAGTAGCAAAAGTAACAGTTGCCAGCAAATGTACGCTTGTTTTGCAGGTTCAATGAAACCTACCGGCACACTCACTAACCCTGTAAATGCTGCATAAACCGAAATCCAGCGTCTCGCGAACAATTTGTTGTAGGCTACATCTGACATTCAGCTCGAATGGTTAATTTCGGCAACGTGTGCATAATAGGGAGCGAAGAAAACTTATGAAAAACGTAAAATTATTTGCAGGCAGTCGCTTCTACAGACGGACCATGGCAGGACTGTTAACTAAACTTGGTCGTTAATAATAGCTGTGCAGATCTCTTTATCAGCTAACTATCCACCCTGAACTTCAGAGCGCTCCTTACACAGAGCGATGTAATGAAGTCTTACGTCATAAATAGGATTGCCGGGAGTGCAACCACAGCGGTCAATAACTTTTTACCGATCGATTTTATTTCCATTACCTTATCCCAATAATGCGGTATATAAATGCTTATCTACACATATCTTAAAGTGCAGCCCGTCTGCGTATCTCAGCAGCGACAAGCCACAGGCGATCCTGCCCCCACACGGCCAGATCAGGTTCCCCATCTGGACCCGAAAGTCGATAGCTCGGCACACCCCAAAGTCCCATGCCATCGACCATTTCATCCTGGTTTTGTTCTGTAATCACCTTCCAGTCTGAGCTGTCCAGGTGTTGCTTAGCCTCTTGCCATTCCAAACCCACCTCTTCAACCGCTCGACGAATATTATTCAGTTTATGCAAACCAATGCCTTGAGCGAATGCCAGATTCAAAAGCTTGCTGAGTAAGGGAACATCTTTACCTTGTGTTTTTGCCCAGGGTAAAAGCGAATAGGAACGACGTGTTGGCGTACCAATAGGCGTCACACAGGGGCCAAAGGGGACGTTGAAAAACTCTGCTTCCCGCTTCGTATCAAAAAATATATATCTGCCTTTGGCACTAGTGGCGGCGACACCGCGCATGATCATCGGCAAAACGGGTTTGTGGTTGAGTTTGATACCACAAGCATCAACCATTTCAATGGTGCGGTCATAAATGATTGACGTATAGGGGCTGTTGAGGGATGGAAAGAATGCCAACGTTAGACCGGAAGCATCGACCCCGCCTAAATCATGAGAAGGCCGCGGTACAAGATAGGGCTCAGTCGGGGAATTACATACGTCAAGGTCACGAAGTCTTTGTTCCAGGTGGAACAGGCGATCCACCCCCCAATACCACTCACCGCCATAATGAAAAGTGCCGCCGGAATAATGATTCATATCCGCAAGTAATGCCGAACCTTCATCAAGGGCTGTCTCCAACTCTTGCGGATTCGCACTTAATGTGGAAGACGATAGATGGCCTGAAGGGTCTTCGGACCAGAGCACGGTACTGACATCCTTAATCTTGCTGACGAACTCCTGTGCAGGCAGGCCAGCGAGAATTTGTCCCGCAACTTTTTGTAGTTCAGGTTCTGGCATTGTGCCGGCATTTTCAGGAAACGACAAACCGTAATGCGGTGCGATCAACCCACAGTCTCTTCGCGCCCAAATGGCGAGTTTTTCTGCCTCAGGCTGATTTCGACCACCTGACGCGCGGACCAAGTGGGGCACAATTTCAATGTCATATCGCGCAGCAAAGTCAGCAATCACCTGAGCAACAAGATGGGAGTAGGGGTCGTCCAATTGGTGAAAATAATCAACACGGTGAGGTAGCCGTTTGGTTTTCCGTTCTGTCTCGGCCTTTGCACGGTTTTTCGAGATTCGACCCGCGCTGACAGCACGGGACATGAATCTGGACATTATAAACCGTAACGGACGAGGCGGATCAACGACGAAAGATCTGTTCGGATTGTTTTCTGGCTCTAACACAATGGACCTCTGGCAGACTGCCGTTTCTTATTCATTATAAAATTATAAACCTAACAAATTATGCGGCTTCATCAACCATCCTATGTTGAGATACAAATTTGCCCGGAAATGGCATGGTGCCGCGCGGAGTTTTTATTTTGCCTTAACAGGGTCCAGCTCAATGTTCCCGTAGAACTGTTTCTTAACAGAGGTTTGCACTGGTGGTGATGACGGCCCACTGCACCGCAGACCTAGGCTTTTAGAACTATCTGCGAACCATAACCTTGGAATCTGCATTTAGATCACCGTTCGGATCAACCAGATGCCCCGCAGGAAAAGCCACGGCGGTAGCGGGCGTGGTCGTGTCCAGGCAAAGGAAGTGGTTGTTGTCGGCATCGCCTAGATCTGCCAATGCTGCCGGACTCACCTCGGACCGAGAGCCATCTGCAGCGGTGAGGCTTACCTTATATAACGTCCTTTGAGCCTCGCCCAACTCATCTCTGTTGGGCAGTCTCACGCCACCTGTCCAGGTCACCCGCACCACCTGTTTGGTGGTGGTGGGGCAAGACGTTCCCCGACCCGACAGTGACCAGATGTCCTTTGGCACCGCCGCAGCGAAAATAATCTCTGGGCCGGCGTCGAGAGGAATAACCGAGACTTGAGTACCACGAAAGTTCACCTGGGGGCTGTTGGTGGCGTCTGAGAGGACATCATCTACGATCAACACCTTAACTGGCGGATCATCATCGGCATTACCGAATTCACCAATCAGCAAAACCGTCCGATTTTCATCCATGTCGCCTGCCGGGCGCAGGGTGACACACATAGGCGTGTT
>Ga0208964_1000376_pt1 | contig 24416 bp, 22 predicted proteins | sample AOAMet1_08_M0_20_2_FD_188227 | JGI IMG/M metagenome (GOLD analysis project Ga0208964, IMG submission 188227) | Ammonia-oxidizing marine microbial communities from Monterey Bay, California, USA - CAN11_08_M0_20 (SPAdes) | ecosystem: Environmental > Aquatic > Marine > Intertidal zone | place... | reverse complement strand
GAACTTTCAGTGGATTGAAGAGTTTGACGCGGGTTGCGTTGATCCGTCTGGCCAGTCTTCCGCCATGCGAATATCTAAAATTAAGTGGTTAGAAAAGAACCTGGGTACATTGGCTGGACAGGCTTCACATAAAAGCACAAGAAATATCTAGGGCAAGCGGGTACAACGTAGCTGTACCGTAAACCCCGTTTACACTGAATGGAACTGAACTGAACTGAGCTGAACTGAACTGAGCTGAACTGAACCAAATTGAATTGAATTGAATTGAATTGAACTGAATTAGATCCCCCAGCGGATGACAATCATGATGATTGAGTAAATGCCCGTTGTTAAAAAAGTCACGAAGGAAGCCACAGAATATAGCCGATATCGGGACGTAAGCTCACCTTCACCAAAACAGGAGACGATATACGGGTTTTTCCCGTTGAATGGTTTAACAAGCACGTGGTGCTGGGTTGGCTCGTAGTCATCGGCCACTTCTTTTTCTGCCTGGGCACGCGCAGCGCTTCTTGCGATGTTCCATTCATCAAGGTCGATCTCGCCATCACGATTGGTATCAAATTTACGAAGTAGCTCGTTACGGTCCTTCTTAAGTTGATTGAGAGCGACCCTGGTGCTTTCTTTTATCACTTTCTGCCGTGATGGTCCTTGGTGAGTTTCAAACTGACCAAGGCAATAAATTTTCTCTTTCTCGTCAATTCTAGACTCGGTATAGCGATACTCGCCTTGTGTCCAGACCTTGGTGAATTTAGCTTTCACAGTGGCGGCATCAGGGTCTATAGCGCAAACCCCGGTGCTATCGTCAATGTAAAAGCTAAAGGGGCTGCGATCCGTTGAGACGGTTACCCATTTGTCTTTTCGATTACCCGAGTCGAACCAACCGTTACCCTGGTGTTGCTCCGCCTTGAAGTCGTACCAGACACAATCTTTTCCGGTTCCTGGTGCCCTCAGTGGCTTGTCATCAACAGACCTGGCCTGGCCCTCTAGCTCTACAAACCCCTGGCTTGCACTGCGGATTTTTGAGGTTGGCGTATCCTGCATGATTCGACCATGGCGGATAAAGTAAAACCCAACCGGTAGTGAGGTCAGGCAGAGGAGGGCGCTAACAATTAATAACGCCATAAATGCAGCGGGATCCAAGCTGATGGTAAAAGTCAGCACAGCATCAATCATTAATCGAGCCTATCGAAACTGGTAGCAGGTCTACTGCCTTAAACCGCAGGTATTCCAGCTCAGTAAATTTGAACGGCCGGGCAATCACCAGGTCGGGAATCTGTTGTACACGTATATTGTTAAGACGAACCGATTCGTTAAATATTTCACGCCTATCGGCGATCGAATCCTCAAGAACTGATATCCGCTCCTGCAGAGCCAGGAAGTTTTCATTCGCTTTCAGTTCGGGGTAAGCCTCAATTCGTACAAACAACTGGTGAAGAGACTCGCGCATCTCAGTCTCTGCACGACCAAGGTCTGGAATGTCGTGGTTTTCCCTGGCATCCTCGACATGCGACCTGGCTTGAGTGATAGCCAGCAATAGTTCCTTTTCGTGTTTCATATAGCCTTTGCAGATCGCAACGAGTTGGGGTAGTTCAGTATGTCGCTGTTTCAGAAGTACCTCTATGTTGGCAAACGCTCTTTCAACATTGTTCTTTAGTCTGATGAGCCCGTTATAGATAGCGATGGCGTAACAGCACACGATGACGAGCACACCACTGATAATAAACTCTGTAATTCCCATAGAAATTTCCTTTCTTTAAAAAACCTGGCGGTGATGGGGGTAGAGCAACCGCGGGCCCCAGACTGCGCGGCACCGCTTAGTTAATTTATCCGTGTAAACCCGAGAACAAGAATCCGCCAAATCCAGTCAACACGATCGAATAGTCGCTAATAGAGCTCACTGAACACGAGTTGACGTGAACAACATCAAGGCCCTAGCCGAAGTGCAAGCAAGACTAAAGTCCAATCAATGCGATCAACTGAACTTGATTTGAAACGACTTCGTGTGTTTAGTTTATTATAGGGCGTCTAGATAGGGTTTCAAAAAAATACCGAATTTAGCCAGGGTCAGCGGTTTGGTAAGAACATCATTAAATCCAATGTCAATGTACTCTTTTATTTTGGCCGTTTCCGCATTTGCCGTAAATGCGATGATGTTGGGCGCGTAAATTTCATCATCATCAGCCAGCCATTGCCGAAGCTCGATTCCTGTATGAAAGGGCATTTGAATGTCGGTGATAATCAAATCAAATCGGTTCTCTCGAGCCAGCTCCAGGCCTTCCACGGCAGATTCTGCCATTGATAGCTCTACTGCGAACTTCTTCATCATGGCTTTCATGACCAGTCGATTCATATCGGCATCTTCAACATACAGTACTTTTAGTGAGCCATTACCAGAATAGTCCAACTTCGGATCTGCTATTGAATGAAGGGGCAGGGTGCCTGCTTCTGTTGCCTCCTTTTTTTCCGTTTCCTCGATATTGGCTTCGGGTAATGTCAGTTCAAAACTAGCGGTGCTACCCACGCCTAATGTGCTTTCGACCACGAGTTTGGAATTCATGGCGAACAGTATCTGTTTGACAATGCTGAGACCCAAACCGGTGCCACCGAATTCTCGACTGAAGCCAGTGGTGCCCTGAAAAAACGATTCGCCCAAGTGGGCCAAGGTCTTCTGGTCCATTCCAATGCCACTATCGGTTATTTTGAAACGCAAGACGAAATTTCCTGACGAGCTAGGCTGGCAGTCCACTGTCATTGAAACTTCACCTTGTTTGGTGAATTTCCGGGCATTGCCGACAATATTGGTTATAACCTGCGTTATACGGCGAGCATCACCGACTAATCTTAACTGCTCATCGCCCTCAAATTCCGACTTGAAATTGACTGCGGTTCCTTCGAACAAAATATGAGACATATCGCTGCTTTGCTCAAATAGAGGGAAGAGCTGAAAGGAGTCGTTGACCAACTGTAGGTCTCCATCTACTGTTTTTTGAAAATCAAGCAGCTCCTCAATTAACGACAGGAGAGTTCCAGATGACGACTTCGCAACAGCTACATATTGACGTGCATCAATGTCATCTGGCCTATGGGTGGTGTTTATTAGATCAAGGCAAGCAACGATGCTGTGCAGCGGAGTTCGCAGCTCATGGGTAATCGCGGACACGAAAGCATCTTTGGCTGCCAGCGCTTCGCGCAATTGTTTTTCTTGTTCCTTCAACTCGGTCACATCAACCAGGTATCTTAGTAAGTATCTTTCCTGGTCGGGGATGTCCGGTTCGATGATTCGCATCGCACCGATGAAAGTGCGTGTTTCTTCCTCATTGGAAAGAACCAAGTCCCACGGACCCGATGCCCCCTCTTCCCAAGTGGACTCTCGCCGTTCAGTTTCGGTGTCGAAGCCAAGCTCGGTAAAACCCTGATCTTGAAGGCTTCGATATGCTTCATTCTGGAGGACATGGTCCTGTATTCGACTTTCCAAAGAGACACTAATTGGCAGCCCATCTAATACCGATGAACCGACAATTCGCTGATTGTCGATGGCTTCGGCAATACTTTTACTCTGGGTAACATCACGCAGGAAAACCACCCACTGTTCCATCTGATCGATTTTTAGAGGTTTGATGAAACCTTCTAGATCAATTCTGTCTTTCGCTTTTGAGTACCCGGTCAACTCAATCAGTTCATCGCTGAGGGGTGCTGCGTCAAATACTCCCTCCGCATAAAAGCGTTTTGCGTGTTGTTCATTTAAAAGAAGTCGCGGCATCGGCTCGTTCATGGCTTGCTCACTGCTTAAGCCAAACATCTTGTTCGCTCGCGAATTCCACTCGTGAATACGGCCCTCGTTATCCAACAGTACAATAGCGTCAAACGAGCTGTCGATTACCGCATTCGTTGTTTTCTGTGCCGACTCAAGGGCTCGCAGTGCACCGGAAAGTTCTTCAGTTCTGGCTAAAACCTTGCGCTCCAATGAGCTGGTTAATTCTTCCTTCCTGGCTTTCTGCTCTATTAGATTGTTCTGTAACTGAATCAATGCGCCGAGTAACAGCGCGATTTCACTCTGGCCTGATGGCTTCGGTATGCTGGTATCCAGTTTTCCTGCACCTAGCGCATCTGCCGATTTGATGGAGCCCAAAATAGGTTTAATCACACCTATCTGAACGACACGGTAAACAATAATTTGTAGAATAAGGATCGCCATAAAGGCGATGTATAAAGTTGCATTAATTGCCTGCAATCGATCTGCAAAAGCCTGCCGACTAAAGCCAACTTCGATATAACCGCTGAGGTCGCTGGTTTTAAAAGGGGCTCTTGCTACCAAAAACTTTATTGGGTCTACTCCGGCAACTAACTCTGATTCGACTTCACTTGGGAATGCAGCGAGTAATTCAGAGGAATCGCCTTTATCCACGAAAATTCCAGCAACCGAAATATGAGCATCATTCTTTAGGAAAGCATTGAATTCGGCCAGCGCTTCAAGGTTTTCTTGCTCCAGGGCGATATTCACAGTTAGGGCAATCGTTTTGGCGATACTGAAGAGCTCATTTTCTGTGTTCGCCGCTAGTATTTTCGCCTGCCTGTCTGGCACTACGCCAAGCAGGACAATAGCGAACATGATAGTGGTCAGCACAAAAGGGAAAAAAATCTTTGTTACTATGGAGTGCCTGTTCATATGGTCTTGACGAGCAACTGGGTAAGGTTTGGGTGATGTTGGGCTCTGATGACCGCAGCAGAGCCAGGCGTATTCAAGACGAAATCGATCATTTCTTTTTCAGAATCAGCATACTTTGGCGGGTTTCCCCTGCCGCTGAAGACCAATTTCAACCAGCGTTTCTGCATCATCATGCCAGACTCACCAAATGCCCCGAGACTCACTTGTTCATAAATTTCGGCTTCCTTACCCGGTAACACTAATAGTATCGGGTCGCCGTTAGACCAATTACCCTGATCGCCCCTTATTATTGCTTTCACATCCAAGTCATCTGGCGCGATGGTGTCAGTGATGTTTGCGACAAAAACTAGACTAACAGCTTTTGTGCTCCTCTGGGTTTCCGCCCAGGCTATATCGGATAATAAAAAAATCACCCAAATGCTGTATTTGAGCATTATCTTAAAGCCCCACCGAAAACTGGAATCTCAGGGCTGTATAATTCGATTTCGATCCGGTGGCCTGGAGGGCATAGGTTGATAGATCGACCTTCAAATTTGTTCGGTTACTTATATCGGTGTCTATCCCGATACCATAACGACGTTGGATACCCGGCGCGAAATGGATTTCCTTGGGGTCCACCCTCAGGAAATCGGCAAAAACAAAAGGCATTACTCTCGGATGCCATTTCCAGCCAGCATAAATGTACGATGTGTAGTTTAGATTTTCGCCCCGGTTTCTACTGGCTGACAATTCAGTCAGTATCTGCATTTTATTGTTTTCAAAATACATCGACCCTGACCAAAGTTGCCAATCAAGGTTTTCGGGTCCTTCAGCCTGACCCCCGTGACCGTGACCGTGACCGTGGTGGTCGGAGTGTTCGGGATCTTTTTGGTGATCCAGAATCTCGTCCAGATACAGGGAAGAACGGAATTCAAGATTCGCGGTAGGCTTTATTCCAATCGCCACGGTTGTTGATTTTAAACCATTGATAAATGGGTCATCACCTGCAGACTGCCCGGAGCCCAGAACAATGTCATAGAAAAAATTGTACCTCCCCAATCTGCTTCCTGAAAATCGAAGGCCTACTTCATGTACGGGAACAAAACTCTTAAAGGCCAGAGGGCGATCGATGGTAGGAAAAAAATATCGCCCATGGTGAAAGGAATCGTTCCAATAATTCACAGGTGTATGCATTTTTCCAAGGGTTAACCAGTGCTTATCGTCCAGGTCCAATCGTAGTGTGAGTCGCTCTACAATTACCGTATCTTCCCGATACTTCTTTGGGAGCAGGGTAACTTCACTTAGCACTGAAAATCTATTTGAAAGGCGACCAAAAACGAATAGCGATGTTTCACCCAATTCAATGTAGTCGTCGGGCTCGTACTTACCGCTGTGGGCAACGTGGCTATCCAAATAACTGAAGACATTTAGGTTCCAGTTATCCGAGGGTAATTCGACGGCGTAGACCTTGGGTAGCCCCGCGATTACGATTGCAAGCAATGCTAATTTTGGAAGAAGAAACTTCATGCCATGCAGTTCCCTGTTGAATTGAATGACTAAATGGTTTCCGTCTTTTATGTCGCATACACCAGTGAACGATGCGACGATTTAGCACTCATCGACCATTGTCGGTGAGAAACCTCTAGTTGCTTTTGGAGCTTGCTCTTTCTTTATGTTTTTCGTTAGCCAGGCTAATATTTCATAATACTATATGATTATAATATTATAGTATAACACGGCCGTTTGAGGTTAATGCCTCCTTATTGAAGCGCTTCCAGCTGATCCTGTGTCATTGTTCTTGCTAAAGCGTTACTAATAAAATTGCCAGACTCGTCTTAGTGATGTAGCTCAGTATATTCGAGAAAAATCCCCACCGTGCCGGACACATTTTATACTTGTCTGACCTGAAATTTTTCGATAACTTGGCCGTATGGCGTTTTCAATCATTCTTTTACTAATCTGGTTAGCTTTGGGGCTGCGCTCAGGTTTTGCAGAGTATCGGTATTACCTGTCGGTAAGGTCCCTTGAGCCTCAGATATGGGAAAAGCTTGGCTCGCCAAAATATTTGAAAATACCGATGGTCTTTGTGTCTCCTAAGGGCGCGAAGCTTTTGCAGAGTACTTCCAACGAAACCGTCCGGCGCCTGGCGCTTGAGCATCGTAAAGCTGGCGTTCAATTTCTGGCCTATGTGGTACTGGTTATGTTGTTGGCTATCGCCTATTTCAAAACCGCCATGGGTTAAGGGGCACCAGGTACCAGCCACTTCTGAGACCAGTTGTAAAAACGCATACTTTTGCAAGCGGCTCCCTTGATGAGAGTGATCTTCCGCGCTGCCAATATGCCTTCTACTTCTTGGGGACTGAGGCATAATCGATGCTGAGGCGATACGGCATATTGAATTATTTCCGGCAGGTATTGATGGCATTTTTACGTTTTTGATTGGCTCGTAGGCCAAATTCTGGCAAATTGAAGCCAAACTATTACTACCTACTTTTGGACGCGAAGGAGCATGAGCGACAGATGCTATTTAGAATTTCCCTGTTGTTTTTTATATTGCTGCACGCCGCAAGCGCGAGCGCGCAAGAGGATGGTGTAGCTGAACAGGCCGCAGTAACAGACGAGCTATCACCCGAAGAAATGCAAGCAAGCGCAGACGAGGCTAAAGCTCGGCAGCGCACCGCAGAACTCGCTGCCGAACAGCGCGAACGCCTGGATCAATTGATCACCAAGGTACAGCGCGCTTCAGATGAACTAGCCGACATCCAGTCGCTCGATTATGGCGGCGGTGCTTCTGCCACAATCGTCGGGATCGAGGTACGTCGACGCAGCAATCAGCTGCGTGATGCCATTTCAATATTGATAGAGGCATTTGCCGCCGCGCAAGCATTAGGCTTGAATATCGATGCCGAAGAAACCATTGTAGGTGATCTGCTCAATAGAGATGCAGGCTCGCTGAAAAAACAAATTCTACTCCAGAAGGAGCGCATTAGAGAGCTTGTGGATCTTACCGGAGGGACCGCATCGTTAGAGCAGCGGCTCGCAGCAAAAATGGACCTTACACTTGAGGTCCCTAGCTCTGATGGGCTTTTTGTCGAATTGTTGGACAATTTTGACTTGCGGGAACGCTTCGGCCTTGATGTCACCGCTGAACAAAAGGCATTTGGCGAACAGCTTCAGATGCGCGCGGGGTTAATCGAGGGTCTAATTCGATCTATTCGTGAGTCGATCAAGACAAACGAAAAAACGTCTGCTGTTCAGCCTGGCGGCTCTCATGAGAGCGAACTGCGTAGCTTGAAGGATCTGCGTTCGACGTTTGCAGAAAGTTTGCGGGCGACAATTCGTTTGCTTGATAGGTTAGGTCTTGATACTGCGATCCATAAGCAAGCGCTGATCAGTCTGACCGGCGAGTTATCGGATGACATCCTGAACCCGGAAGTGTTAGGGAATTTGTTGGATGATTGGGGCAGCACGTTTTTTGACTGGATAAAGTCCAGCGCTCCAGGGATGACTTTTAAGTTGCTCGTATTAGTTTTGATCTTTTTCGGCGCTCGTCTGCTAGCAAAGCTGGCCCAGCATCTTGTTCGTCATTCATTGCGGCGCTCCTCTGTAAAGACGTCCTATTTGCTCAAAGAATTCCTGATTAAAATGGCCGGCCGGATCGTTTTAGTAATCGGGCTCTTGTTTGGTGTCGCGCAACTTGGCGTTGAACTGGGTCCGCTTCTAGCTGGGTTAGGCATTGCTGGTTTTATCGTGGGTTTTGCATTACAGGACGTGCTGTCAAATTTTGCCTCAGGTCTGATGATTCTTTTTTACCGGCCGTTTGATGTGGGTGACACGATCGAGACTGCTGCCATTCGTGGTCAGGTTGATGATATGACGTTAGTGTCGACTATGATTCTGACCTTCGACAATCAGATGTTGGTCGTCCCGAATAGCAGGATCTGGGGTGATGTCATTCGCAATGTCACTCATCAGCGGCTGCGCAGGGTAGATATGGAGTTTAGTGTCAGCTACGCGGATGACATTGATCAGGTCGAAAAGGTGTTTCTTGATATTATCAATGCCGACGAACGAGTACTCCAGGACCCAGAGCCGAATATCAGGTTGAGTAAACTCGGTGACTCGGGGGTTATGTTTATTGTGCGCCCCTGGGTTAAAACTGACGATTACTGGCCCGTCTATTGGGACACCCAACGTGAGGTGAAACGTCGCCTCAGTGCAGAGGGTATAACGATTCCGTTTCCACAGCGCGATATCCATCACTATTCCGTGGAAGATAAGTAGCCCATCGCTTGAATCATGCATGCGTCTCAATTTCGAGATCTGATCACAAATGGCGGGACCCTTAAAAAGCGCTTTTTCAAAGCTCGTATGCGCGCGCATCAAATCTGGTTTTTGTAAAATAGTGGCTCCAACCCAATGTCAAACACGTATAATCGCGGGCTAGACTGATATCGTGCGAAGGAAATTTTTGATGACAAGGGATTACATGTCGCTACTGTTGGTAGCGGCTTTAACCGGGGGTAGCGTCCAGGCCGACGAGCTAAAGATGAAAAATGGGTCACTGTTGGTGGGCGAAGTCGTCAGTTCTGAAGGCGGCTACTTTGTTTTCAAGACTCCGTTTGCAGGTGAGATCAAGATCGCGACAGAAAACGTGCTTGAGGTTAGAACCGTAAATCCTGTGACGTTAAAGATGGCTGATGGCACCATTTACAGAAATAAATTGATTGTCTCTTCTGAGCATGGCACCGCGGTGCGCAGCGAGGGAGAGGCTCCGGTTTATTTCAAGACCAGTGATATCGACCTTGTTAACCCAGAGCTCTGGCTGCTTGGCGAAGGTTATAAATGGTTCGGTCAGGTGAACGCCGCACTGTCCATGGAGCGGGGCAATACTGACAGCGACGAGTACGATCTCGATTTTACATCGAGCTGGCGCAGCCTTGATGATCGCTACATTTTAAAGGGTATGTACGAGCGGGATGCGAGTAGCGGAGTTAGGGACAAGAACCAGTGGCGGATAAGGGGTAAGTACGATCGTTTTTCCGGTCAAGATACTAATAATTACTTTGGTGGGCAGTTAGTCTTTTATCAGGATGAGTTTGCAGATTTGAAGTTGCGGACCACGGTAGGGCCTTATATCGGTCGAAATTTTTTTGAGAGTAGCCGATTGTCGCTATCAGGGGAGGTTGGTGCGGTTTACGTTGATGAGAATTTTGACATTGCGGAAGATAGTGACTTCCTTGGCGGTAACTGGGAAGTCAGCATGACCAGCGATATCATCCCGAAAACAGAGTTCTATGCGACTCAGATTGGCATTATTAACTTTGACCAGATTGATGGTGTCTTGGTCGATACGGTCATCGGCCTGCGTTTTCCGCTAATCGCGGGGCTGCAGACTGCGTTTGAGATCAAGTTAGAGTACGACGGCGGTGCGGTTGATGAAGTTGATGAACTGGACCAGACCTACAACCTAAAATTTGGGTATACCTGGTAGACGCAGTCTGCTTGTTAATCTGAATTTCGGTTATTGACCTCGCTCGGGTCAAACAAAAGGGGACCTGAGCTCGTGCCGGCGGGCCACTTTTGAATCTGCTGAATCTACTGTTTTGCAGGTCTCATAACCCCCACATTATGGGGGCTGCGTTCTTCAACAACGCTTGCTCAAGCGCCTGGTGTTGCTCAATGAAGCCTTTGTTTTAGTGCCCGCTGAACACCAGCATTTGCACAGGCATAATCAGGGTTTGAATGCGTAAAACAATGGCGTGGACGATGCCAACGGCATCCACCGCGTGGTAAAACAAGGTATCTAAAATACCAATGTCACCTGATGCTAACAAATCATGATTATTGGTGTAGGCGTTAGCGATGCACTTGCTGCCGGGCATAACACCTTCCATCCCGCCCTCGTAAAGTGGCTCCATCACAACCGTTAGCGTACCTGGTCGCGCTCGCTCCTGTGCATCGATTAGATTATCTGTAGGCCTGAGTTGTCCGGCTGCCACGACGGATTGTACCCGCGTCACCACCATGGGTATGACCTCAAAGGGTCTAGATAAGCAGGTCACTTCGGCGAGGGTTCCTGGGCTGATAACCTGCGTGGCCAGCTGACTGAAACCGGCAGCTATCTGATATCGACCGGATTCTGGCCCGTCATTGGGAATCAACAGACCGGCCGGACGTAAAATGGGGTTTACATAATCGCCGCGTTGCAAGAAAAATTGCGACACCGTGCCATCGACGCCGGCGAAGACGGTGGTTTTACCCAATTCAACCTCGGCCTGCTCAAGTCCTCGTATGGCACTTTCAAGCTGACTGGGTAATACGGATTCTTTCTGCGCAATAACTGATTCAATATTGGCGCGTGCTGTGTCAACGCCACCCTTTCGTGAATTTACCGTATTTTCTAATCGCTCGAGTTCAATTTTGCTCACTAGTTGGTTTCCGCGAGATGCAAGTTCACGCTTTTTCTTAAGCTCATTCGTTGCCTGATCCAGCGCTCCCTGCGCCTGTCTTAATCCGCCCCGCGCCGCCTCTAGTTGGCTATCTATTTGCACAAAGGCAGATTCCACCTGGGCGACCTGGCTGCGGGCAGCATTAACCGAGGCCAGTTGTGAGCTGTCGAGCAAGCTGAACAGGGGATCTCCCGCCTGTACTTGCTGATTGTTTTCGACGTAGATTTCCTCAACTCGACCACCGCCCTCAGACAAAATAGTGACGGTACGAAAAAAAGGTCCCGCATTGGTGGTAGAGGGATGGTAATAAAATATGAGGGTAATCAGCGATACGGTGAGCAAAATGCAGGCGGATATACCCCATCGCAGTTCATACCAGACCGAAAAAAAGTTAATGTCTTCACCCCATCGCTTGCCCTGTTTGTAGTGACGAAACAAGTAATCAGGTAACACCGTGACGAGCGAACAGATCAATAATTCCAGCATGGTCTATTGCTCCTGCTCTTTAGTGTTAGGCGCGGTGATCTCTGGCTTTGGCTTTGACTTTGGCTCCTGCTCAGTTTCAGTCATGATGCGCAGAGACTGCGCGATCGAATTTAAGGGGGAAGTAAAATCCGGGAATTTTACCAGCGCCAACACCAGCGCAGCGACCCAGAATAAATTGTTGTGAGTGAACAAAGCCAATATTGCCAACACCATAATTAGCTGTGTTTGTCCGTTATTTTGTTCTTGCGCTAAATGCTCTGGTATCGAGTGCAGCTTGAAATACAGCACTGCTACACCCATCAGGCCTGCAATCAAAATAAAAACAACGGCCGTAAACAGGGGGTCACTGCCATCTGCTCCGCCAATGAACGATGGTAGACCATGCGGTGCCAATGGATGCGTAGTAGCAGTCATGAATGTATTTCCCAATATTCTAGTGGAGGATAAGCTAACGTATGTTGAAGATGACTTCAACATACTCTGGTCTGCGAACACCGAAATGGCGAAGGCGATTGCCTGTACTCAAAGCCCGGAGACCATCAAGCAGATTTTTAAGTATCAGCAGAGTAGGGTAGCGAAAATTGAAATTACTGAATCTGTAAACATTCAGAGAAAAAAGATGGATCACTTAAAGAAAGCTTATTGGCGCGTTAATCAGATGTAAGAACGCCAAACACAGCAAGGAAAGTTTCTGTTGTGTTGCTATCCATTTCCGAAAAGTCCTTCATTGGGCCAGAACCATTGGTTACTTGTCTGGTATACAGTTGCCTTTTACCAGGGGAAACAGATACGCTACCCCGGCAATTGATTTTATAACCCATAAGGAAAGGACGAAATGCTTAATCACGTTATGATCGGTTCAAATGATATCGAGAAAACAAAAAATTTCTACAGTTCTGTTCTTGGAGTGCTGGGAGCAGGAGAGCCGATGGAGCATGTAAATGAAACCGGGCAGACTCGCCTTTTCTATATTCATGATGGCTCTACCTTTAGTATCAGTGAACCGATCAATGGCGAACCTGTCAGTATTGCCAATGGCTCTACCATTGGCTTTGTCTGCGATTCACCAGAGCAGGTGAAAGAATTTCACGACACTGCAGTCGCTAATGGAGGCATCAGCGTGGAAGATCCGCCAGGCCCGAGGGATGGCACGATGGGCACGATGCACCTGTGTTATTTCCTGGATCCGGACGGCCACAAAATTTGCGGCATCCATCGACCAGCCTAAGCGCGACAATTGGCACCACCAGACTGGTTTGGCGCCTCTTTAACGGAGACATGTAAGTAGGCGAAATACTTTTTTGTGGCTTTTTTACTTCCATGTCAATACTTGAAAGCATTTGGGCAGGTGAGCGTAGAGGCTCGCTGAGCCTCAAGCTACCCGCTCACCTCACTGGCCTGTCATATGCTGCGGGCCAGTACTTTGCCCCAGCACTCCGGGCGGCTCAGGCAACGGATCAGGCACCGGCCAAACCACGGGTAATCCCTCCCCTTGCATCAATTCACCAACGCTAACCCGCGCGCGGTCAAGCGGGAATACGGGCCAGTCTTTCATCCGCCTGAATCCATCGGCAAAGTAAATGATGGTAAAAACCCGGCGTGCTCCATCTGACTCGTTCGCAGCTGCCTGATGCACGGTGAATCCTGAATGCCAGACAACCGAACCCGGGTCAACACTGACCCATTCAGGCGACACTCCGTTTAACGCTGGGTCAGCGAGGATATTGTGCGGCTCTGTTGAATGGGTAATATCAACAGGGCGCAATGGGCCAGCCTTATGGGAGCCCGGCACGTAGGCCATTGCACCATTTGATCTTTGTATGGCATCAAAGGGTATCCAGGCGCTGACAAGCGGAACCTCGCCGATTGGCCAGAAAGTCTGGTCTTGATGGGCATCGGTTTGACGGCCACCTGGCTCCTTATAGAGCGCTTGATCCTGCCAAAGCCGAACGGAAGGAACGTCCAATAATTGAGCGGCAATCCCTGCAAGCCCAGCATGAAAAGTCAGAGGGCGAACGTCAGGGGCGGTCTCCCAGAGACGCATACACTGGATAAAAGATTGCTCGTAAATAGACTTCTCATGGATATTACGTTTATCCGTTGAGGTCCTGTTTGCGACTTCTCTGTCGACCCCCAAAGCATGACGTGCGAGCTCTGAAGTGTCGAACACGTTCTCTGTCAGTACAAAACCTTTTTTCCGAAAAGTTTGTATCGTTTCAGGTGCTAACATCAGGGGATAAGTTGATTCTGTCGTCATCATTCCTCAAATAGTTTCAAGTTTGCCCCATTAGCTCTTTCGAGTTATGTCTCTGCCGTTGGCTAAACAGACCGCTGGTGCCATTATAGCAGTGACCAGTCGGGAGGTGTTTCGGGATGGCTGAGCTCGCCTTTTGCGTTTCTAACAACCCGTCTTTGCTCATCCAGCCAGCCTTGCCAGTCAGTGCAGGGTACCAGCTCATCCGCTCTCGCGCGTTGATGCATATCCAGCAGCCCTCGCATTTTTTCAACCTGGTTTTGGTCAGTTAACGCCGTGTTATTGGTCTGCAATGGATCAGCGTGCAGGTCATACAATTCTTCCTCTCCTGACAATCGCTTGCAGTACATATGTGACTGGGTGCGTATGCCGCGCCATTCTGCACCATTTTGAAACCAGTCAAAGTACTTTGAAAAGTTCATCAAAAAAACACTGTCAGGGGCTGGCGCCTCTGGTTGTTCTTCTGTCACCAAGCTTGAACTGAGGTTTGTGCCTTCTACTGATTGTGGAACAGGAACCCCGGCTAAGCCACACAGGGTGGGAAAAAAGTCGACCATCGACAAAAGTGTATTATTGCGCGTGTTAGGCGTGATCTTTTCGGGGTATGAAATAATACCGGGCACATGTATAGACGCGTCGTAGGGGTTTTTCTTTGACCAGGGGCTTACCCCTTGTGAACCGCCCTGGGTTCCGTGATCTGACGAGAACACTAAAATAGTGTTGTCGATGAGCTCTTCTTTCTCTAGGTAGTCCATTAATCTACCCAGCATCTCATCAATTGCCAAAATCATCGCCAGATAGTGCCGGTACATTTCCTTTGCGGCCTTCAGCATTGAGGACGGCACGTTCTCTGGTAGCTCGAGTTTATCCGGCAACATTTCATAGAAGCGATTGGGCGCGAACTCCTCGGGTGTGTAGTGTGGCTGATGCGGGGACAGGAACATCAGGAACGGATCGTTTTTCGATTCGTTCATGAATTCGAACGCGTAGTTCAGTAGGCCTTCGGTTTCGTAACCTTCCCAACGTTCGTAGTTCCAGTCATCTTTGTGCACAAAGCCATTGAAGTACACCATGTGCTGGTTGTAGGCGCGCCAATAATCAAACCCCAAACGGTCTCGTCCTTTGGGTACCCAATCGGGCTGCATCGGCATCCGGTCTAGAGCAGGCCAATGCCCTGTATGCAGGTGCCACTTTCCTATCCAGGCAGTTTGGTATCCTTGATGAGCGAAGGCGTCGGCGATAGAAATCTCGGAATGTCGGGTACGCGTCGAGTTGATCAGATGACCAGTGCTTTGTGGGTACCTGCCCGTTACTAGCATCGCGCGTGCCGGTGTGCAGACAGGACAATTGGAAATAGCGTTGTCTAGTGTGACGCCCCGATTCGCAAGCCGATTGATGTTGGGTGTTTCGATCTGTTTTTCAACGTAGGCACTGTTGCCATACAAACTTAGTGCTTGCGCTCGTAATTGATCAGGAAAGAGAAAGACGACATTAGGCTGCTCAGACAAGGAACTTTACCTCTGGTCTTGGTTTAACAAACGTTTAGTCAGCAAGGATTCAAAGGCGGTTTGATCCTTCCATTGCATCGCGCAGTTCACAAGCTGTCCGCCGTCGTTCACTAAAGTCTTACCGTCATCGGTGACAATAATGGGCAGTTGTTCCATCTCTAGAAGGCTTTCGCTGAAGGCAAGATACACCGCCACTGTGTCGTAAAGCAGCGAAGACTGAGCTTCGGGATCCATGTGCGAAAGAATCGGCCAGTCCTTCACTGCTTCGCACCAGGCAAAGTGGTTTTGGAGAACAGCCTGGACAAGCGGGTCGGAAGATTCTTTCAGGCGCTCGAAGTTATCGCCTTGTAAAAAAACATTACCGCAGGTGTCGAGCGGCGTAATGGTTAGCTCCCAGGGCGTTGAAAAGACTCTCTGGCAGGCCATCGAGTGTTTTTTAACATTGTATTCCCGCATTGGCTTGTCTGCCCCTAGATAGCCACGTCGAATACTCCCGTGCATACCAACAAACTTTGAGTTGTTTACTATCCCGGGCTCACGAGCCAATGCCGCGGCAATGTTAGGAACAGGGCCAATACTAATGATGCTGACTTTAGCCGGGGAACTCATCACTGTATTGCAAATCGCTCCAACACCGTCCATGAATACCCTACCCGGGTAATCCTCCAGGCGGTAGTCGCCAAGCCACCCTGAATGGGTTCGCGCTGACTCGTCAAGCGGAATGCCAACACCGACAGGTATGTCAGTTCGGCCTGCAACCTCAAGCAACTTCGCTACAAGACTCGCAGAATAATAGGTATCCCCCGTATCGGAGACAATGAGCTTAACGTCAACCTCGGGGCAGCGCAGAAGGAAGGCAAGTGCCCAAACATCATCAACATCGAAGCCGATATCGGTATCAAGTATTACGGGTATAGGCACAGGACGTTACTCCTTACTGTTGAACCGTCAGTATACGAAACAGAAACACCAGGACCAACAAACTTGAAACGAACCGAGCGCTAAAGAGAAACACCTTTGGCCAGAGGATAATGGTGATAACGTTTAGTTAAAGAAACGGCCAATCTTGGTAAAGAATACTGAATCACCTTCGTTCGTGCGTCCCAAACCAATCAGCACGGGACCGAGGGGGGAATCAACTCCAAGAAAAAAGCTGCCGCCAAAAAGTGAACTCTTTGAACTGATATCGTCTCTGTCTGCCCAGGCGCCGCCGTACTCTGCGCTTCCCCCGATGTAGGCAGGGAGTATCTTGAAACGATCGAATTTTCGATAATAGAACGCCGTGACCAGACCTGCATATTCCCCGGAAAGCTGATTGACCTGCAGGCCTGACATGTTGAGGAAGCCTCCCAGCAGGAATCGTCGTGAAAAAGATGCGGTCCCATCTTCAGTGCCCCCAACGCTTGTCAGGACGCCAAGCGTGTGTTTGTTGCCGAACGTTGTAACAATGCCTGATCGAAGTCGCCATTGCCTATAGGCTTCATCGGCCCCCATTGAGTCAAGTGCTTGGTAGTAAGAGAGGTTAAGCAGAGCCCCCCGAGACGGGAAATCGATATCATCAATGGAGTCGTACCTAAAAGTGGCTATAGCGCCACCATCGTCAAAATCGGACTCTGGGAGGTTAGGGTCGCCGATTGCCACTCTAACTTCTCCGCTGCGTCGATTGACACCTAAAGAAAAGACAGCGTTTGCACCGAACTCTTTACCTACAACCAATTGAAATTCTGATTGCCGCAGCTCATATTGGGCGGTTTCATCATCACCGGAAAACACGCCAACATTGGTCCTTTCTATCGAAAAAGACGGTTGAACAAAGTAACTAAGATCCAAGCCGAGTGGTTGATGTAGATAGCTAAATAACTTTGGTTCTTGTCCAACCTGAAGCAGAGTCGTCCATTCACCAGCCCACTGATTCATCTCGGAGCGCGAATAACCAAGAACTATATTGGTGGCAGTGTCACCAGAAAGGTCGCCTTCCATATCAAGGCCAAAATGGAGGTAATTCGGGCCCCAGGATTTAGGTGTTGCGTACACCATTACGCCCACGCCATCCTCATATTGGGCCAAGTCGTAACCGACTTTTTCAAAAGCACCTAGTCCATGAATTTGGCCGATATCGTGTTCGAGTTGGTCAAGGTTAAGAGGGTCACCCTTGTTAACATTCAACCGCTTTGCCACTACATTGTCATTAATCGATGATTCGTTTCTTAGAGCAATGCTCTTGACCGTTCTATCCCCAGTAGAAATTTGATTGAGGCCTGCTAGATACATTTCGTAGTCTGATGAACTTAGAGACAGTGTTTGTAGGCGCTCTGCTATCATCCTGGCTGCGTGCTCACCTTTAGGAATCGCCTCGGCCGACCTGTCGAATTGAGCCGAGGTAATATCGCCGAGATCGGGTGAAATGAGGATGTCGGTTTCCTTCAGGCTATCAAGACTTGCGATAACATTTCTGCCAGTCAATATCCGCGTGAGTTGATTGGTGACCGTTAGGATGTTGCCAATTTCATCTCGGTTTCTGAGAGGCGCGCCGATATCGACGACAATCAATATATCCGCGCCCATCCCCCTTGCAACGCTAACAGGGAGGTTGTTGACAATACCTCCATCGACCAGAAGATGCTCATCGATTTCAATAGCAGCGAAGATGCTGGGTACCGACATTGACGCCCGCATGGCCCTGCCCAGGTTGCCTTGCTTCAAGATCACCTCGCTACCATCAACAATGTCGGTGGCAACGGCACGAAATGGGATCGCGAGATGGTCGAACTCATTGATGTGAGCAACGTGTGTGGTGAGGCGCTGAAGGGCTAATTCAATCTTTTGTCCCTGAATGGCGCCCGGAGGTAATTTCAGCTGACCGCCTTCGAACCCAGGCGAAATGCCGATAGAAAAAAGATCTTCCTGAAACTTCTTGTTTGGTGATAATTCGACTCGAGTCTGATCATCAGCCAGAACATCTTCCCAATCCAACTCAGCAAGAATTTGCTCTATTTGGGCAGGTGAAAGCCCGGAAGCATATAGACCGCCAACGATGGAGCCCATGCTGGTTCCTGCAATGACGTCAATCGGTATACGAAGCTCCTCGAGGACCTTAAGCACGCCTACGTGGGCGGCCCCTCTAGCGCCACCACCAGATAGGACCAGACCTACTTTCTGTCGTTCTGCGCCATAAAGCGGTGCGGCGGTCAGTAGAATGGAAAGTAGCAGCAAGCGACAAAGTTGGGAGGTCATATTAACTAGCCAGAACAGTGAGTGGTTTGTGCACAAAATACACGAAGTGATGTAGGAATTCTAAGTCTCTTGGCGCTGGGCGTTTCTTAAAAAATATATCGTTGTAGATTCAATGGTATTATCCTTGGTGACATCTACTAGACCTTGAGGAACTTGAATATGGTAAGAGCAATACAACAATTGATCATACTGATGATGCTGGCGCCCGGCATTAGCTATGCAGCGGAATCTTATGAATCCAGTTTTATCGAGAATCTACCGACCCTGACCAAGAGCGACGACGATGCTGGTTTACTTGAATGGACTAAGCCGGAGGTCAATATTGCGGCTTATGACAAATTGCTTGTATCTCAGCCTCACATTATTTTGAGCGCCGACAATAAATATAAAGGTCTGCAACCTGACCAGATGGTTCTGCTTGCCGATAGGTTGGCCGCCTCGTTCATGAACCGGTTGGGTGACGCACTTGAAATTGTAGATGCACCCTCTGAAGGGACGGTGCTGATGAACATGGCCGTTACCGAAGTATTGCTGAAGAAGAAGCGCGGTTTGTTAAGTTATACGCCGGTTGGTGCAGTGGCGCATGCAGCAACATCAAACTCAACAGTTAAAGATCTTGAGGGGCTTGCTCAAAAAGTGCAGCTGCAGGGTGCGAACCTTGAGATTGAACTGGTGGATGCTACGACAGGTGAGTTGCTTGCTATTCGGATTCTGAAATTTGGTGGTGGCGACAAAATGAAAGGTAGCGAAACATGGGATATGGTACGCCAAGAGATCGGTGAATTGGTGGAAAGATTCTATACGAATTACACGGCAGCGTTAGGTGCATCCACATAGTTAGTTCTTCCGTATTTATTAGCGAGCCTGCTATCAGGCTCGCTAACCTGCAGCATCTGGATTTCTCGTCCCAACTGTATTTTTCCAATAGTACAAAAGCATCCTCTATGGTAATTAGGTCATAGGAAGGTAGGCGATGCCGGTTGTCTAATTTGGACGGTCTATGTCAGCACACTCACCGGCAGTTGCAGCCGTTAACAACGATTATAATTGGGGTGAGCTGCACATGGAGTATCGCTATATCCATTATGACTTTGATTCCAGTTTAGGCCTGTTGAGTGAACTCGATGTCGATGGACTCTGTGTTGGGGCGGGCTTGAGTTTCTAATCGTCTGGCCCCTGAGTTTTAGAAGAGATGGCCGGTTCTCGGGTCTTCCCGTCATATTGATGGAAATTGCCACCGAGTGGCACCGGGGATGACAACATTATATATGTAAGCTCGCTTATGTATTTTCCTATTCGCGTTTTGTTGCCTTGTGATGAGAGTATTCGACACGTAGGCTTCGTGTAATAGCAAATCCCTACGGAATTCTGAAGAGTAAGTTTGGATGGCGCACCGACAATATGAGTAATTCAGAAAAACGTGAGGATGCTGGTCTTCTAACATTCAGGCAGCAACTGTTGTTTGTTATAGGCTTCCCAGGCTGGGTCATTACAGGCTCCATCGTTTCTTCCATTGGCATCTATTTTTATTTGCCACCTGAGGGTGCGGGGCTGCAGGTACTGGTGAGTGAGGAGGTTTTTTTCGGCGTGCTAACGGCCTATGGCCTGGCCAGGTTGATTGGCGGTATTGTGGACTCGTTGGCAGACCCATTCGTTGGCCACTACTCTGATCGGTCCAGGTCCCGTTGGGGTAGAAGGCGGATATTTTTGATCGTGGGAATCGTCCCCATGGTGTTTATTCCGGCTGCGCTGTTTTTTCCACCCGGTGAACCGCAAAGTTTTGACACCTTTTTGTTTTTGACGATTGCGCTCGCAATGTACTACATCTTTTTCACCGTATATGTTGCGCCGTACCTTGCTTTGATCCCTGAAATAGCAAAAACAGAGAAAGCTCGCGTTGAGCTTTCACGATTACGATCGATGGTGGGTGGGCCCATTATTATGGCTTATGGAGTCCTGTGGCTTGCGGGCATCGACTTTTTCAAAGGCCAGGGTATGGATGCAACTAGTGCCATTCAGTGGGTCGTGATTCTGTCCTGCGTGTTTTCTTTTATCTGTTGTATCTGCCCCATCCTCGCAGTAGATGACTCTAAGTTCGAATCGGTGCCGTCTGAACTGGATATGCGTTCAGCTCTGCTGACCACAATGAGTAATCGACCATTCATGATCTATCTCTTTGCCCAGATTGTCTTTGTCCTGGGCTCAAGTATGAGCGGCCCGGCCATCCCATATATCGCGAGAGTTATCCTGGGGAGGGATGAGGGTTTTGCGGCGGAACTTGGGCTGGCGATGCTACCGGGTATTCTGATCGGGTTCGCGGTGATCCATTTGGTCGTGGCAAAAATTGGGACTAAACGTTCGCTGATCCTGACGATTTTCATCCTGGGCATAACGATGATCCCTTATGGGTTGTTAACGCCAAGTACACCGGGCGGGCCGGGTGATACATTGAACCTGGTTGTTATTGTCGGGTTGACGGCGATTAAGGGGCTAGCGATCGCCGGCATTATGATCTTGCCAACTGTCATCCTGGGTCAACTCATCGACCTTGATGAATCAAACACGGGTGCCAACCGTGCGGCGATGTATTACGGCGTTCAGGGTTTATTCACCAAATGGGTTTATGCGGCTTCAGCAGCGATCCTCAGCTTTCTTTTGGCCGCCTATGGGCGAAGCGCTGCCGAACCACTAGGCGTGCTGTTAATAGGTCCGGTTGCCGGTGGTTTGTGTCTGGTGGGCGCGATTCTGTATGCGTTCTATCCAGAGGAAGAAATCCGGCGTCGGGTGGATCAACTGGACCGGTCGCAGGTTTAAGGCTCTCGACAGGGTGCTAGAGCAAGACCATCTCTTGTCCTGTTTCGTGGATCTCCGCTAACAATAGAAGAACGGGAAGTCGCTTGATTATCTACCTAACGGTAGGTAGGTTTGATCCGCCAGCATCCAACAAGAGAAAATTAATGAATAACCGCGCCAGTCTTGCATCCCTACTCACCAGGCTGCTCGTGACAGCATTGTTTTCCTTGTCCAGTGCCTTTACTGCGAATGCTGAAAAAGTCGTCGATGTTCAGAATGATGTAATGGACGTCACGCTGTTTCGCGGCGCCGCTAACAATTCCTGGTTCGAGGTGTATTTTAATGCGCTACCTGCGGCAGGTGCTGAGCATGTGGAGATGCAGACCCATAGCGTTGATCTCAGACCTGAACGTGACGTAACGCTACACGTCGAAGTTTATAACCCTAACGGCACTATTCCATTAATTGTGACACCGGGCGGTAACGGCGACACCCGGGGCTTCGGTGGCTTTGCGCGGAATGTCGCAGCGGCCGCACCTGAGCTAAGAGTGATCATTTATGATCGGCGTAATTTGGGTCTTTCAGAAGTCACCTTCGGCAGCGAACCACAAATGGTTGAGGAGGGAGAAGACCTGCATGTTTTGATAGAGCGCTTAGGCGTTGCTCCAGTGATGCTTTATGGTATGTCTTCTGGCGCTCGCTCCAACTTGATAGTCGCTTCGCGCTACCCCGAAGACATTGCTGCTTTGGTGATTGCGCCGCTCACCGGAGGGCCACTTGCCGCTACGCGGTTGTCTGAGGAGTACTTTTACAAGTACTTGCACGATCAAAAGTTGACTACAACGAAGCATATTAGCAGGGAGCAAATAACAACCATGCAGGCATTGGCGGAAACGCCACTCTGGAGCGCCTATTTGGAGCGTAATACACCCGAGAGGCAGCAGCGTTTCTTTAATGCAACTATTGACGACTTTCTGGCAGCAATGAAAACGTCCGGGGATCACCTGCGGGCGTCGATGAACCAGACCGCGCTTGGTATGACAGATAAAGAACTGGCCGAACTGCAAATCCCCGCGACGCTTCTCCTGCACCACACCGCATACACGGACTATTTACATCCGGTGACGAATACAAGAGCTGCGACCACATTGATTCACAATTCCTCCTTTAAGTTTGCACCAAACCTTCCGGAAATACTGGACGCTCTCTTGCCTTTTGTTAATCAGCACGCGCCGACTTCAGAACCCTGATGGATACCGCGACTAAAATTCTAGATGTAGGTCAAGCACTGATTCAGACCAGAGGCTATACGGCGATGAGCTTTCAAGACATCGCCGTACAGGTGGGTATAAAAAAGCCCAGCGTCATCCACCATTTCCCTGGCAAAGCTGCCGTGGGTGCTGCCATTGTCCACAGATATAGAGACACCTTTGCATCACAACTCGAAGCGATCGAGAGAGATCCACATAAAACCGCCTGGGATGCTCTGGAATTTTATTTTTCACCGTACCTGCATTTTGCAGAGACACCGAATAAGGTTTGTTTGTGTGGCGCGCTGGCGGCAGAAATAACGGTTCTGCCAGAGGAAATGCGTCTGGAAGTTAAGCAATTCATGGAAGAGCACCAGCGTTGGCTTGAAGGCATTTTGCGAAATGGGCGCAGCCGCGGGGAGCTGACATTCAACGAAACCCCTGTTCGCCTTTCCCGCCTGTTGTTTAATGCGCTCCAAGGCACGTTGCTGGTGAAGCGCTCAACGGATGATCTCAGCCAGCTAGAAGATGTGATCAAAGTCATCAAGCGCATGTTGAAATAATCAGTCTTTGAACAGGATGCTAGAACGCCACTCATGATGCTCGACAATACGGCCCCCGGATTGCCGAATATCGGTATTGATGTGTTTTGTGGATTTTTATACTTTTTTGTTTCCGATACCTTACTTTTGTTGGATGATGTCATCCGACAACAAGGAAATCATATGCCAATAGCAATCGAAAACACCTGCCTACTCATTGGGCGATTCTTACTCGGCCTATATTTTATCTTGCCGGGTATCAGCAAAATCACAGGTTATGAAGGCACCGTCGCCTATATGGAGGCACACAATGTGCCGATGATTTCGGCGTTACTACCGCTGACGATTGTGATGCAGCTCGCCCTTGGGGCGGCGCTTATTGTCGGATTTAGAGGCAAGCCTGCCGCGTTTTTCTTAGCAGGTCTGACGCTCGTCATCAGCCTCTATATGCACAATTTCTGGGATTTTTCCGAGGGTATGGAACGCAACCATGAAACCCAGAACTTCTTTAAAAATATGGGTATCACGGCTGGCCTCTTGATGGTCGCCGCCCTGGGAACCGGTAGATTCAGTATTGATATATATCTTGCGAAACGTGCGGCTGGTGCCTAACCGTGTTGAACAAATCGGGCGCACGTTTCGGGGATCTACCGTGTCGACCCTTTCTGGCGTAATCCCGATTACTCCAAGGCAACGAGTTCGTCCACTTCAATCCGACGTCCCACTTCAGTGTCATATCGAAACATTCCTCTAACCGTGACCGTTTGACTGACCAGTGGCGCAAGATTGATTGCCCCCTCAAGTGCCACACGATCTAACGCGTCGTTCTCTATCCAATAGTGCCTGGGCATATCGAATGTGCGAAGGGTTCCGCTGACCATGACTAGCCTTCCATCGAAGTCTTTCTGAACTTCACTCAATGCAGACAGTGTCGTCTTTACCGGCGCAGACTCGCCGCATCCCGCTAGAAGTAACGTTGTGGCAAACGCCTGCAATAATTTGATTCGCATCTTTTCAGTTTACCTAACTCACTCACTCCTAACTATGTTTCGATGATTTCCCAACCTGAAGCAAAGTGGCTGCTTCCTGCTTGAATTAGGACATAAATGAGTTCGCTTTAAATTTGGAAGGCTTGCAGCCTAAAGAAGATGAACCGCCCAGAGAGATTCAACCGGGCCACGCTGGCTCCCGACACGCAGTCCGAAGGGCTGCTGTGTATCGGAGTTGGCTATCAGGTATTGGCGGGTTTTTC
>Ga0208964_1000363_pt1 | contig 24787 bp, 21 predicted proteins | sample AOAMet1_08_M0_20_2_FD_188227 | JGI IMG/M metagenome (GOLD analysis project Ga0208964, IMG submission 188227) | Ammonia-oxidizing marine microbial communities from Monterey Bay, California, USA - CAN11_08_M0_20 (SPAdes) | ecosystem: Environmental > Aquatic > Marine > Intertidal zone | place... | reverse complement strand
TTCCGTACTGCTGTTAACGTTTGTAAACTCAGGCATGTTAGCCAGTAGGTCAGGGTGAGATAGCGCTGCTACTCGCTCGAACTCATTGGCATATTCCAGGCACGTCTCGTAGTCTATATTCAACGCCGGCGTATCAAGACCCGGTGCGAATGAATCTACCATGGCCAATACTGTTTTGATTCTTGGATCAAGCCTTGGATCATCAACCACTGTTGCATCTGGATTTGCAAATTTACCTACCGGTGGTGGTGTGATGTTGCTCATTGATTACCTCTCAAACCTAAAAGTTGATATGGAGTTTGTCTGAATAAAGCTTGCCACTATTCCAGATCATAGGGCAATAGCATTTGTCTTTGAGTTCAGGTGTCATTTTGTCAGGCGTTTGGCTGCCTATTCATTTTCGCCTGTAACCTTCGCATTCCTGCCAGCCATCTTTCGGGATCGTTGGTCTTCCTCTCCATCCATGTTTGAGCAATCGGGTCGGTCAGGATAAGAAAGGATTCTGACTGGATACCCGAGACAACCATGTCTGCTACATCCTTCGGTTCCTTGATAGGCCCTGCAGCAGATACCGCAAATGGTGAGCTGAGGTCCCCCAGCATTGGTGTGCGCACCCCCAGGGGCGCCAGAAGGGAAACACGAATGCCTTGGTCGTGATAGGTAATCGAAAGCCACTCAGCAAGGCCAACAACCGCATGTTTAGTTGTCGCGTAAGTTAGATTTCCCTGTGATGTCAAAATGCCTGCCATAGATGCGGTATGCAGAAGGTAGCCCTGACCACGTGCGAGCATTCCTGGTAGTACTGCTCGTACGGCGTATACATGGGCCATGACATTGATATTCCACTGGTCCTGCCAGACATCGATGGGTGTATTCAGAGGGTTGCCTCCGGTAGCAACGGCGGCGTTGTTGAAGAAGAGGTCAATGGGCCCAAGCTGCTCTTCGGTTTCAGCGACCAGGTTATTCACCTCGGCTTCCACAGATACGTCGCAGGTAATAGCATGCCCACCAATTTCCTCTGCCACTTGCCGGGCGCCTTCCATGTTGATGTCGGTGACAACGACCCTGGCGCCTTTGGCTGCAAAGGCTCGACTTGTTGCTGCACCAATGCCGCTGGCACCACCTGTAATGACGCAAACCTTATTATCTAATTCCACGCTATCCCCCTGACATTTCGTTAATGAAACGTAAATCCTTCATAGCCTTTTGCGGTTACCTGATCACATACTTCCCGGTAAACGCCAACGCCAGCCGCGTATGGCATAAAAATGCGCGGCTTACCTTTTACGTTGGCTCCCAGATACCATGAACCTCCTTTAGGAAAGAGGGTCATGCTTGCGACGTCATTGACGTGGCTCACCCACTGGTCCTCTGCCTGTGATTGTGCCTCGAATACCTTCAGGTCTTGCTCTTTCATGTGCGCCAGACAGTCAATCATCCAGTCGACATGCTGTTCAATCGATACCATCATATTGCTTAGGACAGATGGGCTACCCGGCCCAGTAATGGTGAACAGATTTGGGAAATCGGCGACAGCGATACCAAGGTAAGACCTTGGCCCAGCATGCCATTTTTCTGATAACGCCAAACCACCTTTGCCACGAATATCCATATTCAGTAGTGCGCCTGTCATCGCGTCAAAACCAGTTGCCAGGACAAGGGTATCCAGCGCCGTTAGTTCGCCGTTCACCATGACCCCACTTTCGGTGATCTCCTCGATGGGGTTGTCCTTTACCGACACAAGGGTGACGTTTTCCCTGTTATAGGTTTCGTAGTAGCCGATGTCGACGCAAATGCGCCGAGTGCCAATCGGATGATTAGTAGGGCACAGCAGGTTCGCCGTGTCCTTATCTGCTACGGTTTCATGGATTTTGCGGTGAACAAATTCCTTTGCGAATTGGTTGGCTTCCTCGTTCATCAGTTGGTCGCCGATCGCTCCCATGAATTTGGCACCGCCCGTTACCCAGGCATCTTCAAGAATTTGGGTCGCCTGGTCCTCTGACAACTGGCTCCGCAGAATGGGTTCCATCGGCTCATCTATAGGCTCTATCTTCAGGTCGCCAAAACCTGAGCCGATAGCATGTTTGTGGTTTTCGCGGTGGGCACGGTAATTTTTCTTAAATTCGTCGACCCAGTTCTGATCAAGGGGCTCGTTTTTGGCTGGAACGCTAAAGTTTGGCGTGCGTTGAAACACCGTAAGATGTTCGGCTTCCTCTGCGATCACGGGAATCGCCTGAATACCAGATGAACCTGTGCCGATGATGCCCACTTTCTGGTTTTTGAAACTCACCGGTTCGTGAGGCCACTTACTCGCCTGATACAGATTACCTTTAAAATTTTGTACGCCAGGTATGTCCGGGAGTTGCGGGACAGACAGGCATCCGGTTGCCATCACACAGAAGCTCGCAACCACGCTATCGCCCTTATCAGTTTCCAACTGCCAGTTGAGCGAATCATCCTGGTAGTGAGCTGACATCACGCGTGTTTCGAAGTGAATATCCTTGCGCAGGTCGAAACGACGACTGACGTGCCGCGCGTACTCCAGGATCTCCGGTTGTGGTGCGTATCTTTCGGACCACTCCCATTCCTGTTCAAGTTCAGAAGAGAAAGAGAAAGAGTAGGCGAGGCTCTCAGCATCACATCGTGCGCCGGGATACCTGTTCCAGTACCAGGTTCCGCCGACATCGTCTCCAGCCTCAAATACAACTGTCGACAGGCCCAGTTTCCGGAGTCTGTGCAACATATACATTCCGGCGAATCCGGCTCCAACGATGACAACATCGAACTTTTGACTCTTGCACTGCATGTAGATAAGTATCCAAATTGAGAGCTTGTAGTGTCGCCGCGTTGCTTTCCAACGTCAACGTATGGTGTCACAGGCGATCGAGAAAAGATTTACCATGTGCCAGGGGCGGCAGTTCGAAAAAATCTGCAAGGGTTTGGCCTATATCGGAAAAACTCTGTCGGGCGCCAAGGTCGATTGATTCTATTCCGTGGCGATAGGCTAGTATCGGGATGTATTCACGAGTGTGATCTGATCCAATCCATGTGGGGTCGCAGCCATGGTCGGCAGTGATAATGAGCAAATCCTCTTTAGTCATGCAGGCCGTGACATCCGCAAGTCGCTGATCAAAATAGGTGAGGGCATCTGCATAACCGGTAGGATCCCGTCTATGCCCGAAATCCTGGTCAAAGTTAACCAGGTTAGTAAATATTAGCGTGTTGGCAGGTTCTTCCTTGATCTTTTCAATGGTTGCATCGAGGAGTGCTGGCAGTCCAGTTGCTTTCGTGCTGGTTGTAATGCCGCGGTGGGCAAAGATGTCGGATATCTTGCCTATTGCAACAACATTCATCTGCCGTTCGGTCATTACATCAAGCAGTGTGGGGTTGGGTGGCTCGAGGGAGTAATCTCTTCGGTTTCCTGTCCTCTTGAAATCCGAAGCATTTGACCCGATGAAGGGGCGAGCGATGACCCGTCCGATATTCGCGTCATAAAGTAACTCACGTGCGGCTTCACAAAATTCATAAAGCCTGTCCAGTCCAAAACTGCCCTCATGTGCAGCCACCTGGAACACGCTGTCCGAAGAGGTATAGCAAATTGGTTTACCTGTTCGCATGTGTTCTTCGCCAAGATCGCGAATGATGTCAGTTCCCGACGCGTGACATCTTCCTAGTGTGCCGGGGGTGGCTGTTAGCCGGGTTAGCTCATTCATGAAGAGCTTTGGGAAACATTCGGGTGTGTTCGGGTAATATCCCCAGTCATACATCACGGGTGCACCGGTCATTTCCCAGTGACCACTGGGTGTATCCTTTGCGGTGCTGATCTGAGCGGCCGAACCATAGGCGCCTGAACGCGGCATTTCATCCTGCAGCGAAAAGACCTCACTGCTGACTGTTTTCGTTGCGGCGACCAGACCAAGGCCGGCAAGGTTTGGCAACGCCAGCGGTTTACCTGTTCTCTGCTCGAAGCATTGTGCAACGTGAGCAAAGGTATTCGCACCTGTATCTCCAAACGCTTCAGCATCCGGGGTAGAACCGATGCCGAATCCATCTGCCACCAGAATAATTGCTCTTTCCATTATCACTCAAGTAAAGATTGCCGAGCTCCAGTATACCGGGAAATGATGGTAACCTGCGGCTTTGCGACACTAACCTCGGTGTATCATGCTCGTTGTCGGACAAAGCTTAATGGGGATGTTATTTATCATCCTAGCGGGATACCTGTTGTCTTCGGAGCGATCGAAGATTAACTGGCGAACTGTGCTGGGTGCTTTTGGTATTCAGCTGGCGATCGGTGCCCTTGTCCTTTACTTTCCGCCTGGCATGCAGGCGCTGGAAGCCGTAGCGGGCGTTGTTATTAGTGTTTTGGGTTATGCCCAGGCGGGCATAGATTTTATGTTTGGTGACATCGCCTCGGGCGATCAAGGCTTTGTCTTTGCGCTCCAGGTGCTGCCTATTATTGTGTTCTTCGCATCGCTGATAGCTGTGCTTTATCACCTGGGTATCATGGAACGCCTGGTCAGACTAATCGGTGGGTTTATTCAACTCGTGCTTGGTACCAGCAAAGCGGAATCCATGTCGGCCGCGACCAACATATTTATTGGCCAATCTGAAGCGCCGATTGCGATTAAACCGTATCTGTCTTCCATGTCGACGTCCGAAATATTTGCTGTGATGGTTGGCGGAATGGCGACGGTATCTGGCAGTGTGCTGGGTGGCTATGCGGCCGCAGGGGTTGATATGAGATACCTGATAGCGGCTAGTTTCATGGCTGCCCCGGCCGGGCTCATGATGGCAAAGTTGATCAAGCCCGATTCCAGTGATGTCTCTTCTGATGACTCTGCTGTTCATGAGGATATCCTCGCGCATCGCGCCGCGAACGTTATTGATGCGGCTGCAGCAGGAGCGCTGCAGGGTCTGCAACTGGCATTGGCTATCGGGGCTTTGTTGCTGGCCTTCATTGGCCTGATTGCGCTGATCAACGGCATGATTGGCTGGGGTGGTAGTTTTTTCGGATTCGAAAACCTGACGATGCAGCAGATCCTGGGTTACCTGTTTCAGCCGGTGGCATTTCTGATTGGTGTCCCATGGGAAGAGACAAGGCAGGTGGGAAGTTTACTGGGGCAAAAATTCGTATTGAATGAATTCATCGCCTATCTTGATTTTGTTGCCAGCTACCAGAGCGAATTGGCGCCCAGAACACAGGCAATTGTAACCTTCGCTTTGTGTGGCTTTGCCTGTTTGTCATCGATTGCTATCGTTGTTGGGGGCATTGGTATCCTTGTGCCGGAAAGAAGGGCTGAAATGTCCCGACTTGGATTTCTGGCGGTTGTGGGGGCCACGCTGGCAAATCTCATGAGTGCGACTATCGCCGGTTTAATGTTAACGCTTAGTTAGTTAATTCCCGTCCGAAGGCCAAGTTCTGAGCCAGAAGATAGGTCAACTGCATGGGTTAGATAAGAATCAATCACTTGACGGAAAATAACCACCACGGTGTATATTCTCCGGGCATTAAGAAGACTGTTCAGGATAAAACTATGGCTACACCACATATTGGCGCAGAACCGGGTGAAATCGCGGAGACCGTATTACTGCCTGGCGACCCATTAAGAGCCCGGTTTGTTGCGGAAAATTATCTGTCGGATGTTGTTTGCGTTAACCTGGTTCGTAATATGCTGGGATTTACCGGTACCTATAAAGGAAAGCGTCTATCGGTGATGTCCAGTGGTATGGGCATGCCAAGCATGTCTATCTATGCGACGGAATTATTCCAGATTTTTGACGTCCAGCGAATGATTCGAATGGGTAGTTGTGGGTCGATTCACCCGGATGTCAATTTGGGCGACCTGGTTGTTGCGATGGGCGCCTCTACTGATTCCAATATGAACCGGCTTAGGTTCAATGGGCACGACTATGCCGCGATTGCAGACTACTCACTGTTGAAAAACTGGGTCGAGGGCGCCGAATCCCTGAATGTTAACGTTACCGTGGCTAACGTGTTTACCTCCGATACCTTTTATCACCTTGGCGATGAGATTTACGATATTGCCCGTCGGCTAGGAATTGTTGCGGTTGAAATGGAAGCGGCTGCGCTATATCGAATTTCAGCAGAACAGGGACGGGCCGCCCTTGGGGTGATGACGGTCAGCGATCACATTACGAAGGGCGAGCATTTAAGCGCTGACGAAAGAGAAACGAACTTTGGCGAAATGGTGGAAATCACGCTCGCTAGTTTGTAAGGAAAACTTCCCTCAATACGAACGGTTAAAACAGGAATAGCAAACTGATGACTTATGAAACACTTGCGACAGAACTCGAGTCGCGAATTTTGACGATCACCCTCAACAGGCCTGAGGCAATGAACTCCTTCACGGTAGAGATGGCAGGAGAGTTGGTTAGTGTTTTTAACGCCGCCAGTGAGGATGACGATGTGGGTTGCATTATCGTTACAGGGGCAGGGAAGGCTTTTTGCGCGGGGATGGATCTGTCCATTGGAGGCAATGTATTTGGCCTTGATGAATCGATAAAGCCAAACCTTGATGATGTCAGGGGTCGTTACAACGACGAAGATATAGTTACTGGCGTTCGTGATACCGGCGGCAGGGTTAGTTTGGCGATTTTTGAATGTAAGAAACCGGTCATTGGTGCGATCAACGGAGCGGCGGTAGGGATCGGTGCAACGATGACCCTGGGTATGGATATTCGTATGGTCTCTGAAAAAGCGCGTATTGGGTTTGTCTTTGGGAAAATTGGTGTAACCCCCGAGGCTTGCTCAACCTGGTTCCTGCCCCGCATAGTCGGAATGCAGACCGCGCTTGAATGGGTTTACAGCGCGGATATTCTTAATGCCAGCCAGGTCGTCGATGCTGGTCTGGCTCGCTCGGCGCATGCGCCCGAGGAGCTTCTGCCGGCGGCCAGGGAACTCGCATTGAAATTTGTTGCGAACCGGTCCCCTGTTGCCATCGCCCTGGCTCGACAGATGATGTACCGAAATTCCGCGATGCCATCACCAAGGACTGCCCACGAGGTAGATTCGCTGTCAATGTACTACAGTAGCCTTGGAGACGGAAAAGAAGGCGTGCAATCGTTCCTGGAAAAGCGCGATCCGGTGTTTGCTTCAAAGGCCTCTGTAATGCCCGACTTCTACCCCTGGTGGGACAGCGAACAATAGGTGATATTTAAATAGAAGGAAAAGGCTATGGCTGTAGAGATTGAGAAACAAGGGCACCTTGCGATCATTACCCTGAATCGCCCTGAGGCTCGCAATGCGATCAATGGCGAGATGGCACAAACAATGGCAAGTTGTCTTGATGAATTCGAGAACGACTCGGAACTCTGAGTCGGAATCCTTAAAGCATAGCGAATCATGGCTAATGCACCGCTTGCGGTACAAGCAAGCCGCAATGTTGCTGCTAGAGCATTAATGGATGATGACGAGGCGCTCCGGCGTGCCAGTGGTAAGGGATTCCAAAGCGTAGTGGGCACTGAGGATTACCAGGAAGGCCCGCGGGCATTTATTGAAAAACGCCCCCCTGTTTGGAAAGGAAGATAGGGTAGCTTGAAAGCTGTGACCAGTATCACGCTGATAAAAAGCGCCCGCCTGTTTGGAAAGGAAGATAGGGTAGCTTGAAAGCTGTGACCAGTATCACGCTGATGATGATGCTGGTCACATTCCGGTAGGCGAATTACTTATTGGGGTTTATCAGGTACTTTTCACCAGTGGACTGTTGCCCATAGACGCTAATCGCGTCCAGAGATAATGCTTCAGCCAGTGAAACTTCCTGCGTGTAGTGGCTGGCAAAAGTGGTTTTTATTTCGTCCGCAACACGCTGTCTCAGTTTTTCAGCTTCTTCGAATCCAATTTTTTGCAGGAATGGTGTCAGTAGCCAACCTCCCAGATTCCATGAGAAGCCAAAGTTCCTGTTTAATGTAGTTGGTGTTCGATCCAAGCCGCCGTAAATGTAGACTTGCTTGAATTGATCCGATCCATAGCGATTGTAATCACCAGCTGACTTCATCGCAGCCGCTTCCATAGCGGTGAGTAGTTGACCAGCCAGCTTGCCACCTCCAGTGGCATCAAAGGCGATATAGGCGTTGGTCTCAGCGTAGGCATCAGTCAGGTCATCTATAAAAGAATTTGAGCTGGAATTGCAGACATGTTTGGCGCCGATACCTTTTAGCAAGTCCACCTGCTCCTGCTTGCGAACAACGTTAACCAGATCGACGCCATCTTTCAGGCATATTTTCTGAAGCATCTGGCCAAGGTTAGAAGCTGCTGCGGTATGGCATAGTGCCGTAAACCCTTCGGCTTTCATGGTTTCAACCATACCAAGCGCGGTCAGTGGGTTAACAAAGCAGGATGCACTTTCTGCAGATGTAACGCCGTCGTGCATCATTAGGCACTGCTTGGCCTTAACAACACGATACTGTGTGTACATGGCGCCGCCGAGTATTCCTACTGTCTTTCCAAGCAGCGCCTGGGCTCCTTCGCTGCTCCCTGCTTCCACGACAACACCACCGCCTTCGTTTCCCACGGGCAATGACTGACCGGCGCGTGCGGCGACGGCTTTCCTCAGTCCTTCTGGTATTGTCGCGGTAACAAGGGGCGAATCCGGGGATCCTGACGCAGCAGCTGTTGTCATGTCAGCCATACCGAACAACAAGCCAAGGTCCGATGGATTGATTGGCGACGCCTCTACGCGAACCAGCACTTCATCGTCGGCTGGCTTGGGGACCGGGATCGTTGCCAGTGATAATTCGAGTGTGCCCTCTTTTGTAACGAGAGACTGCAGTTGCAATTGATCGGCCATGATAATCCTTTAAATGTTAATGGTTCATTCCGACAATTTGTCGGCTTCTATTTGGAGTGATCTTAGTTCATCCCCGGTGAAGATTTCCTGAATTTTTTCAATTTCATCTGCAGCTTCTTTTTGTCTGCGCCACATTTCTGCGTAGGTGCCATCGGCTTTAACCAGAGCGAGGTGGGAACCACGTTCTATGATTTCTCCAGCAGAGAGCACCAGTATTTCATCTGCATTGACGATAGTCGACAGCCTGTGCGCGATAACCAGGGTAGTTCGGTTTTTAGCGACTTCTTCCAGAGCCGCCTGAATTTCTCGTTCGGTCTTGATATCCAGTGCCGATGTGGCTTCGTCAAGGACCAGTATTTTGGGGTTTTTCAGTACTGTGCGTGCTATCGCTACCCGTTGTTTTTCTCCACCAGAGAGCTTTAGGCCTCTCTCACCCACGCGCGTTTCATATCCATGTGGTAGATCGGTGATAAAGTCATGGATGCTGGCGAGTTTTGCCGCATTTGCTACCTCCTCATCAGTTGCCTGTGGGTTGCCGTACCGAATGTTGTATCGAATAGTGTCGTTGAACAGCACTGTGTCCTGAGGAACAATACCAATAGTATTTCTGAGGCTGGCCTGGGTAACATGCGTAATGTCCTGGCCATCGATTAAAATACTGCCTTCCTGTGTGTCATAGAACCGGTACAGCAGTCGTGAAAGGGTCGACTTACCGGAACCGCTGGGACCGACAACGGCCACGGTTCGCCCTTCATAAATAGAGAAATTGATATCGCTGAGGACCTTACGTTCCCGCTCGTAAGTGAAACAGACATCTTTGAACTGAATTTCACCCTGGTTGACCTCAAGTGGTGTGGCATTGGTGTCGTCGCGGACCTCGGGATTCAAATCAAGTAACTGGAACATGTACTCCATATCCACCATAGACTGGCGAATCATGCGGTAAGAGGACCCCAGGAAACCGAGTGGAATAAATAGCTGGAGCATAAAAGTGTTGATCATTACCACTTCGCCGGTCGAGAGCTGTCCCGCGGCATGATCCTGAACTGCCAGCATAAGAATGGTCACCTGGCACAGTACTCGTGCGATCAGTTGGCCTGCATTGAGCATGCCGAGCGTGTCCTGGCTTTTAACGGCGGCGTCCATGTACTTCAGCAGGGCATCGTTGTACCTGTCAGCTTCGTACTTTTCATTGCCGAAATATTTTACCGTCTCAAAGTTGAGCAGGCTGTCAACACCAATCGACGTGGCACGTGATTCCTGGCTTACCATTTCACGGCGAAACTTGGTACGCCACTCGGTAAAGATTAGTGTGAAAGCAACATACCCGACAACTGCAACAAGGATAACCAGCACATACTTAATCGGGTAAGTGACGGCTAGGTAAACTGAAACCAACCCTATCTCGAATAATGTGGGTGCTATGTTGAAAGCAAACAAACCTGTGATTTGTTGCAGCGCTCTGGTGCCGCGTTCGATAGCCCGGGACAATCCACCAGTGCGTCTGTCCAGGTGAAACCTCATACTAAGGTCATGAATGTGGCTAAAAGCTTTCAGGCCAATCACTCTCTGCGCGAACTCCGAGACAGGCGTGAAAACTGCTGAACGCAATTCAGTCAAAGCCCCCGGCAGGAAAACCATCAGGCCATACATCATTGCAAGACTGACCAGTCCTGCAATGGCTGAACTTGGATCAAGTGTTATATCAATTGACTGGGTGGTTCGAACCAGCGATTCCAGGCCATCGATCAGGTCCTTGAGAACTATCGGGCCATAAACATTCGCTGTCCTTCCCAATAGCAGGCAGGCTACAGCGATGACGACCCGCGCCTGCATATCCCGGCGCTGTTTTGGCCAGAGAAAAGGGAGAATGGACTTGACGGTTTGCCATGCTGTTCGTTGCGGTGCTCCGTCGACACTGAGCGGGTCGGCAAATGCGGTGGCGTGGCTGAAATGCTCCATCAGTCAGCAGCGCCCAATAGTTCATCTCGCAGGTGTGCCGGGTTAGTCTGTGGCGTGTGCCGATAACGGCTAATTTCGGATGCCAGGAACGGTTGGTGCACAGGTTCTTCGGTGTAGGTATCCAGTATCCAGTTAAGTACACTAGCGAGTGCGGCATCATCAATAAGCGATTGCGATGCGCCGGGTACTGTCACGAGATATTCTCTGCCTTTGTCAGATGCGGCAAGAATCGCGAGTTTATTGTCGAAGGCCGGGACCTCCGGTGGCAAGCCGCGACCGTCGTTAAGATGGCAGCCCATACAATGGATCATATAGTGACTTCTGGGATCAGCTGCTGCGTAAGCACACAGCAAGGTTAGCGATAGCAGAGTTAGTAATGATAGAGTCCAGCGCATCAGCTTTCATCGACACCCACCACGACTGCAGTTGAACAGTGATAGGCATTGGTTTTGGTGCCGACACACCAGTTAATATCGTTGTTTTTAGGGGGGTAATAAGTGGGTTTGTCTCCTTCGTTGCGGTTGCAGAAGCACCGCCCGCATTCCCCTTTACCACAACAGTCGTTATAGGAAATGATATATCGCTTGCCGTCAGCGGGGTTTTCGCAGGTACCAATCCAGGTGACAGGAGAGGGTTCAGCGCCAGGTGGACATTTTGATTCGCTGCCACCACAGCAACTGCAAAGGTAGCCGTCTATCGCGCAATAGCGCCAGTAGTCACAATCCTGTGGGTCTCCGATTTCCGGAAGCTGGAGCCGGGTTTCCGCCGCACGGGCAACGGGTAGAACGGGTACCAGAGAGATGCCAACCATCAATTTTCCGAAACGGGAAAGAAAATGACGACGTGAAAGCTGTCGGGCAGATTTTACCGTTCTGGCGGTAACCCATTTGTCGACTATTTGAATTAAAGCGTCTGGCTTCATTGGTGGTTTGGTTCCTCAGCCAGACCAAGATACTCCTGCAGGCTGGATACGTCCAACTCATCTGCCGCTAGCAGGCTCTCAAGGTGCTCACGGTTATTGACAAGGCCCCTTGCCCTTAGGACGCCATCGCGATTGATCAATGCTGCAAAAGGCAGTTTGTTCACGGCGAGTGATATACCGAGCTCCCTTGATAGCAGGTAATTGGAAACCGGTATGCCATGTTCGGTTGCATATCGTTCATGGGCGGAAGTGGTTTCCCCGTCCGAGGCGTACCGAACTTGAAAACCAGGCTCTTGTGTTTCGATCTCCTGGACAACGGGCAACAGCGATTTGCAAACAGGACAGCCGGGGGACAAAAAGTAGATCAATATATTGTCATCCATACCCTCGCCGATAGTCATCGAAGTGCCGTCGAGTGCCTGCGCTTTGATTGTTTCCACTCGTTCACCGATCTTGGGGCCATTCATTGGCATAAGCGCGCCGACCGGGGCGACTCGTTCGTGCAAAACTCCGATCTGGCGAGCCAGCGCAAACACGATTACCAGCAACAGGATTATCAGCAGCCAGAGTAGAAGGTTTGATGCTATTAGTGCAGTTTCCATTAGGACCACCAGAGTCTGTGTTGGTTAGCGTGGGCAATCATCAGGTTAGCCGTTGTATAACTCGCAGCGCTTGCACCGAGAAACAGAACGATAGTCGAGTAGTCCAGCCAGACCAGTTGACGCTCGATCACGGGCATAAAACAGACCAACAGCAATATGATTAAGGTGCCGTTTCTTAGCAGGTGGTAACCGCTGATGCCTTCGCCCTGGGATCCAAGACAACCACAATCTATGTGAGTTCTTCCTCTTGCTAGATTGATAGCTATTCCCGCGGTGTATGCCAACATGAGCGTCGCTGACAGGGCGACCCCATAAAGATAAGCCGGTGTCAGTAAGAGGGTCGTGGCGACAATTTCGATCATAAAGACGAGATTCGTCATTCCGGACGCGAGTGCGGCGGGAATCACCTGGTAATTTTCCAGTTTGAGTTGAAAGGCGGCCATGTCCTGATACTTTTCCAGCGCGGATAGCGCGAAGAGCAGGGCAAACCCACCTACAAGGCTGTAAACAATAACGGGATCAAGCATTTATAGGTTCTGGATGATCGTTGGTAGTTCTATGTCTGAAATTGTGCCCTTGGACGCGGTGGTTTTCAGATCGTATATCTGCACCTGGTCTTCTTCAATTGAACCCGCGTAAAGTAATGCCGATTCGTCCTGTGATACCTGGATGGAGTTGGCTGGTACTGCCAGGTTAAGGCGATGGGTCGTGGCACCTGTCGCGAGGTTGATGTACCAGACTTCGGTACCCGGGTCTTTATGGGTGTTTTCTCCACCCTGGTGCATTAAAAGGAGAAGCATTTGTGAAGGTACATGCAAAGCAACCGGTTGCATGCCGCCAATTCTCCAGCCTTCTTCATCGTCCCCCACGTTGAACAGTAAGCTGACCTTGATCTTTCCTGCCGTGGTGGTGACTTGAAATACCTTTCCGCGGAAGGTGTTGAACACCCACCCGGCTTCGCTTCTGGCAGGTTTCTCCATCAACGGATCAGTCTCCAGGTCGAAGAATATTTCAGAGCGAACCCGCGATAGTTCTTCTCCTTTTCTGTTAAGGGTGATTAGTTGGGCCCTGCCATCTCCACAAAGTTGCAGGAACGATAACTTTTCCGAGGGATAAACCAGGCCGCATCCCGCGGTGGCTATCTCGCTCAGAAACGTTCCTGATTGTAGGTCAACGACCGACACGGACATGGCCGGTGTTATGTTGGTGACCAGCATCAGTTCAGTCTCGGGGTCTTTCACAATACCCGTGTAGTGGCGCATGGGTGAACCACTCGGGTGTTTGGGCGCGATGGTAATCTCACCAATAGGTGATAGTGTCCTGATGTCGTAAGTACTGATGACATCAGTACGCTGTCCTCTTGTGTGCCTGCTAAGGTAAGTCTCTGCTGTGTGGACGATGCCTTTTTCGCGGTCAACTTCAAAAGCATTAGCGCCGATTCCGGTAGAGATCGTGCCGAGCATTTGCTGTGTATCAGCGTCGAATAGAACTGCTTTATGGCCGAAGGTGTTAATCAGCAATGTGTGTTGCGGTAGTGTGTCCAGTGTTAGCTGCCCGTAAGTTTCCAACTGCAACTCGGACCTTGCATTCAGCGCTAAAAAGCACAACAAGCTGACGGAAAAAATGTTTTTCATCGTGTTTCCTGAAGTCAAGCGACTAGTTTCCCCCGTAGTGGTTTGCGTTGCAACGTCCCGCACTAATTAAGAGTCCGTGAGTTTGCTGAAAGTCATTTTTACTCCCGAAACAATATCTAGTATGTTGGCGCACTTTAATGCACCTGAAAAATTGGAGATCCAACATGACACAAAGTAGTGAAGTCCGCCTAACGTCTCGACCTCAGGGAAATCCAGTTGCCACGGATTTCGAGGTAGTGGCAGTGGATATTGAGGATCCTGCAGAAGGGCAGGTTCTGGTAAAGAATATCTATATGTCAGTAGACCCCTATATGCGCGGTCGAATGCGCTTTGCAAAACCCAATGAATTATTAATGGGTGGTGCGGTAGGTAAAGTAGTTGCGTCAAACAATACCAATTTTGCCGAAGGCGACTACGTTAGTAACGGATCCGGGTGGCGTGAATACTTTTTGTCAGATGGGGCGGGCCTCAGCAAGGTTGATCCGAGTCTCGCTCCACTTAGTGCCTATCTTGGTGTTATGGGTATGCCTGGACTTACTGCTTATGGTGGTTTACTGGTCACCGGCGAAATGAAGGATGGTGAGGCCGTGTTTGTTTCTGCTGCATCAGGTGCAGTGGGCAGCGTTGTTGGTCAGATCGCGAAAATTAAGGGCGGTATCGCTATTGGTAGTGCAGGCAGTGATGACAAGGTCGCGCAGCTAGTTGAAGAATTCGGTTTTGATCACAGCTTTAACTACAAGACCGCTGATCCGTTGGCGGAACTAAGACGTGGTGCACCCAATGGAATCGATATCTATTTTGAAAATGTCGGCGGGGCACAGCTTGAAGCCGCACTGACCCACATCAAGCCTTATGGTCGTATTCCTATCTGCGGCATGATTGCCCACTACAATGATGGTGATACATTGACGCCGGGTCCTAGAAATTTGATGGAAACGATTTACAAGTTTGTCCAACTAAAAGGTTTCGTTGTATCTGCATTTGAAGATCAGCGGGAACAGTTTGTGCAAGATATGTCCGGTTGGCTCAGCTCAGGACAAATAAAGTATCACGAGACGATACATGAAGGCATTGAAAATGCACCTGGTGCGTTTATGGGTCTATTTACGGGTTCAAACAATGGCAAGATGTTAGTGAAGCTCACGGAGGAGTAAGTCTAGTCCCGTGTAAAAGGAAGAGAGTAAAAGGAAGAGAGTAAAAGGAAGAGAGTAAAAGGAAGAGAGAGTAAAAGGGATAGAGAGAAAGGGAAATGAAGAGGCTTCCGACGAGTTTTTGGTTCTTATCGAAAGTCCCGGGACTTCAGTGAAAAATGCTCAAGGTACTGGCTAAGGTCTTCAACGTGCCCCGCAATTACGTGAATAACAGAGGCCTGACGTTCCAGTACACCTTTGATCTTGAGCAGGCGCCCCTGTACGACAGCGGCACGATAGGTTTCAATGATGCGCGTCCAGGCCACTACGTTAATGTTGTCGGTTTCATCCTCAAGGGTAAGGAACAGTACCCCGGAAGCGGATGAAGGTCGCTGTCTGCCGGTGACAATGCCCGAGACCTGGACGAACCTGCCGTGATTGAGTGCACGAAGCTCAACCGCTGTTTTACATCGCCGAAAGGGTGCGTTTGGTTTTTCCCTCAGTAATGCCATTGGGTGTCTACCCAGTGTCAAGCCAAGGCTTGTGTAGTCTGCACGAAGGTCATCGGTTTCAAGTGGCGGAGGTAGAACGACAGGCGTTTCTTCCTGATATTTTTGGGGAGCATACTGTTGATTCGATTCCGCAACCTTAAGCTCTTTATCAAGGAGCGGGGAGGGTGGCAATAGTCCTCTGACCTGCCAGTGAGTCTGGTAGCGATGTCCTGAGAGGTTTTTAAAAGCACCTGCCTCGGTGAGCCTGGCCAGGTCTCCTTTGTCCAGTCGCGCGCGCTTGGCAATATCTTTGATGCTCTGGATAGGGTGGTTATTTCTTGCATGGATAACCCGGTCTGCTGAATCTGCTTTAAAACCCTTGATTCGCTGGAATCCCAGGCGAACCGCGGGTTGTTTGGCCGCAATTTCACCCTGGTAGGCCGGTGTTTCAAGTGTGGATTCCCATTCGCTTTCCAGCACGTCAACCGGTCGTACTTCAATATCATGTCTCCTGGCGTCCTGGACCAGTTGTGACGGCGAGTAGAATCCCATCGGTTGGCTGTTCAGCAAACCGCAGTAAAAAGCTGCAGGCTCATGCCGTTTCAGCCAAGCAGAAAAGTATACCAGCAGGGCAAAGCTGGCCGCATGGGACTCTGGGAAACCATAATCGCCAAAGCCCTTGATTTGTTCGAAGATGCGTTCAGCAAAGCCTCGGTCATGACCTCTTTCCAGCATGCCATTAACCAGCTTTTCCTGAAATTTTCCCAGGCCGCCTTTTCGCTTCCAGGCGGCCATTGCGCGTCTTAACTGGTCGGCTTCGCCGGGAGTAAAGCCGGCGGCAACTACCGCAAGTTTTATAACCTGCTCCTGGAAGATAGGAATGCCAAGTGTGCGCCCAAGTACAGACCTAACAGCATCGTTAGCATAGGTGGCTTTCTCTTCACCATTACGTCGCTTCAGGTAAGGGTGAACCATATTGCCTTGTATAGGGCCTGGTCTAACGATCGCTACTTCAATCACCAGATCGTAGAAATTTTTAGGTTTTAGTCTTGGCAACATAGAAATCTGCGCACGGGATTCGACCTGGAACACCCCGATGCTGTCGCCTGTCTGCAACATTTTGTAAGTTAATGGGTCTTCTACAGGAATACTTGCGAGGCAGAGGTTGGAGCTCCGATAATGATTGATCATATCGATGCTTTTACGAATCGACGTCAATATGCCGAGTGCCAGGATATCGACTTTGAGTAGCCCTAGCGACCCAATGTCATCCTTGTCCCACTGGATAATCGTTCGGTCCTTCATGACTGCATTTTCAACCGGTACCAGATGAGACAGGGGACCGTTTGAAATGATGAACCCGCCTACGTGCTGGGACAGGTGACGTGGAAACCCCAGGATGGCGACCACCAGGGTCAGGAACTGGTCAATAATCGCGCTGCGCGGGTTAACACCGGCCTCTTCGAAGCGGACTTGTAGTTCTTCCCGCTTGTCCCACCATGATAATGATTTAGCAAGATGGTCGACCAGTTGCGGGTCCAGCCCAAGTGCTTTGCCTACGTCTCTGATGGCGCTTTTGGGTCGGTATGTCACGACAGTTGCGGCAATGGCCGCTCGATGGCGTCCATATTTTTTATAGATGTACTGGATGATTTCTTCGCGCCTTTCATGTTCGAAATCAACATCGATATCAGGTGGCTCGTCCCGTTCCTTTGAGATGAACCGTTCAAATAGCAGGTTGACTTTTGCCGGGTCTACCTCTGTTATCTCAAGGCAATAACAGACGGCGCTGTTTGCAGCAGAGCCGCGGCCTTGACACAGGATTTCCTGACTTCTTGCAAATTGGACGATGTCAAACACGGTCAGGAAGTAATACTCATATTGCATCTCTTTGATCAGGGAAAGTTCTTTTTCGATCAGTGCACGGACATGCGTGGGCTCCCCTTCCGGCCATCGTTTCCTGACGCCGTGTTCCGTGAGTTGCCTGAGGTATTGTGATGAAGAGAGCCCCGGGGGAACGAGTTCTTCAGGATATTCGTATCGAAGTTCATCCAGTGAGAACTGGCAAAGGTTGGCAATATAAACCGAGGCGCTTAGAAGGCCTGCGGGATATAGTTGGTTAAGGGTTGAGTAGGTTCGAAGGTATTTCTCCCGATTGGAGAAGAGGAGCCGGCCAGCTACCCGGATGGATTGCCGCATCCTGATTGCAGAAATGGTATCTAGTAGGGCGCTTCGGTCAGGATGGTGCATATGGACATCACCACTTGCGACCAGTGGTAAGTCAAACTGGCGGGAAAGATTGAACGCGTGTTCATAGCAGCCGATAGATTGACCATCGGGGAAAACTTCCAGGCCCAGCCATAGCCGGCTGCCAAAGATATCCTTAAGTTTCTTGCTACTTTTATAGTGTTGTTCCTTTTCTTTACCGGAAATAGCCTGGCCGGGAATCCAGATAGCAAGGCACTGGCTGGTCGCCACCTCGAGGTCTTTGATTGATATTCTGTACTCGCCTTTATCGGCACGTCGCCGGCCAATCGTGATCAGATTGCATATCTGTCCATAAGCCATTCGGTTGGGTGCTATTAGTACAAGTAGTAATTCTTCGTCCAGTCGGAATTCGCTACCAACAATTAGTTTTATATCAGATTCCTTTGCGGCAACATGGGCTTTTACAACACCGGCCATGGTGCATTCGTCGGTAATCGCGATTGCCGAGTAACCCAGGCTAGCTGCTTGCTTTACTAGTTCTTCAGGGTGTGAAGCCCCTCTTAAAAAGGAATAGTTACTTATACAATGCAGTTCTGCGTACATGTGTGAGGTTACTGTGCGTATTAAAAGTACTGGATATATATACAGTACTACATTGACAGGGTCGCCGTGAAGGGGGCAGAGTAAAATTATCCTTGCCGGCGCCGTTTTAAAGGTAACGATCATTTTACCCCGGTCCCATTTACTGACCTTATTTACAGACCTTATTTACAGACCTTATTTAACTGGGAGAAGTCGTGCCAATCGAGAAAAACAAAGTTGTTGCCTTTCACTATGTACTGGAAAATGAGGCCGGGGAGGAAGTGGAAAACAACATGAAGGATGAACCCATAGTGTACCTTCATGGTGGATACCGAAACCTGATGCCTGCGTTGGAGCGGGCCTTGGAAGGAAAAGACAAGGGAGAGCAGGTGAGCGTTACACTGCGCCCCGAAGAAGCCTATGGGATCCGCAAGGAAGAATCGATCCAGCGTGTGCCGATCAAGCACCTGCTAAATAAGCAAAAACGCTACCAGCCCGGCATGGTCGTTAGTGTCAATACCAAGGAGGGGCCTAAAGACGTGGTCATCATCAAGGTCGGTAAATTTAATGTCGATGTGGATACCAATCATCCGCTTGCCGGAATAACGGTTACATTTAATATCTCAATCGCGGATATCCGTGATGCAAGGCCCGAAGAGATCACCCATGGTCATAGCCATGGTTGGGAAGGTGCCGCTGATCATTAAGAGCTCTTTATTTTGCCAGCTTTTAAATCATCGCTAACCGGTCTTAAACCGGTGACAGCGATTATGTATAAAGTAGCGTCAGACCAGGGACTCATTCGAAGACTTATGATCCTGAGTTGTATTTTTTAAGCTCGTTAAGTGATTTCAGTCTGTTCATGAGAAATGGCGGAACAACGGCCAGAATAGGTGAAGCCCAGGTAAGCTCGACATTAAACTCGGTGCGTCCTTCATGGTTGTCGATATGAGTAGACGCGCCATCTTGGATCGGCCAGCCGATCCGTTGCCTGCCATCTTGTAGTAATAGTAAACAGCGATTGCTCCAGGCGTGTTCTGGCACGCCGTCATCGTGCGCGTAATAAAACATGTAGTGACCGTGCATTGGCATGAGTTGGTTCTTCGGTTCCCAGCCAAGGGCGGCTACGTTTTGCATGTCTTGGACTAGCCGGGGGGACAGGATCTGTTTTGGGCTACTAGGGGTCAGAGGCAGCACTTCGTAGGCATCGTCAACGATGCCGGTTACCGGAACGTTACCGGGAAAATCAAATAGATCCACAGGACTAGAGTTGAGTGCTTCGCAGAATTCGAACATCATTTTGACAGTCAGTCGACGTAATCCATTTTCCAGCCGATGAATCTGTGTCGTACTGGTACCCAACTTGTCGGCAAGCGCCTTCATCGTCATGCCTTGCTCGACCCGCAGATGCTTTAGTAGAAGAGGATCAAATGTGTTCATATCACAACCTGCGGTGAATAAAACGGGGAAAGATTACCATTTTGGTGTCTTGTTCGTCACTAAATTGTTTTGCCCTGCTATAACTGATGCCAATATGGTTGAGGTATGTCGTGTTCAAGTACACACTCCACCATCGGTATCCTTTTAAACTAAAGAAGAAACACGCTTTATGATTAACATTAGAAACCTGATCCTCTTGGTCTTTATGGGGTCGCTCTCATTCACCGCCCAGTCAGCTGAACCACCTTATTCGGCCCCCGTGGATGCGGATTACCCAAAAAATGTCTATTGGGGTGATACGCACCTTCATACCCGTAACTCAGCCGACGCTTATTCGCTGGGTAATATGAACTTAACGCCAGCAGACGCATTCCGTTTTGCCCAGGGTCAGGAGCTAATCGCACATAATGGCATGCGGGTTCAACTCCGCCGCCCGCTGGATTTTCTTGTGGTTTCAGATCATGCCGAATACCTGGGGGGCTACTATCGGTTTAATGTCGGGGACTCGTTGGTAAACGAAACGTCGGCAGGAAGACAGTGGCAGGGCTATCTGGAAGAAGGAGACCCTGTAAAATTGATTCGCGCGTTTACAGCAAGCATGGCCGACCCCAAGAACAACTACCCATTTCCCGAAAAAGTACGGCGGCTTATCTGGAAAGATGTGGCCATGACAGCAGATGAATACAACAAGCCTGGACAGTTTACGGCGTTCACAGGATATGAGTGGACCTCGATGATTGAAGGCAACAATCTGCACCGGGTTGTTGTTTACAAGGATGGCGCCGATAAGACCGCGCAACTGCCACCCTTTTCAGGGCAGGATTCTCTCGACCCCCGTGAACTCTGGAAAGCGTTAGCGCTATATGAAGAGACCACCGGAGGAGAAGTCATGGCAATCGCCCATAATGGCAACATTTCCAATGGCATGATGTTCCCCAGCGTCTCTGTCGATGGTAAAAAAATTGATCGAGCCTATGCTGAGCTTAGGGCCAGGTGGGAGCCGATTTATGAAGTATCGCAGGTCAAAGGTGATGGTGAAGCACACCCTACCTTGTCTCCAGATGATGAGTTTGCAGATTTTGAGACCTGGGATGCAGACAACATCGGTCGTACTGCGGTGAAAGAAGATTGGATGTTAAAACACGAGTATGCACGTAGTGCCCTGAAATTAGGTCTGGAATATGAAGAGTCTTTAGGGGTTAATCCTTTTAAAATTGGACTGATCGCGAGCACCGATGGACACAACTCGATTTCAACGACCGAAGAAGATAATTTTTTCGGCAAATTCCCTGAGTCAGAACCGGGACCGAAGCGCATGGTAAACGCAATGGCGGGGGATCAGCTATGGAAAAACTGGCGTATTGTTTCGTCGGGTTATGCTGCCGTCTGGGCTAAAGAAAACACTCGCGAAGCAATTTTTGACGCGATGAAACGGCGAGAGGTTTACGCCACAACCGGCTCGAGAATAGAGGTTAGGTTTTTCGGCGGTTGGGCGTTTGAGGAAAACGATATCTTCAGCCCGAACTATCTTGACCGTGGATATAGCGCTGGGGTCCCGATGGGAGGTGATTTGACTGAAGCGCCAAAAAACACTGCGCCTTCGTTCATGATAGCCGCGGTGAAAGATCCCAATGGAGCAAACCTTGACAGGCTGCAGATCGTAAAAGGTTGGCTCGACAATGAAGGTCAGCTCCGTGAACACGTCTACGATGTTGCCTGGTCGGGGGAGCGAGAGCTAGATGCTGAATCAGGCAAGTTGCCAGCTGTCGGCAACACGGTCGATGTGGACAGCGCGACCTACGCAAATACCATCGGCGCCGCGAGTCTTGCGACCGTCTGGCATGATCCTCAATTTGATCGGAAAGAACGGGCATTCTATTACGTGAGAGTGCTTGAAATTCCCGTGCCCCGCTGGACAACCTACGATGCTGCTTATTTCGATATCGATGTGCCTGACGGCGCCCCGGACAGCATTCAGGACCGCGCTTACACCTCGCCGATCTGGTATACCCCATGACATTGTCCGGATGGGCTCGCGCAGTATTGCACGAGCCCATCACTTATTTTCTTGTCTTCGGGTCAGCGCTATATCTTGCCCACGGTTGGTTGAATCCTGATGAAAGAGTGAATAGCCGAGTGATTAATGTTGATCGCGATTCGCTGACGCGATTCATTCAGTTCCGAACTCAGTCCTTCACTGACAATGCAGCGTTAAAACTCGACAACCTTTCATCCGCAGCGCTTTCCGACGTCATTGCGCAATACATACAGGAAGAGGCCCTGTATCGGCAGGCGCTGGCCTATGGCATGGACGCAGATGATTACGTCATTAAGCGGCGCATGGTGCAGAAGATGGAGTTCCTCGCAGAGGGCACAGCGCCGGCGGAGGCTTCGTTTACGACGAGTGAGCTGGAGGCTTACTTCCAACGACATCGCGAAAACTACACCGTGCCTGCGGCGGTTACGTTTACCCATGTGTTTTACAGTGCTGAGCGGCATGGTGACGCCGTGGATCAACTCGCCGAGGATATGCTCGTCATCTTGACACAGAACCGGGTTCGGTTTGATCAAGCGCCTGGCTACGGGGAAAGGTTTCCCTACCAGCTTAATTATGTCGAAAGTACGCAGGAAGAGGTCGCGAGTCATTTTGGAGAGGAGATGGCGGAGGCTGTTTTTAGCCTTGAACCCGACAAAACGCGCTGGCAAGGACCGTTTCGCTCTAAGTTTGGGCTGCACCTGGTGCTGGTAACCCGTGCCCAGGCGGCAAGGCTTCCTGCGCTAATAGAGGTGCGGGATCAATTGGCCACTGAACTCCAGCGGCTCAGCGAAATCGAGCGAACGCAGGCGGCTATCGATGAATTGATCGGTCGTTTTGAGGTGCGCGTAAGCCCCGAGTTTGGGGGCGTTTCCGAACGCTGAATGACCGGTGATTCGCGCCCTCATTGTTTTGCTGTTGTTTTGCCACGTTGGGGGGGCGAGTAGCCATGATGGCCGGCCTGTTTATCTAGAGGTTAACCAACTTTCCGATACCGAGTACGAGCTAGCATGGCGCTTACCGCCGACCATCGAGCTCATGAATCTGCCGGGGATCCATCTGGAGGGGACTTGTGAGGAAAACAAGAAACTATCCTCGACGACAGGATTGCTGGGTAAGCGCCTGTACCAGTGTGTCGATCAGGGTGTCCCGCAGCAAATAAAATTGTCCTTTCCACGCACCAATCCTTCCTTATCCAGTATCGTCCGTATTCAGCGCAGCGGCTTTCCAACCAGGTTTTTGCATGCTGGACCGGGAGAGACGTTGATCAAAATGCCTCCTTCGATTAAGGACAACAGCCTGTTTTCGGAGTACGGGAAGTTGGGTATGGAGCATATTATCGGGGGCTATGACCATCTGCTGTTTTTGCTGTGTGTTATCTGGCTGGCCTTCACTTTCAAACGAATCCTGTTAGCGGTCACCGGTTTTACTCTTGCGCATTCAATAACCCTCGGGCTGGCGGCGTTAGGCGTCGTTAGTCCCGCGATAGAACCTATAGAGGCGCTGATCGCGCTCAGTATTATCTTTGTTGCGGCGGAGCTGGCACGACAGAATCGAGCCTCGTTGAGCTGGCGTTACCCGGTTGCCGTTAGCTCTGTTTTTGGGCTTCTGCATGGCTTAGGTTTTGCGAGCGCACTGCAAGAAATTGGCCTGCCAAGCAACGATACGTTAATGGCGTTATTTGCATTTAACGTGGGCGTAGAGGCTGGGCAATTGTTATTCATTGGGGTATTGATCCTGCTGTTCTGGAGTGTTCAGAAAGCCAGTGCCGATAAGTTTGATCTGTCAGGGCCGTTACTCCAGCGGTTGAGTGGTTATGTTGCCGGTATCTTCGCTACGTTTTGGTTTTTTGAACGGCTGGCAACGTTCGGTTAGCTTCCAGGGTTTCAAAGGTGTTGGCTGGTATCCTGCGTGTGTGAGGTATTGAGGCGAATCAAACAATGCGATTTTTTACAAATATAACCCCAGGTAAGCCTGTGTCTCTTTGAGGCGTTAACACTCATCGTGTCATCTTAACGGTTGTCTGGCAGCTCTTTAATGTAGAGGTCCTGCTTGCTATAGGGAATCTCAATGCCTTCTTCACCCAGCGTTTTGTAGATTCTCATGTACAACTCATGAGAGATACGTCCCTTGTATTCTGGGTGTTCGATCCATACCAATAGATCGAAGTCGACGCTTGACGCGCCAAAGCCGCGCAGTCGCATCCTTGGTGCCGGATCGATGCAGACCTCCTGGTGAGCTACGGCAAGGTCGGTCAATACCTCGCACAAACGATCCAGGTCAGTCCCGTAGGCAACGCCAACGGCGATACTGACGCGCATCTTTAGGTTAGGTCCTCCGCTTTCGTTGACGATCTTCGCATTCGCAATGACGCCATTCGGGATGGTGATCTCAACATCGGCACGAGTCAGTAGCCGGGTACTTCGTAAACCGATTGCAGAAACTTTGCCACGTTCACCGGTGTCAAGGTTGATATAGTCACCGAGCTTGTAGGGCGCATCAGCAACGATGAAGAAGCCGGAGAACAAGTTAGCCAGTGAATCCTTGGCAGCAAATCCTACGGCAATACCAACAATACCGGCTGAAGCAAGCCAGCCAACAGGATTGATCCCCCAGATAAGCAAGAGTATGTAACCGCTAATCAGTATCGTGATCAATTTCATTGAAAGATCAATCAACGGCACGGTGCGCGGCTCAATCAAATTGTATTTATGTCCCGCGCCCAGAGTATCCAGTACTATCGTCGTAATCCTTAGTGCGGCGAGCATCCAACTGGCCACGATGAGTGACAGTAGCAGCTTGACGATAAGTTGAGTGCCAAATGGAAGCTGCGCCGTGGTAACGGCTAGTGATAGGCCAAAGTACATGACCGTGACGAAAACCGGTTTATGCATGTGCTGCAGGATGTGATCATCGACCAATGAAGTCGTCATTGTCGATAGACGAACCAGGCTGCGGAAAACAACGAGAC
>Ga0208964_1000355_pt1 | contig 25062 bp, 14 predicted proteins | sample AOAMet1_08_M0_20_2_FD_188227 | JGI IMG/M metagenome (GOLD analysis project Ga0208964, IMG submission 188227) | Ammonia-oxidizing marine microbial communities from Monterey Bay, California, USA - CAN11_08_M0_20 (SPAdes) | ecosystem: Environmental > Aquatic > Marine > Intertidal zone | place... | reverse complement strand
AAATGGTCGGCCTTAATTTTTACGATGCCGTTGGAACGCCGACGATTATCGGGACAGAGCCAAGCCCTCTCGCCTCAGCGAGATCGACTTGCCAATCGACGCGAGCGACGTTGTCCGTCAAAGATCGTTATTTCCAATTGACCGTCGTTCCCATCGTCAACGGCCCGAAACAATGCGAACATCTAATTGTCACCCTTTCCGACTCAACTGAATCAGTCCTCCAAAGGCAAAAACTAGAGGCACTCCATCAAGCGGGAACCGCGTTGGCGGACCTTCGGCCGGAAGAAATTTACGAGATGGACGTCGACCATCGAATTGAATTGTTAAAAGACAACATTCTGCATTACACCAAAGACCTACTGGATTTCGACGTTGTCGAAATTCGACTTGTTGATTTCGAAACCGAATTATTGAAGCCATTACTCTCAGTTGGAATTGACTCCGACATTGCTCAACAACCGCTTTACGCAAGAGCCACGGACAACGGCGTGACTGGCTTTGTTGCCGCGACCGGCAAAAGCTACATGTGTGAAGACACGACAGATGACCCTCTTTATCTAGACGGTCTGATGGGAGCGAAAAGCTCGCTAACCGTTCCTTTGGTCTATCACGATCAAGTCATCGGGTCTTTTAATGTTGAAAGTCCTGAAGTCGGCGCATTTACTGAAAGCGATCTTCAGTTTGTTGAGTCGTTCGCCCGTGACATCGCAGTTGCTTTAAACACGCTCGAACTCCTCAATGCTCAACGTACCGATGCCGCATTGCAAAGCGTTTCGGCGATCCACTCGGCGGTAGCACTTCCCATTGATGAGATCCTCAACGATACAGTTCACGCAATAGAGAGTTATATCGGGCACGATCAAGACGTCACCAAACGGCTCCGAACCATTATCTCTCACGCTCGGCAGATCAAACGTGCAATTCAAAAAGTCGGTAAGGACATGGCACCGACCGAAAACATGCCGGCGACTGTCCAACCCCAGCATCGACCATTCCTCTCCGACCGGCGAATCCTGGTCATCGATTCGGACGAACAGGTACGCACGTCAGCCCACCAACTCCTCGAACGATACGGTTGTGTCGTTGAAACGGCCCACGAAGGCAAAGAGGCCCTGCTGATGGTGCGAAACTGCGAACAGGACCAGGGATACGATGCAATCATCGCCGATATTCGTCTGCCTGACATTGGCGGTTATGACTTGTTGATGCAACTCAAAGAAGTCATCGAAACGCCGCCACTGATCCTAATGACCGGATTTGGATACGATCCGGGCCACTCGATTGTCAAAGCCCGACAGGCGGGATTAAAGTCAAACGCCTTGCTGTTTAAGCCGTTTCGCCTCGACCAGCTCATTGAGGTTGTCGAGGCCATGATTTCTCCGACTAAATCCGATAACTAGCACATCCGTTTGGGACCTGTGCATTCTGTCAACTGGCAAGGTTTTTTTATTCTCCGAGGCCAATATTCGAGTAGATTGCTGTTAACGAGCTCGACCATTACTCCCGCTGCTCCAGACTTTTAATCACAACCGAACCGCTGAGGACACCTGACGAACATGGAATGGATCATCCTGATCTTGGGAACCATCGGTCACGTCGGGTTATGGTGTGTTGTTTTTAATCGCGTGCATGCCACGGCGTTTCCACGAAAGTTCAGAAAATTTTCTGAAAAAGCCATTCTCGTAATCGTCTTTGCCCCTTTGTTCTGGGCGTTTTATCTGAGGATTCGAATACCTGGCAATACCTTCGCCGACGTAATCTCATTACCCTTTATCACCTATTACTTTTACGGATCTGTCGGGCTTGGTGGCCTATTCGTTATTCGCTGGCTTTATCGCAAGTTGTTTTTAAAACTGCCACCCAATGTACTGGCCTCTGAAACCAAGCGATTAAATCTAAAAAGAGAATTGAAGGGGCCCCTGCTACATGGGAGGCTACCCAAACTTCTCGGACTTTTCCCGTTCAATGAAGCTCTATTATTAACCCTGCAACGGATGACAATCGAACTTGAAATGCCAGCCGAACTCGACGGCCTCAAGATTTGTCAATTGTCAGATTTGCATTTCACGGGCGAAGTCGACATTCGATATTTTGAGCGAGTGGTCGAGGAGGCTAATCAGTTTCAACCAGATCTTGTTGTGATTACCGGCGATTTAGTCGATCACGCCAAGTGCATCGAGTGGATTCCAAAAACATTCGGAAAACTAAACGCACCGCTCGGCGTATATTATGTCTTGGGAAATCATGATCGACGGATTCAATCCGAAACCTTCCTAAGAAAAAACATTCATAACTCAGGCTTGATCCAAGCCTCCTCAAGATGGCACGAAATTAAACACAAAGGTGCCACCATTCAAATCACGGGGAACGCCTTACCCTGGTACCGGGATGCTGAGCAACTCCCAGATCAACCCGATAACAAATCGGGATTAAATATCCTGCTTAGCCATAGCCCGGACCAGCTCGCGTGGGCGCGGCAGCGAGATTTTCAATTGATGTTTGCCGGACATACACACGGAGGACAGATTGCGTTCCCAATTATCGGGCCAGTCGTCGCGCCGAGCAAATACGGTGTGGGTTACAGTGCGGGCACTTTCAAATTTGGAAAATTAACGATGCATGTCAGCCGTGGACTATCCGGAGATGAAACGATTCGCTGGGGCAGTCCCCCCGAACTAGGATTATTTACACTGCGTTCGAATCAAAAAAATAAGACGCAGCCTACACCTTAATTATTTGACTGTTGTACTACCGATATCAACGTGAACCAGAAACTACCCCTCTGGGCACAAATTGTTGATAGAGTTGTTCACTCCAGCTTTTCAGCAGGCATCAATGATTCTAGTTGCCAACGAATTACCTACATATTTTTATATTTGATTCGAAGAAGATTCTTTCGGATAAAGAGGCGGCATGGATTCATAATTCGAAATATGGCTCGGCGACGTTGCCTTTGACGTTGTTTTGGTTCATTCCATTCCCCACATGTTGCACACGCCAGAATGACAACTTAAATTGCAGGCAAGTTTGAAAAATAAGCCAGGGCATTTGGCACCTACGTAGTTAGGTGAATTTCTGCCAGACTTCGGCACGCACCGTGTAACGGCCTGTCATTTCCAAACTAGTAATTTTTTGTTCACACGTTGATGCTTGCCGGGCGCATGCCGCCCAAAAGCGTTCTTAACGCAGTAAAGAGATTACGCGACCGTTCGATCCAGCCTTGGCACTTTGATAAAAAGGGGAATCAATGGACCAGCCGACTCTAGCACTACTCTACCAATACGGTATTGGAGGCACGTTGTTTTTCGCCAGTCTCTTTCTGGCTTTTCAATCAGGTGCTATTCGTTGGGACAACTTAAAAAATCGGATTCTCGTGGTAAGCATGACGGCTGGCTTACTGCTCTTCGCCGCTACTCACGCGGCATGGACATTCTATCTTGCGAGGTGAGTCGATGCCTGATTTGTCCGCCCTTACTCACTCGTCTCAGATCCTATCCGCAGTTGGAGTCACATTCTCCGCAGCAGACTGGATTGTTATCCTGTTCTACTTCACCGGCATCGTTTTCCTAGGGATCTGGTTCGGGAAATTCACGCATACGACCAGCGATTTTTTCTTTGGCGGGCAGCGTTTTCCGTGGTGGCTGATTTCAATCTCTTGTATCGCTACTCTCGTTGGTTCATACAGCTTTGTCCAATATTCAGAAGTTGGCTTTAATTTTGGTATGGCTTCACTCGTTTCTTATACCAACGAGTGGTTTGTCATGCCGCTGTTTCTACTCGGCTGGCTCCCAATCGTCTATTTCGGCCGTTTGCAATCCGTTCCAGAGTATTTCGAAAGAAGATTCGATCGACGCACACGCTTGACAGTTTTGGTGATGTTGTTGATCTACCTCGAGGGTTACATCGGTATCAACCTATTGACCATCGGAAGAATCATGGACGGGCTCTTCGATTACGGCCCGTTACTCGGTTTTGCTGCGGGGCATGGATTGCTTGGTTACCCGGTTGTAGAGACTGCTGCATTGATGGCCCTGCTATCCGGCCTTTACCTCCATTCAGGAGGCCAGACGTCGGTGTTAATGACTGATCTTTTTCAGGGTGGCCTGCTGTTGGTCGCTGGGTTATCCGTGGTCATTCTCGGCATCTACCAACTTGGTGGTTGGACACCATTTTGGGAGGGACTTCCAGAAACACACAAACAACCGTTTGCACCAGTCGATAATGCTGGTCGACTTCATGCGATTGGAATATTTTGGTCGGATGGAGTTACAGGAACGTTTGCGTTCTTTTTCATCAATCAAGGTATCTTGATGCGCTTCCTTTCAGCGAAATCCGTTCAAGATGGAAGACGTGCCATGTTGCTTACTGTACTCGTCCTGATGCCGCTCGTCGCAGTCGCTGTTGGCGGGGCAGGGTGGGTTGGCCGATCCATGCTTTCAGCCGGCATTGCCGAGGTGAACGGGGTCGCTGCAGACGACATCTTTGTAAAGGTTGCTGATATTGTTTGCGGCACCGCAGGACTGTTTGGGCTTGTCGTGGCGGCAATGATCGCCGCCTTGATGAGTACGCTCGACACATTAATCACGGCTGTCTCTGCAATTTTTGTGATTGATATTTGGAAATTACTGCGACCCGATCGCCCTGATGCGTACTACTTAAAGACTGCTCGATTTGTTGCCATCGGGGCCACGGTACTCGGCATCGCATTGGTACCATTGTTTGATAGTTTTGAGTCAATCTTCCGCGCACTCTCGCATTTTAATTCCTTGATCACTCCACCGATGGTCATTGTTTTGACCCTCGGAATCATTTGGCCCCGATTCACAGCCCGCGCTGCGTTTGCGACTTTGTCCCTAGGATTTGGTCTTCTCTTTCTTTCGCTTTGGGTACCTCAGCTAATCCAACCGGTAGCGCATGGCGTGCCCATGGCCTATTCCACGACCATCATCTCACCAAATAACAAAACAACTGAAACGATGATGGTTTATGGGCACTCTCCGGAAGAAGCCAACATTGCCGCCAAAACAAAACTTGACCAAGAGAACAAGGCTAACTGGGAAATAAGTGAAATCAGTTTAAATCCACAGCGAAGCTATAGCTACATGAGAAGTTTCTTCGGCTTAATCGTATGCTCAATCATTGGCATCGGAGTTACCGTTTTTGCCCCTGGAAAGAAATCTCAAACAGAGGGGCTCGTATTGTCTTCCATCGCCGAGGCAGAATTTCGTTACAAAGGCGGCAAACCGAATGACAAGGCTCCCTATGCCTCGGTAACCGGCCCCTTCGAAATATTAGAAAGCGACCAGCAACGTATTATAATTCCAACGTCAATGATGAGTGAACTCCATGCCGATCCTGGCGATTTAATGTACGTCAGCGACTCACGCTGGTGGTTGGGCGGCTTTCGCTCACTCCGAATGGAAGCGATTCAGGGAGAAGTTGATCAGATCCAAATCTCTTCTGCGGCAATCGAAGCCGGGAACCTTCTTGCCAATCGCCCAATCCGCATCGAAAAGATCATGTAACCATTCAGGCTGGGCGTGTCTCACAACTTCTCATTAATTGCCAAAAAACTTTGAAGAGCTGTTCACGATTGAAACCCGCAAACGTCACGCCAAGCCCCAGCGCCAGCGCAGACAATCCTGAACCGTTCCTCAGCGTCTTCCATGCGAATCCTCCGAGGCGGCAACGAATGAAATTAATAGCGACATCGAGTAATGAGAGTGCTATGATGGAACATTGAGTGAAACTCTATTCGGGATAAAACAAAATCTTTAAAGGTTCGTGGATGCTGTCTACAGCTCTTAAATTGGCATGCACTCTGGTTTTTGTCTTATTGCACTCAATGGGATTTGCACAGGTAACGGAATACCCTTCATCTGCTAAGACTCTCGCTTTCCCATCGGATGCGAAAACAATTATTGAAAACTCGTGCGCCGATTGCCACCTGGATGGGAACCAAGAAGGTGGTATTCGTCTGGATGACTTGGGTCAGCTTCCAGTTAACGAAAAACTCCATCTTCTCAATCAGATTCAGGAGCAATTGCTATTTGGATTGATGCCGCCGGCAAATTCTACTGAACTCTCTAATGAAGATAAAAATTTGATTACGGTCTGGTTACAAAACCAACTTGGCAATTTAGGTGCAGATAAGCTTGCTGAAAAACTCAAGACGCCCGATTACGGCAACTTGATCGACCATCGAGATCTATTTTCTGGGCAGTTCGCCCAGCTCCCAGGCTTCACTTATGACCGCAGGTGGTTGATCAGCGAATATATCTTCGATGCCAAGTTCAATCGCATTCTTAATCATCGACCCCATAAAACGATCGATGGGAAACGTCAGTACGTCTTGGGCAGTAATGGACGGCGAATCAACCTTACCAACCCTTTTTTATTGCCGACCAACACCGGCGTCCGCTACTACGCCAACACCACGCTTAACGGTGGCCACCTGCTGACGATGATCACCAACGCTAAAGAAGCGGCCAGCCAAATGATTTACCTCACTGGCCGTGACAAGCGTTACCTTCCTGCAATTGAAGAAATCATGCGTCTCGAGTGGGGTCAAGCTGCTTTACTCAAATCGCGTAGAGCTTTCCTTGAGACATTCATCGAGAAGATTTCGATTGACCTCTATGGCGATAAAAACGCGGACTTCTTACCGACCTTCCAAGCGGTGAACATCCAACCGCCAAAAAACACTGAAGGTACGGAGATTAAAAAATCACCGTTTCATGCTGCCCAGCCCGGTCAGCAAGAACTTGCTCTGATCTTTAAAACGATGCAGCGAAATAAAACGGCTGGTAGTACAGACAAACAGTTAATTGAGCGCTGCGAAATTGAGTGGTTTAATCACGGTCACAATCAACGAACGATTGAAGCGAGGTTGACATTTTTAGCTGGCTACCTCGACGAATTTCGAGCGCAGATATTGAATCATCGATATGACCAGAAACACAAATTGCCGGTTTACAAACCCCGTAGCGACGATGAGATGGTAATCGTCAATGAAGCGATTTTAAAAAATCGAACACGTGGCGATCGCTATAACGACGTCATTGAAAAGTGCCTCCGGCAGTGGCAGCTAGAGTATTCAACGCTTCTGAATAATGCCGGCCCACCCGAGATTAGTAAACTTCAGGAGCTTGTAGAGCAGCTATTTCTGAAGATTTTTGAGAGGCCTCCAACGCCTGAAGAAAACGAAAAATACGTTGCACTTACCCAGACCTACATCAGTAGCATGGGCAATATCAAGGCAATTGAAAAACTAATTCAAACATTGATCTTAGGATCTGAGTTTGTCTACCGAGGTGAATTCGGATCAGGGCCAACTGATCCATCCGGCCGGCGGATGCTCTCTCCCCGAGATGCCAGTTACGCAATTGCCTACGCTTTGACCGATAGCAGTCCTGACAAAACGTTATCGGAGGCCGCTGCAAGTGGCAATCTTCAGACAAGAGACGATTACAAACGGGAAGTTCTGAGGCTGCTAGACAACAGGGATCAGTACTACGTCATCGACGAGGCCGTTGAAAGGCTTCAACTGACTGCGAGTGTGACCAACACACCCATTAGAAAATTGCGTTTCTTTCGCGATTTTTTCGGGTACCCAAAAATGCTCGCCATTTTTAAAGACAACAAACGTTTTGGGTCTCATTATGACAACGCCAAAGGTCGCCTAGTTGGCGAAGCGGATCGACTGGTCGATCACATTATTGAATGCGACACCAATGTCATTGAGAAACTTCTAACGACGGAAGATTTTTACGTATTTCATTCGGGAGACAATGATGCGATGCAAGCGTCATCTGAGCGAATTAAGAAAATCTATGATTACTTCAAGGATCTCGATTGGCAAAATTTTGAGGTGACAGATCTGGTCGCTCACAAAGATTTCTTAAGCGAAGTGAAAATGCGTGGAGTTGATGCTGAAAGAATTGCAACTCAGGGTCGTCGAAATTCAATCAGAGAATTCAAAACCGCCATGACTAGTTTTTCAGCTCGGTTCGATAAAGGGCAAACTGGGGCAGCTCCGTTCGTATCGTTCCCAGCCCATGGCCTTTATAACGCCTCTACCAGAACGGGGTTACAACTCAGGTCGCCCGAGGTGGCAAGGTTTTTTAATATCGCCTTGGATAATTGGAACTATCCGGGGGTTCAACCTGCGTTCGTCCCAAATCGCAAAGGGATGCTCACTCACCCCGCTTGGTTGATTGCCCATGCTCAAAACACTGAAACTGACCCAGTTAAGCGTGGCAAATGGGTCCGTGAAAAACTTCTTGCTGGTACCGTCCCTGATGTCCCCATCACCGTCGATGCCGTCATTCCCGAGAACCATCACAAGACGCTACGCGACCGATTGGTCGCGGTCACTGAAACCGACGCTTGTTGGAAATGTCACCAACGCATGAACCCCCTCGGTTATGCGTTTGAAGTTTATGATGACTTTGGGCGATACCGTCGCCAAGAATCACTTGAGCACCCGGACAATCTAATCCAAAAATCGCCTGACAAAGGGGGAGTTTATATGGATTTAAGAGACATCTATAAAACTCTTCCTGTCGATTCGCGTGGGTATCTTTCAGGAACTGACGATACAAAACTGGATGGACCACTCGAAGATGCAATCGATTTAGCAGATCGACTTGGTCAATCTCAACGCGTGCGTCAATCAATTATCCGTTACGCTTTCCGGTATTACTTAGGCCGTAACGAAAAGCTCTCAGATTCCAGCACCTTGATCAACGCTGAAAAGGCATACTTGGACAACGACGGAAGTTTCGACGCTGTCATTGTTTCTCTTTTGACATCTGATTCATTCATTTACCGTAAGCCACTTGAGGGCATTTCCGATGACGACTAGACGAAACTTTCTGAAAACATCTGCTCTAGGTACCGGTGCGATCGCGATGCCATCCTCGCTATTCGCCCATAGTTTTTCAAAAGCACAACCAAAGAGATTCATCTTCATTCGAAAATCGAACGGTATCCGACCGAATGAAGTCACTCCCCTGACCTTCTCGGATCAAGAGAAAAGCCTGGACAAACAGGGACAGCCCTTTGAAGCTGATCTTGAAAACCACGAACTTCCCGTTTGGTTACAACCAATGACCGCTCACAAGAAGGACATGACTATCCTTCAGGGTTTGTCTTGCAAGATGAGCGAAAATGGACACTGGTCGTACTCATCTGTAATGGGCGCCTTTAAATCGGGTCGCAACTCGCTCAGTGGGATCAAACGAGCTACGATCGATTTTGAACTTGCTAATCTGTTTCCGTCTCCCTTTGGACACGTCGAGCTTTCACTGACGGGCAACTACAACACCTTCCGCACTGGAATCGTCGCTGGATATTCTGCCCCCGCCCCGCACCAAAGAAATTACTGTTACGCAGATCCGCAAACAGCCTACGATGAACTATTTAAGTCCGTCACAAATCCGGGTGCGGTTGAATCTGACAATGCGATGTTAAAATTCCTTGAGAATGAAGAGTCCTATAAAGCAAAAGCACTCAATGGCTACGAAAAATTAAAACTGAGCAATCACATCCGTTCCATTGAGGCAATTCAAAAACGCAACCAAAAGGTTTCACTTAAATCGGACACCATTGCTGATCGCCTACCCACATTGAGTGAAGTTCACGCCAAGGGTGGCCCCAACGCCAACACCCCCGAGAAGCAAGAAGCAATGACAGACATTCTGATTGCTGCCTTGGTAACCGGCCTGACCAACGTCGTCACATATACCATCGACGAGTTATCGACGCCGATCAAAGGCCTGCCGGGGAATGAAGGAGATCGAATTTCAATTCACGAACTCGGTCACAACGGAGGGTACAGCGGTGTCGCTGCCGACAAAATCCGCGAGAAAATTCGAGTGGGACATATGAATCAAGTGGCAAAAATTGTCGACCAACTCAAAGCCACCCCCGAAGGCGAAGGCTCCATGTTCGACAACACCATGATCATGTACTTCCCCGAAAATGGAGAGGGACACCACAGCCACGGCACCCAAGCTCCAGTGATCACTCTCGCAGGGCAAAATTGCAATCTAGAGATTGGCGGGCGCTACCTGCGATTGCCGTACCATGGGACTGCAGGACATAAAACCATCGGTAACTGGTACACCACACTGCTAAACGCTCACGGCAACCCAATCAAACATTACGGCGACCTCGATTTGGAAATGTCGCGAAAAAAACTTGATCAACAAGGCGCAATCAGGCAATTACTGCGCACGTAATCCAATCGTGGCGAAAGTCTGTTCCGCAATTCCCAAAAACCCGGCGGCCTAAATGGCACTACCAGCAAGTCGCCATCCACCACGCAATTTCCCTTTTGATCTGCTTAAATGCGGATCTGTCTATTTCTCTCGCACTCTCAATGTTGTTTCCAAACGGGAATGTTCCGCTGGTTTGATTTGAACTTGGTACTCGCCTGGTTTTAAAAACGATTTATAGTTGATGAAATAGGGAAGCGGGCTATTCGTCGATTCGGTGACTAAATTCCAGCGGTACTGATTGACTCCTCGATTGGCGTTTCGAACAAACGTTGCAAGCGATTGACCTGCCTCATCGTGAATCGATATTTCAACCTTCGCCGGTTCATGCAACCAAAATGACATGGTTGCTTTATCTCCATCTCGAAAATTCATCCCCGGCCTTACATCACTTAAGTAGGGGATGGACACATCCGGAATCTCGAAAATAAAATCATCGTCGCCTTCGACCAAACCACGCGTCAGCGTCTCGTGCAGCACATCCAAATTCAATTTAAACACACCTCGACCATGTGTCGCCACAATCAAATCATTCTCTCGCTCCTGAATAACCAAGTCCGCAACACTACAAGCAGGAAAATTCCTCCCAAGCAACTGCCATGACTTTCCTCGATTAAACGAACAGTAAACCCCTCGAAATGTTCCGGCGTATAACAAATTCTCATTAACGGGATCTTCTAAAATTACATTAGCCGGTTCATCGAATAGGTTTCCAGCAATTGATTCCCAATTTTGACCCCGGTCTTCGCTGCACATTAAATAGGTTTTTAAGTCATCGTCATTCAAGCCGGAGAGCGCTGTATAAACTCGATTCACTGAAAATTTCGATGGAACGATGCTTCGGATATATCCCCTCGGCAATCCTTCATCATGTTCTTCCCATGTCACGCCAGCGTCTTGACTGACCCAAAAGCCACCTTTATCGGTTCCCGCGTAAATCAGGCTTGCCTCTTGTCCGGATTGAGCAATGGACGCAATCGCAGTAGAAACTCGCTCTCCATCCTTTGTTTTGGAGAGGTCGCCGCTAATAACCTCCCAAGCATCTCCCTGGTTGGTACTCTTGAATAAATAATTCCCACCAAGGTAAAGTACGTTCGAATCGTGCGGCGAAATAATCATCGGGGCAACGAAATTGAATTTTAGTTCGCCGCCGTGCTCTTTCGGCAATGAAGGGCGAATCCACTTCGACCGATTCCGCTTCATATCTTTTCGCCGGAATGCACCTTCCTGAGCGCTAAAGTAGACGGTATTGGAGTCATTGGGATCGACCTGTGTAATACACCCATCTCCTCCATTCCAAGGATCGATCCAGAGATATTTCCAATTTTCCTTTCTTGATTGATCCCACTCAATCGCAGAACCATAAACGGTGGCATTATCCTGTGCTCCTGCGAAAATTTGATAGGGTTCTGATTGATCAACCGCGACATCATAAAACTCGCCCGTGGGCAGATTATTTAAATGCAACCAGGAATCGCCTTTGTCGTAGCTTTGATACAGTCCACCATCGTTTCCAAGTACAAGATGGTCGGAATTCATTGGATTGATCCACAGTTCGCAATGATCGAGGTGCAGGCCGCTGGCAGCACTTGACGTCAAATGTTCAACTTCCCCGCTTAATAATTTAAAAGACTTTCCACCGTCACTACTGTGAGCAACACGAACACCAAGGCAGAAGATTTCGTCATCATTTTGAGGGTCTACGTAGATATCAGCAAAATACCAACCGATTCGCGAGAAGATCATCAATTCTTCTTCATGCGTACGAGACCAGGTTGTCCCCCCGTCTGTACTTTTAAAAACCTGAGCAGCTCCCTCTTTGATCCGCTCACGATTGTCTATTAACGCATACACCTTGTTGGCATCCGTTTGCGATACAGCAACTCCGATGCGTCCAATCGACTCACCACTGGGCAATCCTCCGTCACAGCGGTTCCAAGTAACACCGGCATCTACACTGCGATAAACCCCACTCCCAGTTCCGTTTACGCTCGGATAGTTTTCCCACATGGAGGCATATAAAACGTTGGGATGATTCTTTGCCCAAACAATATCGTTGGCACCAGTTCGTTCATTCACGAACAAGACATGTTCCCAAGTTTTGCCGCCGTCTTCGGTTCTGTAGATCCCACGATTAGAGTTTTTTGACCATAAATGTCCAAGAACTGAGACAACGACAATCTCCGGATTCGTCGGATGCACAGCGATCTCGCCAATATGCCAAGAATCAGACAAACCGAGGTGTCGCCAGTGCTCACCACCATCGTCAGATCGGTAGATTCCAGTTCCGGGAATCGTGAAGTTCCTCGCCTTTTTAAGACTTTCCCCTGTCCCTAAATAGATGATCTCAGGATTGGAAGGCGCGAGCGCAAAATCTCCAATTCCATACGAGGCTTGATCGTTAAAAATAGGACGCCAGTTGATCCCATTGTTGGTCGTTTTCCATAAGTTCCCGGAACCAAACGCAACGTACATATGCCCCGGTCGCGACGGGTCGAGTTGAACCGCCTCAACTCGTGCTGAATTGACGACGGGACTCACATTGATCCAATCGAATCCAAACTCTGTCGCAGCTCGCAATTTTTGATAATTAGCAAAGCTTTGAACTAACGGCGAAGCTGGCTGCTGGCCATTGGTCACGCTGACAATTGCAAAAAAAACATAGAGAATGAAACACAACGGCAGAGAATTATTGGCAATGGTTTTCATAAAATTGGAAAATCCCTAACAGTAACTATGGCTGACCCCACCAGTTTACAGCATATATTTTTTAGCCGATATCACGGTTGCCTAAACTGTTCCCAAACCGACACTCCAAGTGAAAATCAAATGCCGATTGCAATTCTAAACGGCCATCACTGCCGCTCGGTTTCGAAAACCGTTTGACCGCTCCGTAACAGCAACCGCTCCCTTGAGAACTACACCACGAAAGACTGGGCTCCAACACAAGCATATAATGATAGGAACAGATTATGCGACCGCTCATTGATAACTTGTTTTAAGAACATGAACCGTTAAGATAAAACGCGGCAAATTGTTGTAACGAGGCAAGTGAGATACCGCTTATTTAATTCGATTTCGGTTTGATCATTGCTTTGGCTTCCACCAGATTACCGAAATCATTTTAAGCTCCACTTCAATTGTTCTCTCAAACGGCTGTCAACTGAACTGAGCACGATTTCACACGCTTCCTAGATAAAAACGCATGAGTTTGTACTTCCTCTGAACGCTCACGCCAATTAAAACATCTCCGGCTCGACAGACCTCGGCAAAGAAAATCTGAGTCTACTTTATACTCCGCTATTGGGCATAAATTTCAAATGAATAAATTTGCATCACGATTGACGACTATCTGTTTTCTATTAGCGGTTGGCTATAGCAACTCCGCACTTCACGCTCAAACTCCACTCAAAGTGTTTGTCTTGGTTGGCCAATCCAACATGGAGGGACACGCAAAACTGAGCACGATTCCTCATATTGGGATGGACCCTAACGGCAAAGCCATGATGAGTGAAATCCTGGCTGACGACGGCACTCCCAACGTGATTGACGACGTTTGGATTTCCTATCTTTCAACGAAAGGAGTCAAATCCGGGCAGTTAACAACTGGCTTCGGTGCTGACGATAATAAAATTGGTCCTGAATTAACCTTCGGCATCTACATGCAAAAACGCCTAAACGAGCCAGTTTTAATTATCAAAACGGCCTGGGGCGGCAAGAGCATCAACACTGATTTCCGTTCTCCCAACGCCGGACCATACCCATTCGATCGAGACACGCTCGATCGCCTAAAAGAGCAAGGGAAAGATATTGAAGCGATCAAGCGAGACAAAGTTAAAGCCACTGGATTCTACTACCGGCAAACTATCGACCACGTCAAATCTGTGTTAGAGGATATCAAGGCTGTCTATCCAAATTACGACGCCTCACTTGGCTACGAGCTCTCAGGAATCGTCTGGTTTCAGGGATGGAACGACATGGTTGACCGCTCAACCTATCCAACCCGAGATCAACCCGGTGGTTACGACTCCTACAGCTCTGTATTGGTGAATTTCATTCGAGACATTCGGAAAGATCTTTCCGCCCCCGATTGCCCTTTTGTTATCGGAGTAATGGGTGCCGGAGGTCCAGTTGCCAAATACACCAAAGACCAACAAAGATACGCCGGCGTCCATCAAAACTTTCGAGACGCAATGGCTGCCCCAGCTGCTCAACCTGAATTTAAAGAAAACGTCGTTGCCGTCCTCACAGAAAACTCCTGGGACCTTGAATTAGATTCGATCCTCAAACGCGACAACGCCATCCGAAATAAGATTAATCAAGCCAAGAAAAATGATTCGTTACTCGAATTGGCAAAACAATTAAATCAGGGCAAAGAACTGAATTCAGCTGATTTAGAAGTCTTCAAAACCTTACAGCAACAAAACAAACTCGAATCTACAATTCTCGAAAGTCTTCGAACCCAGACCTTCACACCTCGCGAATACGTAATTTTAAAAATCGGCAAATCAAATGCAGAATATCACTATCTAGGCAGTGGAAAGATCTTGGCCAAGATCGGCAAATCATTTGCCGATGCAATCCCTCTTAATTCCAGCAAATAAGATCTTCAGCCAAACAAATCCCCTTTATCGCTAGTAAACAAGGTGGCCTCTACAACGTGGCCTCTACTCGGTGACCTTCAGCTGAGTCCGCAAGGAATCAATCTTCTGGATTTTTTTCCGATTTCGGACAGGCTCCTTACCGCCCTTGCCCGCTTCATAAACCAACCAACCATCGTATTGGGCCTCGTCGAGCGCGGCAGCCAGTTTAGCGAGGTCGATCTTTCCGTCTCCTACAACTGCCGCTTCGCATGGCTTGATGTGAACCTGACAAAAGTGTTGGCGGCCATACATCGAAATTGATTCGTAGATATTTTCAAGCGGATAAAGATTTCCCGTGTCGTAATAGATCTTAAGATGCTCTGGATAATCGAGTCGAGAGAGAAGCTCAACAACTCGCTTCGTTGTAACGGGAGCTTCAATTCCGATCACGACCTTTTTAGATTTTGCGTAAGGAAGTAACTCTGTCATAAAATCAGCGACTCCGCTGATCGTTTCATCACCCGTTTGAAACTTCGACGGCCCAAAGAAGGGGAACAGCATTACTTCAACACCAAGTGCTTCACAGGCATCAATCGTTTGTTTTGCAATCCTCATTGCTAGCTCCCGATCCGCTCCCCAAATTTCACATTTATTTAAACTACCTGCACACAGGGATATGACCTTGACCTGGTGTTTCAAAGATTCTTCTTTCCATCGTTCAATCACCTTTTCATCGGTCGCGAGCTCCAAATTAAAGCTTGGGTCAATTTTTTTAATTCTCTTTCCCGCGGGCATGCCGGAATGCATTTGAATTGCGTTATATCCAGCCTTTCGAGCATCCTCGAAACTCGAAGCGTCAGCCCGTTTGTTAAATGCGGTTTCCATCACCGCAATCTTAGAATCGTCTCGGTGAGTGGAAACAATTGGTGTCAATACGATATTGCGATAAGCCACTGAGGTGTGGTCACCCTGGAGGTAAATCGGACCCGGCAAATCATCAAATGGCTGAAGAGCCCCATTGGTACAACCCTCGATGGGTTGGTTATCAATGACTTTTTCGTCGTTCAGGACGACCGTCACATGCCGATCCACAAGCGTGATGTCGTAAGTGTTCCACTCGCCGCCAGCCTTTCCAGAATTGTTCGATGCTGAAATTCGACCAAAGACGGACCCGACGCCTTGAATGCCCTGCATTCTGCTATCACGGTCAACTACTTGAATCTCATAAAGGCCACGCAGGTAGATTCCGCTGTTGCCACCTCGAGGCACCTTGAAATCAATCTTCAAATTAAAGTCGGTAAAATCCGTACTTGTTTGAAGGTTACCGAACCTAGAATACTGCGAAAAATCGGTCTTGGGTGTTGTGTTTCGAAGCTCGCCATCTACCGCTTCCCAACCATTCTTTTGCTCAGAATTCACGGGCTTCCACCCTTTGAGATCAGTTCCATTGAAAAGGGTGACGGGCTTTCCAAATTTAAGCAAATCTAAATTCGGTCGCGTCGGTAGTCGTTCAATTCGTTTTCCCTCGTATCCGTTAACCGCTCCACCGGGCAGAGAATACTTAATCACCAGCCGGTCTTCTAACAGTTTACCCTCGTGGTGAATCTTCAATCGCTCTCCCGTTGGTGGACCGCCAACGTATTCTGGAGCACCGACTCGTATCATTCGCTTAAAAGAGCATCCTGAACCGTCCACGACAGCTAAGTCCAGCAATTTCTTTCCGCCACCCACAGTCCACAATTCTCCTTGAGGGACTCCATCAACTTTCTTAAGTGTTAACCAACCCGTGGCACCGGACGGCATTTCAATCGCCCAATTCCCATAAATTCCATCAGAAGCATTTATATTATCTTCATTCCCACTTACATTCGTTCCGCGGGCGAAACAAAGCAGCACCATCATTGCCAAAATCGAAAAACAACGCTTCATGTAAAACTCTCTCATCGTAATAGTACTTATTGCAGGTCATGCTCCATCGGCGTGAGTTTAACACACTCGACACCGGTCGATCAAACTAAACTCTAACTCCTGTGTTTAACAGAACTGTGCTGCGGCAATTAACAAAACAGGACTCGGTTCGAGTTGCTTATTGCCACTTAGGTTTTAACCAAATTTATCATTTGAAACAGCGACGCACGGTCAAGCGAACGACAGTGAATGAATCGACTCATCGCCGTGAGAATTCTCAATCTTTCAGGAATTTAATCAGGCCATTTCTCAACACGGTTCACCGCTTGATGAATTAGTGGGTCGATCAACGTTGATAAACTTTTCCCGTCACGTCCATCTCTTGAATTAAACAGGACAGCCCAATTGAATCCGTCGTGCCGACGCACCAATAAAGTAGAAGTACCGGGCAAGGATCCGTTATGCCACGTATTCAATCGATTGCCACCACCAACACGACGAACCAACCAACCGTACCCGTAGAACACATCTTTATCATCGCCGAGAGGATTTTGAAAAACCTCAGACGCAATTGTCTTTGTCAAAAACATAGACGATTGCGGGGGATTGAAAGAATTGGCGAACGCAACGAGATCCTCTGCGGACGCGATCCAACCGCCATGCGAATCCATATTTTCAATACACCATCCGCCGTACTGCGTAGGCACTTGTTTTCCAAGGACTCCAGTCACAACTCCGGGCACTCTTCGCTGTGACGGCACATAATATTTCGATTCATTGGTTTGAGCAGTTAAGGTCTTCCCTAAATCCAATGACGTTCCGGATGCACTTTTAAAAAGCGCCCCTTTCACAAACTCACCGTAGGACTGTTTCGACACCCGTTCAATAACGCGCCCCAGTAAACAATAGCCAAAATTGGAATAGGCATATTTCGTTCCCGGCTCAAAATCGGGCGCTTGCTGCAGCACAAACTGGATCAGTTCGGCTTGGTTCGCAGGCCGTCCAAGACGAAGTGCTTTCCCAATCTTAACCGTCTCAAACATTGGATCGCCAGAGATGGAACGATCCCAACCGCCGCGATGAAGCAGAATTTGTTTAATTGTGACCGAACGCAGCTGTGGATGGACTGACGATCGTTCCGTAGCATCTAAAAATGAAACCAAAGCGTCATCAAAGGTCATTTTGCCAGATTTCACTAAGGCGGCAATTGCGGCTGATGTGATTGGCTTTGAAAGACTTGCAACTCGAAATCGCGTCGACGGCATTACCGGCAATTCCTGCCGAACATCCCGCAATCCAAAGCCCCGAGAATAAACAAGAACTCCATCCTTCGAAACTGCAAGACTCGCTCCTGGCACCTTATGCTCACGCATGAACGAGCCCATCAATTCGTCCAACGCGACCAGGTTAGGACGGTGCTTCCCCGTAACACTAAGCCTCTCGCTCGTCTGGCCTGAGCCTTGAGCGCATACTTGTGAGACAAATCCAAGAGTCAAAATTACAAGGACAAGCAAACTAGGGCGATAACCGTAACAGCTCTCGACACAACTAGATGTTGAAATATTTCGCATGACCGCCCAAATTAAAATTGAAACGCCAAATCCGCAATCGCCTACGTTCGAACATTCGCCAACGACTTCAATTTACGATAGACAAGGCCGTTCTCCAAAACAAGCGAAGGCAGAAACTAGAAATGCCTTGCGTTAATCTACCTTGCGAAAATCTAATTCCCCAATTTTGGAAATGGCCGAATTCCTAATAGCATCTCAGCCCGTTCCGAAAGCGGCTGGCCAACCAAACTCTCATCCGTGTATTCGGAAAGCTGTTCCGCAAATTTTCTGTAGACAGACCCGCGGTCCAAACTTGTATCAATCTCAATACACTTACCTTTACTTCGAAACAGCTCCACGGTAGGTAGCGTTTCCTCCCGAAATGTATCAAATCGAAGTTTCATGCTTTCAAGATTGTCGTCATTTCTGCCTGTATATTTGGACCGTCCCATGATTCGCTTTTCAAGAACTTCGTAAGGACAATCTAAATACAACATTTTGGGGAGTTCAGTTTCGCGACCAAATAGGTCATACCATCCATCAAGGTTTCCTAAAGAACGCGGGAAGCCGTCCAATAGAAAATTAGTTTTCCCCGTGGTCCTGATGGTGTTCTCAATTGCCTGTTGCAAGAGCTTGAGCACGATTTCATTTGCAACCAATTGACCGTCAGCCAATGATTGTTCGATCACTTTGGCATTCGCCCCCCCCGCCTCAATTTCATCCCTTAAAAGCACACCGGTTGAAAGATGGGTCCAGCCTAACTGAAGCTCCGCCAATTCACACATAGTTCCCTTGCCAGTCCCGGGCCCCCCAAGCACAAAAACAATAGTTGCAGGCGGGCAGGGCAATCTAGGATCGCAATAATGAATTACGATTTCTGGAGCTGGATCAACTCCCTTTTTGTAGACGTGCCACGGTTCCTCAATCGGCGGTAGTTCTTCCTCACAAACCATATCATAAGCGAGATGGCCATCGAGACGAGAAATCCGCCAAGATCGATAGGTGTTGGAATAAGAGATGGATGGACTGCGTGCCGATTTCCCATCCGCACGATCCCAGGCCATTTTGCCATTCCAATAACCAGCGCTCGACTCAGTTCCCGATTCGGATTTCACTGGTGGCGCAGTCGAGGGGACAAACAATCCATCGACCTCTGGCAGACCCGATTTTGAAACTTCAATAAACAGGGTATTAGGACGAAGCTCATTACTTTGATTCATATCTTTGCCAACAGAATAAATTCATTAAACGATCGTTCTGTTTTATCTTGACGCCATCGGTGAAGGGAGGGGTGTGGGACACTTTTGCCTAAGAAATCAAGCGAACCATCAAGCAACCAAGCTCGGCCACCGGTAAGCAACCAAGCTTGGTTCGCTTTGTCTGCCTCTGACAGGGAGAACTAACAGCAGATTCCCCTCTCCTAGGAAACACACATGTCAGCGAGACAAACTGATCATGAAAACTCACGAAGCAATTGTAAATTATCGCAGAAAGCGAATAGACAGAGGGTACCTGTATCGATCACCGTCGTTGGTTTTCACCGTGGCAATAATTGTAAACACGGTGCCGAACAGCAGAACTGCCGGTACGAGTGCAAATCCAATAAACAAAAAGCATAACACGATTGAAATCAGCATATAGATGGTCAAGGAGATCTGAAAATTGATCGACTCTTTTCCATGATAATCAATTTCCTCAGACTCATCCTTTTTAATTAACCAAACAACCAAAGGGCCGATGACATTCCCAATCGGCATTCCAAATGAGCCAGCAAAACTTGCGAGATGGCAGATGATCATCCAATTTTTTACGTCTGAATCGACGGTCACGTTCTTCACAGTGCAGATTCCCATTATTTTTTCCAAGAACTAGTTCAACCAAGCCATCGTGACGCCGGGAAGCCTCATCTGAGATTTCAGCCGCACAAGACAGACTTGCTCCCTCTCTATTCGGTGCCTGTAGGTAATTATTGATTTACTAAAACATATTTCCAAATAAAAATCCAAAACAAATAAATAACCGAGTCTACATTTTAAAAACCTGGCGAACGGACTTAAGCGCTCAACTGAATCTCCCTCAACTAAAACCCCCTAACTAAAAACCCTTCAACTGAGAAATGCAGTTTCGACCTTCTCTCCAGATTTCCGAGGTTCACGCCAACCGTATTGAAACCAAGGCTTAGCGAATTAGTCAAAAACCCAAAGAGAAACATCACTTAGTTCTCTGCCTAAATAACTCAACAGAGCATAGATAAAAATTACGACACCAATCATCTCAAAACTCTCTTCGAACATCGTAATTACCGCGTAAGTCAGATTAGCTACCCCGTAGGATTCGTACCAATAGCCGCCGACAAATTCATCCTCTATGGCCCCCGCTACAAAAATGACACCGGACAGCAGAAACATGAATCGAATTTTTTTTAGGCAAGGCGAATACGAAACGGACATAGACAGCTATCATCAGAACCCTTTAACACCCGTACGGAATGACCCACGCGTGATAGAAAATGCCAGTCGAACTGAAAGCCTCACGAACGGGAGTAATTAGACGCTCGTGCAGTGACGCTGATCCATCAACTGATAGGAGGGGAAATAACATCGACAAGAACAACCAGTACACAGAGTCTTTCGACTGCTGCTTTTTCTTTGTGGCAGCAATTACTCCCAAAAGGGCGCCGCAAAACAACAACGAAGCCGAAGCATAGAACGTCGGAACATTCCCCTCTTGATCTAAGTCAAACATTCTTAAACAACTTGCGTCGAAACTAAATTAGCAAATCAAGCCGATTAGATTCGCTCCGATGAGACAGATCACTATCGCAACCAGAAGCTTGAAAACTGCGTTAGGATTTAGTTTTAGAACCATCTCTTCTCTACCAAATGGGCTAGACACGTCAAAAAATTCAATCGAATCCGCTTTGCAGCTGCCTCTCTACAGAATGACTGAGAATAAGAACATTCTTAAGTTCGAGCAAAGCTAGTAGTAATCAGCGTAATCACACCCGAATTTTAAAACACGCTTGAAATCAGATTGGCAATAATTCTCAACAATTCTTACCAACGCATTGCAAAATTATTCCAACCCTCGGACTACCCTAAAGCTGAAGCTTGTCGCCCCGGAGAATAAACACAGAGCCGTCAAACAACAGGGACGACAGCAAATAGAGCTGAACAATCAACACACCAACGAGAACCTTAATTTCGCCCACTTAATCAATGAACTAAAATTCATTTGAATTCCCTTACAATTTAACAATCCATTCATGAGCCATCAGGGCAACCCGAAGCACACGTTTCAAGGTAGAAAATGCACGTTGCCGAACTAAAGTTGTACTGCGAGATGTCAAAGAAAAAGTAGAGCTAGTGCCAGACCAAATTTGTTTCAATGACTGAATCACAAAAGCCGACCAAGCACTGCGGTTCAATTCTGCACTGGCTGCGTCAAAAGGGCACAAGCAACCAATTTCAAGAACGAGAAATAACGGTAATTACTGGCTTGTAACCGTTCGTCCGATTTCTACTAAACCTTAAAATCCCGAAGCCGACCAACAGGCTCACCAACAAGACTGGATACATTTCTAAAGGCAAAAAATAGGTGTACCGCCCAGTTCCCAGTCCACTCACCTCAACAGCCTCTTCTACCCCGGGTTTTGGCCAAACACTGGAGTCATCATTGGCCGTCGACAGAGTGATTCCGTTAGGCAGCATTGGTCTTAATTCATCAAGCCCTTCCAAATAAACTCGCACCTTCGTTCCCACCTTAGGAATCGGACTGTGCCCAACCATAGACAAATTTTCAATCGCGCTACGACGGGAACTATTTCGAAAACAGCGAACTTCAATTTCCGAACTCTCAAAGCTTCCTTTTTCAACTTCATCAATCAAAATCGTAACGTAAATGGCCCAATCCCTGTTTCCGAAACCTGGCTCTACCGTCGATCGTTCGATCTCGACCCGTATTTCCTTAATCGTTCCAACGATAATTGTTTTGGCTTCGTTCAAAGCAGCGAAACTTTTCGGGGCAATATCAGCCCGCGCGACCACTGAAAAACTCGCTAGGCAAACGAAAACAGGCAAACATGCACGAAATTTCCTCTCTCCAAAAAATTTAAAAAGCCAACTTAACCCGATCAAGGGCGTTCGTTGTCTTCCCGAATTTCCTAAGGCACACCGCGTAAAACCTGAAAATATATTCATCCCATTTCCAAAATTGAATCAATTAAGAGAACAATTACCTCCATTCTTCCTTTGCATACTCCGGCAACCACGGGAATTCAATTGGTTATCTGATAGTCCGAAGATGCAACTAATCCATCGCTGAGAACATTGACGAACCAAGCGGTAGTTCCATGTGGCAAAGCAGCGTTCACTACAACTCCAGCTTCGTTCTGGGTAAATTCTACAGGGAGTTCCTCCCATTTCCTCGTCCCCGTAAATCCCGAGTCGGACGTACAAATTAAGCTTGCTCCAGAAATAATTTTTGTTGTTTCAAAGCTAACTTGACTGCTCATCCCATCGACGAGAATACCACGCTGCTTACACCACGGTTTCCCTGAGAGAACAATTGATTCAGCAAACGCATAACTATCCGGTGGATTCCAGCCAGCGCCATGACTATGCTTCATTCCCGGAATCATCGAGACCATATGAGGACCTGAAGCCTTGTCATAGCAGCGTTTGACAGAATCCAAAGGGAAGTGTAGGTCACGAGGCCATGTCAGCCACAGCACCGGTATCGAAACACGGTCCATGCGAACCATAGGGTCCCAAACCTTGCGATAGACTTGGTTCTGCCCCAAAGCTCTGCCATATTGATTGGCCGACTCTGCGAGGTCACCACACCCATACGTTGGCACTGCAAATGAGAATCGCTGGTCAATTCCGATCACGGTACTCGCGATTACACCACCCCATGAAATACCAACCAAACCAATTTTTTTTGAATCAACTTCGGGTAAACTTCGCAGCAGAGAATTCGCAAGAATGGTATCCGCAACGCCGTGATACATCCACTGATCATGCAAGGGCAAATCGCTATCGCCGTAAATGCCTTTCCTCTGAGGCCCCGCCCACTCGTGCCGAACCCACTTTTGCCTGCCTTGATCTCGCTGATCTGTCTGCCCCTCGACCGCAATACTAATTGCCGCAAACCCTCTTTCATTCCATTTCTTCACCCACTGCAGAAACGCGGTGCCGCCACCGCCGTGAACTAACACCACCCCAGGTACGGGAGCGTTACCTGATTGCCCTGCCTTTGTTTTCGGCAAACCAAGCAATGCAAAGATGCGAGTTTGTTTTCCTTGCCACGGAAGTCCTTCAAAATAAATCGACCTGACACCATCCACTAATGGCGCGCCGGCGTCTTCAAATATTTTTGGAGCCGCATCAAGATCAGCAAGTTCCAGAACACGCTTACGCATTTTAGCGAACGAATCTTCAACCTGACTTTCGGGGACTTCCGAGGAAGCCTGCGTCAGTTGGACAAACACAGAGGTTGGATTAGAGCAATCTTGGTAAGCGGCGATTTCACTACTGGAAAACAATCCGAAAACAATCACCAATAAAACTGGTAAAACGCGATGGAATTTAGCCAGAACGGAACTCCGTTATTAAAACTTATAATCGAAGAGAGGGTACATTTGTATTTTGATTGAATTCATTACTGAATTAGAAGCCTGCTTAATTGGCTAATTATTCTTACAATGGATCAAAATTAATCATTGATTCTAAAAATCAAATTACTCAAACTTTTTCGAGGTGGGCTTTGTTGCTGTCGGAAAATCTTCGGGCACAGCAATCGTAACCTTACCGGTTGCGGCCCATTCGGTTCCTCGAAGAAACAGCGTTTGAAATCCAACGCACTCAAAAGAATAATCAGCATGCCCAAGTGTCGAATGAAACACTCGGCCTTTTCCAAAATCAATCGTCATCATGGTTGGCTCATGCCGCCCTGAGCCTTTTTTGGCGGGAGCTGCAAAAGCGGTAGCAAGGATATTCATGTTGATTGCTGGACCGCGCAGTCGTTCATAAAGCTCATCCTTGGTATGCATGAATTGCGCTGGAACACCTTCAGTGATCGGGTGGCTTACATCACGAATCACGATTGGAAACTCATGCTGCGGTCCATGTCCTCCACCACGACCATCCGCTTCATCCCGAACTACTTTACCGTTGTCGTCATAATAGACGTACGGACCGCTTTTCTGATCCCGCCCCCCCCAACCTCCAAGGCCGATCATTTCGTTGTACTCGCGCCATTGCGGAAATGAATTATCCGCCGCATGGATGGAGACAAAACCGCCTCCCGACTTGACGAACTCAACAAACGCCTTTTGAGTCGCCAAAGGCCAGTCAGCCGCCCCAAATCCGAAATTTGAAATCACGACATCGTAATTTGAAAATTTGGGGGCAAAATTCGGATCCGCTTTTGGCTTGGGAAGATCTTTATACTTCTTACCATCATTCAGCGGATAATCAGCCGAGTATTTGCCACCATTCCAGGTAAATTGCGTGCGGGCCACATCCACCGAAAACTTACCCGTCGCCTCCAAATACTTCTTCATCATGATGGTTGATTTAGGCCAAGCGGCGTGATTATTTTGCCCATCAATAATCAGTACCTTTACGGGGGCATTGCTGTGGACTGATTTTGCCTCACCACTCCCGTCGGCGATCGCATAAGACGCCGAACCAATCAAGATTGCGAGAACAATTACTCCGAGCCGACTCAACATTTCAA
>Ga0208964_1000338_pt1 | contig 26054 bp, 19 predicted proteins | sample AOAMet1_08_M0_20_2_FD_188227 | JGI IMG/M metagenome (GOLD analysis project Ga0208964, IMG submission 188227) | Ammonia-oxidizing marine microbial communities from Monterey Bay, California, USA - CAN11_08_M0_20 (SPAdes) | ecosystem: Environmental > Aquatic > Marine > Intertidal zone | place... | reverse complement strand
GTCAATACCAAATAACTACTGCTCAATAAAAGGCCAATGTTATTAAGCCTTCTACGAGCTGGAGTTCCTCGTTTTTTAAACAAAACCAAAATACAACACAGCAAAAAAGGTAGTGTATATAATGGATCTACCACAAAAATATTTTTGAAAGCAAGTCTCAAATCAAAAGGCCAAAATAATTGTGTCCCCCAGGTAGTGTGCGCATCTAGCAGTGGATGAGTCAAAAAACCACAGAAAAATAACCAAGACCACTCCCGCCAAGTTGCCCCTTTTTCTTTCTTTGAAACTAGCCAACCAAAAAGGGGTGCAAAGAGTACCGAGAACAAAATGGAGTGCGTAAACCCTCTGTGGAATTCTAAGGCAGTAACTGTATCTACAAAAAATCTAGAAATAACATCTAAATCTGGAATGGTTCCTGCTACAGCTCCATAGAGCAAAGCTTTATTCCCTACTTTGCTTCCCAACACTGCCTGGCCAACAGCAGCTCCTAATACAATTTGTGTTACAGAATCCATATTAGTTTACAATTCCCATTTTTTTTAATAAAAACGAAGCGTTCATGTTTTGACATATTCCTTTTTTAAAGATATAATCAAAATACAGCTCGTTATTCTCTATGCTTGCATCAAAGTAATAATTTTCTACCTCAGAGTAAGTGTTGGCAGTTTCACATAAGCTCAAGTCATGAGTTGCAATAATACCTGTTGCCTTACTTTGTACAAGTTTTTCAATAAACTTCTTGGATCCACTGGCTTTATCTTGGCTGTTGGTACCTTTTAAAATTTCATCTAGGATAATAAAATAGGTGTCTTTTTCTATTGCTTGTACTATGTACTTTAGGCGTTGTAGCTCGCTAAAAAAATAAGACGCATCTTGGGTCAAGTTATCGGTGGTACGCATGCTTGTAATGAGCTTGATGGGCGAATATTGAGATTGTACTGCTGGAGTTGGCAGGCCCATATTGGCCATTACAATTTGCAAGGCCACTGTCCTTAAAAAAGTACTTTTTCCAGCCATATTGGCTCCTGTTATAATAAAAAATTGCCCTGCATCTATTTGCATGGTGTTTGAAACAGCGCGCTGAGGATCTAATAATGGATGCGCTGCCTCTTGCATATTTAAAACAGATCCCCCATCTGTGATGCTTGGATATGTTTGCAATGGATGATTGAAAGCATAGGCGCCCAAAGTGTTATACCCATCAAAAAAATGAAGTACTTCAAACCAAGTTGATACCTCTTTTTTATGGGCAATGATCCACTTTTCTATATGGTGGCTTACACGCATATCTCGCAGCATAAAACCATTGGTTAACACGCCAATTAAAATATTGTTACGCTGGTCTAAACTACTAAGATACCTTGAGAATTTTTGTAATACCGCAGATGCTTTTTGACCTGAGCCCTCTATTTTTTTCTTTTGATCTTGAAGTAAAGCGGCTTTAAAATCTTGTGTTTCTATTTGAATGATTAACTTATAATACTGCTGAAATGTGCTGTGTATTTGAGTAGTATGTGTGGCAAGTTTATTGACTTTTTTTATAAAAACTCCTGAAATAATAAGCCCTATTAAAAACCATCCAAAGAGCATGTATCCGCTTATTAAACCAAAAAAATAGGACACAACACACACACCAGAGACAACAGAAAAAAGCGTGCTCAGTAGTGGAATTTGTTTTGGAACAAAAGCCTCATACGTTTTAAGCCAAGAAGTTACTGTTTTGGTCTTGGTTTTGGTTTGCACCAAGCAGGCCACTGCAGCAAATTGCTGCCTCCAATGTGGCAGAGAAGCTAGTTCTTTTACAGCTTCTTGTTTTTGAGGTATGCCTGTAATATCATTACTGGTAAGAAGGCTAGCAAAGGTATCTGTTCCGCTTTGTAGATTAGTTCTGTTGGCGTATTGAAAAAAACTGCCTACTCCAAACAAATCTATGTCATGACTATAGCTATGTGTTGGATCTTGATATTGACTTCCCGTTTCAAATTTATGAAAATCTCTATTTAGAATTTTCAGCTCTTTTTTATTAATAGCAATAAGCTGCAGTAAAAGGTCCCGTTTGTATTTTATGTCTTGATGGCGTGTTATTAAAAACAGAAACAATGCAGTGCCAAAAAGCAACACTACACCAATTACTTTTGTATTTTCAAAGAAAAAATACACACCAAAAACTAAGGCTATAAAAACCCCTAGACGCAACATACTGGAGCGTATTAATTGATTTTGTAATCTAGAAACTTGCGCAGAAAAAGAAGTGATTTTTTCTGTGTAGAAGGTCTTTGGGTCTATCATAAAATTATGCTATTTCATATAACACAGGCCTACTAGGAGCTGCATCATTTTCAAAGGGTGCTACTTGTAAATTTAATACATAAGACCCATCTTTAATAGTGTCATTTACGTAAACAAACTCTGTTATTGTAGCGTTTTTTCTTGGACCTTGTGGGATATTCCAAAATGCTTTGTGCGCCAGTAAAGCGCCATCATCTTTTTCTTTATCTACAGAAGGCAAATCTATAAGTAAATGCTGCACCCCTAGATCTCTCAAAAAGGCAGCTGCCTTGTAATCTAGATAAGGCCAATTGGTGTTGGAGTATTTCCGTGAGGTTTTTGAAATTGTATTAGGCATTGTTCTTATTACAACCGCCTTAGGGGTTTTGTTTTTTATTTTCTCTTTTATAGCATCCAATGTTAGTACATAATCTCCCTGGATTAACACAGGAGAAATGGTAATTACCTCTGCCGTAAAAAAGAAACTCTTCAAGGCATCATTTACAGAGTAAAATGAATCTGTAATGTGTCCTAGACATTCTGTATGGGTACCATGAGCGTGAGGGTTAAAGGAAATGTTATTGAAATTCACGGCAGCTCCCTTGCTTACTTTACCAACCCAGTCTCCGAGTTGTACTGCAGAAATTTCTGGTTTTTCAAGATACCAAGCCAAAGGGTTTTGTGGGCTGTCTGACATCACAATAGAGATGTCTAAAGGCCTTGAAAGGTCTATAGTAACTTTTGTATTATTAGTGTTAATGGTTGCTAACATAGCGATGGTTTTACAGATTCAATATACAACTCTCCTGGCTTAAATCATAAATAAATCTGCGGCAATACCATCTGTTAAAAACTTTCCTTTTTTAGTAGCCTTAATAACATCTTCCTTACAAATCAACAAACCTAAAGCAATGTGTTGCTGCATATTTTGTTTCAAATACTCCTGAAATTTTAGTCCAAAAAAGGCGCCTATTTCATCTATAGAAACCCCGCCGGCAGTTCTAAGACGCGTCATTATATATTCATTGTATTGGTTTTCTGTGGTTAGTATCTCTGTAGTTAAGGGTAGTACTCCCTTTTCAATACTTTTTATGTAGCGGGGATTGTTTGATACATTCCAACTTCTAGAAACTACATCATAACTATGGGCAGATGGGCCAACACCCAAATACGGTTTTCTCATCCAGTAGGATGAATTGCTTTGAGACTCCCAGCCAGGAATACAAAAATTAGAAAACTCATAATTATGATATCCAACAGCTGCCGTTTTTTCGACTAAAACCGCGTGATGCCGGGCAGCAACCGCGTCATCAACAGGGCGTATAATTCCATTTTTAATAAAGCGTTCTAGGGCTGTTTTAGGCTCTACCGTTAATACATAACAAGAAATATGCGGAACCTCTAAAGACAATGCTTTTTCTATGTTTTCTTGCCATCTTTGAGGTGACATTTGAGGAATACCATACATTAAATCTATACTAATGTTTTTGAAATACTGTTTGGCTTTTTTAATACAATCAAGAGCTTCTGTTTGGTTGTGAGCTCTGTTCATGAGTTTTAAATCTTCTTCAAAAAAAGATTGTATCCCTATAGAAAGTCTATTTATTTTAGAACTCGCAAGGGCAGTAATTTTAGCAGCTGTTAAATCATCGGGGTTTGCCTCTAGGGTAATCTCTGGGGTATCTACTACAGTAAAATTATCATACACCGTTTGCAAAACAAGATCAATTTCTTGAGGGGTTAACAAACTTGGAGTACCTCCTCCAAAGTAAATGGTTTCTATGGGCTGGGTAAGCTCTTTTTTACGGAGAATGAGTTCTTTGGAAATTGCGCCAAGCATGGCATCTCTTTTGTTTAAAGATGTTGAAAAATGGAAGTCACAATAATGACACGCTTGTTTACAAAAGGGAATATGAATGTAGATACCAGCCATTAAAATACAGCGTTACTTTTTTACTCGTTTTTCATTTTGACTCACAAAACTGGACCATCCAGAGTAACTCTTGCCTGTGCTTAGGTCTTTTCCGCTATTATAAAAATGACAAACTGCAGCCGCAAGGCCATCTGTGCTGTCTAAATTTTTTGGTAATTCTTTGAGCCCTAAAATGCTCTGAAGCATTTTTGCTACCTGTTCTTTAGAGGCGTTACCATTACCGGTAATGGCCATTTTTATTTTCTTTGGCGCATACTCTGTAATGGGTATATCTCTAGACAATCCTGCAGCCATGGCAACTCCTTGGGCGCGTCCTAATTTGAGCATAGACTGTACATTTTTACCAAAAAAAGGAGCTTCAATAGCAATCTGGTCTGGATGATAGGTATCTATAAGCTCTATGGTACGCTCGAAAATTAGTTTAAGACGTTTGTAGTGATTGTCATACTTGGAGAGTTGCAATTCATTGAGTTGTAGAAATTCCATTTTTTTTCCAACTACTTTAATAAGTCCAAAACCCATAATAGTAGTTCCTGGATCAATACCTAGTATGATGTTGGATGTTGTGCTCAATGACTTGTTTTTTGTTTGTGATAATGTCTTTGGTAGCTATTTAAACCAGACACTACTTTCTTGTTACAAATCTAAACAAAAGCACCACAAACAAGACTACTTTGTTTGCAATACAATTGGCAAGCTAAAAGCTACCGCAACAGGAACACCTCTTTTATGGGCTGGTTCCAAAGAAGGTATGCTATCTATGCTTTGCCTAACCCAGGTAGATAACTCTGGGAAGCTTGCACTAGTGAGGCTATCCATTTGTAATGTGTTTAGGCTAATATTGCCTTTCTCTGAAACAGCAATAGCCGCCCAAAGGGTGTCTTTTATGGCTCTAGTACTAACAAAATGCTTTGAGGAAAACCCTGCGTATATTTTTGAAACCAATGTGTTTTCAAAACAAATTTTACTTGCCTGTTTTTCTGAAATATGCTGACAAGAACTAAAGCTTGGAAATTGATCTACGTCATTCCAAGAAATAGTTTTAATCTCTTGTTGGTAAAATGTCTCTGAAGATATTTTATCTGTCTCAAAATACTGGCAAGAAGCCAATACAAATAACACTAAAACATAAAATGCATATTTCATGATTTTGAAATTATATTTCTGAACTTGAAAAATACACATTTTGTGGCGATCCCCTTATGTGTTGTTTAATTTATCTTACCCAGGGCATAATTATTATACAAAAGCCGCTCTTAAAAAAGCGGCCTTTGTTTTTGGTTTTACTAATTGTAGTTTAAAGAGTTCCGCGCTTGGCCTGTTGTCTCTCTATGGCTTCAAATAAGGCTTTAAAATTTCCAACACCAAAAGATTGTGCTCCTTTTCGCTGAATGATTTCAATAAACATAGTGGGTCTATCTACAATTGTATTTGTGAAAATTTGCAACAGGTACCCTTCCTCATCACGGTCTATTAATATACCATGTTTTTTTAGCACTTCAATGTCTTCATCAATCTCTCCTACGCGCTCCAAAACATCATCATAATAGGTCTCTGGAACATACAAAAACTCTACCCCTCTTTCACGCATTGCAGAGACTGTTGCAACTATATCATCGGTGGCTAGGGCTAAATGCTGAACCCCCGGCCCGTTGTAAAAGTCAAGATACTCCTCAATTTGTGATTTCTTTTTCCCTTTTGCTGGTTCGTTTATAGGAAACTTAATACGGCCATTACCATTACTCATTACCTTACTCATTAGGGCTGTATAATCTGTGGCAATGTCATCATCTGCAAAAGAGATAATTTGAGCAAATCCCATCGTTTTGGCATAAAACTCACACCATTTATTCATTTCTCCCCAACCTACATTACCTACTATATGATCAATAAATTTTAAGCCAACTGATGCGGGGTTATAGTGTGATTCCCACTTAGAATAGCCTGGCAAAAAGATTCCGTTGTAGTTTTTACGTTCTATAAAAAGGTGAACGGTTTCTCCATAGGTATACACTCCAGATTTAATAACATATCCGTCTGCATCCTCTTGGCGAGTTGGCTTCATAAAAGGTTTTGCGCCTCGTTTTGTAGTTTCCTCAAAAGATTTGGTAGCATCATCTACCCATAAGGCGATTACTTTGGCTGCGTCACCATGAAGGTTAATGTGCTCATTAATAGGGCCGTCTTTGGTTAGTGGTGTAGTGAGCACCAATCTAATTTTATCTTGCTTTAAAACATAAGACACGCTATCTTTTCTTCCTGTTTCTAGACCGGCATAGGCCTCGCTTTGAAAGCCAAAGGCTGTTTTATAAAAATAAGCAGCCTGTTTTGCGTTTCCAACATACAGCTCTACATGATCTGTTCCCAGCAAGGGTAGAAAATCTTCTGCTTCATCAAAGAGTTTACGCAAGGAATACTCTGTGTTTTGTAAGTCTTTTAAATTTTTAATCTCAGCTGCCATAATGTGTCGTTTTTAGGCCAATAGCTCTAAAGAAATAAGCTATTTTCTTAGTGCAAATATCTATAATAATATTGAGATTTTTAGTGCCAGAAACAAAAGCCGTGGTAAAAGTGATTTTTTAAACCTTAAACACCTCTAATAAACCACTACTTTGTGGAAGACTAAATATACTTTGAGGGTGCTACTTTTAGCAAAAAAAGATACATTTGTTTTTTCAATTTTGTAACTAGATATGGTATGTTAAAAGCAGTACTTTTTGATATGGATGGTGTAATTGTGGACACAGAACCTTTACACCGAAAGGCCTATTTTTTAATGTTTAAAGACATGGGTATAGCTGTTACTGAGGCAATGTACACAAGCTACACAGGCCAGTCTACCATAAATATTTGCAAGCAATTGGTGGGGCATTTTAATCTAGATGCAGCTCCGCAAACACTTGTGGCAATTAAAAGAAAACATTTTAAATATTTGTTTGAAAATGATACATCACTTCAACTCTTGGACGGTGTATTAGCCCTTATAAAAAACTATTACAACAATGGTCTTACCCTAGTTTTAGCCTCCTCGGCTTCGATGCCTAATATTAATCGCATTTTTGAGCGCTTTGACTTAGACCAATACTTTGTGGCTAAATTAAGCGGCGCAGACTTAAAAGAAAGTAAACCACATCCAGAAATTTTTATTAAAGCTGCACAGGCATCAGGACAGTCCAAAAAGCACTGCATGGTGATTGAAGACTCCAGCAATGGTATTAAAGCAGCCAATGACGCAGGTATCTTTGTTATTGGGTATGATAGTACTCACTCTACAGATCAGGATTATAGCAATGCTGATAAAGTAGTAAGCTCATTTTCTCAGATTCATTACCATAGTGTAGCCGAATTGTTTTAAAACAAACGTTTTACAGGAGTACTAAAAAATTGAAAAGCCATCACTTGCGTGATGGCTTTTCGCCCCAAATTTGATTAACACCCTTAGGCATCAACCTACTTATAATTTCGAAATTACATAAAAATGAGAAAACATACATCTCATTTCACGCAACTTTTTGTTTACCAGCTTGCTACTAGCATTATTTTCTTAGATTTTACATACCCAATGAATAAAATATAAGCCTAATACGACGTTACCAATAAAAGGGTAGTGTGCAACTTTTTTTATTGGTACCTACATTATTTTTTATTGTAAAAATTTGGGTTAAAAGTTGTGTTTTTTTGATCTTGATAGGTGGTGGCTGTAAAGCCCTCATGTATAGAATAGGCTCCGGTCTCTCCTTTTTTATTGACCGCAATATACCCCACCTGGAAGTCTTCAAAGTTGGGTGTTTTTTCTATAATTCTAAGGATTGCTTGCTCACAAGCTTCTTGTGGAGATTTTCCTTGTCTCATGAGTTCCACAATTAAATAACTTCCCACTGTTTTTAGCACTTCTTCTCCCAGACCTGTTGCAGTTGCAGCGCCTATTTGATTGTCTACAAATAAGCCCGATCCAACAATAGCAGAGTCTCCCACGCGTCCAGGCATTTTATATGCCAGGCCACTTGTGGTGCATCCGCCAGATATTGTACCGTTTTTATCAATGTCCAACATGCCAATGGTATCGTGATTTTCTATGTTAATAATAGGCTTGTATTTGGAGGTTTTCTTCCAGATTTCCCAATCTTTTTTTGATTGTTCTGTCAATAAATTTTCTCTTTTAAAACCTTGAGATACAGCAAATTCTTCAGCGCCAACCCCCGCTAAAATAACATGAGGAGTATCCTCCATTACCTTTTTAGCTACAGCAATAGGATGCTTTATATTTTGCATACACAACACTGCGCCATAATCGCCTTTTTCGTTCATAACACAGGCGTCCAAGGTAACACGACCATCTCTATCTGGAAGCCCGCCAATACCCACAGATTGCCCCAGTGCATTGGCCTCTTCTATGGCGCAACCAGCAATAACTGCATCTAAGGCAGAACTCCCTTGCTCCATAGATTGCCATGCCTTTTGGGTTGCCTGCTTTACACTCCAAGTAGCAATTACAACCGGTAGTAAAGAATTTGAAACTGGCACATCTTGTGTGTCTTTAGCTCCCTTCGGAGTGGCAGCAGTAGCTGCAAGACTTGAGCCTAGGGCCGTTATTCCAACAGAGCCTAGGGCTGCTTTTTGTAAAAAATTGCGTCTTTTCATGCTGTTATTTTATTTCTATTTCATCTGTAAAAATCCAAGCTTTACCATCAAAAGGGTGCCCAAGGTGCCAAGGGGGTACATCTCCTAAATTTGTAGCCTTTAGCTTTATAAATTGTGCTTTTTGATTTGTTTTAAATACTACAGATTTTATTGAAGCATCTTGGCTTGGTATGGCTGCATCTATTTTTTGCACCCCAATAGAGGTGTATTTTTTACCATCTGTGGAAATCAAACACGTTACCTGGGTGGGGTAAAAAATCCAACTGCGCTGTTCTTGTAAAAAGTTTGTTTTAATTTCTGAAATATTTTGCACCGATCCTAGATTTACCTCAGCATCAAGATCCTTATCACTGTAGCCCTGCCAGGCGCCAGTTCTAAAATCTAAAGCCCCTTTAATACCATCAATCAAGGCGTTTTCTCCACTAGCGCTATACTCATTGGCATATTGTGTATTTAATGTAATACTCACATTTGGATCTATCTTAAAAAACTGGGTACTCAATACTCCACTTTTCTTACCTTGTTTTTGGGCATATGTTTTAATTAATACAGATTCTGAAACAGCAATGGCAGCCTCGTATTTAATAAATTCTCCTTGGTCTATACTATAGTAGATGTCTGCGCCGGGATCTGCAACTCCAAGGGTAATACTGGTGCTATTTTTAAAACTAACGTTACCAGAGGCAATAAAAGGAGTTAGCAATATTTGATGTTCTTGTATTTGGGTGCTTGGAATTTGATGCTCCTGTGTGCCCCAAGGGCTTGGCGTGTTTGTCATTTCAAATACCAAGGTTCCACCAGAGATAATTTCTTGATGGTACAGATAACTTCTATCCAAAACCTTACCATTTAACTTTGCAGACTTTATGTAGAAATTTTCCTTAGAAATACCATTGGCTTGCACGGTAAATTGTTTTGAGTTTTCTAGGTTAATGGTTGCTTTTTCAAACAAAGGAGATCCTATGATGTACTGGTTACTCCCAGGAGTTACAGGGTAAAATCCAAGAGAGCTAAAGACATACCATGCGCTCATTTGGCCACAGTCTTCATTACCACTAACCCCATCTGGAGCGCTTGAGTACAATGTGGTTAAAATCTCTCTAACGATGCGCTGGGTATCACTTGGCCTATTAACAAAATTATACAAATAAGCCATGTGGTGGCTTGGTTCATTACCGTGTACATACTGCCCTATGAGTCCTGTAATATCTGGTTGTTTGCGCCCAGAGGTCTCTTGTTTTGCGGTAAACAAATTATCTAAATGCTGTGCTAATTGCTTTTTACCACCCATTAATTGCATCAAGCCAGAAATATCTTGTGGTGCATACAAGCTGTATTGCCATGCGTTGGCCTCTGTGTAATTAAAGTTCACCTCATAAGGATCGAAAGGACCAAACCAAGTATTATTAAACCTTCCCTGCATAAAACCTGTGCTTGGATTGTACATGTTTTTATAATACTGTGCCCGCTCAGTAAATTGTTTAAACACTTGGGTATTACCCATTTTTTTTGCCATTTGAGCAATGGTCCAGTCATCATATGCGTATTCAAGGGTTTTAGAAACACTTTCGCTTTCCATTTCAACAGGAACAAAACCTACATCTTTGTAAGAAGCTAAACCTAGCTTGTCTTGCATAGCACTATGGGTCATGGCCTCCAGGGCTTTTTTACTGTCATACCCAGAAATCCCCTTAAGGTAGGCATCTGCAATGACTGGTACTGCGTGATACCCAATCATACACCCCGTATAATTGGCGCTCAAATCCCAAATTGGCATGATACCACCTTCGTCATATTTTGCTAAAAAGGTGTTTATAAAATCATTGGTGCGCTCTTGCTCTATGATGGTATACAAAGGATGGGCTGCTCTGTAGGTATCCCAGAGAGAGAAAACAGTGTAGTAGTCAAAGTCTTTTGTTTGGTGTATTTCTAGATCCATACCTCTGTAACGACCATCTACATCTTGATATATATTAGGGGCAATCATAGTGTGATAAAGGGCCGTATAAAAAGTGGAAAGGTTGTCTTTATTTGCGTCTTCAACAATAATTTTCTCTAACTGTTGCTCCCAAGATTGTGCAGCCTGTTTTTTGAGGGTTTCAAAAGTTTTGGAGCCAATTTCTACCTCTCTATTTTGTTTGGCACCCGCTTGATCTACTGCAGAAATGCCTACTGAAATATACACAGGCTCATTGTTTGGGTTGACAAACTCTAGAGCGCATTTTCTAGCCCCTGGCATTCCTTTTTTGGGAGGAGATTGTAACATATCTTTAAATGGATGAGATGTTTTTATACTAAAAAACAAACGTTGGTCTGTTGCCCATGCCTCTGAAAATCTAAACCCTTGAATTTCTGTGTCTGAAATAATTTCAATAGAAGCATCTAATACTTTATCACGATGTAATAAATCTAAGATTAACACCTGATTCTCTGAGCTTGGATAGGTGTATAGATGCATCGCTGCTCTGGTTGTTGTAGTTAACTCAACATCAATATTAGTATCTTCTAAATGCACTTTATAATACCCCGGAGAAGCTTCTTCTTTTTGGTGAGAAAAGGAGGAGCCATAGCCTTTTTGACCATTGGCACCATTATTGAAATTAATGGCATTAGTAGGCATTAACAATACATCGCCGTAGTCACTAACGCCCGTTCCACTGAGGTGGGTGTGGCTAAAACCGTATATATAATCATCACTGTAATGATAACCACTACAGCCGTCCCAGCCGTCTAAACGGGTATCTGGGCTTAATTGAACCATTCCAAAAGCCGTGGTTGCGCCCGGGTAGGTGTGCCCGTGGCCACCGGTTCCTATAAAGGGATTTACATAACTTGTTAAAGGAATATTTTGTGTGGAGGCAGGGTTGATTTTTGTATGTGAACAACTCGCTAGTACAAATGTCACAAATAGTGCAAAAATAATATTCTTCATGTTCCTTTTTTAAAGACCAAAAGATACAACAATCATTATAATTTCAAAGACACACAAACAACCAATTTTAAGACCATATTCACACAAGAGCTAAAAAATGTAATTATCTTTAACCACAAAGAAAACCAAGACTATGCTACGTTGGATTATTCCTATTGTTTTTTACATACTTATAGATATTTATGCCTTTCAGGCCATAAAAACGATAAGTAAAAACCACTTTATACACGGGGTTTATGTGTTAAGCTCGGTAGCTATATTGGTGTTTTTTATATATGCCATCACCTCCCCAGATGCTAGAACAAATCCAAAAATGATGTACATCTATGGGCTTTTCTTAGCTTTATTTGTCCCTAAGATTATTGCGGTTATTGCTATGTTTGGTGAAGATGTTATTAGAGTATTTGTTGGGGTTTTCTATAAAATTGGAGGAGGCAGTGAAGCTTCTTTTATGCCCTCACGACGCAAATTTGTTAGCACAGTAGCCCTTGGTATAGCCGCCATACCCTTTGGAGCTCTACTATACGGCATGATTAAAGGAAAATACAACTATAAGGTTTTACAATACACCCTAGAATTTGATGATTTACCTAGCAGCTTTGACGGATATACCCTTACTCAAATCAGTGATATACACAGCGGGAGTTTTGATAATCCAGAAAAGGTCAAGTATGCTGTAGATTTGGTAAACAAACAACAAAGCGATCTTATTTTATTTACTGGAGATTTAGTAAACAATGTTGCCCAGGAAATGGATGCCTGGAAAGATACCTTTGCCACATTAAAAGCAACAGATGGAGTGTACTCAGTTTTAGGCAATCATGACTATGGAGATTATGTGTCTTGGGAGTCTGCAGAAAAAAAACAGGAAAATCTAAAGGCACTAATAGCCCTTCAAAAAGACATGGGCTGGGATGTACTATTAAATGAAAGTAGAACCATCCAAAAAAACCAACAGGCTATAAAACTTGTGGGAGTAGAAAACTGGGGAGAAGGAGGTTTTAAAAAAGCTGGTGATTTAGAGAGGGCCTGTGCAGATGTTAGCGCCCAAGATTTCACAATATTAATGAGTCATGACCCATCACACTGGCAATCTAGAGTAAAAGAGCATCCAAAAAACATACAACTAACCCTTAGTGGCCACACCCATGGCATGCAATTTGGAATTGAAATACCAGGATGGTTTAAATGGAGTCCCGTAAAGTACCGATACCAAAATTGGGCAGGGATTTACAAGGAGTTTGGACGTTACATAAATGTGAATCGTGGCTTTGGGTATTTAGGCTATCCAGGACGTGTTGGCATTTGGCCTGAGGTCACTGTAATCACTCTTAAAAAGAGGAGCAAAACCGCGTAATCCTTGTTGTTTGGGTATAAATGTTATATTTGTAATACAATTAGTCCCAAAAAGAGAAACCTCATGTCAAAATTTGGAGAAATTATTGAAACAAACATTCCTGTCTTGCTCGACTTTTATACCGAGTGGGATGAGGCTTGTAAATCGATGCATCCCGTACTTAGAGATGTAGCGGCAGCCCTTGGTGATAAAGCCCGGGTGATTAAAATAGATGTAGAGAAAAACAGTGAACTTGCAGAAGCCCTCCGCGTAAAAGGCTTGCCAACACTTATGATTTATAAGCAAGGTGAGATGAAATGGAGACAAAGCGGAGAACAAGATGCCAATACCCTAATTGGTTTGGTGCAAGAATACGTATAACATCCTTACAGTTACATTTAAACTCTAATACTTGTGTTATTTTGACACGGGCAGCGCCTTACACTGCCATCCCATTTTAGTGCAGTGTGCCAGCACTTTTGGCAAAACGTATTGAAGGTTTTTAAAAGCCTTCAAACTATCATGAAAGACAACAATACTACCTGGTTTTATGTGTGTTATTACATTTTTTAAACACTGCTGCCTAGAGATGTTGTGATCATAATCTTTACTTAAAACACTCCACATTACAATGCTGTAGCCTTGAGCTTGCAGAATCCTGGCTTGTTTGGGAGTAATCCTGCCATAAGGAGGTCTAAAAAGCGGCACAAAACCTGGCAGATGACCCTCCAGAACTGCTGCACATTTTTCAATATCTTTTGTGTAGTTTTTAACAGATGTTTTCCAACCATTGTAATGACTAAAGGTATGATTGCCAATACCATGAGAAGCGGCAATTACTTTATTGAAAATTGCAGGATATTTAGTTACATTATCCCCAATACAAAAAAAAGTAGCTTTTGCATTATGCGCATTTAATTGGTCTAGCACCCATGGGCTCACCTGTGGAATTGGACCATCATCAAAAGTGAGGTAAATAGCATCATTAGCCTTTGAGTATTCCCAAATTTGTTTCGGGAATAACCGAGTCACAAATTTGGGTGTTTGTATCATGTGTTAGGTTTTCTGAAATACAGTTAGTTAACTTGGCTTTGTAGTAATTCTTGTAATGAAGCCTCTTCGGGTATTTCTGTATCTGAGTTTGAGGCAGATTGACCTTCTAATTCTATACCCTCATCTGGATTATAAAGGTAGGGAAACAACTTTATGTACTCATTAAATTTCATAGCCTCTGTAAGGGCATATTGTTTTGTGTCTTCAGCCAACAATACAGTAACAACAGCTCTGTAGCGCTCCATATCTGTATAGATTTCTCTACGCATATCTATCTGCTCATTGGTCTTAAAACTACTGAAATAGAGCAATTTCTCTTGATATACTACCGCTAACTGCGCATAAATATCACGGGCTTTTTCTGGCTGGTTTACTCTGTAATACATTTGCATGTATGGCTCTAGCAAAGAATAGAATGCAAAGGTATCAACCGGCATTTTCTCCATAGCCAAATCTAGTATCTCACGAGCTTTGTCTAGTTTATTTTCTTTTAACAGCGCCTCTGCAATACGGGCTAGGTTACTTCTATAGGTTAATCCATTTCTGCGGGTTTCTATATCGTGATAAACAGCTGGATCTCCGCTATTACCCCAGTCCCAATTTTTGACAATTTCATATGATTTGTCTGCATCTACACGCCCCATATCAAAAGGATTATCCTTATCTACTGGTGTTTTAATTGGTACTAATTTATATACCACTCCATCCATTTGCAGGTAATCTTTCATCCAAAGATAATCATCATCTCCAAAGCTTCCACCACTAAAATAGATAGGGCGCTGCCAATTATTATTGGCAATAATATCCAGCATTAAAAGTCTGTTTTTATAAATAACTTCGTCCTTTATAGTAACATCTATATAGGGCACTATCTTGGCCTGGTCTTTTAAGGCAACAACACCGCTTTTAAGAACAGCCTGTTTATCTACAGGAAGTCTAAAAGTTTTTGTTGGAAAGGTATTAACTACTTGACCACTACTTGGTATTTGATACATTGTTCTAGGATCATCAGAGGCTATCCAATCCATCCACACATTAATATTTATACTATCTGTGTCAATTTCATTGAAAATAATATAATCTCTTGAGCCGTATTTATAATCCTTGTGAGTGAGTTGAGAAGGGATGGGATCGCTATCAAAGGCCTTCTTTTTCATGTCATCTATGTACCAATCTGTAGCAAACAAAGCGGTGTTTACTACACGCACATCACGCCTATATCCTTCAATGTTTTGAAGGTACCAAAGGGCAAAGGTATCATTGTCTCCAATGGTAAAAATAATACCATTTTGTTCTATACTATCCAGATACATACGCGCCATAGATTGGGCGGTATATCTGTTTGAACGGTCATGATCATCCCAGTTTTGAGACACCATTAGCACTGGAGCCCCTAGCATAGTTGCACTCAAAACAATGGGAAGTGCTACCTTAGGGTTTATGTACTCTTTTAAGATTTCATACAGCGCATACACTCCATATCCAATCCATATGGCAAAGACATAAAAACTACCAACAAGGGCATAATCTCGCTCTCTAGGCTCGAAGGGTCTCTCATTTAAATATACTTTTAAAGCCAGACCTGTAAAGAGGAAAAACACCAACAGCACCCAAAAGGTTTTCTTGTCATACTTGGCCAAAAATAAGATTCCTAAAAGCCCTATGAGCAGCGGTATGAAATAATAGGTGTTTCTAGCTTTATTTTCTAGTGCGTCTGTAGGGATATTATTTTGAGGTCCTATTAGCATTTGATCCACAAATGGAATACCACTAATCCAGTTTCCGTGCAACTTATCATACCTTCCTTGAATATCATCTTGTCTGCCAGCAAAATTCCACATAAAATAACGCCAGTACATATATCCAAACTGATACTCAAACATAAAGCGCATGTTGGTTATAAACCCAGGTTTTTCTATGTCTAGATAATCTCCAAAATTCTTTAAGAATTTGTCATAATCTTCACTATCTACAAGGCCTTTATCATAGGCCTGCCTAAACTTTGCTACCTCATCTACAAGCAACTGCTCTGAGCGGTATTCATTTTTAATTTCAAAATCTACAGCGCCCGTAATCTCCATGTAATTGGCGTTGTGCTCCAAACTCCACATTCTTGGCAAGAATGCCTTTTGATTATCTTCAAAGTTTTGTTTTGCATTTTGAATGTCATTTACAATAACATATTTTTTTGCATTAAGATCTTTTTCATATTTAGGCTTATCATCCAAAAATGGATTGTCTTTATCTAGCCCTACATAAGCCTCTGTAAAAAGTGGTCCATAAAACAAGTGTGTTTCTGGATATTGTTCACGGTTGTAATAGGCTAACAACTCTCGGGCGTTGTTTGGGTTGTTTTCATTGATAACAGTACCTGCATTGGCCCTTATTGGCAACATAAGCCAACTAGAAAAACCAATAAAGATAAACAGCACACAAAGTAGAAGTGTGTTGAGTTTCACAAAACTTTTGCTTCTTGTGTAGCGCAAACCAAAATAAAATACTGCCAAAAACAAAAGCCCAGCTATGATGGTTCCAGAGTTAAATGGCATGTTTATTTGATTGACAAAGAAAATTTCGGCAGCACTAAAAAAGCGCAAGGTCATGGGTAGTAATAGTTTGAAAATAAATAACAATATGGCAACGGTGACCACATTGGCAATCAAGAAATTTTTTACTGTTACCTTGTTATAGTTTTTAAAGAAATATAAAAATCCAATGGCAGGAATAGTTAGTAATCCCATAAAGTGAACCCCAAAAGAAAGTCCAATAACAAAGGCAATTAACACCACCCATTTATCACCTCTGGGGGTAAACATTTCTCCCTCCCAGCGAAGACCAGCATAAAATAGCACAGACATTATAAAAGCCGCCATTGCATAAACCTCTGCCTCTACTGCACTGTACCAAAAACTGTCAGTAAATGCAAAAGTTAATGAGGCAACTACAGCGCTACCTAAAATGGCTATTTGATTGTTTTTAGTAAAGGTGTCATTTTTTTTCACCAAATTGGACAGCAAAATAGTTACAGACCAAAACATAAATAAAATGGTAAAAGCACTGGCAAAGACCGACATTAAATTAATAGTCAAGGCAATATTTGTTGCCTCCATCGCAAAAATTGAGAAGAAAGCTCCCATTAATTGATATAATGGAGCTCCTGGAGGATGTCCTACTTCAAGGTTACTTGCAGTGGTAATATACTCTCCGGCATCCCAGAAACTAGCAGTAGGTTCTACTGTGCTCCAGTAGGTCACTAGGGCTATTGAAAAGACAAACCAGCCTAAGATTGTATTCCATTTTTTGAATGTAAAAGACCCCATACAATTATACTTTTTTGGTTGTAGCGAATGTACTACTATTTCTCGTTTTTTTTAAACACTGATGGTACATTATCATAGTTAACGTAACACCTAGAAGACTTATTTTATGGCTAAAATAATACAAGAATATTTTTTTACAAAAATTGCTTGTAGGGTATACAATTTGTTTTAAATTTGCATCCTCTAAAGCATCAATGAATTTTAATGCTTTATAAGACGAAGGTCTATACTCTTGGTAATGTCCCATGGTGTAATGGTAACACTCCGGTTTTTGGTATCGTCATTCTAGGTTCGAGTCCTAGTGGGACAACACAATAAAAAGCTTCTAGTTAAATCTAGAGGCTTTTTTGTTTTTTAAAAACCAGGTCTTTTAGGCTTGTTTGTTGTCTAGAATGATGCCAAAAAAATCAATGCCTGGTTAAGCTATTGCTAGTCAACGAAGTCAAAGTCGAGAAACATTTTATTCTCTTAGTTTTTTTTCATTAGATGAAAATAACATAGGTATTGCTGTTACAAAATTTAATGTGGTTCGTTATTACATTGAGCATTAAAAGTCAAAGAGCCTTTTTGAATAATGTACTACCTAAAAAAAACTTATAAAAATTCACTAAATGTTTTTTGATCTGTAATGTTAATCTTATGCAAAACAAGGAGGTAGTAAGCTCTCTATTGTTAAGTTTGTCTATAACCAATCAATTATAATTATGTTTTCATTTTCTAATAAAGTTATTCTATTACTTTTTACACTTTTATTTGCCACCAATATCAAGGCGCAAGACTTTCAAGGCCAAGCCTATTATTTTTCTAAAACCACCATGGACATGAGCCGTTGGGATAGAGGCGGAAAAATGAGTGAAGCACAAAAAAAACAAATGGAGGCCAGAATGAAACCATGGCTCGAAAAAACATATATCCTTACCTTTAATAAAGAAGAGTCTATCTTTAAAGAAGATGAAAAACTAGAAGGAGGCCCCGGAGGAAGAGCACCAAGTATGTGGGGGAGCAGCTTCTCTGCAGGACTACAATACAAAAACATAAAAGAAAAAATATTTCTACAAGATCAGGAGTTTTTCGGAAAACAGTTTTTAATCACAGAACAGATGACTCCATATGCCTGGAAAATGGGCTCAGAAACCAAAAAAATTGGGCAATACACCTGTTACAAAGCCACAATGACAAGACCCTCATCTGAATTAAATTTCACCTCCACAAATAGACGTGATAGAGAAAAGAAAAAAGAGGAAAAGAAAAAAGACTCAACTAGTGTAGTTAGCGATGCAAATGTTGCTGTAGCGGTAGTTAAAAAAGAAAAAGAAGAAATAGAAGAAAAACAGGAGATGGTTGAAGTTGTTGCATGGTACTCTCCAATGATACCTGTAAGTCAAGGCCCAACTGAATATTGGGGCTTACCAGGATTAATCTTAGAGCTTAGTGCTGGAAACACAACCATGCTTTGCAGTAAAATTGTAATGAATCCTGAAGAAAAAATTGAAATCAAACGTCCTACCAAAGGAGAGGTGGTTACTAAAAAAGAGTACAATGAAATCATTACCGGCAAAATGCAGGAAATGAGAGACAATAGAGGTCGTGGAAGCGGAGGAAGATCTAGAGGACTCTAACAATCATAAAACTACACACTAACCTTTTTTGTAACAACGTATGAGAATATATTTCACCCTAGCGCTATTATTGGCATCAAGTATTTGCCTTTCACAAGTAAAACTTCAAGGCGTGGTTCGTGATAGTTTAGGAAGCCCACTAGAGCTTGCAAATGTTATTGCCATTAACAAACAAAGTAGCGCTCTTGAGTCTTTTTCTGTCACTACTGAAGATGGAAAATTCATGCTTTCATTGTCTAAAAACCAAACCTATAACATGCAGGTGAGTTACATAGGGATGAAAACTTTTGAGCAGGAAATTTCTACCAAAGAACAAGACATCATAAAAGATTTTAACCTGAGTCTAGATAACAACCTAGACGCCATTGAGCTTAGCTATGAAATGCCTGTTACAGTAAGAGGAGATACGCTAATATACAATGCAGATTCCTTCACAAATGGATCTGAAAGAAAACTAGAAGATGTTCTAAAAAACTTGCCTGGGGTAGAAATAAACGATGACGGCCAGATAGAAGTAGAAGGAAAAGTTGTCAATAAATTAATGGTTAATGGGAAAGATTTTTTTGATGGAGACACCAAGTTAGCCTCCAAAAATATCCCATCTAAAGCCGTAGACAAAATACAAGTACTACGTAATTACTCTGAAGTTGGACAGTTAAGTGGCGTAACCAATAATCAAGACAACGTAGCAATTAACATCAAATTAAAAGAAGGAAAAGAAAATTTTTGGTTTGGTACGGTAACCGCAGGTGGAGGAGTTAGCGAAGATGAGCCGCTTTATCTTGCACAACCTAAACTCTTTTATTACAGCCCAAAGTTTAGTCTTAATTTTATTGGTGATCTCAACAATACAGGAGAAACAGCATTGTCTAGAAGGGATATCAGAGGCTTTGGAGGAGGCTTTAGACCCCCAAGCAACACTAGTGGAACAAGTATCAATTTGGGAGACAACTCCTTAAACTTTTTAACAAACCAGAAGGATGCACTAGAGGTAAAAAATCAATTAGGAGCCACCAACTTTAGTTACTCTCCTAGCCAAGCGCTAGATATAACTGGGTTTGCAATTTTAAACAGCAACCGCGTTACCTCAAGAGAGATTAGTTTTGTACAATATACAGACAGCGATCTAGGAATCCCTGATGAGACCACACAGCAAACCAGCACACAACGCTCTGACCAAGGACTTTTAAAACTAAGCGCATCATTTCAACCAAATTTTGAAAACCAATTAGAGTATGACGTTTTAGGGCGCATTTCTAAAGATGAGCAAACACAAACAGAGGTGTCTTCTGTTGTTGGACCAACACAGCAAGTAGACCAAGTAAACCCTTACAGCATTACCCAGAGTTTAAAGTATTATTACACTCTTAATGAGAATAATATTTTTGCACTAGAAGCTCAATATTTAAACAAGGACGAAGACCCTTTTTACAATGTTTTACTGGGTAATGACCCTTTAAATAATGATCTAGCCCCAGAAGAGCAAGACGCTTATGATAGCACAGCTAGAGCTCTAGGGCTCAACCAAGGATTAAACAACTACAATCTAAATCAAGACAGGCGTATCAAATCAAACCAGCTGGACGCCAAGCTAGATTATTACAACATTATAAACAATAAAAGTAATATAAACCTAACCCTTGGAAGTATTGTTAGCAGGCAAGATTTTAACTCAAATATTTTCCAGTTTTTAGAAGACGGAGCGTTTTTTGAGCCAACACCAACCTTTAATCAAGGAAGAGCAAACAACGATACGCAGTATGATTTTAGCGACATGTATCTAGGGGTTCATTACCGCTTTAAAGCTGGTATGTTCACGATCACACCTGGGTTTTCTGTGCATGCTTACTCAAATAAAAACATACAGTTTGGAGAGCAGTACAGTGAAGATTTCTTTAGAATACTCCCAGATTTTGAAACTCGCATACAGCTTAAGAAAAGTGAAAGCTTGACCTTTAACTACAACATGAAAAACCAGTTTACAGACGTAACCAAACTGGCAGAAGGTATTATCTTAAACAGTTTTAACAACATTCAATACGGTAACCCAGAACTTCAAAATGCACTATCGCACAATGTAAGTTTGTTTTACAGAAGTTTCAATTTATTTAATTACACCAACGTGTTTGCACGTGTTGCTTATTCAAAAAACATAGACCAAATTAGAAGTCTAACAGACTTTGAAAATGTAATTAGAACCAGCACCTATTTTAATTCAGGTTTTGCAGATGAGACGGTAACTGCTTTTGGAAGAATGCAAAGAACTTTCGGGAAGATTAGAGGAAGTTTGAGTGTGAATTTAAATTACAGTAAAATTAATCAGTTCGTTCAAGGAAGACAATCTGTTAACGAAGGGTTTACTCAAAGCTATACTCCAAGTATACGTACCACCTTTAAAGTAGCTCCTAATGTAACGTTGCGCTATAGACATACCATAGCTCAAAATGATCAAGGAACAAGCTCCACTACCTTTACCACCAATGCACCCTCTATAGAATTTGATGCTTATATTAAAAAAGCATTCACTCTTAGATCAGACTTTACTTACAATAGACTCAGTGATGATGTGGAGGAAATTAACTCATTTCAAACCTGGAACGCATCGCTGTCTTACAGAAAAGACAAAGACGCAAGACTTGAATATGAAGTGCGTGCCACAAACATTCTAGGTATAGATTCTCAAGTACAAAACAGCGCTAGTAACATTTCTGTATTTACTTCTGAGACGTTTATACAACCGCGCTTTGTAACTTTTAGGTTAGTGTATTCTCTGTAAATAAAGCGCCATGAAAACACTATACATTGTAATTGGATCAATAGTTGTATTTTTTATTATAGCTCAGTTTTTTATCCACAGAAGTAGCACCAAAATTGAATTCTATCCTTATACAGTAGCCAAGCTCGTGGAAGAAATAGAAATTCGGGACTACCAGGCCAGGCTCTTCACAAACGTGCCCCTTGCTAATGAGGGTTATAAACAAAATGCGAGCAATGGGTTCTCTAAATTAGGCGGCTATATTTTTGGAGCCAATGAGCGTAACCAAAAAATTGCAATGACCTCACCCGTTAGTATGTCTTTGGGTGATTCTCCGTCTATGGGGTTTATGGTTCCAGAGGCAATTTCAAAAGAGGCGCTACCAAAACCAAATCAAGCAGACATCACCTTTAAACAAGAGCCACAAAAAACAATGGCTGTAATAACCTTTTCTGGATGGGTTAGTGATGCTACAATTAAAGAGTATAAAGACACATTAATTGCCGTTTTAAAGGCCAATGATATTGAGCACACCAACCAATTTTACTGCTTTGGATACAATCCTCCTTATGACCTATTTTTTAGGAAAAATGAGATAGCAGTAGTCCTTGAGCCAATATCTCAAAACTAGAATTGTATTTGAAGCCACATTAACCCACTCCTAAGAGTGTGCAATTAAAGGCGCTATAAAAGATAGTCTGTGGTTATAAAATTAGAATCTTTTGATGCTAATAATTTTTCAAGGATTTCTTTGTTATATTCATTGTCCTTTGTGGCAACAAAACTGCGTATTGAAAAACTCCTCAGTGCATCAAAAACACTTAATGTTCCTACTGCAGAGTTTTTTCTTCCTGTAAATGGATAAATATCTGGACCTCGTTGGCAAGCGCTGTTTAGATTCACTCTACAAACCAAATTGGCGAGTATATCAATAAGGGGTCCTAGCTGCTTGGTGTCTTTACCAAAAAGGCTTACTTGTTGCCCATATTGTGAGGCTGCAATTGCGTCCAGTGGCTCGTCAATAGTAGTAAAAGAAATGATCGGAATAACAGGACCAAATTGTTCTTCTTGAAAGACTTTCATATCTGTTGAAACAGGATATAATACGGCTGGATAGCAATAATTTTCACTAAGTTCACCCCCACGTTTGTTTAAAATCTTAGCTCCTTTTGAAACCGCGTCTTTAATTAATCCATCAATATATGCTGGTTTGTTTTTTTCTGGAAGTGGCGTAAGAAAAACATCATCTTCCCACGGTAATCCAAATTTCAATGCGTCTACAGCTTCTGCAAAACGTTTATTAAACTCATCTACGATATCTGCATGTACAAACAGTACTTTCAAAGCAGTACAACGCTGCCCATTATAAGACAATGTACCTGAAATACATTCTTGAACAACAAGATCAAGATCAGTGTCTGGAAGAATAATTGCTGGATTATTTGCCTCAAGACCTAAAATTAATCGCAGTCTGTTTTTAAATGGATGCTCATCTTGAAGTGCTACGGCAGAGGTGCTGTGACCTATTAAAGCAAGTACATCTACAAAACCAGTCTGCATTATTGGAGCAGCAATTTTTCGCCCACGACCAAATACAATATTTACTACCCCTGGCGGAAAGCTTTCTTGAAATGCTTTTAATAACGGTGTAATTAATAGTACTCCTAGCTTGGCAGGTTTAAATATGGTAGTATTCCCCATAATTAAAGCCGGGATAAGCAAACAAAAAGTTTCATTTAATGGATAGTTATAGGGCCCAAGACAGAGTACAACACCAAGAGGGCTCCTTCTAATATGAGCAAATATTCCGCTTTCATTATCAAACTTTGCGCTCTTTCTATCAAGTTTCTTGTAGGCCTCAATGGTATCTAGGATATAATCTATTGTTCTGTCAAATTCTTTGCAAGCATCATTTTTAGTCTTTCCTATTTCCCACATTAGTAGCCTTACTACCTCTTCTCTATGTGGCCTCATCTTTTCGACAAAAGTATTCATGCAAGCAATTCTATCCTTCACTTTCATTGTAGGCCAATCACCCTTCCCTTTATCAAAAGCTCCAACTGCAGAGTTTATAGCCTCGTTGGCAGCCTCTGTATCCATATCAGGAACGGAACCCAACAATGTTGGCGCTCCATTTTCGTAATAAATATTTGAATATACCTCAGCTTTAGCACCTGTCCAGTGCTTAAGAGCACCGTTGACAAGGTATTTGTTTGAATGAATAGGGTTTGGGAAAGAATTTGATAATGTGCTCATTTGTTGGTTTTGTTCGTAATATACGTCAATATCTTAAACAAAAAAAGCCCATCCGTTTGGATAAGCTTCTCATCGGTCTATTAATAAACCACAAGCCCTATTTAAAGGACTCAACACAACATTTTTCTGCGGTCTGGACGAGACTCGAACTCGCGACCCCCTGCGTGACAGGCAGGTATTCTAACCAACTGAACTACCAGACCGTGCTACTATTTTAGAGACTTTAAAAGCTTGTCTTTAACTTCTATTGCTAGAAGCGAGTGCAAATATAAAACTACCATTTATAACTGCAAACATTTATTTTAAATATTTCTGTTTTTTTTTGTAATGCTCTGATATCCCGCCTTTGTATTGCGTGAGGCATCAACCAAACCTTGCACGCTCCACCAAATAAGTGGTGAGAATGGTATTAAAGCTATCATTCACATCTACAGGAACGTATTTAATTCTATAGTGTCCACATTTTAGGGCCAGGGTATCAAAGTAAGATTGCACTGCAGTTTCATAGTTTTCTTTCACATTATCTGGATAGAGATTGATATGTTCTGAGGTCTCAGTATCAATAAACTTCTTTGGACGGTTGTTAAAATCGAAGTGAATTTCTTTCTCTTTATCATAGGTGTGAAACAAAACTACTTCGTGTTTGTTGTACTTTAAATGCTGCAGTGCCTCAAAAAGCTCGTGCTGCTGTTTATCGCTTTGAAACATGTCTGTAAACAAAAAAACCAAACTTCTGCGCTTTAATTTTTCAGCAATTAGGTGTAGATGCTCATAGGTATTTGTTTGTACGCCACTACTTTTACTCCCAAGGGCTTTATTGAGCTGTTGTAATAACATTTGATGATGACGCTCACTTGCTTTTTCGTTGCTATAAAACTCATAGCGATCACTGTAGATACTCATGCCCACAGAATCACGCTGGCGTTTCATCAAATTCATAATCGCGGCGCTGGCTAATGAGGCAAAGCCAATTTTATTGAGATTGTCAATGTGCATGTCCTGAAGCGCCGGGTAATGCATCGAGCTACTATTATCTAGTATAAGGTGGCAGCGCAAATTAGTTTCTTCCTCGTAGCGCTTTGTGTAAAGCTTGTCTGTTTTAGCAAAAAGCTTCCAATCTATATGTTTGGTGCTTTCACCACTGTTATAAATTTTGTGCTCTGCAAATTCTGCGGAAAAACCATGAAATGGAGATTTATGCAAGCCAGAAATAAACCCCTCTACCACTTGGGTAGCTAGCAATTCAAGGTTTTTAAACCCTACTATTTCATTTATTTCCTTTTCTAAATTCACGTGTTAATTTATAATAACTAGCTATTCTCTAAAATTCCATCTACAATACCATAGCTTATGCTCTCTGCGGCATCCATCCAGTGGTCTCGCTGAAAATCTTTCATGATTTTATCATAGGTCTGCCCGCAATTATCAGCCAAAATTTTAGCGCTAATCTCTTTTGTTTTTAAAATTTCTTGCGCTGTTATTTCAATATCACTTGCTTGCCCTCTTGCCCCGCCACTTGGCTGGTGTATCATAACACGCGCGTGGGGCTGTATGAATCTTCGCCCTTTTTCTCCAACGCTTAACAGTAAACTCCCCATACTTGCCGCCAATCCCGAACAAATGGTAGACACTGGAGATTTAATTTGCTTGATGGTGTCATAAATAGAAAACCCACTTGTTACATACCCTCCTGGGCTATTGATGTAGAATTTAATCTCATCATGATTTAAAGAGTCTAGATATAGTAAACGATCTACGACATGACGTGCTGTTTTATCATCCACACCGCCCCATAAAAATATAGTACGATCATTTAGTTGTTGGCTTTCTATGGTGTCCTGTACTTTTGATTTCTTTTGAGTACTCATATTGTGTTTTTATACTAGTGCCATGCATGCAGGGTGGCGGTTATTTAATAATCTATGGGCGTGCACAACTGCA
>Ga0208964_1000333_pt1 | contig 26368 bp, 19 predicted proteins | sample AOAMet1_08_M0_20_2_FD_188227 | JGI IMG/M metagenome (GOLD analysis project Ga0208964, IMG submission 188227) | Ammonia-oxidizing marine microbial communities from Monterey Bay, California, USA - CAN11_08_M0_20 (SPAdes) | ecosystem: Environmental > Aquatic > Marine > Intertidal zone | place... | reverse complement strand
AGAGGTACCAATAAAAGCCGTAGTCATAGTTACCAACGGTGAAGATTGAACTGATAACCAATCTACGGGAACGCCGTACTTCACTGACCTTTGTCAACAAGTCATAGTGTTTCCACTGAATACCATAGTCCTCCTCATGCATACAGATGGCATTCTCCACCGTTTTGGCCTTTCCATCCCAGGTCACCTGGTGAATATCAAAATAGTGAATTTCCCCAAGGCAATCACATCCCAGTTTAAGGCTGTTAACCAGCGTGCCCATGTTGTACTCGCTGGCATCCAGAACGTGCTTCCAGCTATGCATATTGTCTGCGTCGCCATAAGGGACAATCATTTCTGACAAGGCCGCACGATATAAAACAGGCCTGCCCTTAAGACTCATCTGGTGCAGTACCAGACCATGAACAGGGTGAATCGAGACTCTTAAGTCATATCCCTGCCACTTCACACGATAGCCTTCAGTTGTAAAGCTTGCGCCTTCGGGCTGCGTGATATCGAGCTGCTTCAGGTCAGTCCTGGTTTTCTCCTGATGGGCTGAATCAAATCGACCAGAGGAAGGCGGTATCGGGATCACACCGCTATCTTCTACGTGGACCACTTTCCCTGCGGTCAGGTCCAGGTGGGCGATCAAGCCGTGTATCGGTCGAGCATAACCATTGTCGGTTGCATCTTCTTTTAGGAAAGCGATACAGCGAATCGCCCTGTGGCCATCAGGGATGTCTGAATGGGCGTAACCCCCAGCAGGCCAGGGATCTACTTGAATCAATTCCAAATCAGCCTTGGTGGCAGTGGCGATGCCCCTTGCGGCAACCCTGTCCAACCACTCCTGGTTGCTTTTGGTCAGCTGTATCGCCAGACCCAGATCAACAATACCATAAGCAGCCTGCGCGCCCAGAGCCAGTCGATCAACCGATTTAAGCGCACCCTCGGTCAGGTCAATTGTTGCTTCAAAGCCACCATCAGGTTGGGAGTCAACACCCATGAGCTTCACGCTACGCGGACATTGCTCATGTTTTTTAAGCAAGTGCTTGGCTGGCTCCAATCGCTCAATGGAACAGAAGAAAGCCTGCGGGTCGGAATGGCCCGCCCTGAAATGCAAGACGGCCGCTTCAATTTCAGCCGCTGATAAAGGGTCTAGAGGGTGATGCATATGATCGCGCCTTTAAATATATACAACGGGGGGCCTGCGTGTGCCTTTATAGGCCGAGCTCTTTCGCAAAAGCATCGCGCATCACAAACTTCTGCATCTTGCCGGTGACTGTCATCGGAAATTCGTGCACTATTTTGATGTACTTAGGTATTTTGAAATGGGTAATCTGGCCGCTACAGAACTGCCGAACCTCATCCTCAGACACGTTTGCGCCCTCCTTTAACTGAAGCCAGGCGGCGACCTGTTCACCGTACTTTGCATCCGGTACGCCAAACACCTGGATTTCTTGAATATCGGGGTGTGTGTAAAGAAACTCCTCGATCTCTCTTGGATAAACATTTTCACCACCACGGATAATCATATCCTTGATTCGACCTGTGATTTTTACAAAACCATCGGCGTCCATTTCGCCCAGGTCACCTGAGTGCAGCCAGCCCTCAGCATCAATCGTATCCGCGGTTCTTTCCGGATCGTTCCAGTAACCCTGCATCACGCCATAGCCGCGCGAGCACACCTCGCCGGTTTCGCCGAAGGCGGCAATAGCACCATCTTCTGTAACGATTTTCATTTCCCAGTTGGTATGTGGTCTACCCACTGTGGTGACCCGGCGCTCAAATGAATCTTCTATCGCCGTCATTGAATTCAACGGGCTGCATTCCGTTTGACCATAGCCGATGACAATTTCCGTCAGCTCCATGTCACTAATCAGGCGCTTCATCAGCTCAATGGGGCAGGTTGACCCAGCAATGATGCCGGTTCGAAGTGTACTCACATCGAAGCTAGTAAATGTGGGGAGATCCAATTCAGCAATAAACATCGTCGGCACACCATGCAGTGCTGTGCATTTTTCGTCCTGTACGGCCTGCAATACTAATTCCGGATCAAAGACCTCGCAGGGCAATACCATGGTGGCGCCATGCGCAACGCCCACAAGTGTACCCAGGACCATACCGAAACAGTGATACATTGGCACAGGAATACATAGAATATCCGCGGGCGAAAAATGCATGCTCTTACCCGCGTGGTAGGCATTGTTCAGAATATTGGTGTGGGTCAGCGTAGCCCCTTTGGGCGTACCCGTTGTGCCGCTGGTGAACTGAATATTGATGGCATCACCCGCCTGTAATGTCGTCGCGAGTTCATTCAAGCGAGAAGCCTCGTCTTTGCCTCCCATCTTGCTCACAGCCTCAAAATTAAACATGCCGTCCGAGGTTTCGTCACCCATCCGGATGACTATTTCAAGTTGCGGTAGCTTTTCGGATTTCAGTCTTCCAGGTTCACAATGGGCTAACTCGGGGGCAAGTTCTTCCAGCATTTTGAGGTAGTAGCTGGTCTTGAAACTCTCTGCCGCGACAATGGCCTTGCAGCCTACCTTATTGAGCGAATACTCCAGTTCGTACAAACGATAAGCCGGATTAATACAGACCATTATCGCGCCAATCTTTGCCGTGGCGAATTGCGTCACGACCCACTCGTATCGGTTGGGCGACCAAATGCCAACCCTATCGCCCGGCGCAATGCCGAGCGCCAACATTCCCGTGGCAAATCGATCGACTTCCGCAACGAATTCAGCATAGCTCCAGCGGATGTTTTGATGCGGGACAATCAGCGCGGGGTGACTCGGATCGTTTAATGCCACACTGTCAAGGTGCTGTCCTATGGTTGACGTCAGCTGCTCACCGGACGCCCCAGAATATTTCGCTTCACTCATTTCTTGTGTACCCCACCCTTAATTATCAAGCCAATTCATTAGGTCATGATCTTACCGTAAGCTAAACGAACAATACTGCCCCCCGTTTGCTAAGACTATTTTTATGCAAAAAATAGTGCCTACTAAGGGGCGACATCGAAATGAAATCCGCACACCGAAGATGCTAGCAGCACGACGACGCTGGCTCAAGCTGAGGCGTTTCTGAATTGGAGGTACTTTGCTAACCTTTATCCACTTCAGCTGGCCCACTTTTGAGCACTTCCCAACCAATCGCTACCTGTCCCAACTCCGCGGCAACGTATGCTGAGTTGCCAGTGATGGTAACGCTAAAGTTCATGGTTCGTTGCACTAGGACAGCCAGGGCCTGAACTTCGGCCCACTGAAGTCTGTATACCCATAACTCCAGGTTCATCAATTTCTTTTCCAGTTGGCCCCACCAAACATCCGATTTTGTATTTATACTGTATATCTTGACGTTCTTCGATGCACGAACCGATTTCTTGATTCGATCAAATGAAGGTTCACCGATCTCTACCCAAAGGCAAAGCTGACCGTCCAGAGTGTGTTGCCAGAGATCAGGCTCATCGGTAGCGCTGACACCCCTGGTAAACTCCAGTTGTTCATGTGCGTCGATGCAGTAAGCCAGGACCCGAGCCATCATTCGTTCAACAGATTCAGAGGGGTGTTGTGCCACAGTCAAATTGAGGGTCTGGTATTTACTGCGATCCAGATCGGACAGGTCAATGGTCATTTTATAGATCGTTGGTTTTAGTGCCATGGATGCTGTTGACCTCGGCTAATGTTCAAACAAGTTTGTCAGACGTTTCTTAATGTGACTCAACAACTCTAGTTCTCACAACTATGGTTTTCATCGCAGACCCGGATGGTGGATTCAGTGACAAGGCTAACATCTTTCTTAGAGGGGTTAGTCAGGCCGCATAAGTTCCTGTCGATAGATAATAGAAACCACTGCCGGGATTGTATCTAATCTTGGCCATCGTTGATGTGCCAGGTCATTCACTAAAGGCCGACTCGCCGGACGTGGAGTCATCGACAGTGACAAGAGGGAATAAAGGCAGTCCCCATGACTACTTTTTTATTATCGAGTATTATTTTGTGCGACTGATCCAGTCGTGTATCTGCTTTGCCTGCAGGGTCAGCTAAGCGTTCAACATCCCCGATCTGCGGTAATGATCTTGACGCAATATTTAAGGCTAGGCCTGGAAGTAAAGCTAAGCGCTAAGGACGAATAAATGGCTAAAGATGATAAGCACCTGGGAATGGACCGTGATATCACTCGGCGTGATTTTTTAGAGGGCTCGCTTGTATTCGCCGGCGGAGTAGCACTTTCGCCGGGCACCATAGCGTCCAGTGACAGAAAAACTGGGATGTTCAGCCACCCATCCTTGAACCCTGCAACCCGGCAAAAGCTGAGAGGTAGTCATGCCGGATCGTTTGAAATAGCACATCAACTCGCCTGGACAGGTAAAAAGGATTGGGGCCCTGTGGTTGAGCAAGACCCTGACATCTACGATCTGATCATTGTCGGTGCCGGCCTCAGCGGACTATCCGCCGCTTTTTTCTACCAGCAAAACCATCCCGGTGCCCGGATTTTGATGCTTGATAACCACGATGATTTTGGAGGGCATGCCAAGCGCAATGAATTTAATTTTCAGGACAGAACTATTCTGGGTTATGGCGGAAGCCAGTCCTTGGAGGCACCAGGTGCATACAGTGAAACGACGCAGAGCTTGCTAAACGCGCTTAACGTCGACCTGCAAAAGCTAAAATCCAGTTACGACGAAACATTTTATAAGCGACACGGGCTGGCGTCGTCAGTCTATTTCGACAAAGCCCACTATGGAACTGACAAGCTTGTCAGGTCACAATTTTTCGACGCATCGCTTTTTCTACCACTAGCGGAATCAAAGGTTTCCGCGCTAGAGGCGGTTTCACAGATGCCCATTTCCGAGGCGGCAAGGCGTCAACTTTCCCGCCTTATTAAATCGGATGGGGATGTCTTGCCTGAGCATTCAATACTGTCTGAACCTGATCTGCTCGCGCGTATCACGTATGCCGAGTTCATTTCTCGCTACCATCAAATCACCGAGCCTGAAGTAATCACGTTGTTACAAGATCTCACGAACTCCTACTTCGGTCAGGGTACGGATATGGCACCTGCACTTGATTGCCTGGCGTTTGGTTTGCCTGGGCTTAACGGCACAAGCCTCGGAACTTTCAGTGGATTAATCAGCAGGCTTATATCCTGGAGTGCAGAACCCTATTTTTACCATTTCCCCGATGGTAACGCGTCCGTTGCGAGGCTTCTGGTCAGAAGGCTTATTCCCGAAACCGCTACTGGGAACTCAATGGAGGATGTCGTCACGGCACAGTTCGACTATCGCCAGTTGGACAACGACGCCAGCGAAGTTCGACTGAGACTCAACAGCACGGTGGTAAACGTTGAACACGACGGTTCGCCCGCTCACAGCAGTCAGGTTGGGGTGACCTATGTAAAAGAAGGCCAAGCAAAGCGAGTGCGCGGCAGGCAAGTTATTCTGGCCTGTTACAACATGGCTATCCCGCATATTTGCCCAACGATTCCTGAGCAGCAGAAGCGAGCTCTCGCGCAACTGGTCAAAATGCCGCTGGTTTATAACAATGTCCTACTGCGCAACTGGCGACCATTTTCAGAGCTGGGCATCGGCATTGCCTACAGCCCCCAAAAGTGGAACCGACTTACTATGCTCGATTTCCCGGTTTCAATGAACGGTTATTCTTTTGCAACAACACCGGACGACCCAATCATGTTGCACATGAGCAGGGCGGTTGCGGGCAATGGTGCAACACCCGAAGAACAGTCGCGCAACGGCAGATATGAACTGCTGGAGAGAAACTTCACAGCGTTTGAAAAAGATATTCGTGAACACCTGAGTGGCATGCTGTCTGAAACAGACTTTGATCCAGGCAGAGACATCGCGGGCATTACTGTTAACCGCTGGCCGCATGGCTATGCATGGACACCTAACCCGATATTTAACGCTGAGTTCGAGCCTGGAGACGCACCGAATGAGATCGGCCGACAGCCATTCGGCAGAATCCATATCGCAAACTCGGATGCCGGTGCGAGAGCCTATCTGGATTGTGCTATCGATGAAGCGTATCGCGCAGTGAGCGAAATTAAGACGTAACGACCGTGCACGAAGTGGGTTCGCCACTGCTTATCCGGGGCGACGGTACAGACCTCGCTTGAGCTGCCTTTATTATGTCAATCGACTAGCCACCGTTCGGACCAGTCTTCCTTGTTTGGGAAAGTTGCCGGACTCATGGTGACGTACTGGACAAAGCGGTGCTGATCGGAACGATTCAGGTCGTTGGTATGCTGCATAAGGCGGTTAAAAAACACAACAGCCCCTTTAGCTCCTGCTACCTGTACCAGATATTCATCGCTGATCCCGGGGTAACGTATGCGGCGCAGCGATCGCTGCGTCACGGTTAGCGCTGCCACATTCCCATTTTCAATGCTCCTGCGGTGATGACTCCATTTGCGACCATGGCAATGCCGCTGGCCAGGTAGATCATATTCAGTGAAGCGTCATATCCGTAAAGCAAAATAGCACCACCTCCAATCCCGATCATAAGACGCACTACCGCAGCGATCAGCGGCCAGGTCATACGACCAGCCCCCTGAGAAGCAAAAAACAGGGACAAGCCGACGCCTTGAAAAGCAAAAAATGGACCCACAAATTGCAAATAACCCTTGGCGGAAGCCAGTGTTTGAACGTCGTCGGTAAACAGTGAAGCCCAGACTTCCGGCCAAAGCGCGACTGCCAGACCGCCAATACCAGTGAAAAATGCGGCAGTACCCGCGCCAGCCCAACCGATATTCACGGCGCGTTGAACCTGACCCGCACCGAGGTTGACACCTACCAAGGCATTCATTGAAACACCGATACCGAACACAAGCGGGATGATCAGAAATTCAATGCGAGAACCAATACCATAGCCCGCGAGAGCAGCTACGCCGAATGACCCGACAAAAATGTTGAGACCACTGAGTGTGCTGACGGTCAATATGGGAGAGATCGAGGACGGCAGCCCTACGCGAAGTATCGATGCAAACAGGGAATACTCTAAATGCCTGGCCGACCAGCGAAGCTTTAAAGGCGACTGGTCTTGCAGTAAACCGCGTATTAACAGGATGTTACTCAAGGTAGCCACCGCAATTACGGAAACTGCTGCGCCAGCAATACCCATACTGGGCACGCCAAACCAGCCGAGCACCAGTGTCCCAGAGAGTGGAACCTGTATAAAAGCACCAAGAAACATCAACATGGCGGGAAACTTCATGTTTCCCATCCCTCGATAGACAGCATTCAGCAGCCCCATGCTCCAAATCAGCGGACAGCCGCTGAATAGAATGACGCCATAAAGGCGGGCCTGTGCCAGCACTGCCGGGTCGCTACTCATCAGGCTGAGCAGGGGGTCAAGTGCGACCAGCACTAATACAAGGAAGCCAAATCCGGCAACAAGGGCAATGGCCAGGGCATGCCAGATTAATCGTTCTGCGGTATCTGCGTTACCACCACCCAGGGCCCTGGCAACAGCGCCAGTGACGCCACCGCCCACCGCGCCATTCGCCAGCATCTGTGTCAGCATGAGCAGCGGAAACATTAAGGCCATCGCGGCCAGGGATACCTTACCCAACTGCCCGACGTACCAGACTTCAGTCATGTTGACCGTTGTCTGCACAAGGAAGGCAGCAGCATTAGGACTCGCCATCTTGAGGAGCAGCGGTAGTAACGGCGCTGTCAGTAATTGGTTTGTGCGGTCTGCTGCAGAGGCGCTCATTACGTATCAGGTCATTGGGCGAAGGTCCTAGACTACGCTATAGCGCTCGTGGCGCCATCGTTTTTTCCTCTTGAATGCCGAGCTATTATTCAAGGGTAAGGTTGTATCCTGACTAAAAGCGATTGAACGCATTTTGCTAAGCTTGCAAAGATCTCTAATTGGGGTATCTCTGGAAACAGATCCCGGGATGCGCGCGGTGCGACGGGTGCCTGATTGAATTCTGACAGGATGGCTTACGGACACCTGGATTGATCACCGAAAGGACTTTCGTGCCGCAAAGGTTGTACTTTCACCCGGAGGTCACCCTCTGCTAGTATTTCTGATATCAAACTCAGGGGACTAGAAATGCTAATGCGTAACGTTTCACTGGCTCGTCGTCTTTTTCTAAACATTCTTTTAGCGCTTACTTTCGCATTCACTTCAAACGCCGTACTTGCTGAATCCACGATTGACCCTGAAAATCTACCACCCTGGCTTAGTCCCGAACTGTTGGTTCACATTGTGGCTATGGATCTGGACGACTCACAAAAAGAAGTATTTCGCAAGGCGCTCACCGAATGTTTGACGGGGATGCAGAGTATTGTCCAGCGTGAAATCCGCAAAGGAGGCGTGGATATCCCAAGGCGAATCAAGCGCGGAATCAACCGCGAGTACAGTATGCTCGATGACCGTATGAAGGCGACTCTCGCCGAACCCCAACTCGGGTCCTGGGCGAACTACCTTGAAGGATTAAAAGCAACCATGGCAGAACGCGCGGGGTGAACGAACGGGCTCGGCGTATTTATGCTCCCGCGCTGATGCTGAAATTCAGTCGTCCGGCCTGGCGGTAAGCGGAGCGGGCAGTATGCAATCTGGTGTACTCAAGCAGCCCAGGGGTAAGCTCGATATTGTAGGCCTCGGCCCATTTGAGTGTCGTCACCATCATCACGTCTGCGCCGGTGAAGCGATCACCCACCAAGAAGTTAGTGCCAGACAGCGCGCGCTCGGCGACAGCAACTTGCTTATGAAATCCTTCTATCGCCGTCGCGACAGCGGCGGGAGCTTCACCGTACAAATAAGTTAGGTCTCTGTGCTTACGCAGCACGTAGAGTGTGTGGGCATCCAGTTCCATCTGAACGAACGAATTCCACTGATTATACAAAGCCCGCTCTTGCGTATACGGTTGCGGCACAAGAAAGCTGTCTTGACCGTAGGTGTCACCCAGATAGGTGACGATTGCTGCGCTCTCGGTTAACACCAGGTTGTCGTCTACCAGTACGGGTATCTTTTCCTTAGGGTTTAACCGGCGAAAGGCAGCGGTCTGTGTTTCCCCGGTTCGAGACCCTATTAACCTGGCCTCATAGTCCAGGGCCAGTTCGTGCGCCATCCAGTGCGCCCGCATCGAGCGACTGCTGGCGCCACCCCATATTGTCAACATGCTGCATTACCTCTTTTTTCCTAACATGTACTTTGCCGGTTTAACAACCAAACAGGATCACGCTGCGCGGCGATAGTTCGCTTAAGGTGATTCTGGGTCGCTGCCAGTTAGACTCGCCTGTACATAATGACCAACTTCCCTGACAGCAAGAACTATTAACTACATTGCCCCAAGATTGCAAAAGTATCTGAAATGACTGTCACGGCCGGTTGAGGCCACCTTCCTTTCCTTGGAGACATGCAAAAGATACACTCGGTGTCTGAATGCACTTCCGAAGCGTCGGAATGAATCACCTTCAACACCTGAGCATGGCGCCTTCAGAGCGCAACGCATATCGGGCTAGATACACTATCATGTCTTTATTCATTTAAAGGAGCAAAAATGCAATGAGTTTGTTATCAGGGTCTAGCGAGAGAGCTTTCAACGCAGAAAATTGGGGTTACCCCCCGCATAATAGCGCCAGCTTTCAGCAGGTCCAACAGTTAGGCCCAACGATACGACTTAGCCGAGGAAGCGACTCCTTTACCCCATTCTCCCAGAATGTCACGAGCGTCTCAGGGATAACGTATCCTGGGTTGGATGGGGAATCGCGCACGGTTCAACAGATGCTCGACGACACTTATACCGACGCATTCCTGGTGACTAAAGACGGTGTGCTGCTCGCTGAGGAGTATCGCAATGGCATGGGCGCCGATTCACACCATCTGCTTAATTCGGTATCGAAATCCTTCCTTGGCATGTTGGTCGGGGTCCTCGCCGCAGAAGGTAAGCTAGACCCCAACGAGAAGCTGGCCATTTATATTCCTGAATTTGCCGAAACAGCCTTTCAAAAAACCACCATTCAACAGGCGCTGGACATGACAGCGGCGGTCAGCTTCGGGGAAGATTACGATGACAGGCAAGCGAAATTCTGGCAGGAAACTGCCATTGTTGGTTGGCGACCAGCCCTGGTAGACGAGCACCTGCCAAAAACTTTGTTTGAGTTCGCTTGCGGTTTAAAGGATACGGAACAGTTAGATGGTGAGCACTTTCACTACCGCACTGTCCTAACGAATGTCGTTGCCATGGCTGTTGAACGCGCGACTAATCAATCAGTGGCAAAACTGGCAGAAGAAAAAATCTGGCAACCCCTGGGTCCGGAGCAGGATGCCGTGGTGTCGGTTGACTCTAGCGGGTTTCCTTATTTTGGCGCAGGCATGAATGCCTGTGCGCGAGATTTGGCGCGTTTCGGGGAAATGCTTGCTCGAAATGGTCATTACAATGGAAAACAAATCGTACCTGAAAATTGGGTCGAAGATACCGTTCGCGGCAACGACGAAGCCAGAGAACATTTTGCCGCCGGGGCCTACGCCGGACTGATTCCTGACGGGCATTATCGTAACCAGGTATGGGCTGACTCGGCCCAAGGGCACCTCATTTGCATCGGTATACATGGTCAAACCATCTACGTTAACCAAGGTACCGGTGTAGTGGTGGTCAAACTGTCCACCCACCCTGTTTCGGCTGACGTCCCCCTGTATGTTGATACGTTCGCAGCGATGTCGGCGATAACCATGAGCGTATAGGCCTTGGCGGGGTCTAGGCCCCACTGGCACAGCGCTACAAGTGACTAGGAGATAGGCAGGCCTCTGCAGCCCACCCACAACGCAGGGAAGCGGAAAAATGGTCATCGTTGATTTCAGCGTGAGCAGGATCAACCGTCGCCCGCTCCCGCGCCTCGTCGAACGGCAAGTCGCTCGGCGTGATGTCGAACGCGTAAGTGATCCGATCAGAACGACCCGGCAATAAAACACGTAAATCGCCGAAGGATAGATTGTCCGCTAAGGCAGTGTTCTTCAGAAGGTTGGTCAGGCAATTATCAAACACGGTGTTATAAAATGCGGGCGCCTCATGCAGAGCATTCGCATCGTTAACCATGGCCCGAAAAAATGTTTCTAGTTTCTCCCGGGTTGAATCAACCGGGTACAACAATACTCGCTCGCCACGCATGTGGGATCTCAGGCCGATCACGTCTTGCTCGGTCGAGAACACTGCTATCTTGGTATAGCGTCGAAACATGCCGGCCAGCGGCTTATATTTTTGCTCAGGCCTGAGTCGCGCTTCAATAGACAGCGCAAGATAGCGGGGTCCATCTCCCGTATCGAACTCAAAACTCAAAAAAGAGTGCGCCATACCCCTTGGACCAAAATGCGACAAGCCAAACCATGCGCGCTGCAGGTTATCCAGGTTGAAATCTTGATCGACGTAGTCGGCGCTTAACGCACGCAAGTCTGCGCCATAGCGAAAATCCCGCAGGTTGTGCACTGTTAAACGGCGATCATCAAATTCCACCCACGACGTACGCGCCTGTGCCTGATTCCAGGGACCCTCACTACTGGGCTCCTGAAATTGCAGCCACGCAAACACCAGCGCAGCTATGCAGAGCGCAACGAATCGTTTACGACGATAAAAGGGCATATTATTGCTGTTCTCTTCGCAACCACAAATTGGTGGGCAGCCACCCGGTTCAGCTAATCCTGCGCCGAGATAACAATAACATGCGGCAACGCCGATACCCGCTTTTCCCCTAAGCCCCTATCAACATTTTTCAGTATGGGTTTCAACCTCTTGCCGGGAGCAGTTAAATTTTGACCTCAATACCTTTCGCGAACCAGGTTTTTAGTGGGAAAATGCTTTACTGACAAATTCTGAACTAAACAAAAGGGAATATCGCGATGGGACCACTACAGGGTAAACGTGTCATTGAACTTCAGGGTATTGGACCTGGACCATTTTGCGGGATGATGCTGGCCGATATGGGCGCAGAGATTATTCGCATTGATCGGTCTGCTAATGTCGGGCGTGCGGCAAACGTGAGCGACATACTCGCAAGGGGGCGCAAGAGTATTGGGGTCGACCTTAAGAATGCAGAGGGTGTGGAGACTGTATTGAAACTCATCGATTCCGCTGACGTGGTGATTGAAGGTTTTAGACCCGGCGTTATGGAACGATTGGGGCTGGGTCCCGATGTCTGTCATGCCCGCAACCCTAAACTGGTCTATGGAAGAATGACGGGGTGGGGCCAATTTGGTGAAATATCAAAGGCCGCTGGGCACGATATCAATTACATTGCGTTGTCCGGTGCATTGCATGCCATTGGTCCAAAGGATACAAATCCAACGCCGCCACTCAATTTGGTCGGCGACTTTGGTGGCGGCGGAATGTTGTTAGCATTCGGCATTGCATCTGCGTTGGTTGAAGCCGCACAGTCCGGCAAAGGGCAAGTGGTAGATGCTGCCATGACTGATGGCAGCGCCATACTGATGAATGCCATTTTCGGCATTATGAATCGAGGTGGCTGGAGCCATGATCGGGGTACCAATCTATTAGATGGTGGCGCTCATTTTTACGGCACCTATGAAACGGCGGATGGCAAACACGTGTCCATCGGCTCAATCGAACCCCAATTTTATGCGTTACTCATGGAAAAGACCGGACTGGATAGTGACCCTGATTTTAAGGCGCAGATGGACCGCAACGAATGGCCGCAGCTACGAGCAAAGCTGGCCGCCGTTATGGTGACCAAAACTCGAGACGAATGGGACGCCATCATGTACGGCACTGATATTTGCTATGCACCCGTATTGAACTTTGAAGAAGCCACAGCCAACAAACACAATCAGGACCGAGCCACGTTTGTTGAACAGGACGGGATCACTCAGGCTGCTCCAGCACCGCGCTTCTCGCGCACTGAACCACAACTACCGCCGTCAGCCGTTGCAGCGGGTCAACAGACCGATGAAATTCTGGGCTCTCTTGGTTTATCCGATGAGACGATTGCGGCGTTAAAAGGCAGTGGTGCCATCGCATAAGTGGCTTAACTTAGGAGGTGGTTAGTGCGCCCTGCCTGCTCCTTTAAATGACGGAAAAACCAGGATAACCTTCGTTGGTCTCAGCTTCGCAGTGAACCCGATACTGAGGAAAGCCCCCGACATACGGCATAAATATCCTGGGCTTGCCTTCAATGTTCGCGCCGAGATACCACGAGTTACAACTCGGCGCCGTAAACATCGTCCCATCCGCAACTTTATTGACCTGTTGTACCCATTGCTGCTCTGAATCCGGCAATGGCTCAATCGAGTTCAAGCCCTTAGCATCGAGATACTTGATACAGTCACCAATCCAATTCACGTGTTGTTCTATGGCAACCAGCATGTTGCAAAGCACAGACGGACTACCGGGGCCGGTCACCGTAAACAAATTGGGAAAACCTTCCATTTGCAGGCCCAAATAGGCCACCGGTCCAAACTCCCACTTATCGGTAAGCCGGCGGCCATCTCGACCTGTGATGTTCGATTTCAATAGCGCACCCGTCATCGCATCAAAACCCGTGGCGTAGATCAAAACATCCAGATCGTATTCAGCACCTTTGGTTGTTAGTCCACTTGGCGTGATTCGCTCTATTGGTGTCTGCTTAAGATCGACGAGCGCCACGTTATCCCGGTTAAAGGTGGGGTAGTAATCCCGATCCAGGACCTGCCGTTTACAGCCCAACCCATAGTCTTGCGGCAATAGTTTTTCAGCGACTTCCGCATCATCAACCATTTCTCGTACCGTCGAACGGAATAGGTCGTTGGCGATTTCATTGGCGCCGGGGTCCGTGTAAACGTCCGCGAAATTGAGAATCACTTCCAGTCCCCGCTGGTCGATCATTGCCCGCCTTTGCTCAGGTGACATCGATTTAATCTGCCCCGCATCACCTCGTCTTCCCCCACCCATGCCGCGCTCACTTTTCGAGGGCACACTTCGGCTCGGTCGGAAGTTCGATACACCACCTCGATTGTTCCACTGGCGTTCTCTAATGAGTCGATAGTTCTCCTTGAACTCATTTTCAACGGCATCGCGCATCGCCTTGCGATTTGCCGGTACGGTGTAAACCGGCGTGCGCTGAAACACCGTCAGATGGCCGGCCTGCTTCGCAAGCTCGGGAATCGCCTGCACGGCAGATGAGCCTGTACCGATAATACCAACGCGCTTGCCAGCAAGATCGATCGGTTCTTTTGGCCAGAGGCCGGTATGCAGTTTTAAACCGGCAAAGTCTTCATCACCGGGAATATCAGGCTTATTGGGTACAGATAAACAACCCGTGGCCATGATGCAGAATTTAGCCTTGAAGACTTCCCCTGCTTCGCTAGTTAAAGCCCATAGGTTTTCATCGTCCTGGTATTCAACCCGACTTATTCGTGTGTTGAACTGGATATCCCGTCGCAAATCAAACTTGTTCGCAATGTGATTGGCATATTTGAGAATATCCGGCTGCGCTGAGAAGACTTCTGGCCAATGCCATTCCTGTTCTAGCTCCGCAGAGAAACCAAACGAATATTCCAGTGAGGGTACATCACAACGCGCTCCGGGGTACCGATTCCAAAACCAGGTACCGCCAACGTCACTGCCAGCTTCGAGCACCTTGATAGACAGACCAAGTTCCCGAAACCGGTGCACCGCATACATGCCTGCGAATCCGGCTCCAACTATCAATACATCTGGCTTTTCTGAGTCCATGTTTGTTCGCTCTCAATGGTCTTTGACATCGCCAAGGTCTAACCATGCCAGATAATCCCTGCAAACTCATTCCCTGAAGTGGCACGTTTTCGCTGCGACCAGACTTTACGCTTTTAGGCCTGAAGATCAGTACTCATCCAGACATTGAACATTTCGAGGATACAGCTGCCTGCCTGCGCCAATGACTTCAATATTTTTTGACCGCAACATTTCTTGACCAGAATAGTTTTTCAAACTTGAGGAAAAGTGCTTAAAACCTTCTATCGGCCGTGACGAAACCAGAAATGCTTGAAGACCTGATAGATGGGTTCGATCCTTCACCTTGCAAACGAGGCCTAAGACCCTATGATGAAAACCTGATCGCTGATGACGAGAACCCATATCGTTAACCAGGGTCCGTCGAATAGCATAGTCAGTCGTTTGATTTCCGAGCTTACTATTCTTTAAAAAAATCGATGACCGTAGCGATAACATAGCTTTGTTGTTGTTCGCTAAGATGAGGCCCTATAGGCAGGCTGAGTAGTTCAGCTGCACTTTTCTCTGTGACGGGAAGCGAAAAGTTATCCAACCTCTCACTTTGGTAGGCTTCCGATAGATGGGGTGGAACGGGGTAGTGGATCATCGTACCAATACCCGAATGATTTAGAACCTCTTGCAGTTTATCTCTGCGCTCTGTCCGAATCGGAAACTGATGCCACACCGATTGACTTCCCTGCGGTTCGGAGAACACCTTAAGGTTCGAAATTGCTTCAAAGGACTCAACATATCGATGCGCTATTTTTGATCGACGTTCATTCCACTCGTCGAGCCAATCAAGCTTCACCTTTAGTACCGCCGCCTGAACCGAGTCCAAACGCGAGTTGGCGCCTTTAACATCATTACTATATTTGTGTTTCGAACCGTAGTTTCTTAGCAATCGTAATTTATCTGCCACGTCTGCGTCGGAGGTAACTACGGCCCCACCATCTCCTAGTGCTCCAAGGTTTTTCCCCGGGTAGAAACTATAACAACCGACATCCGATGTACTACCAACCGAAATGCCTTGCCATTTCGCACCGTGGGCTTGCGCGCAGTCCTCTATTACCTTCAAACCATGTTCGTCTGCCAGGGCTTTAGTTCGGACCACATCCATCGGATGCCCATACAAATGGACCGGTATTATTGCGCAGGTTTTGTCTGAAATGAGCTTTTCAACGATATCCAGGTTTAGATTACAACCGTTCTCATCAGGATCCACAGGGACGCAGGTCGCCCCAACAGCTGAAACCGCGAGCCAGGTGGCAATATAAGTGTTCGCCGGGACGATCACTTCGTCACCCGACCCAATTCCAAGCGCCGTTAGACCAAGCACTAGTGCATCCAATCCGTTCCCGACACCGACGCAATGGTCGGCACCGCTGTAACTGGCAAAAACCTTTTCGAATTGTTCGACTTCCTCGCCCAGGATGTACCAGCCGGATTCGAGAACCCGCATCACCGCTGTATCTATTGGATCTTTTAGCTCCCGATAGGCCGCTTGAACGTCAAGGAAGGGGACATTCATCGATCAGCGTGTACTGCTTCCAGAAACTCATCGTAGTCTCGATGGTAGGCATCGGCAGAATACCGCTCAGATGCTAATACAAGGCAAACAGCACCAGACGAAAAATTGTCAATAAATCGCCAACACATCGGTGGCATATGCAGACCGTAATAGGATCGGTTGAGTTGAAACGTTTCCTTCATTTCTCCGTTGTCGACATGTATGTCAAAACTTCCGGATATTGCGACAATAAATGTGTGGCAGGTTTTTAGAGCATGACTAGCTCGACTTTCACCACCGGGCACATCATACAAATAGAAGACTCTCTGTATCGCAAAAGGCACATGGTTCTCGCCCTCAATAAAACTCAAATTTCCCCGCCGATCGGGTATTTTAGGCAATTCGATAATTGAAGATTGCGGTAGCTTCATAGCAACAAACCTTTTAGGTCAACTGGGCAACAGTTACATATCATTTGCATCATAATTCGAAGTCACTAATCGTAAAATTCATCAATGACATAGGGGCTTCGTGCCCGGACCTCATCTAGAATTCTCCAAAGGTATTCACCAAGAATTCCTAGCATAATCATTACGGTGCCGAGCATGAAGACCATCACCACCATCAAAGAAGCCCAACCGGGCTGCTCTAGTTCGACGAAGAAAGAGGCAATGAAAATAAACACCCCATACAAAAAAGACGCTATTGAGGCGAGCACGCCAAGCAGTGTCATAAGTCTAATGGGAACATAGGAATATGAAACAAACGAATCTAGAAAGTGTTTAAATTTCTTTGCCAACGTCCAACTTGATTTGCCATGTGCTCTTTCCTGCCGATCATAGTGAATTTCTGCATACTCAAAGCCCAGCATGAACACCGCATTTTGAATTTGAGAGTTCTTCTCTTGCGTGTTAAGAAGCTCATCTGCAACCTGTCGGTCTATCAGAAAAACATCAAAGCCTGTTCTCGGGTAATTAGGGATAGCAATCGCGCGGAGTAGCAGGTAGTAAACAGATGCGAGCCACTTAGTCAGCGCGCTATCATCTCGCTTTCTTCGGATAGCATAAACCGCCTTGAAACCTTCGCGCCAGTGTTCCACCATTTCAACAAGCAGCTCAGGTGGGTCTTGTAAGTCTGACGGTAAAACTGTGACACAGTCTCCCTTCGACTTCGCCAGACCCGCCAGAAACCCATTCACGGCGCCAAAGTTGCGAGTAAAACTAATTATCTTGATAAATGGATGATCTTCTTTGTACCGCCGAAGCAAACCCAAACTATCGTCCGGCGACCCATCAACGACAAAAATAAACTCCAGTTCAAAGTCGGGTATCTGATCCCGAAGACCAATGATTCTGGGAAAAGATTCTTTGAGGTTCTCTTCACTCATGAATACCGTGATGATGATGCTTAAGATGGGTTTACGTTCGCTCATACAGATTCCACCACCATGCCAATATTGGCGAGTAGCTCAGGGGGCAGTGCAGGTGAGATTTCATTCATTGCATGGATAAGCCGATCGTCGTAATCCAACATCATAGAGTTGGGTAGCGCCTTCAAGAAAAACCCGGTCTCCTCTACGACTTTCAGACCCGCAGCCTCAACATCGCGCCGCAGGGTCTTATGTGAATAAACCCTCTGATGACCAACGACCAGATCACGTGGGCTTAATGTGTCTAGTTCTTCGGCAAGACCCATTTTTACCGCCAGTTGCCGGTGCAGCGAATTCCTGTTTGGCGCGATCACAACAATCGCACCGTTTTTACTCAACCAGGATGCCATATGGGAAAACAATGCAACCGGATCATCCACATGCTCCAGCACGTGCAGCGCAAGAACACAGTCGTAGCGTTGATTAGGCTGGTAGGTTTCGAACAGCGTATCAATGATATTGATGTTACCGGGCAGCGCTCGCACTGCTGTTTCAATCACCTTCGGTGAACCCTCGATGATATCAAAGCCAAAACCCTTTCGTGCCAGCGCATCACTAATGATGCCATCGCCATATCCCAGCTCAAGGATATTTTGCTTACCCGTGACCTTATCAAAAATCCACTCCAACGTATATTTCTGGCACGCTGCTTCAATGAACTTATCGGGTATATCCGCGCTGTGATATTCCTCCGCGATAAGGTCGAGCTTTTTGACGTATTCTTTTTCGTGATCCATCGGCTGATTCCATAGGCGCGGCTATTCTTAGCCGCTCATCTCAACGTGACTCAACGCTTGTAAGATCTGATCGTTTAAGGAGCCGCCGTTCATGCCAAGGGACGGCCCCATCAGCATGATGGGTAAACCTTCGAACAGCTCAGTATTGCCAGCATTTAGGCGGACATTACCCAAGTCTGGAAATACTATCTTATTTTTGAGCTCGACAATGGATGAATCCAAAACAACGCACTCTCCAAGCGATAGGTGTTCGATAAAAGCTTTAATCTCAGCAAGGTATTGTTTGTCGCGAACGAAATCTTCATTGTTCCGACAAACGAGGTCCAGGTTGTACTCAACGGTAAGAAAGGTTGTTGATTCATCACCTCGCAGGCGGCTTTGGTTCACGAGCCTGAAAAATAGCCCCGCTCCGCTGGCATTAAAAATCACTTCGCAGTCGACTTTACCCTGCAGCTTAAGGAACACCATAAGGTAAGAGCTTTTTTGGAGTGGTGTCGCCTCAATATCAGCTAACTGGGCAAGTAATTGTTGAGGTAACGAACTGCTAAGGTTATCTGATCGAAAACTGTCATTTACCACCCAACCTGCTCCCTTCGCCTGCAGCGTCGAAAGTTCCGGTACTACAATACAGCCAGAGGCTTCGAGTTCTGCCATCAATTGTCTGGACAGCGACCCAACACCACAAGCAACAGGATGATGAAATCGCGTTGCACGGATCGTTGGTTCTCCATTGAACGCGCCAAGTAATGTTTCCGGGTAGAACAAAGGCGCCCAGAACAGCCGATGGTTTCTTGCGTGCAGCCGATCTGACTGAAGATTGGTGGCCCGCGCCACAAGTGGCTCTATTAATGTGCGGTGAATCAACTCGCCATGGTTCTCAATCGACGCCTGCTCATAATTAAGCCCGTCAAATACAGCGGCGGACGCCTTTCCTCGAGGATGGGACGCTTCGCTGGCCGCACACCGCGCCAATTCGTCAAGAATCAACTTTCGCTCGGCATCGCTGAATACTTCGGGAATGCCTTTAAGTTCATTCGAAATGTAATAGTCGTCTATCAAACCATTATCAGTAGCGACCTGTATCTGAACGACCTCTCTAAACTCAAAATATTCATTCAAGACTTTCTCAACAAACGCCGTGAATTTTCCAGCACTGCCTAGCACGCTGGGATCGTAACCAGATAGATCGGTCTCTTGATTATGATAAGAGTCCAATTCCAGCAAAGTCATCCCAAGATCGAATTCAAAGCCGAGAGCTGAATGTGATGAAAAATGTCCTCCAACCATCCCCGGGGGCGAGAACAAGGCAACCGAAGCTCCTTTTCTTACAAGCTCGCGGGCAGTCACCAGGGAGGCGATATTCCCGCCGAGCACAATGTGATCAAACCTGTTCACGTGGGTATCCTCACGTTCATCACAATCTCGGCACCCATCCCCGGCATATCCTCTGCAAGCAGGTATAAACCATCGAGCATCGCCTCTGTTAACAAACCGGAATCCAGTAAGGCCTGCATCTGGGCATGTGTAAAAGGCTTAATAAAAAACGTTTCGCTTGAGAGGATCTCGAAACCGGCTGAACTGACCAGTTCTCCTAATGTTTCGACGCTAAACGTATGATGCTGCTGAAATCGTACTTGTCGGTCCGAACGTTCTTCCAGACGATTGATCAGGCCCATCTTATAAGCCAGCATCCGGTGCATCGAGTGAGCGTTCGGTACATTGATATGGATGGTACCCCCTTCCGCCAGGAAGCCCCTTGCGCATTCCAGCAGCGCCGAAGGGTTTTCCAGCTCGTGAAGCAAACTACTAATGACAATAAGATCAAACTTTTCATCGAAGTCAGCGGCGTAATCTGCCTTCAACTCATCATTAACAACAGTGACTCCTTTAACAGACCGGTTGGATGCAGCCTCAGAAAACTTAAACGATGGCTCAAAAATCACCAGCGACTGAAAATCCTTGAAATAGTCGTAAAGTGGTACAAGACCGCAACCGACCTCTAGAATTGAAGCTGGTTCAAGAAGCTCTAGCGTTTCGACTGTTTTCTTATGGCGATATTCAATTAACTCCGCTTCGAACGGGTTATCCAGATAGTCTCGCTCGTATTGATTTATGTTGCGCAATGTATAGCCCTTGACGCAAATCGCCTGCGCGGTATTGTCGTCAATATAACAAATACCGTGCGGTAAACATAAAACTCTCTACTGCTGAACGCGCATCCCCTTACGTTTGTTACACTAGCCTGAGTGAAATCAAAGACAATGCAGGACCCAGCGTGCAGCTTTCGTCATCCAAGATTAGTGACCAACCTCGTTCTACAGGAGACGACGTGCCGCTGTTTCTGCGCAGCCAATACAACAACCTGTATGCTAACGATGGTTTCGACGTCTACCAATTTAGCGTCGACAGCTCTGCTCAGGATGGTCTAACCGCATTTTTTGGCATCAAGGACTCAGTGATGAGCAGCCCTTTTTCGGCGCCGTACGGCGGTTTTTGGCCATCAAACGAACCGGTCGAACCTTCTACCTATACCGAGATGGCTGCCGCATTGGTCAACCATGCTCGCAAAGCTCATCTATCTCGAATACAGATCACCTTGCCTCCCGAGTGTTACACCAGTGCGAATACGGCCATCCAGGCTGCCGCTCTTGTCGGGGCTGGGTTTACGGTGGAATTTGTTGACACCAACCACAGCCTCAGACTTAGCGACGGGGGATTCGAGAAAGCTCTGCATCGCGGTGCACGCCGAAGTTTACAGCAGGCGACCTCTGCCGGACTTACATTCGTGCATGCACAAACCGACGGCGAGCAAGGTCGAGCCTATGACGTTATACGGAAGAACCGGCAGCAAAAAGGTCGGCCGCTGAAATTGTCACGTGAAAGCCTGAAGAAGGTTGCAAAAATTACTGATGTGGACTACTTCTTGGTCACTCAGTCGAGCATCGACGTTGCGGGAGCGATCGTGTACAAAATTTCTTCCAGTGTCGTTCAGGTGATTTATTGGGGGAATGACGTAAGCTACAACTCCCTTCACTCCATTCACTTTCTTGCCATGCATCTGTTTGGTTTCTATCAAGAAAACTACGCACTTTTAGATATTGGACCCTCTAGCTCTTTAGGCGTGATCGACGGGGGCCTCGCCAAATTTAAAGAATCTATTGGCTGTCAGGCGACAGAAAAACCTACGTTTACGATCGATATTGAAAGCGCTGCGTCCTGAGATGAGGGTAACCAGCACTAAAAATGGCCGAGAGATCACCTCGCCGTTGCTTTTTACACTGAGCTCCCAAGGAAGGAAATCGACCACATTCGCTCACCTTGGAGCTTGGACTACGTTCGTGATCCGCGATCTTGAAAATAGTCGCGTTAAACTCCAGTAGTGAACAATTATCCTTCTGGCCTGTTTAAAAGAGAACAAGACAATTTATTTCTGTTCTTTGCTCTGTTGATGCTCGTCCCTTTCGTCTGGTGGTTTCTACTAGGCTGGTCTCCGGGATTACTCATCGATCAACACGACAACCTCTATTCAGGGATCGTTTACAAACAACAGTTCATGAAAGTCGATGCCGATTGGCACCGATTCCTGTACTGGCCGCAGTTGTTGGGAGGTGTGAAAGTACATGACGTCACAGGAAGCCTTCCGCTGGTACAGGCGCTAATTTCCCTTGGCGCCGGTATCGTGCTGATCAGCAACCTTTCGGTATTAATACTTCAAGTGATGTTTGGTTACTTCGCTGCAAAACTAGTCGCCGGATTGGCTACCACAGTTTTTGAGTCAAGCGACCGAATTCCAACCCCGGCTTTGATCTTTGTTGGCATACTGTTCGCGTTTTTGCCCGTTCTAGGCGAGCGCCTGACAATCGGGCACCAGGCTATAGTTCAGGGGTTGTTCGTATTCCTGTGCATGACGACACTCGTGCTAAATGAAATGCAGCAGCAACGATCTTTAATGACGGTGCTACTCTCGGTTCTCGTTTTAAGCAATGTATTTCAGTACAACGGATTTCAGACGATGTACTACAGCGTCTTGTTCGGCGGGCCAATTACGCTGGCATTAATATTGTCTCGACCTGGCCTTTCATTTTTTGAGCGTTGCCGGTGGACTCTTTTTCCAGTTGCAGTTTTCGCCTGTGCTCTTGCTTTCGGCATCCCCAAACTTTACGGCGTATTCGATAACGCACTAGGCGATGACACTAGCAGAGTCGTAGGTCAATCCGTGATTTACAGCTACACGACAGCAAGCGCCGAAGACTGGCTATCATCAATTCCCTGGAGCCCGGAGTTCCTTCCTCAGAATCGGCCCGACCGCTTTCGACATGAGGTGAGCTACCCTTTCGGGGCTCTTGCACTATTATTGTTGTTGCCTCGGATTAACAGGCGCTTGATGGCGGTCTATTCGGGAGTGATGATCTCACTGGTTGCCGCACTCATCATCAGCATGAACATCTCACCGCTATCCACCCTAATGGCTGACAACATCCCTCTGTTGCAATCATTTCGAGTCCCAGCAAGAGCTATCCTGCCAGCCCTCATTTTTATTTCGCTGTTGGGAACGAGCGTTCTTATTGTACTCGGCAGGATGCCAGATCGCTCGAAGCAGGGGACGTGGAAAGCACCATTAGCGTGCGCACTATTGCTTGTCTTTGGGCTCACGTTACCAACGCTGCTTGCCGACCTGATTCTTTTCCTGCTTGTGCTAGTCTTGTTCATCGCCCGCAAATGGTGCCAGCAACACAGGGAAGTTTACTGGCTCACGCTTGCGCTATTCACCGGTGCGGGTATCAACGCTTTCGAAGCCAGAATTAACCCGCCAATTGCCGACCCATTCCCTGAGAAAGTCCTCGCGGAATTTCGCGAGAGGATACTGTTGCAAGCGCCAACACTTGTCCAACCACTGAATCGAGTTCACACGGATCTACTATTCGACAAACTAGGCCGGAACACCTTGTTTGCACTTGGCTTCTCCTCAGTTACCGGATACTGGGTAACACCAAGCAGATATGGAAGGCTGTTTGTCGCATTGAACGAACGAGAGTATTTACCTTCAACCAACGCCTACCATAACCACTCCCAATCGCCCGGTTTCTCTCTGATGAACCAGCTTTACAATGTCACCCACGCTATTGACGTGGTTGGCAACGATTTAGTTGTCACCCCTTTACAGAATACGTTAGGCAAAGCATGGTTTTCCGAAACCCACGAATGGTCGGAAGGTTTTCACGATCTGGCAAGAAAACTAAAAACCAAAAACACCGAAGTGTTGCGAAAATCTGCTGTACTCCTCTTGAGCGATACAGCAACGGCACCTCTCGCAGACCAGACATTAAACTGTAGCGCCGCCCAAGTAGACGAGGTCGTTGATAGGGACATCCCTGTTCCCTTGACCATCAGGGTCACATCGGCAGGAACATGTCTGCTCACAATAGCCATGAACTATGCAGACGTTCTCCAAGCGACAAATCAGGCAGGTAAACCACTGGTCATGTTGCCGACTTATGGCGCTCTCGCTGGTGTAATCGTGCCGGAGGGCACCTCAACGATAACCGTTGATGCCGTGCCCAAATATTTCTATGGAATTGAACTCTTCTACTTGGTGGCACTAGTGATGCTGGTTGTCATTACTTATCTGACTTTTCGGGGCTCGATAAAAAAGCCACACTTTTTCGAGTAACAACAACCTGCCCAAACCAATGACACCGATATTTCTTGACCGAGATACTGCTACAATCTCGAGAAAAAGTGGTTTGAAAATCATCGCTTTCTTGGTGCATTAAAGTACACAAATTAGTATTTGGTCTGTCACTTTTTTCCCTGATATCAGCGCATTACCTTTTAACCAAGTGATCTATGAGTTCGGCCTGGTCTGCAGAGACATTCCATCGCGACCGGGGTCGGCACCACCATCCCAGCCCTGTTCATTGATCCGAATGGCATGGACGCCGGCAAAACCAAATGATTGATGCGAACGCCTGACCTGGTAGCCAAGGGATTCAAGTTCCGACTGAATATACCGGGGGATGCGATTGGTAACGTCAATGACATCAGAGGTCACGCAGAACCTGGGGACAGCTACTGCCTCCTGGGCATTCATACCAAATACCAGGCAGTTGAGTATGCCTTGCAACACGCCCATGGTGATGTAGGTACCCCCGGGCGCGCCGATGACCAAATAAGGCTGTTTGTCTTTGAACACAATGGTGGGTGACATTGCGGTAAATCTTGATTTACCGGGTGCCAGTGAATTTGAGCGTCCCGGGCGAGGATCAAACACATTCATACAGCCGTTGTACATGAACCCTAGCCCCTCGGTAACGACTCCCGAAGGATTGCCAAGGGAATGGGTCATCGAAACGCAATTGCCCATGTCGTCCACGGCACAGACATGGGTAGTGTCCTTATTATCTGCGCCATTATTAAGTCTGGGAACGGCGGTTTTTTCTCCAGCGCGAATTCGGGTTGCCATCTTTTCTGCATGCTCTGCACTAAGCAGAACATCTAAAGGCACGTCCACATAACGCGGATCACCCATATGCCTGTCTTTATCAACGGTGGCAATTTTCATGGCCTCAGCCACCGTCGCAATATAGTGACTGCTGTTGTGGCCCATTGTCTTCAGGTCGAAGTGCGACAGTATATTCAGCATCTCGATCACCATTGCACCTCCACCGGGCAGTGGATTGGTAGCGACTTCATAGCCATGAAATTCACCCCATACAGGTTCACGCTGCTCTGTTTGAAAATCGCGAAGGTCGTCACCTGACAAAAGACCGCCATTTTCCTTCATGTCAGCGGCGATTTTGCTGGCGATCTCACCTTCGTAGAAGTCTTCAACACCTGCGCTGGCTATTCTGCGGTAGGTATTTCCCATGTCAGGATTGCGCAGTATTTCACCGGCTTTGTAAATTGAACCGTCTTCCCTGGTATAGATTTTCGCGGTGGCTGGAATAGCTCTTAGTCGCTCGATATGCGGAATACGACCAGCCGCCTCCACCAGATTCCAATAGCTGGCAACGTGGGTTCTGACCGCAAACCCTTGTTCGCAGTACTCAATCGCCGGTTCCAAAAGCTCTGCCAGGGTGAGATTGCCGTAGCGCTCGATGGCCTCGGCGAAAGCTTTGATTGAACCGGGACTCGTGATGGACTGATATCCCAGGTCATTAACGCCACCTTCCAGAACAAAACCGAAACCATCTTCTGTTTCCGAAATGACGATGTCTTCCCACATATCTTCCTGGGTTGCTGCAGGCGCTCTGCCGTGGAAGTCGATGAAGTGGTGTTGACCTTGATCAGGAAGATAAAGCTGCATAGAACCGAAGCCCGCGATGCCACACATCTGAGGGTCAATGGCGGTTTGGACCAGGGCGCAGGCAATCGCAGCATCAACGGCGTTGCCGCCTTGCTCTAAGGCCAGAACGCCAGCCTCAACCGCCTCAGGTTGCGGTGCACAGACGATGCCCTGTGACATGCTTAATCTCCCGGATCACATTAATGATCAGAGAGTAACAACTAATGAAAATCTAGTCACGATGCCAGTGGTTAACCCACCGTTGCGGTTTAAAGCCCGGGGCCCGGCACCATCGCGCTACCGTCTGAGAAACGAGACATACGGAATCTAGTTAGATCATGGACCGCTGGATTGCCCATCACCATATCGGCCATCACCTTGCCGGCACCTGGGCCAATGCCAAAACCATGGCCGCTAAAACCTGTTGCAAGCAGCAACCCGGGGTGGGACTCAATCTGATCCATCACCGGCACTACGTCCGGAGTCACGTCAATCATGCCCGCCCAGACTTCTTCAAAAGGTATTTCCCCGAGCGAAGGTAAGCGCATTTTCAACCCTTGTCGCATGGAATTCAGCGCCTTCTGAGAAGGGGCAGGATTAAGTACACGATGCTGTTCAAAAAGTGTGGTTTCATCATCGCGCCAATGTCGGGTAGGCAGCATCCTATCAATAATATCGCCGCCGAAACGGAGCTTGATAAAGCGGGCGCTTTGATAAAAGGCGGG
>Ga0208964_1000303_pt1 | contig 27353 bp, 25 predicted proteins | sample AOAMet1_08_M0_20_2_FD_188227 | JGI IMG/M metagenome (GOLD analysis project Ga0208964, IMG submission 188227) | Ammonia-oxidizing marine microbial communities from Monterey Bay, California, USA - CAN11_08_M0_20 (SPAdes) | ecosystem: Environmental > Aquatic > Marine > Intertidal zone | place... | reverse complement strand
GCGACTTCCATTTTGCCGAGCTGAGGCAGTACCGCATCGGAAAGGCCGATGGCGCTGATGGCCAGTTGCCTGTTTACGGGTTCACCCACGCGAAACACAGGGGTGGTTTCAGTCCAGGCTTCCTTCACGCCAAGTGCCTTGGCGGGAATCCAGTTTTCCCCGGAGAATGATGAAGGAATGGTTTTTACGTTAATTGTATGCGCTTCGGAAACGGCGTTTACTCGCTGTCGCTGTGAAAAGACACCACCACGGCCGCGTGTGCCAACAAATCGTTCACGCTCAATCTCAAGCGTGCCGCTACGCTGTGGGAACAGGGCATAACGTTTTTCGAGTACGTAATAGCGCTGGCCGTCGACGATGGATTCGTAACGCTTTTCTGTTTCCAGGACTTCCACCACCGTATCTGGCAGGCTGGGTGGCTGCGGGAAGTCGCCGCCGATCGCATCTGTATAGAACAGTTTGACCGAGTAAATGATCTGGCCCTGGACATAAGTGTCGTTGGTGTCGACCAACGTCTCGAAGAACACGAACTGGTTCATTCGCTGGCGCTGGGACGCAGTCTGCTGCTCTACGCGAATCGTAATGGCCTGGCTGCGGTCGTTGCCTGCCCTGAATGAGGGGATAAGTAGGTTGCCCATGCGTTTCGGGCTGAGTGTCAGCACGTGATCTTTGTACACGACACTGGTTCTTCTGCCATTGATGATCGACATAGAGCTGTTCTGTCGGCTGGATTCTGTGATGATTTTGAAGTCCTGCTCCAGTGACGAGAAATCCAGGGTGGCATCTGCAGTTTCGTCAGAGGCGCGTACAGTCAAGGTGAGCAGGTCCAGGTCCGAGATAATGCTTCGGTCCACGGTTGCCGTCAGGCCTGCCCATGCGACATTACCAAGCAACAGGATTGCTGTGATCAGTAACTTACCAGTCTGTTTTAGAGTCATTGCTCGATACCTTACCTTCGCGTAGTCGTTCTTCATGTTGCATTTGGAACTTACGGCGCAATAATCCACCGGGGTCGTCGGGCACTCGTCGTAGCCACTGCTGTAGTGCCTGTTTTTCTTCTTCATCCAGGGGCTCAGCATCTTCCTCGGCAGGTTTCTGGTTGGCCTGCGCTTGCTGTTGCTCCTGTTCTTGTTCTTGTTGCTCTTTTTCCTTTTGTTCCTGTTCTTTTTCGTCCTGGTCTTGTTCCTGTTGGTCTTTCTGGTCCTGCTGGTCTTTTTCCTGTTGGCTCTGGTCCTGTTGCTCCTGGTCTTGCTGTTCTTCAGAGTCTTCGTTGTCTTCGTTGTCTTCGTTGTCTTCGCTGTCCTGGTCCTGTTGCTGTTCCTGTTGCTGTTGTTGCAGCTGTTCGATCAAGGCTTTGTTAAATTGTGCATCTTCATTGTCAGGATCCAGGGCAAGAGCCTGGTCGTAAGCTTCGATGGCTTCGTCTAGCAGGTTCTGTTTCGCGAAGGCGTTGCCCAGGTTGTACTTGCCATCTACCGTATCGATGCCGCCATATTGGCTGGCAGCATCCTCAAATTTTTCACCGCGGTAGTTGGCAGTGGCTTTCCACTCGGGGTTTTCGAATAGCGCTGCCGCTGCGTCAACGTCACCTTCAGTCATTTCCTGCATGGCCTGCTGATCTCTGGTTTGCCAAAGGTCATCCCACAGAGAAGCTTTAGCGTCTTCGGCGGGCAAGATGACCACCAGGGCAATGCCCCAGATCCAGCCGCGCCGGAAACCGAGTGCCGCCAATGGCAGAAGTAGTAGCAGCAGCCAGGGGCCTTCCTCAAACCAGACGTCGAAATCCCGCTCCACTTCGCGATAGGTGTCATTCGGCAGGAGTGGTTGCTCGGCCAGCAGGTAAATCAGGTCTTCCTCGGTCAATGTCATGGGTGAGTAACGACCACCGGCCAGGTCTGCAAAATCTTTCAGGCTGCGGGCGTTCAGCTTGGGTATGACCATGTTGCCACGGGCATCTTTTAGGTAACCGGCATCAGGGCGACCGTTGACTAGCGCAACCGGTCCGCCTTCCTGGGTTCCCACTGACATGACAGAGACGGGGTAGGCATTGCGGAACTCCCGGGCGATTCTCTGCGATGCTACCACGTCGCGGATTTCATCGGTGATGATCAGGATCCTGCCGCTTGCAGTACCGCCATCCCGGAACAAATTGATCGCCTTGAGCAGTGCCGGTGCAAGGGCACTGCCGGGGGCGGGCACAATATCCGGTGACAGGGCCGGAATCATCGCGGCGATGGTTATGGTGTCGTCCGTTAAGGGCGAAACAACATGCGCGTCGCCGGCAAAGACAATCAGCGCGGTGACGCCTTCTTCGCGCAGCTCAAGCAAGTCGATCAATTTACGCTTGGCGCGAACCAGACGATCAGGTTTCACATCGGTTGCAAGCATGCTGCGCGTCAAATCGAATATGACCACCAGCGCATCTTCACGTTCATGAACAGGTTGTGCTGTTTGTCGCCAAACTGGTCCGGCGACGGCAACCGTCGCAAGCAGCCACGCTACCAACAATAAACTTAAGGGGCTTTTGCTGACCATCTTGCCCGGGTTGTCCAGAATGTGAGGCAGAAGGTGTGGGTCAATCGCTTTCTCCCAGTTACTGTGATGGCTCTGTCGGTAACGAAGCAGGGCAAACAGAAGCACGGCGGGTATTAGCGCGTAGAACCATTCCGGTCGCAGGAAATGAAAGTTGGCCACAATGTCGGCCAGCAGGACATCATTCATGGCGCAGCAGCCTTGTTTTGTTTTTGACGAAGGCCGATCGAAGCCCATAGGTTAGTGACCCAACTGGTCAGGGTCGGGTGCAGCAGCCCAAACAGCAACGTCAGGACAAGGGTGAAGGCGAGCGGATACCAGAATAGAGACAGTACAGGCCGGTAGGTTTCCAGGTCCTGTTCAATCGGTTCAAGTTCATCAAGGGCCTCGTAAATAGACTTGAGTTCCTCGCTGGAACGCGCGCGCTGGAAGATGCCCCCCGTCAACTGCGCGATCTGGGTGAGAGTTTCGACATCCAGTTCGGCGGAGGGGTTAACGGTTCTCTGGAACAGGAAGCCTGGCACGACCATTTCGTCTGCACCGAAACCGATGGTATAGATGCGGATGCCTTCCTGCGCGGCAAGCTTAGCTGCCTGAACAGGGTCGACTTCGCCGACATTGTTCACACCATCGGTCAACAGCACCAGTACTCGGCTTTCGGCGGGTCTTTCCTGCAATCGTTTGACAGACAGCCCAATAGCGTCGCCGATGGCGGTCTTGCCTCCGGCTATCCCGAGCGGTGTTTCTGTTAACAGGGCGCGGACTGTATTGCGATCGAAAGTCAGTGGCGTTTGCAGGTAAGCGCGCGTCCCGAACAGAATCAGCCCCAGTCGGTCGCCCTTGCGGCGTTCCACAAAGTCGCCGACGACGTCCTTGACAACGGCCAGGCGAGTAGCCGTTGCGCCATTTTGTTTCATGTCTTCCGCGCCCATGGAGCCGGAGATGTCCACTGCCAGTAATAGGTCTCTGCCGCTCGAGGGTAATGAAATGGGTTCGCCAATCCACTGCGGTCGGGCGGCTGCGAGAACCAGGGCTGACCACATCAGGACCATGAGTAAGCGGCGGAAAAACGAGCGCCGCTGTCCACTGCCTATTGCCTGACTGAACGACGACGCCTGGCCGAAAAAAGGCACCTGCAGCGCCGGTTCCTGGCGGTTGGCTTTGGGCACCAGCCAGTACACGAGCAAGGGTAACGGCAGTGCAAGCGCTGCCAATGGCCAGAGAAATTCAATCATATGGCCTGACCCGAACGGTTAATTGCCAAGTTACCCAGTCGTTGCTTTTCGGCTTCAAGATGTTGCGGGTGATGTTTCTGGATCCAGGATTTTGCGACCAGGTGCAGGCGTTCGACATCAACCGAGATATCTGGCCGGTAGTTACCGTCTATGAGTGCTTCTGCTTCACCCATGCTGAAATCATGGCTGCCGCTGGCGCGGTCCAAAAACTGGACCCAGGCCTCGCCAGTCAGGCTGGCGACCTCTTCTCGCGGGAAGCCGGTCAGGGCGGTGCGCTTTAGCAGTCTTTGAAGTGCCTCGAGGTAGGCCTGGTCATCCTCATCTTTATGCTGGTCCTTAAGTAGTTGGGTCAGTTCACGCAGCGCTTCACGGCGATAGCGGTTGGCGCGCCAGTAGCGAAACAGCCAGGTGAACCCGGCGATCACCAGCAGTGCGCCGAGCGCAGCCAGGATCCACCAGCCTGGTGCCGGGGGCCACGCTTCGATCATGCCCGGTACGTGTATGTCCCGGAGTTGCGCCAGCGGGTCTGCTCCCTGTTGCATCATGCCAGGAGGAGCGCCGGTTACTGGTGGTGCTGCGGCCACGGGCTATCCTTTTGCCGCAAAGCTGGTCTGGTGATTTAGGCCAGCCAGTATGGGTTGGTGGGTCTGCAGCATTAAAAGTGGCGCTTTCACACGCATAAATTCTTCCTGTATAGCCGCTATTTGTTGCTGAAACCCTCGCTCGTAGGCGTCACGGGTTTTGCCGCTGGCAGTGTTGATTCTGGTTCGTTCTGTGCCATTGGTAATACTGTAGAGGTCCGGGGTTGGCAAGTGCTGCTCAAGGGAGTCAGAGATATGTATGCCGACAACATCGCTATGTCGCGCCAGTGGCTGCAGGTGGATGCGGGACTCCTCTGAAAAGTTGGTAAAGTCGCTGATGAGAAATATCACGCTACCGTGTTTTGTAACCCGCCTGATGTTAGAAAGCGCCTCAGTAAAGTAGTTGTCGCTATAAGTTGCGGATTCCGAAATAGATTCTTTTTTAAGGGCGTGGTTGAAGTCATGCATTTCGTTTAACAATCGAAGTACCGCGCGTTTGTTTCGTCGGGGCCTGACTTCCCTGTGCCCCAGTTCCGAGAACACAAGGCCGCCGACGCGATCACCCCTTTCAAGCGCAGCCCATGCAATGATGGCGGCGGTTCGCGCCGCAAGGACGGACTTGAATGTTACCTGGCTGCCAAAGTACATGGAGGCAGACTGGTCCACCAGTATCAGTACGGGACGTTCTTTTTCCTCCTGAAATACCTTCGTGTGGGCCACCTGGGTGCGAGCTGTGACGCGCCAGTCAATTGTTCTGACATCATCGCCGGGTTGGTAAACACGGACCTCTGAGAAATCGATACCCCGCCCCCTGAAGTTTGATGACAGAAGCCCAGCCAGCGGGTTTGAGGTTTTGTTACCGGTGAGATCGGTCATCTCCCGCGCGGTATATCGCAGGCGAATCAAGTCACGCAGGTCCGTATAGGCGCCGCGATATTCCTGCAGGGCGCGGAATTCGTCGATGGGGCTGGTCAGGCGCTTTGCCACGGTCGCTCCTTAAACAATAGGGTTCCTTAAGCTGCAGCGACCCGCTGTACCAGAATATCCAGGATCTTGTCTGCGTCGACGCCCATGGCCTCTGCCTCAAAGCTGACGATAACGCGATGCCGGAACACGTCATGCACCACTGCCTGCACGTCATCGGGCGAAACAAAATCTTTGCCCAGCAGGTAGGCGTTAGCGCGGGCGCAGATATCAAGGGCAATGGTACCCCTGGGAGATACGCCGTAGTCGATCCAGTTGGCAAGGTCTTCGCCGTAGACGCCGGGATTCCGCGTGGCCATGGTGAGCTGCACGATGTATTCCTCTACCACGGGAGCCATGTGCAAGTTCAGCAGTTCCTGCCTTGCGCCGAAGATTGCTTCCTGGGAGACCTTGGCGGGCGGCGCGTCAGCGTCTGCGTCCATTGCCTCGTTCCTGACCAGTTGCAGAATGCTGCGTTCAGAAACTGCGTCCGGGTAATCGATCGCGACATGCATCAGGAACCGGTCAAGCTGCGCCTCAGGCAGGGGGTAAGTGCCTTCTTGTTCAATGGGGTTTTGTGTGGCCATCACCAGAAATAACGGTGGCAGCTCAAAGGTCTGGCGCCCGAAGCTGACCTGGCGTTCTGCCATGGCTTCCAACAGAGCAGACTGCACCTTCGCCGGTGCACGGTTGATTTCGTCGGCCAGGATCAGGTTGTGGAATATCGGACCTTTTTGGAATTCAAAGCTACCGTCCTGTACCCGGTAAATTTCTGTACCGGTAATGTCCGATGGCAATAGATCAGGGGTGAACTGCACCCGATGGAATTCGCCTTCGATGCCATCGGACAGGGTTTTGATCGCCTTGGTCTTCGCCAGGCCCGGGGCTCCTTCGACAAGAAGGTGGCCATCAGCCAGCAGCGCCATGACCAGGCGGTTAACCAGTTTTTCCTGACCAATAATCCGGCTCGCAAGCCAGTTCTGCAGTTCAACAATATGAGCGCGATGTGACATAGCTCGATTACTACTCCTTAAATCTATTAGTAAAACCGGTGCGAGTGTGGCCCCTTTCTTTATCTAGAGTGAAGTGGGGTCAGATCTCGCTAAATCAAGGTTCCCATGGGGGTGATCCTGACTGGAATGATTATAGACAGTAGGTTTCCCACGAGGTTCCCGGGCCATGATACACCAGGGACCTTTGGGATTGGTTCTTTACCTGCATTTGTAGCCCAGTGGGATCTGGTAAACTAGGGCACTCTCGAAGATAGTGATCAGGACATTGTCATGGTTCAAACCATTAACCAGCGGATAGCGGCGAAAATCGAGGGTGATTTTGTAGTGTTCCTGATCGGTGCTCGTTTAAATCGCTGGTGGAAATTTCTGTCGTTTATCCCGATTAGCCGGGCGATGAGCCGGATGGTGGGCGAACTGGAAGCGAATCGTGATCATGGCATGCTGCACGTTGAAATGTGGGGCGGCAGGACAACGGTGATGGTGCAGTACTGGCGGTCGTTTGAGCATCTTCATGCTTACGCCCGCATGCGCGATGCGCAGCACCTGCCTGCGTGGGCGGATTTTAATCGCCGGATTGGTTCAAACGGTGACTTCGGCATCTGGCACGAGACCTTTATGGTCAAGGCAGGGCAATACGAGGCGATCTACAACAATATGCCCGAGTTTGGTCTGGCTAAAGCTGGTGAGTGGGTGTCGGCAAGCGGCAAGCAGAATACCGCCAAAGGGCGCCTGCAGCTGAGTGATGGTTGCGATGAGCCTGTCTACGAAGAAGATCCTTCCTGACCCGTCATTAATCGCTGCTGGTGTCGTAGCGATCGGCCTTTGGCGTACGTCATCTCTGAATAACTCGCTCCATGAGGTGTCAGGGGGAACGCTTGTCGTTGATCTTTTTGGTATAAAGCCAAACGGTTATATTCGCGGTGGGCATAAGCAGCAAAGTTAGGCGCTACCTTGGGATTTTGATGGGCAATCCGTTAAACTCGTCAGTTAAAAATAACAAGGCACCTGTCCGTTTGCTGCGTCGGTGCCAATGAGGAGAGTCTCAATGATCAAGGCCGCACTTACAGTGTTCTCACTTCTGTTAATTTCGCCGCTGGCGATGGCAGATGAGATTAACCAGGCTAATACAGCGTGGATTCTGACCGCCACAGCGTTGGTTTTATTTATGACCATCCCGGGGCTTTCGTTGTTCTACGCCGGGCTTGTCCGGGTTAAGAATGTGCTCAGTGTTTTGATGCAGTGTTTTGCCATTACCTGCGTCGTCTCCATTATCTGGTTGATTGCGGGTTATTCTCTCGCGTTCTCTGACGGCAATATGTTTATAGGTGGGTTGTCGAACTTCATGATGTCGGGGATCCAGGAAGGCACGATGAATGGGGATATTCCCGATAGTGTTTTCGCCATGTTCCAGCTGACTTTTGCGATTATCACCCCCGCGTTGGTTGTGGGTGGTTTCGCGGAGCGAATGAAGTTTTCATCCATGTTGTTGTTTTCAGCGATATGGTTAGTGATCGTCTATATACCGGTGACTCACTGGGTCTGGGGTGGCGGTTGGCTTGGCGAAATGGGGCTGCTCGATTTTGCAGGTGGCACCGTGGTTCATATCACTGCTGGTGTGGCGGCAATTACAACTGCCATGGTGATGGGACCAAGGCGCGGTTTCCCGACAACCCCGATGACGCCACACAATATGACCATGACGATCACCGGTGCAGGCATGCTGTGGGTCGGCTGGTTCGGGTTCAACGCGGGTAGCGCGCTTGCTGCCAATGGCGATGCGGGTATGGCGATGCTGGTGACGCATATGTCCGCGGCTGCTGGGGCATTTACCTGGATGTGCATCGAATGGAGTAAGTTCGGTAAACCAAGTGCGCTTGGCGCGGTGACCGGTATGGTTGCAGGCCTGGGCACGATTACGCCGGCTTCCGGTTATGTCGGACCTGCAGGTGCGCTTGTTATTGGTATTAGCGCAGGTTTTGTTTGTTTCCATATGACCATGTTCCTTAAGCAGAAGCTTGGTATTGATGACTCACTTGATGTATTCCCGGTCCACGGTGTGGGTGGAGCCCTGGGTACTATTCTTGCTGGTGTTTTTGCGAGCAGTTCATTGGGAATCTTCAGCGGCCAGGGTGATGGTCAGCCGATGAGTGAGCAGGTGGTGACTCAGTTGATCGGTGTTGGATCAGTAGGTGTTTACACTGCGGTACTAACCTATGTGCTGTTGAAGGTTATTGACGCTTTGGTGGGGCTCCGGGTGTCTGAAGAAGAAGAGACCGAGGGGCTGGATATTAACCAGCACAACGAACGCGGATATGATTTGTAGGGGTTTTTATCGGGGCTGGCTTCGCCGTTCCTGATATTGATCGTTCCAGGCGCCGGCAAGATCCGAGAGTTCCCCATTACGGTGCCTGGGAACCCCCAGTCGACATGACGAATAGTGCGAGCTTCTTCGCAACCCCCGCGCGAAGGTGGCTCAGCTGCCTTTGCGCTTCACTGCCCGGTCTACCAGGTACTTCACCAGTTCCGGAAATTCCAGACCGTAGCCTCTGGCGCCGTCGGGGTAGAGGCTGGTGGGGGTCATGCCAGGCAGTGTATTCACTTCCAGCAGATAAATATCAGATTCTGTAACGATGAAATCTGCACGCGACAGATCCCTGCAGCCAAGGGACTGGTGAGCGGCTACTGCAATCTGTTGAAGCGCGAGCAATTGCTCCTCTGGTAATTCCGCTGGCATTAAGTGCTCGGAGAGGCCAGGGGTGTAGCGATGGTCAAAATCGTACCAGCTGTTCTCTGGTGTCGTGATTTCGATGACGGGGAAGGGATCCGTGCCGGTATCGGTATCAATGACACCCACTGTGATCTCCTTGCCGTAGATTCGTTCCTCTACTAAAAGGCGGGGATCGAATTCAAATGCTGCGCTCAGGCCATCCCGAAGTTGGTTGGCGTTATCAATCAGGGTCACACCAATGGCACTGCCCTGGCAGGCTGGTTTCACCACGACGTTCTCACCCAGTTCGCTGGTGATCATATCGACTGCGTTTGCGATGCCATCCGCTTTGGAAACAACGCATTGCCTGATAACAGGCAGTCCCACGCGCCGGAACACTTCCTTGGCAATAATTTTGTCCATGGCAAAGGCGCTGCTGTGCACATCGCTGCCGACATAACTGTAGCCAAGAATCTCAAGGAAACCCTGCAACGTGCCGTCTTCGCCCGGTGGCCCATGCAAGATAGGAAAGACAACATCGGGGCGACAGTCTGCCAGAGAAGTCGCGATCCCGTCGTCTAGTTCGATGCTGGTGACCGAGTCATAGTTGTTGCGTAGCGCCTCGATGACGCCCTTGGCGCTGCTGCGGGAAACGCTCGCCTCTGCGGAATCTCCGCCGTTAATCACTGCTATTTTTGTGTTGTTCATTCTATCGTTCATTCTATTGTTTATGGCAGGCCGGCGCCGGCGTGTTTTACTGTCACGAATTCCACCGCGGCGGATTTTTCTGTCTTGCATTGAGCGGGGTGAGAGGACCGCGATGTCATGATGAACAAGGTCTTGCCATCCTGGCCACCCAGCATGCAGGCATAAGCCTGGTTTTCGATTTTTACCCTATCGGTGACCTCTCCGCCTTCTATGATTCGAAGCACCTCGTTGCTCACGGGGGAGGCGACCCAGATGCCGCCTGCTTCATCCAGACAAATACCGTCGGGAACAGCGCCGTCTATTTTTGCCCACTCGCGTCGGTTAAGGAGGGTCCCATCCGGTTGAATATCAAAGGCTGTTAGCCGCGCCCCGAAAGATTCGCCGACGATGAGCGTTTTTTCATCTGGGGTGATCACAGTGCCGTTGGGAAATGCCAGGTCGTCTGCGGCCAGTGCTGTTTTGCCGTCGGGGTGCACCAGAATGAGCTCTGCTTTCTGAAACTCGGCGTCATTGTGCAGATCGTAACCAAAGTTGCCGACATAGGATCTCCCTTTAAGGTCGGTCACCATGTCGTTGCAGTGATAGGTGGCAATACCTGACAGGTCGGCAAACTCGCTGAGCTCATTGCCGTCCAATACCAGTAGTTTTCGGTTTCGCATTGAAACGATGAGCATCCTGCCATCGGGCAGCCAGCCTAGGCCGGAAGGCTCGTCGTCTTCCAGCCGGACGATAGTTTCCAGCTCACCGGATGTATCTGCGGCGTAAACCGTGTTGCCGTGCATGTCTGAAAAGTAGAGCCGGCCGTTGTGCCACCTTGGCCCCTCGCCAAAGCACAAGCCGCTTACCAGAGTTTCAGTATTGATTATGTCAGTCACAATTGTCCCTTAGAGGCCAGTAAATATGAAGTCTAGAGCGGAAACCCGACCTGTTAAAGGCAAACCGGGTGAAATCCTGTGGAGATTTAAACATTGGAGTAAACTATAGGGTACTGAAACAACCCAGGTTGATTGCCATGAGCTACCTGAAAATTGGCGAGTTAGCGCAAAGAACTGAAACAAGTGCCGAAACACTGCGTTATTACGAAGTGGAGGGCCTGCTGCCTGCGCCGAGGAGAAGTGCGTCGGGCTACAGACTCTACACGGAGCCCGATATCGGGCGGGTTCATTTTATTCGTCGCGCAAGAGCGATGGACTTTTCGCTGAAGGAGATTGGTGAACTTTTAGCCCTGCAGGTGGAGAAAGAAGTGGCGACCTGCGGCGAAGTGAAGTCGTTTGCAGAAACCAAGCTTGCTGCAATTGATAAGAAAATTGTCGAACTGGAAAAGATGAAGGCTGCACTTAAGCAGATAACCGAGGCTTGTGCTGGTGGTCAGGAGTCGGCCGTTCATTGCACGATATTGAACGCCCTGGAGGCATAGCGCAGACATTTCGACTACCGGTTCATCGGGAACCGGAATGGAAAAAGCTATTGCTAGCGAGAGTCGTTGGCAAAATGTATCTGTTCCGTGGCTGCGCCACTCTGATCGAAATGAACAGCCCTGAGCGAATAAACAGCCCTGAGCGGGTTTTTTTAATGAACAGCCCTGAGCGAATAAACAGCCCTGAGCGAATAAACAGCCTTGAGCGAATAAACAGCCCTGAGCGGGTTTTTTTAATGAACAGCCTTGAGCGAATAAACAGCCCTGAGCGGGTTTTTTTAATGAACAGCCTTGAGCGAATAAACAGCCCTGAGCGGGTTTTTTTAATAAACAGCCTTGAGCGAATAAACAGCCCTGAGCGGGTTTTTTTAATAAACAGCCCTGAGCAGGTTTTTTTAATAAACAGCCCTGAGCGGGGTAAACTCTTGTTTCAGGGGTTAATGGAAAGCCCAAAAAATGAATGTTATCATCGGGATACGACACTACGAGGGTCAAGGCTTGGTGTTCCGGGCTGATCCAAACTAATATTAAGAGAGGGCAATCTAATGGGCGATATCGCGTTGTTTACAAGCGTCGGTCTGGACTATCTGTTTCGCTGGGGTCACTTTATGGCAGGTATTACCTGGATTGGGGTTCTGTATTACTTCAACTTTATCCAGGGTGAGTATTTCAAAGAGGCGGAAGACGCGCATCGCTCTGGAGCGATTCAGAAATTGGTGCCGCGCGCACTCTGGTGGTTCCGATGGGGTGCCATGTTTACGTTTCTTACGGGTGTCGTTCTTCTTGGGTACCGGCATGCGGGGCTGACCTACGACATTACTGTGGGTGCAACCCTGGGCACATTGATGTTCCTGAATGTCTGGCTGGTTATTTGGCCAGCACAGAAGATTGTTATCGCTTCTGCAACGCAGGTTGCACATGGTGGCGAAGCGCTTCCTGAAGCGGCAGGAGCTGCACCGAAAGCGGCGTTGGCTTCACGGACCAATGTACTCTTTTCAGCGCCGATGCTGTTTTTCATGGGCTCGTCCGCTCACCTGGGAGGTAACGGCCTTGTGACAGAGGCAAGCACTCTTGGTTTAGGCGTTGTCCTGCTGCTGATTCTTGCCCTGGAAGGAAATGCATTATTCGGTAAGCAGGGTCCGATGACCAAGGTGTCGGGCGTGATAGGGTGTAGCTTAGGCTTGACCGCCGTACTTTACGGACTCATGGTTACTCTGTAACAAAATAGTAAGCTGTTATGAAAGGGCTCCTAGCGGAGCCCTTTTTGGTAAAGCGAAAGGTAATTGACCACAAATTTATGTCAGACCAGAAAGAAAATATCCCTTCCATAAAGCCTGCTCAGGATGAGGTTGCGTCCTATAGGCGAAGTGGCCGATCCGAGGCGCCGAAACAAAGTAACTTCAACGGTTTGCTGGTGTTTGTGATCGTGCTTATGGCAATCATGATGGGGATCGGCGGTTACACGCTCTTCGAGGTTCAGGAGAAGCTCGAGCGTTCAAACCAGTTACTTGAACAGGGTCAGGAAAATACCCGTCAGCTAGATAGCCGACTGGCAGCGACAGGTACCGACGTCTCCAAGACTCTGCGGGACCTGAAAGCCCAGATGAATACAAACTTCACAGAGATAGACAAGCTGTGGGCGGTGTCTCACCGTCAGAATAAACCTAATATTCAAAAGAACGTTCGCGCTATTGCGGGCCTAAAGCGTGACCTGGGGGCGAAAATAGACTCAGTGAGTGTGCCGGTCAAGAAGATGTCATCTCAGTACCAGGTTATCGTGAGTGAATTGGCTGGCCTTCGGGAAGGCTTGCGGCAGGACAATGAAGAATTGATTACAGAAATAGCTTTGCTTCGGGGCCAGGTTCAGGATCAGGCAGTGGTCCAGGGGGCGGCGAAGAGAAACCAGAATTCGCTGGACCGACAGGTGAAGGAAATGCAGGCTGCGATTGATTCAATTGATGCGCACCGGCGGCAGATTTCACAGAAGCTCAACGAACTCGAGAATAATATCCAAACCTCCGCTAGTCCGATTCAGTAATGCGTTTGCTGCCCTTCTATGGGTTGTTCTGCCAGTCCTCAAGAATATTCATCGCGTAGGCGTAGCCTTCGAAGTTCATCACTACCCCTTCTTCTGTGATTTCCACCAGCTGTAGAGAGCTGGTGACAAGATCTCCCTCCTTTCTGGATACGCCATTGATGTTCACCATGCGCAGGTCCGAGTCGGAAGCGAAAATATGTGTCGTGATCTGAATCTCAGGTAACCGACGAATCACTTGGCTAGGCAGGTCGTTGATGTCGACGGTTTTACCCGCGGCAGGCGGGGCTGGAAACCCGGCGGGTTTAGCCGCGGTTAAATTCGACGATGCCATAGAGGTGTCAACTGTGGCCGCGTTGGCAGGCACGAGTAAGTCTGCGGAAGGCGTTTTAGCCTGCGTCGCAATGTCACTGTCTGGTTCGGAGTTGTTGCCGAAATAGATGAAAACGCCAATGGAGTTGAATATAGCCAGTAGTGCCAGCAGGTAAAGGAAATGCCTGAGCTGGAACCGATTGGGGGAGGGTTCACCCCGCAGGCTTTTCAGGCCCGGTGTTTGTTTGCGTTCACGTTCCTGTTCCGATTTGTTCAGCGCATCGAGAATATAGGACATGACGCTACCCCTGGTCTCGTGAATACAGTGTTGGAATACTCATCGCTTCGACGTCATTTAAATGTATCCAGGTGACGGGGTCGACGATACCGTTTGGGGATAAACCGGCCCCTCTTTGAAAATTCCGCACTCTCTCTTCCAGTGATTCATTGAAAGTGGAGCCTGTTTGGATAGGTGGTGAATGACCATCGATCAGGTCCAGTTGTGTCACCAGCCAGTCAACGGTGGCACCACGGTCATCTTTTTTCAGCGGTGCTTGATAAGCGGGTGGCATGCGCCACAGCATCTGGGCCATACCACTGTAGTTTGATTCAAACTCAGCCTGGGTAAGATTTAGTTGGTCTGATCCCGCGATCACCGTAAGGGTGCCATCTATTATCTGTGCAAGCGTAAAATACTCGCTGTTTAGTTGAACAATAACCGGTCTGTCCAGATCCCTCAGCTCTGGAAGCGTGGCGATGCTTTCAAGACATCTGAGCCCGATCGCTATGGCAAGTTCGCAGGGGTTTGATGCTTTGTCGTCAAAGCTGGTTCCCCACAGGGCGAACAGGTCGTGATATGCATCGGAGGCAGAAGCATGTCCCCGGATGCTGAGTTTGGCTGGTACCGGAACGGGCAGTGTCTGCGCGGTCGATGTTGTTGCAGATGCGGGCTCGCTGGCCACGGTCTCGGTAACGTGAGGCGTCATCTTCTCTGAGGGACGCAGGGTCCAGACGGTCATGATCATCAGCAATACGGCAGCGGCAACGGCGACTATCCGAATGGGCTTCGCACCAGTGCGGCGAGTGCCAAGAATCTCATTCGCGGCACGACTAATGATTCGTGGTGTTACCTGCTGTTTGTGCTCGGCGTAGGTTCCCAGTAGGGCACGATCACAGATCAGGTTAATAACTCGAGGGATACCGGTGCTGATTCGGTACACTCTTTTCATTGCAGATCGTGTGAAAAGTTCCGGTTGGCCATTAGCAATAGCCAGACGATGGGTAATATAGGCTTCGGTTTCCTTTGAATCGAGAGCATCCAAATGAAATCTTGCGATGATTCGCTGACTGAGCTGCCGTAGGCGTCTGTCTTCCAGCATTTCCAGTAGTTCTGGTTGCCCCAGCAGGATGATCTGGAGTAACTTTCGCTCGTTTGTCTCTAGGTTGGTTAACAGTCTCAGTTGTTCAAGGAGTTCATAAGAAAGGTTCTGGGCTTCATCGATGATGAGCACCGCTTTCCGATGGTTGCTGTGACTATCCATGAGATAGGTGTTGAGTCGGTCGACCAACATTTTCAGCGACGTCTTAGCAGGGTACTTGATACCAAATTCGCTGCAAATTGTGGCCAGAAGGGCACGACCCCTGCCTGCGAGGGGGTTCAGTACGAATGCGGTCTCGACATCATCCGGGATCTGTTCAAGCAGGCATCGGCACAATGTGGTCTTCCCAGTACCTACTTCACCCGTCAACAGGACAAAACCGCCATCGGATTGAATACCAAAGAGCAGGTGGGCGAGCGCATCACGATGGCGTCTGCTCATAAACAGATATCGCGGATTAGGCGCAATGGAAAAGGGGGCTTCGGTAAGACCAAAGTGTTCCGTATACATATCGGTACTTTATCAGGCGGCCTATCCAGTCGCTACTGCGCACCCGCCTCGCTTTGTACCATTTGTGCTGTAACCTTCATATGAATCAGTCTTTCAGGGAGCATGAATTGCCTGGAATAGTTAAAGCCTTAATCGCGTTTTGTTTCCTGGCCCTTGTGTCCGGATGCGAAACTTTCCAGTTCTATCAGCAGGCAGCCAGAGGTCAGGCCGCACTGTTGTGGCGTCGAACGCCTACCGATGAACTACTGCAATCAAAGATTGACCCGGCGCTCCGTGACCGAATCGAAACAGCCGGCCAGATATTAGGCTTTGCCTCCCAGATTGGCCTGCCGGTCAGTGGCGCTTATCGGAGTTATGTGGAGACAGGTGAGCCCTATGTTGTCTGGAATGTTTTTGCGGCGAAACCTTATGAACTGGCGCTTAAAAAATCGTGTTTTCCTGTAGCAGGATGCGTGACTTATCGCGGCTATTTCGAGCGAGAAGATGCGGACAAGTATGCAAAGCGCCTGGAGAACAAAGGCTATGAAGTCTTCGTGGGTGGCGTGGCTGCCTATTCAACACTTGGGTGGTTTAAAGACCCGTTGCTCGACACCTTCCTGTTTCGTTCCGATGAACAACTCGCGGCGCTATTGTTCCATGAGCTGGCACACCGGGTTATCTACATTAAAGATGACACTCGATTCAATGAAAGCCTGGCAACGACGATCGAGTTGCATGCACTGGAACGATGGCTGCGGGCTCGCGGTGAATCGCATCGGTTTGATCGATACAGGCTAAGTCTGGCTCGAAGGGATTCGGTCATTGATCTGATCATGCTGGCACGTAATCAGCTGGACGCGTTGTATGGCTCTGGAATACCAGTGGCTGAAATGGAGGTGAAAAAGCAGTCCATCTTTCTGGGAATGCGCGAGGCTTATACCCTGTTACGTGAGACCTGGACAGGTGGTGACGAGTTTTATCGATGGATGCAGGGGCCTATGAGTAATGCAAAACTGGAAACAGTGGCGGACTACAATGAATGGGTTCCGCCGCTAACGGCCATGCTGGACAAGCTGGGTTATGAACAGTTTAAGCTCGAGCTTTTAAGGCTCGCCAGTATGTCGCAAGCGGCGCGTGACGCAGAGCTTGGTGCTTTTACATCAGCAGGTAACACATCACGCTGATCACGATGACGCCTGTAAAATTGAGCACCAGCCCCTCGCGGGCCATCAGACGGGTGGTAAACCAGCCGGTAGAAAAGACTATGGTATTGGGCGCAGTGGCGACGGGTAACATAAATGCGCAGCTTGCACTCATCGCGGCAGGCACCATCAGGGCTTCGGGTGCTATACCGGCCGCGATAGCGGCAGCGGCAAGGATTGGCATCATTAGCGTTGTAGTAGCCGTGTTACTTGTCATTTCTGTCAGGAACGTAATACACAGGCAAATGACTGCCATCATCGCGAGTATTGGCCAGCCGGCGATTCCTGCCAGTGCGTTGCCAAGTGCAGCGCTCATACCCGAAACAATAAACGCTTTTGCAATAGCGATGCCGCCGCCAAACAGAATTAACATTCCCCAAGGAATTCGACCCGCCGTCTCCCAGTCCAGTAGTCGAGAGCCTTTGCCGTTAGGTATCAGGAACATAGCGACTACCGCTAGTAAGGCAACGCTCGCGTCGTTTGCGCCGGGAACATCTAACCAGGTTTTCCAGCCACCGAAAGGTTGACTCCTGGTAATCCATGCTAGTGCAGTGAAAGCGAATACCAGAAATACCCGTCGTTCTTCCGTTTGCCAGGCACCAACCTTTGGCATATCAACATGCCCCTGATGGTTTAGCCGCCTGGTTAACCACAAGGCGATAATGGGCACAAAGATCAGCACGACGGGAACACCCCAGCTCATCCAGGTTAAAAATCCGATTTCGATGCCGGTGTTCTCCCAATATATTTCTCGAAAGACCAGGTTGGGTGGCGTGCCTATAGGGGTGCCTATTCCGCCAACACTGGCTGCGTAGGCAATACCCAGTAGCAGGGGAATGGCAAGATTGTCATCGTCAGACCTTTCGATCACAGCGAGTGCTACCGGCAATAACATCAGGGTAGTCGCGGTGTTCGATATCCACATGCTCAGGACTGCTGAGGCAGCCATAAAGCCAAACACGAGCCTGCGACTGCTGTTGCCGCCGAACAGGTTAACCATGCCGAGAGCAACTCGCCTGTGCGCGCCGCTTTTTTCCATGGCCGTGGATAGAATAAAACCACCCATTAGGAGTAGTACCAGTGGCGAGCCATAGGCTTCGCCAACCTGGGCAGGCGTCAACACACCAATGATTGGCAGAGTAGCGAGCGGGATAAGAGAGGTAGCGGGTATGGGTATGGGCTCGAAGATCCACCAGACTGCGCAAATAATCGTAATTGCTGCGGTCCAGCACGCAGTTTCCTGCCAGCCGAAACTCTGAAGGGTAAAAAAAGCCACCGCTGCAAGGAGCGGACCGAGTGTAAGGCCGATAAAATTTTTAGATAAGGTCATGGAATGCCTTTGACCAAAAAGCTGGGATTATACACACTAGACGATCTGTCCTTTAGTAGAACTGATCCCAGAGCACGATATGGCCGAAACTCTTTACTGGTACGATCTGGAAACCACTGGCATTGACTCTATCCTGGATCGGCCCTTGCAGTTTGCAGGGGTCAGGACCGATCTGGATCTCAATGAAATTAAGCCGCCGCAGAACTTCCTGGGCAGGCCCGGTACTGACGTTCTGCCGCAACCGGAAGCGTTGCTGGTTACCGGTATCAGTCTGGTCGAGATTCAGGAAAAAGGCGTAATCGAGCGTGCCTTTACAGAAAAGGTACTTGAACAATTTAACCAGCCCGAGAGCTGTGTCGTTGGTTTTAATAGCCTCAGGTTTGATGACGAGTTTACGCGACAGATGTTGTACCGAAACTTTCACGACCCGTATGCCCGTGAATGGCGAAATGGCAATTCACGCTGGGATGTGATTGATCTGTTTCGTGCGGCCTATGCGCTGCGGCCTGAGGGCTTTAATTGGCCGAAAAAGGAGAATGGGTCGCCGAGTTTCAAGCTTGAAGACATGGCCCGTGCCAATGGGCTGGCGCATATTGATGCCCATGATGCACTGGCAGATGTCAGGGCGACCATTGAGATCACAAAATGCCTTCGGGCAGCACAACCCAAACTTTACGATTTCGTGTTCCGGCTCAGAAGCAAAAAGGCAGTGTTGCAGCAGTTGTATCCGCTGGGTAAGAACCCGATTGTGCACGTTTCTTCCATGTACCCGGCATCCAGGGGTTGTACCGCCCTGGTGATGCCGATCTGCCAGCACCCAGGCAACAGCAATGGGATTATTTGTTTCGATCTGTCGCAGGCACCGGAAGCGCTGATATCTGCCTCTGCAGCTGAACTGGCGCGACTTGTCTTTACCCCCAGTGACCAGCTTGAAGAACACGAGCAACGGATTGCATTAAAAACGATTCATATTAATCGATGTCCTTTTGTTGCTCCCCTTGCGACCTTAAATGATGATTGCGCTGGACGGCTTGGGATCGATCGGAGCCAGTGCGAATCGCGGGCAATCCAGTTAACGGGGGTTGCAGGGCTGGTTGAAAAGATTCAGGAAGTTTACGGCAGGAATCATTTTGCGGATTCGGAAGATCCTGATTTTCAGCTCTACCAGGGCGGTTTTTTCTCGGATGCGGATCGTAACACCATGTCTGATTTACTGGCGGTTCCCCCGGAGCAACTCGGAAGCTTTGAGGGTCGGTTTCAGGATGATCGCCTGGATGAAATGTTGTTCAGGTTTAGGGGAAGGAACCACCCAGAGTTGTTAGATGAAGCCGAATTAAACCGATGGCGAACATTTTGTGCCGAAAAATGGTCAGGCGGGCAAGCCATCGATGAGCTTGAGCTGAGGGCCAACAAACTGGAACAAGGTCTGGATGAGGGAGCAAAAAGGGTTCTGGCCGAATTGAGAGAATACCTTGCTGTGCGACGCAGCGAGTTAGTCGACAAGTAATCGGCATCGAAACGGCAGTTACCTGTGACCTGTCGTGGCCGATCAAAGAAAAGCGGCTGCTTGAGTTAGAAATGTTTCTGCATGTTGCGGCCGGTTCAGTCCGGGCCTGATTGATGTTTTTTTGCAGAGCCCAATCAGGCTACTGTTCGACTGGTTCTAGCAGGAAATCGGGTCTGGAACTAAATTGCCGCTAGAATGAAAAATCCTCGCAAATCCGGATGAACTGATGCCCACCCTTCGACAATTGTTTGTCCCTTCGGTAATAGATGCCAAATGTCAGAGGGATCGTCGAAAAAGAAAAGTGATCAATGATGCCGAGTTCGGGTTGCTCCGCCAGGATTTTGTCATCCAGGTAAGTCATGCCAAGGCCCTGATTGACCAGCGCCAGCCTTAACTCAAGGTCGTTAACTTCCCAAATGGTTCCGAAGCTGTCGCGTAGCTTGTCCAGTGTCGGGCGCAGATCCGGGTCATCCAGTTGCGAGACGATTAATGGGGTGTCGTGCAGCACGTCTTCAGCAGACGCATCGGGTTTGATTTTGTCTTTACGAACCACCAGGTGTCGCGTTTCTTCAAATAGCGGAATCGTCCTGAAGCGGTCGGGCATGGTTTGTTGGAAGGGCCCTAGACCCAGCTCCCACAATTCGGAACTGACTGCAGTGATGATCTGGCGGCTTGGGAGTACCGAAATCTTTATTCGGGTTAGGGGATGTGCGGTACAAAACTTGTCTACTAATGACGCACCGAACAGGTGATTGACAGTGCTGTTCATTGCGAGGTGTAAAGTAGAGAGCACTCCATTTTTGATATTACTCAGATCAGATAGAACGGTATCTTCTTCAGAAAGAACCGTTTGTGCGTAGTGTAAGAGTCGTATGCCTGCCTCGGTCAGCTGAAGTGGTTTACGCTGAAACAGAAGCGTGTCCAGCTTGTGCTCTAGGTTCGCGACAGTCTGGCTGACCGCGGATTGGGTAACGAACAGTTTCTCCGCGGCACGGTTGAAGCCGTTCTCTTCGTAGACTGTTTTGAATACGCGGATCTCGTGAGTTTCCAGGTGAACCGGCATGCTGCCACCGCTAACTAGATGAGCGCATAGTTTACCGTGCCGAATGCTGCTTGCAATTTATTAGTGTCGCTCATTGGCAGATTAGTGCTTGTAATATCGGCTTATCTTATCTGTCCATTAGTTGGTTTAAGTATCCATGCTTAGCGATTCACCGTAATAATCGCTGACAGTTTTACTAAGTGGAGGTAGAAATGAGTTATGTCCCAGGGCTAGAAGGGGTTGTCGTCGGAGAGACGAGTATCAGCAATGTGGAAGGTGAAATTGGTCGGTTGTCTTACCGTGGCCGGGTGATAGAAGATGTCGTGCATCTACCCTACACGGAGGCGATGTGTCTGGTGTTGTTCGGTGAAGTTCCTGGCGAAGATGGGCTGGAATTGCTCGAAGAATACCTTTATCGATTTGGCCGCCTTAGTGAGGCTGAAGTAAATCTGATTGCCTCTATGCCGGCGACGGTTCATCCCATGCAGGCTTTGCAGTCTGTACTGTCTGTTGTATCTCTTGAGGATGTGAGGTTTAGAGATCGAGACATGGACACGTCACACGGGCTACAGATCCTGGCGAAGTATCCCTCGATCATTGCCGCTCTGCATGCATCCAGAGGTGGTGGCGCGAACACGGGCCGGTTCAGTGAGTCGTCCGATTACCTCGAACGATTCCTGATGATGTTTACGGATAAAAAGCCAACGATTGATGAGCTGGAGGCTTATCGAATCGTTCAGCTTCTGCAGTTGGATCATTCTTTTAATGCAGGCACCTTTGCTTCTCGGGTGATCAGCTCAACGCTTGCCTCTGTCCCAGCTGTGCTTGCCGGGGCGGCAGGCGCACTTTCGGGTGTTTTGCATGGTGGCGCAGATCAGGCGGCGCTGCTCTCTGCGCGGGAAGTTGGACGTCCTGGGCTGGCACAGCACTATGTGGACGAACTGCTGGCCAGTAAGGGGAGGTTGATGGGTATGGGGCACCGGGAATATCGAACTGTAGACCCCCGGGCCAGGATCCTAAAACCATTGGCAAGGGACCTGTGCGTGGGTTCTGCGCTGGAAAATGACTTCCTGATTCTTGAAGCTTTGGAAACAGCTTTTAACAAGCGCATGAATGAGCGAGGCAAGGAAGTCTGGGCAAACGTTGAGTTCTACAAGGGTGTGGTCTACGAAGCGTTGGGTATTCCATCGGACTTTTTTACCGCAAACTTCGCAATGTCCAGATCCGTAGGCTGGCTTGCGCACTTCATGGAGAGTCGCGCAAACAACAAGATTATTCGCCCTGCGGCACTCTATGTGGGGCCGGCGGTCGACACAAAAGTCGCCTAGGGTTTAACTCTGGGGTCCCAGCGGTCCCGGGTCTTTGTAGAACCCGCTGAGTACTCGATACAGGTTGAACGCGTCCTGTGTTCCGGCTAATTCCCGTATCGAGTGCATGGCGAAGGTAGGTACGCCGACATCCAGAGTTCGAACACCCAGCTCTTTGGCGGTGATAGGCCCGATGGTGCTGCCGCAGGCCATGTCGGCCCGATTGACAAACTCCTGGCATTCAATCTTCAGGTCCAGACAAAGAGCCTTGAAGTAACCGGCAGTTTCGCTATTGGTGGCATAACGCTGGTTTGCATTGAACTTTATGGCAGGCCCTTTATTGAGGATTGGGCCATGGTTGCTTTCGTGCTTCTTTGGGTAGTTTGGATGCACACCGTGAGCGTTGTCCGTAGAAATGAGCATCGAGTTTGAAAAGGTACGAATTTTTGAGGTTTCATCCGGTGTAATTCTGCTTAGCACATCCTTGAGGAAGGTGCCGCCTGCGCCGGAAGTTGATGCGCTGCCTACTTCTTCGTGATCATTGCATACCAGCAGGCTGCTGACTGAATCGTCTGCTGTTAGTAGGCTTTGAAGACCTGTGAAACAGCTCAGCAGATTGTCCAGTCGAGCGCTCGCAAGAAAGTCGTTCTGTAGCCCGATGACCTGGGCGGGGTTAGTGTCATAGAAGCAAAGGTCTGTGGCAAGGATCTCCCCGCCCTGGGTGGCTTCATCAAGAGCGCTCGCCAGTGAAAACGCCTCGTTCTCGTTAAGCAGTACGGGTGCCAGGTCCGTTTCCGGATTGATGGTTCTTTCCTTGTTCGCATCTCTATCAAGGTGGATGGCCAGGCTTGGGATGACGGCGATAGGCTTTTCCAGGTTGACCAGTACGCTCGTCACCTGGTTCTTGCTGTTTTTGAACGTGACTCTGCCCGCCAGACTCAGGTCGCGGTCAAACCAGGGGTTCAACAACACGCCACCATATACTTCCACGCCAAGTTGCTGGTAACCGTGGCTGTTTCGCTCCGGTCGAGGTTTTACTTTCAGGCAGGGGCTGTCCGTGTGTGCACCCACCATCCTGATGCCTGTCTCTTCCAATGGGTGGCGGCCAATGACAAAAGCCACAATAGAAGAGTCGTTGCGGGTGACAAAGTACCTGCCAGCAGGCGTGTCCCAGCTTTCTGCTTCTTTCAGTCCGCGAAAGCCGTTATTGGTGAGCATCGCCGCCATATTCTGTGTGGCATGAAATGGCGTGGGTGAGGCGTTCAGGAAATCGATGAGCTGCTGGTTGAAATCTGCGTTGTTCATGTCGTGTCATATTGCCTGGAAGCCCCGTATTCTAGCAGGGATTGAAGAGACGCACCCATTTCGTTGTACCTGCTGGAAGAGCTAATGTACAATTCGTTCTGCGCCGATTTGATGTCAGCTTGCGGGCGCTTTAGAAATGCGGCTAAAGAGGGATAACCTGCTGTAGCGGCTTGCTCGGTGGGTTTTTTTGTTCAGGAGCTTAAGAAAATGGGATTCACTTCAAAAATTGTTCATTCGGATAGGCGCGATCCGATTGAACATGGATCTATCCATAAGCCCATACACACGGCAGTGACCTATGCCTATGATGACGCGCGTGATCTTGCCGCGGTCTTTCAGAGTAAAAAGGGTGGCTACACCTACGGGCGTCAGGTTAATCCAACGGTGACAGCGCTGCAGGATAAAATCACCCTGATGGAAGAAGGTACCGCCACCGCCGCTTTCGGTACTGGAATGGCTGCAATCGGCACTGCGCTATTTGCGTTACTTCGTCGTGGCGATCATTTTGTTTCTTCTTCTTATTTGTTCGGCAATACCAATAGTCTTTTCAACACGTTTGCGACCCAGGGTATTGAAGTGACGTTTGTCGACGCAACGTCTTCTGATGCTGTTGCTGCTGCAATACAGCCGAATACCAAACTGGTCTTTGTGGAAACGATAGCCAACCCACGAACCCAGGTTTCCGATCTTGTTGGAATCGGTGGTCTGTGCCGCGAACATAACCTGATTTACTTTGTGGACAACACGATGACCACACCGTACCTTTTTCGGCCCAAAGAGGTAGGCGCAAGCCTTGTTATTAATTCGCTGACAAAGTACATCGGTGGACATGCGAATGCCCTGGGTGGTGCGGTAACAGAAACCGGGCTGTTCGATTGGTCGACCTTTACTAATTTGTATGACAACTACAAGAAAGGCGATGTGAGTGGCTGGGCGATCCAGCAGATTAAAAAGAAAGGCCTGAGAGACCTGGGTGCTTCACTTGGCCCTGAAGCTGCTCATCATATTTCAGTAGGTTCCGATACCCTGGCGCTCCGCATGGATCGAATTTGTGGTAATGCGCAGAGGTTAGCTGAGTATCTCGACGGCCATGAGAAGGTCAGGAAAGTGTACTATCCCGGTTTGTCTGAGCATCCAGAACATGATCGCTCCGCGTCTTTATTCCGCCATCATGGCGGGATTTTCAGCATTGAACTGATTGACGATGTGGACTGTTTTGATTTTATTAACAAACTGGATCTTGTGATTTGCAGTAGTAACCTGGGGGACACCAGGTCGCTAGCAATACCTGTCGCTCACTCGATCTACTATGAAATGGGCGCTGAACGGAGGGCTTCCATGGGCATTGATGATTCCCTTGTTCGGTTCTCAATCGGTATCGAGGAACTTGACGACCTACTTGCTGATTTTGAGCAAGCACTTACTTAACTTTAGCTTAAACAAGCATCATAAAATGGAGCAATCATGACTGAAGCAGTTATGAACACTGATTTGCCGTTGAGCAATAAACGAACAGGAAAAGTCCGTGACCTGTATGACTTGCCACTGTCTGATGGTGGAGACGGAATTCTTATTGTGGCGACTGACCGGGTGAGCGTCTTCGACGTGGTTCTGGGAAATGGAATACCAGGGAAGGGTGTATTGCTAACCCAGATCTCGAAGTTCTGGTTCGACTTTTTCAACAACGATTATGCGCATCATCTGGTGTCGACGGACCCGGCAGACATCGACGGACTGACAGATGAGCAGCGTCAGTTGTTAGAAGGCCGAATCATGATCTGTCGCAAAAGTGAAGTTGTCCCTATTGAATGCATCGTTCGAGGATACCTGACCGGTAGTGGTTACAAGGACTATCTGAAGACAGGCGAAGTTTGTGGCATATCACTGCCGACGGGTATGACGAATAGCGACCGGATTGAAGCACCGATCTTTACGCCTTCGACAAAGGCGGAAGAGGGGCATGATGAAAACATCAGTTTTGAAACGGCTGTGGAAACCGTTGGCCAGGATGTCATGGAAAGAATCCGGGATACGTCCATGGGTATTTACAAGAAGGGTCGCGAATATGCGCTGGAACGCGGGATCATTATTGCAGATACCAAATTCGAGTTTGGCTGGAATAAGGACCGGGACATCGTTCTTATTGATGAGGTGCTGACCCCCGATAGCAGCCGTTTTTGGCCCGCTGATGATTGGCGGCCTGGTCAGGAACAAAACAGCTTTGATAAACAGTATGTGCGTAACTACACGGAAACCCTGGTCACCGCGGGAGAGTGGGACAAAGAGTACCCGGGACCAATACTGCCCGATGAAGTCATCGAAAATACCCTGGCGCGCTACGATGAAGCATTACACCGCCTCACGGATTAATCCGACGGCACTGTTGTGTTTAAACGTTGATGAGAATGTGAGCACCATCTGGTTGAAGCGTTTTAGGTTGCCTTCGAACCAGATGTGCTACTTCGGTTAAAGAGTACTAAATTTCCTGGACTGATGAGTCAGCGTAACAAACGCCAGTACCGCCCAGGCCACAGTATCCATTAGGGACCTTGGCGAGATACTGTTGATGGTAATGCTCGGCATAGTAAAACTGAGGTGCCGGACAAACTTCCGTGGTAATGGCAGGAAACCCTTGTTCTTCCAGTCTTTTCTGGAATACATCCCGGCTTCGCAGTGCATCTTCAAGTTGCTCGTCCGAGAAGGTGTAAATTCCAGAGCGATATTGCGTGCCGACGTCATTTCCCTGGCGCATACCCTGTGTCGGATTGTGGCTCTCCCAGAAAGTTTGTAACAGCGAGGCGTAACTCACGACCAAAGGGTCAAATACCACCAGTACGACCTCGTTGTGGCCAGTCATACCAGAGCAGACTTCCTCGTAACTGGGGTTAGGGGTGCTCCCGCCTGAATAACCAGCAGCCGTTACATAAACGCCTTGCTGTTCCCAGAAGCGACGCTCTGCTCCCCAAAAACAACCGAGACCAAACATTGCGGTCTGCATAGTCTCAGGGAATGGTCCTTTCATCGGGCTGCCATTCACAAAATGCTGTTCGGGTACGGGTAGTTCGTCTGTTCGACCGGGCAGTGCCGAATCAGCGGATGGGATTTCCAGTTTCTTGGTGAACAGTCCCATGATGGGTACTCCAGATTTTTTAGTTACCGCATTATAACGCCATTCTGGTGAACTGTAGTGGCTGGAATTCATCGTTTGATCGGTGATTTATGTCAAGTTGTCCCTGTTCGACAAACTGGTAAACTTTTTGTTTTTATTTCAGGAAAAAGCTATGGGCGATTTCAGCAGTGTAAGCCGCGAAGGTGGACTCACGATCATTACTATTGAGCGACCTGAAGTTATGAACTCTTTGCATCCCCCCGGGAATGCTGAGCTTGCTGGAGTATTTGATGATTTTATGTCTGACCCTGAGCAATGGGTTGCGATTATCACCGGCGCAGGTGACCGGGCTTTTAGTGCCGGAAATGATCTGAAGTATCAGGCATCAGGTGGTGACATGAGTGGCCAGCCATCGTCGGGGTTCGCAGGTTTGACCTCAAGGTTCGATAACCCCAAGCCTGTTATTGCCGCGGTGAATGGTGTGGCAATGGGGGGAGGTTTCGAAATCGCCCTCGCATGCGACCTGATCATCGCCTCGGACAACGCCATCTTTGCGTTACCTGAACCTCGTGTAGGTCTGGCCGCATTGGCGGGTGGTATTCATCGCCTTCCAAGAGAGATAGGCATGAAACAGGCTATGGGAATGCTGTTAACCGGCCGGCGTGTTAGCGCAGAGGAAGGAAAACAGCTGGGTTTTGTTAACGATGTTGTGCCAGCAGGCGAAGCTCTTGAAGGCGCTAAGAAGTGGGCCGGGCTGATTCTAGAATGCGCTCCGCTGTCGGTTCGTGGTAGTAAACAAGCTGCCATGGCCGGAATGAATGCGGACTCTTTAGAAGCGGCGATCAAGGGCAAGTACGACCAGATTCAGGCTATGTACAAGGGTTCTGATTTTGTAGAGGGCCCCCTCGCATTTGCCGAAAAGCGTGCGCCGAACTGGAAAGGCGAATAGCATTTTTTATCGCCCGTCGGGCGGGACTTAGGGAGACACCGAATGACAAACGGTTTGCAGATTGGGGTGTTAACAGTATCTGATACTCGTACGCTGGAAAACGATACCTCTGGCCAGTATTTGTGTGATTCGCTACTGGAAGAAGGCCACCTCGTGGCGCAAAGACAGATCGTTATTGATGACATGTACCAGCTCAGGGCCACCGTTTCCAACTGGATCGCTGACAGTGCT
>Ga0208964_1000295_pt1 | contig 27732 bp, 27 predicted proteins | sample AOAMet1_08_M0_20_2_FD_188227 | JGI IMG/M metagenome (GOLD analysis project Ga0208964, IMG submission 188227) | Ammonia-oxidizing marine microbial communities from Monterey Bay, California, USA - CAN11_08_M0_20 (SPAdes) | ecosystem: Environmental > Aquatic > Marine > Intertidal zone | place... | reverse complement strand
CCAAGCCACCATCTTCCGAAGGTGTATGGACTTGGCCAATTTATGTGTAAACCCTGATCATATTTAATGACTGCATCTTCCCAATTCCAAGCATCTAGTTGAACAACTGATGAACTTCCTGAAATAACCCCACCGTTTGGTGCAATTTGTGCAACAAGAACACCATTAGGTCGCATGCTTTCAACTGCTTTTGATTCAGCATTATACGCAATAATAGACCTAATCTCAGGTAGATAAGTTCCAGATTCATCATCATCAACTGATGCTCTTACAGCATCTACTTCTACAAGACCCAAATTTGAGTTTAGTGCAATTATTCCTGGATAAATATGATGGTTGGAAGCATCAATTATAGTATCGTATTTTTTATTATTAGAATCGGAAAAAACACCTAGTTTTTCGTTTGTCCAATTCCCTTCAGAGGAAGCAATTAAATCGATTTTACCGTCTGTGAATCCAATAACACTATTATTAATTATTTGTCCGTCTCCAACGTGAGTTATCCCTCCAAAGATTAATACTGATTTATCTTGACTAGGAGCAGGAGTCTGCTGAGAAAAAATCAGATTTAAAAATAAAACGTTTAATAAAATAATTTTTTTCATAATTTAAAATTCAGTGTGTTCACATGTAACTTCTATTTGTGGCATTGGATTCGGAAATCTAAGTTTTACTCCAGGTAAGTTTTCTCCAAGCATTTGTTGAATCAATATAGATTTTTCATCCTTAATCTCTTTTAATTTTTGTTGGTGGTTGTCTTGATCAAAATATAAGGCACCCTCAATGTATGTCTGCTCTGTCTTAGTAAAAAGTGACATAGGATGACCACTCCAAACTACAATATCTGCATCCTTACCAATTTTGAGACTCCCAACTTTATCATCTATATGAAGTAACTTTGCAGGATTTAAAGTAACAAATTTCCATGCTTCTTCTTCAGAAATATCTCCATATTTTACTGCCTTTGCTGCTTCTAAATTTAATCTTCTAGAGAGCTCAGAGTTGTCGGAATTTAATGCAACTGTAACACCAGCATTATGCATAATTGAAGCATTATATGGAATGGCATCATTTACTTCATATTTATAACCCCACCAATCAGAAAATGTAGATCCTCCAACACCATGTTCAGCCATTTTGTCTGCAACTTTATATCCTTCTAAAATATGAGTGAAGGTGTTAATTCTAAAGTTAAACTTTTCTGCAACTTTCATCAGCATATTAATCTCACTTTGAACATAAGAGTGACTGGATACAAATCTGTCACCTCTTAATATTTCCCATAAAGTTTCTAACTCATCATCAAATCTAGGTTTTGTAACAGACCTTTTTTGTCTAGGACTTAGAGAGTTATATTCTGCCCAAGTTTTTGCATATTCTTTTGCTCTATCAAAGTGGTCAACAAAAACTTGCTCAACACCCATCCTTGTTTGTGGAAATCTTGAGCCACTCCAATTTGATTGTTTTACATTTTCACCTAATGCAAATTTTATAAAAGGTGCAGCTCCTTCAAAATACATATCATTAATTTCTGACCCCCATTTAAGTTTAATGATTGCAGATTGCCCTCCTATTGGATTAGCAGACCCATGAAGAATTTGAGCGGATGTTACTCCACCAGCTAAATTCCTATAGACATTAATATCATCAGGATTTATAACATCCATTATAGATACTTCTGCAGATGAGTTATGTCCTCCCTCATTTATACTTGAAGCTGCCATGTGAGAATGCTCATCTATTATACCTGATGTAATATGTTTATTAGTTGCATCAATAACTTTGAAATCAGCTGGTGTTTCAAGATTTTTTCCAATTGCAACAATTTTTCCATTTTTGATTATAATATCAGAATTTTCAATAACCCCATCGTTTTCGTTAGTCCATAAAGTTGCATTCTTAAAATGAATGGATTGACTATTTGGGATAGACTTTAAACCAAATCCAACATTAGGAAATGTAATATTTGATACAAATGATGAGTCAGATTTTGACTTAGATGATTTTTTTGCATTTGTATTATTTTCGACTTTCTTTTTTGAAACTGTAAATGAAAAACTATTATTATTAAAATCAGAACCTGTTCCTGAGAGACTTGTTGAAGAGCTTATTTTTGTTGAAATTTGTGCAAATGAAGGTTTTTCATTAATGCTATCAAAAAGTGTTAAACTTAACCAGTCATCAACTAGTGATACTTTTGATTTAATATCTGTTGAGTCTCTTTTGATTTTTGTTGAAGGCTTTGTTAGACTATTTGAAATCTTTATTTCATATGACTTATCATTGATTTGAATTGTATAATCTCCATCTACATTAACCTTATCAGTATTTTTTATAATATGTCTTTGACCTTTAACCCAATTCTCATTAATTACAGTTTTATCTCCAAAAATCGGACCTGATGTTATTAAAAGATTAGCATAATAGCCTTTCTCTATTTTTCCAATCTTATCATCTAAATTAATTGAACTTGCAGGGATAATTGTTAAAGCATCAAGAGCTACTTTTTCACTTAGACCATTTTTAATAGCTTTCTTGATATTACTTAAAAATTCTCTTTTATTTTTTAGATCAGAGGATGTAATTGAAAAGGTAACACCATTTTTTTCAAGAATTCCAAGGTTAGCAGGAGCCTGGTTCCAGTATCTTAATTGATTAATTGTTAGTTTATCGTTTAGCTTTGAGTTAGATACATCAAATGCCTTAGGAAAATTAATAGGAATTATAAGAGTATTTGAGAATTTCTTTAATTCTCTCACATTCTCATATTCCTTTCCTGATCCCTTAATTATAAAATTTAAATTAAATTCTTTAGAAAGCTTAGCAGCTCTGTAAACATTTAATTTATCATTAGCATCAAAAAACTTTGGAAGCTCTTTGTTTTTTATAACAGCTTCAATAGCTAGATCTTTTGAAATTGACTCACCCTGAGAATACCAATCTGAATCATAATGTAATTGTCTAATTAATGCAATTGCTCCCATCGTTGAAGAAGGATATGATTGCCCTGAAGTTAAACTCCTTGAAAAAGAATAGTGTTCAGCAGTTTTTTGTGATAAAACTCTATAAGATTCATTTTGTCCATCTATTAAACCAATTGCAAAACTTGTACCCCTGTGAATTCCATCATTTCTATGAGAATTTACCACACCAAATCCTATATCTCTATACCCTTTTGCTTCTTTTTGATTATAATTATAATCTATAAAGCTGTTGTAATCACTCAATATATGATCGTTCCAGTAATAACCATTCCTTGAAGGTTCATATTGAGAACTTCTACCAGAAGATTTCCTTTGAGGTTTTTTTACACCAAAAGAAGAATGAGTTTCAATAAAAGATGGATAGATATATTGTCCTTTAAGATCATACACTACACTATTATTTGGCAGATTTAGATTTACACCAATATCTATGATTTTACCATCTTTTTCAATAAGTGTTCCATTAGTAATCATTCCATTGCTAGAATGAATATTAGCATTTGTGAAGACATTATACTGATAATCCTTAGTTTTTACACCGTCATTTACAATGAAATAATCTTGAGCATTTAGATTAAATGAAAAAAATATTAATAATAAAAAAAGTCTTTTCATATCAAATTAGTTTTTTTGTTTGACCCATAAAAAATGGGATAGTTTACTAATATAGTAATTCAGTTTTGAAAATTATATAGTTTTTCTAATTGATAATATTCAATAATATATATAGAAACATTATTGCAAGTGCAATAAACAATCTCAATTTCATCTATAATTTATTTGATGTCAACTAGTTCTACATCAAAAATCAATGTAGCATTTGGAGGAATTACTCCATTCCCAGCTCCCATAGAACCGTATCCAAGCTCACTTGGAATAACTAATCTGGCTTTTGATCCTTTATTTAATAACTCCATAGCTTCATCCCATCCCTTTATTACTTGACCAACGCCACAAGTAAACTCAATTGGTGCGCCGCGAGTAAATGATGAATCAATTTCAGTCCCATCAATAAGTTGAAGAGAGTAGTGAACTGAAAGTAAATCATTAGGTTTTGCATTATTTCCTTTTCCTTTTGTAGAAATATTATAATAAATTCCACTTTCAGTCTTAGACATTCCTTTTGTAATATCCTTAATCTTATCTTGTTCAGCTTCTGCTTTTGCAGCATCAGCATCACTTTTGTTAGCTATATAGCTTTCAAAAACAGAAGGTGCATCAAATTTTTTGGCACTTTCACCAATTCTAATAATTTTTACAGTTTTAATGATGTCCTCTTGTTCTACGCTATCAACAACATCTTGTCCAGAATTTACTTTACCAAAAATAGAGTGTTTTCCATCTAACCATGGCGTCTCAACATGAGTTATAAAAAACTGACTACCATTAGTTCCGGGACCTGCATTAGCCATTGATAATACTCCTGGGCCATCATGTTTAAGATCAGAACTAAATTCATCATCAAACTGATATCCTGGACCACCGGATCCAGTTCCTGTAGGATCACCTCCTTGAATCATAAAATTTTCAAGTACTCTGTGAAACTTTAGTCCATCATAATAAGGTTTTCCTGATAGTTCTTCATCAACAACTGGATGATTTCCTTCAGCAAGTGCAACAAAATTTGATACAGTTGTAGGTACTTGTTCAAAATATAATTCTAGAACTATATTTCCTTTTGATGTTTCAATGTCAGCGTACAATCCATCTGATAAATCAGAATTATTCATATTACATGAGTTTAAAGTTAGTATTGAGATTAAGATTAATAAATTCTTATTCATAGTTTTCTTTTAGGTATTGTTTAATATCAACAATAAATTTTTCTTCAGTTTCAATTAAACTTAGTTTAGATACTCCTCCAGATGCATGTTCATGACCACCTCCACTAAAATATCTTGAGGCAAATATATTAACTTTAAAATCACCTTTTGATCTAAATGAAATTTTTATTATTCCTTCATCTTTTTTCTCTATAAAAAGAACAGAACATAAAATTCCTGTAACACTCAATCCAAAGTTTACAAATCCTTCACTGTCTCCTTTTTTAAAGTCATTTTTAATCTGATCTTCCTCAGAGATTAAAGTATACAGTACAGGAAGTCCATCTATTTTTTTGAAATTACTTATAGTCGATCCTAAGAGTCTCAATCTTTTATACTGAAAATTATTATAGAGTTTTTCAAATATCTCAGTAATGTTTACCCCGTAATTAATCAATTCTGATCCAACTTTTAATGTTTTAGAAGTTGTCGAAGGAAACCTAAAAGATCCAGTATCTGCAACTATACCTGTGTATAAACAAGTAGCAATATCAGTATCTATTTTTTTATTATCAATTGCATTAATGAAATCAAATACCATTTCACAGGTTGAGCTCATCTTTGAATCAGAAATCATGATATTTGCATAATTATCTGGATTTTCATGGTGATCAATCATGATTATTTTAGCAGATGAACTAGATATAAGGTTTGATAAGTTTCTAGCTCTTCCTAAGCTGTTAAAATCTAAAGTAAAAATTACATCAGCATTTTTAAAAAGATTTTCAGACTTTTCTTTATCATTATCATAAACAATAACATTCTCTGATCCTGGAAGAAAATTTAAAATATCTGTATACTCATTTGGCGAAATTATGTTTACAGCATTTTTATCTTTAAAGAAATGATATAGGGCTAGACAACTTCCTAGAGCATCAGCATCAGGACTGCTATGAGGTATCAAAATAATATTTCTCTTCTTGGAAAAAATATCATTGATTTTATTTAGAATTTGTTCATTCATGAGTGGGCTAATATAATATTATATTGAAAATTAAAATAAAGTAATTATTAAAACTTTGTATAATGATAGATATTGTTAAATTTGCCGCATGAATTCAAATAGAACATTTACAATGCTAAAGCCTGACTCAATTGAGCAGGGAAATATGCTTCCAATTTTAAATATGATTGAGAATGCAGGATTTAAAATTATTGCTCTTAAATATAAAAAAATGAGTAAAGACGAAGCTGAAAAATTTTATTCAATTCACTCTGATAAACCCTTTTTCAACGATTTAGTAAGTTTTATGACTCGTGGACCTATTATAGCTGCCGCTCTAGAAAAAGAAAATGCTGTTGAAGAATTTAGACAACTAATTGGATCTACAGATCCTCAAGAGGCAATGGATGGAACTATAAGAAAGAAATTTGCAAAATCTAAAGGAGAAAATGCTGTTCATGGTTCAGATAGTGATGAAAATGCATCAATTGAGATAGATTTTCATTTTGATTCTAATGAAATATTTAGCTAAGATTTAGATCTTTTATATACTCTTTTCCAAGTTCCTTGTTAATCAATTTTATAACCTTTTCTTTTTCAAAGGTTAGCTCCTCTTTTAATACAGAAGACTTTAGCTTTACATAGAGCACACCTCTTTTATAATATACTTTAAATGTATATTTCTGAATATTCTCCCCCATGGTTTTAACCCATGCATCTTGAACTTTGACATTATCAATTCCAATTCTAAAGTGTTTTTGAGAAAAAACATCTTGAATTACTTTTGAAAGATTTTTTACCTCTCCTCTTTTATTCATTGTTCTTTAATTTTTCAAGATCAAATATTTCTTCTTTATTTTTTGACTCAGAAAGAGCATCCTTAACTCTATCAATATGTGTATCAGTTATAAAAATTTGACCAAAATCTCTTTTTTCCAAGATTTGAACTATTTGTCTGACTCTTTCTTGATCTAATTTATCAAAAATATCATCAAGTAAAACTATTGGAGAGTTTCCAAATTTTGTTTTATAGTAATCAAATTGAGCAAGCTTCAAAGCGATAAGAAATGATTTTTGTTGACCTTGACTTCCAAAGTTCTTTATTTTATTATTATCAATTGTAAAATTCAAATCATCACGGTGAACCCCTTTTGAAGTATATTGTAAGAATCTATCTTTTGATAAACTTTCACTAAGAATTTCTGAAAAACTCCCAGAGTTTAAATCACTTTTATAATTTATATCAACTGATTCATTACCTGAACTTATATCAGAGTAATACTTTTTAAAAATTGGAATAAATGCAGTCATGAATTTAAATCTCTCCTTATATATTGGAGTTCCAATACTTATTAATTGTTGATCATATGACTCTATTGTGTCCTTATCAAATTTTCTATTAATGAAAAAGTACTTTAAAAGAGAGTTTCTTTGTGTAATAACCTTGTTGTAGTCAATAACTCTTTGGAGATATACTTTATCTACTTGACCTATCACTGAGTCAATGAATTTTCTTCTCATCTCACTACCTTCAATTATAAGGTTTCTATCATGTGGAGAAATTATAATAAGGTTTATTAATCCTATATGGTCTGAAATTCTTTTGTATACTTTACCATTTCTTTTTATAACCTTTTTTTCACCTATTTTATAATAACAGTGAATATTTTCATTTCTTTCATCAATATTAAAATCTCCAGATATAGAAAAAAAATCAGATCCAGTTTTAACATTTTGTGAGGTAGAAGGATTAAAATAACTCTTTGTAAATGCCAAATGATATATGGAATCTACAATATTGGTCTTTCCAATTCCATTTTTTCCGATAAAACAATTGATCTTTTTATTAAAACTTAACTTGAATTTTTCAAGGTTTTTATAATTATCAATTTTTAGTGAATGTAAAAACATAATAAGTATTCAAAATAAAACATTAATTTTGGGATTCAAAAAAATATTATGGCAACATTTAATAGAAGAGGATATAAAAAGAGTAAAAGTGATCAAGCTCAAAAAGGAGAAAAGAGTCAAACAGCTGAAGTATTTGAGTCATTGGACTCTACTGCAAATAAATCTGAACAATGGATACTAAAAAATCAAAATATTATTTTAACATTTATTGCAGTAATATCTATATCCGTTCTTTCTTATTTAGGCTATGAAAGATTAATAGCTGATCCTAATGAAAAAGAGGCAATAAGTGAGCTAAATAAAGCTCAATACTTCTTTGAACTTGCATTAGTTTCTAATGAATCAGATTCATTATTTAAACTTGCATTAAATGGTGGAGAGGGAAAATATGGTTTCTTAGATATAGTTAAAGAATATTCTGGAACAAAAGCTTCTAATCTAGCTAATTATTCAATTGGAATGTCATACCTAAATCTTAAAGAGTATGATAACGCTATAATTTATTTAGAAAAATTTAAATCTGATGATATACTTCTAAAATCAATTTCATTAGGAACTATTGGTGATTGTTTTTCTGAATTGAATCAACCAGATGAAGCTTTTGAGTATTATCAAAAAGCTTTTAAGCATAATGAAAATATTTATACAACCCCTAAATATTTATTTAAGGCTGCTTTAATTGGTTCTGAAATAGGTAAATATAGATCTTCAATTGATTTTTTAAATAGAATTAAAGATGAGTTTCCTGATTCTTATGAATCAAGTTTAGTTGAGGTTCAACTGGGTAGAATTGAAAATTTAAAAAATTAGTATGACTGCTAAAAAGACTGGTAATTCTATTTCCAGATCTATAAAAATAAACAATCCCAAAAAAATTAAGATTGCCTGTGTTATTTCTGAGTGGCACATTGAAATAACTGAAAGTTTTTATAGTGGAGCATTAAAAAAAATTTCAGAATATGGGATTCCAGAAGAAAATATTGATAAAATATATGTGCCAGGTAGTTTTGAATTAATTTTTGCAACTAAAAATTTAATTAATAAAGACTATGATGCAATTATATCTATGGGGTGTATTATTAAAGGTGAAACTAAACATTTTGATTTTATATCTTCAGCTGTCGTTAATGGCATGAAAGACCTTAACATTATATCTAATATTCCAATCATTCTATGTGTGTCAACTGATGATAACATTCAACAGTCGATTGATAGAAGTGGAGGTAAATTTGGGAATAAGGGAGCAGACTCCGCAGATGCAGCTTTAAAAATGATTTTAATAAATTCAAAATAAAACTTAATTGTTTAAGTTAAATAAAAATAGAAGATTCAATTATACACCTCGATTTTTTAGAGGAAAAGAAGATACTTCAATTAATTTTGAATCAAAGATTTCCAAATCTAGAGATCAATATAACTCAATTGATATGGGTATGAATTGGAGTGATCAGAGAGATAAAATGCGAAATACAAGAAACAGAGGTATTAATCTGACATTAATACTAATAGTTGTTTTTTTAATTTTGGTATTTTTATATATCATTGATTTTGATTTAACAATTTTCTACACCAATTAATGTCAGATATAGTAAAAATTTTACCAATTGAAGTTTCTAATAAAATTGCTGCAGGTGAGGTGGTTCAAAGACCTTCGTCAGTTCTTAAGGAGCTTTTAGAAAACTCTTTAGATGCTAATTGTAGTAAAATTACAGTTATTATAAAGAATGCTGGTAAAAATTTAATTCAAGTTATTGATGATGGTGATGGTATGACTATAAAGGATATGCATTCATCTTTTGTTAAGCATGCAACTTCAAAAATTAATTCTATTGAAGATGTTTTTTCTATTTCTTCAATGGGTTTTAGGGGAGAAGCTTTAGCTGCTATATCTTCAGTCTCTATGATTGAAATGACATCAAGTAAAAAACCTAAGAATGAAGGTTATTTTATTGAGATGACAGGTGGAAAAATAATCAATGAAAGGGAACTTAGTTTAGATAAAGGAACTTCCATTAAAGTGAAAAATGTTTTTTTTAATGTTCCGGCAAGAAGAAACTTTTTAAAATCTGATTTTGTAGAGTTAAGGCATATAATGAATGTCTTTCATAACATAGCTATTTCTAATCATGAGATTGAATTTTCATTTATAAATAATGACGAAGAGGTTTTTTATTTAAAAAAAGAATCTATCAAAAAAAGAATTATATCAGTCTTTGGAGAAAAAATTAGAGAACATCTGATTCCAATTAAAGAAAACACTCAGATAGCTAATCTAAATGGTTTTATTTTAAAACCTGAATTTGCTAAAAAATCAAGATCTAATCAATTTATTTTTGTAAATAATAGACCTATTAAAAGTCAATTTATCAATCATTCAATTTCATCCTCTTTTGATGGTCTTCTAAGAGATGGTTATTATCCAGGGTATTTTTTATTTATAAACATTGATCCATTGAAAATTGACGTGAACGTACATCCAAATAAAACTGAAATTAAGTTTGATGATGATCAAAGCCTTTATTCCATAATTAATTCAGCTGTAAAACATTGTTTAGGAATTTATCAAATTAGTCCAGTACTTGACTTTGAAAAAGATTCATCTATGGATATATCTTATAACCAGATTAACACAGATCCTAAAATACCCAGTATTGAAGTTGACTCAGAGTTTAATCCATTTAAAATTTTTAATGAGGAGGATTTTATTAAAAAAGATTCTAGTCTAGAACTAAGTGATAGTCTATCTTATACAAATGAGGATAACAAACTATCTTCAAAAATCTTTCAAATTTTCAATAAATATATAGTTAGCACTAGTACATCTTCTTTGATTATAATTAATCAGAATTTAGCTCACCAAAGAATCCTCTATGAAGATTTTTTGAAATCAATTTTTGAAAGTTCTTCTGAATCTCAAAAACTAGTGTTTCCTATTGAAATCACATTAACTAAGTCCCAATTAATTTTGTTTAAAAAAATTACAACTGAGTTTGATTCTCTGGGGTTTGTTTATGATTTATCAAATACTTTGTTAAGTATAAGTTCAGTTCCAACTCAATTAATAAATAATTCAATTGAAGAAATAATTGAGGACATTCTTGATGACGAAAACATTTTTGATAAATCAAAGAATTTTAGCTATTCAGATTTTTTCGCAAAAAAACTTTCAAAAAGTTCATCAATTAAAACAGGTCAAAGTTTAAATTCTAATGAACAAGAGTTCTTGGTCAATCAACTTTTTTCGTGTAAAGAGCCAAACCTGTCACCTGACAATAAACAAATATTTATTACTTTAAATAAAAACGATATAGAAAATAGATTTTGATGGGAAGAGTCAGTGAAATAGTAAAACATTTAATTATAATAAACGTTATATTTTTTATAGCATCAATTGTTTTTGGTGAGTTAATGTATGATTTGTTTGCTATGCATTATCCAAACAATTCAGATTTTATTTTGTGGCAACCAGTTACTCATATGTTTATGCATGGAGATATTACTCATATATTATTTAATATGTTTGGACTTTGGATGTTTGGAACTCCTTTAGAACAGATGTGGGGTAAGCAAAAGTTTATTTTCTTTTATTTATCAGCTGGTTTTGGTGCAGTTTTAATTCAAACTATTGTATACCATTATGATGTAATGTCAGTCACTCAAATTTTGATAGACAATGGTTTAAATAATTCTGATGTTGATACTTTTTATAAAACAGGAAGATTAAACACTAGTATCATTCAGTCTGTTGGAGAAGATAGATTATATTCAGGAATTCAATCTTTTAAGGCTGTTATGGTTGGAGCTTCAGGTGCACTCTATGGAATTTTAGTTGCCTTTGCAATGTTGTTTCCAAATGTTCAATTAATGTTACTTTTTCCTCCAATTCCTATTAAAGCTAAATTTTTTGTTCCACTTTTAATTTTATTTGACTTGTTCTTTGGTTTTACATCTTATTCTGTTGGCCCAATTGCTCATTTTGCTCATATTGGAGGTGCTGTTACAGGATTTTTAATGATGTGGTACTGGAAGAAAAATCAATTTAACAATAGAAGATGGAATTAGGTTATAAATATTTTATAAATCAATCAATTTTTAAAAAAATAATAATCTTAAATATTATTATTTTTTTACTACCCCTTGTATCTAATACTTTTCTTTTTTTATTCAATTTTAATCAAATAAGTTTAATTAAATATTTTGATTTACATCCTGAGTTTACAAAGGTTTTAATGAGTCCTTGGACTTTAGTGTCATATTCTTTTTTCCATGTTGATTTTTTTCACATTTTCTGGAATATGTTTATCCTATACGTAGTATCTGATTACTTTTTATCTTTTCTTAATAATAAGCAATTTCTTGAAATATATTTTTATGGTGCTCTAGCGGGTGGGCTTTTTTTTATTTTTTTCTATAATGTATTCCCTGTATTTGAAAATTCATTCACTCCACTTATTGGATCATCTGCTGCTGTATACTCATTGTTGATTTTTGCTTGTTCATATTATCCAAATACTTCTGTTAGCTTAATTTTTTTCAATGTAAAGTTAAAACACATTGGTTTATTTTATGTTTTAATGAGTGTAATTCAAATACCATTCAATAATGCAGGAGGAAATATAGCTCATTTAGGAGGTGCAATATATGGCCTTTATTACTCAAATAATTTTAATTCATTTAAGTCACCTTATAATATAATTACTGATTATTTAGATAAGTTTTCATTTAAGTCAAGTAATAAAAAAAATGACCAAAAAACAATTGATGAAATACTGGATAAAATTAGTAAGTCAGGCTATGAAAGTTTAACAAAGCATGAAAAGGATCTTCTTTTTAAAAATTCAGATAAAAGCTAACTACTTTTTCTTCTTCTTTTTATAAAGAAAAAAACCTGCCAAGCTATTATAAAGCCTATAAAATGAGGTAGATAAGATCTTGGTTCTCCATCAAAACCGATGGTTGTAAATACCCTATCCCATCTAAAATTCCAGTTTTCTATACCATTAAATAGACCTTCTATGCTCATCCATATAAACACAGGTCTACCCAAGACATGATCAAATGGAACAAATCCCCAAACTCTTGAATCTTCAGAATTATATCTATTATCTCCCATCATCCAATAATAATCTTGTTTAAAGACATATTCATTTTCTTTTATACCATTAATTAAAATATCTTCGTCTATAACTTTCAAATCATTAAACTCATAATCAGTAATAATTTTTTTATAAAGAGGGAGTGTCTTTATATTGAGGTCTATTTTATCACCTGCTTTTGGAATATATAATGGCCCAAAATGATCATTATTCCAACTAAACCTTTTGTTATTTGGAAAAAAAATTGAATTTGAGGTATTAGTTTCTTCAATTGCCCTGTATATAGTATCAAATTGATTAGAATTTTTAATTTTAATTGCATCAATATGAGTTAAGCTTAGTTCCTTTTCTTTATCAATTATCTCTCTTATATTAAGACTTAGCTTTCTAACTAACTTAATAGGAATTCCCTTATCTGTAGTGTAGATTAGATATTCATTTTCTCCATTATTTGAGATATTTAAAATATATTTTGAAATTTCAGCATAAATATCTGTTGATAGATTTTTTATAATAAATTTTCTTATAAAACCGTCAACTTCAAGATTAATCAATTTACTTGAGGAAACTCCTTCATTTGATTTAACTATATATGTAAATAGTGGTTTTGCTCTATCTGGTAAATTATTTTCTTTACCGTTTAGATAGACTATACCATCTCTTATTTCTAATGAGTCACCTGGAATACCTATAGCTCTTTTTACATAATTAGATTTTTTATCTGTTGGTTTTATCACTCCTTTTTCTTTTACAAAAAATCTCCTAACAGTATCCGCAGGCCAATTAAAAACTACTATATCATTATTTTTTATTTCTTGAAATCCAGGAATTCTTAGATATGGAAGCTGAGGTTTTTTTAAGTAAGATCTTGATTTGATTATAGGGATTGTATCATGAACCATTGGAAAAGAAACTACAGTAGATGGAATTCTTGCGCCATAATGGAATTTACTTACTAATAAAAAATCACCAACTCTTAATGTTTTTTCTAATGAACCAGTTGGAATTACAAATGGTTGTATTATATAATTATGAACAATAGTTGCTATTACAATAGCATAAATAATAGAACCAAAAGATCTTTCAAAATTTGAAAAAGAAATTTGACTTATATATTTTTTCTTGTTACTAACATAGCTTATATAATATATATAAAAACCAAGTGTAACAATTACCAAAATTCTATCAAGTTTGGAATTGTGATTAAATGTTTTAATATATTCTACCCATATTACTGGAATCATGAGCAGATTAATTACAGGAATAAAGACTAAAATTATCCACCATCTAGGTCTATTTATTATATCTAGATGTTTTATGATATTATAAAATGGAATTAAAGCCTTCCAGCTTTCAACTCCTGCAAGATTGAACAACTTATAGGATCCTCCAAATATTATTAAGTTAGATGAAAGAAATAATAATAACCATTCGTTTAAACTCATGTCAATCTAATTTAATTGTTAATTTAAATCCTGTATTTTGTGAAAGGTCAAAATAATTACTTTCAATATATGGCCTAAAAGAAAGATCTTCACTAACATTAAATTGAAGTAAGTGTGCACCCACATTTGCATCTATTATATTTAATACATAAGTTCCAATTAAAGATATAAAAGAGAAATCCTTATATCTTCGATGAAACTTCATCCCCTCTAATAATTTCTCGTTCTCGGGTATAATATCCATATATTCATCATCAAAATACCCAGCAAGTCTTCTTTTATATGCTGTCCTGTATTTATTCATCTCTTTGTTATTATAATTATAATAATATGCAGAAGCACCAAGTCCACCATATATAATTGGAACCATCCAATATCTTTTGGTATATACTTGACCTAATCCAGGGATAATAGAAGAGTAAAAAGCTGCTTTTGAAGGAGTTAAAGGATCATTGATCAACTTTAATTTTCTTGGACTAATATAAATTGAATCAACCTCATTCTGAGCATATATGTTGACTGTAAAACAAAATATTATAAAAAAAATTATGTTTTTCAATTGGATAGTTTTTTTAAAATAGAGTATAGCTCATTTATACTTTTAAAAGTTGTTGAAAGAGATACCTTTCCTTCTAAATTTTCTTTCAATCTCACTCTAGAATTAAAAAGCTTTTCAAACTTATTAGTTGCATCAATATATATTTTTGATACATCGGAGCTAGTATTAGTAACATTTGGATTTTTATTTCCTCTAACAATATTTTCAGTCTGTCTAACGGATAGTTTAGATGCTATTATTTGTTCGTAAATATCCAGCTGAACTTTCTTGTCATCAATATTTATTAGAGCTCTTCCGTGTCCCATAGATAGAAATCCATCTCTAATTCCAGATTGTATTATTGGATCAAGCTTTAAAAGTCTAATATAGTTTGAGATTGTTGATCGATTTTTACCCACAAGTCTTGTTATAGAATCAATATTTAAATTATAATCATTTATTAATCTTTCATATGTCAAACCTATTTCAATTGGGTCTAAATCAACCCTTTGAACATTTTCAACTAATGACATTTTTAATATATCTGTTTCATTATCTACTCCCTTGACGTAGCATGGTATTGACTTAAGTCCAGCTTTTTTTGAAGCACGAAATCTTCTTTCACCAGAAATTATTTCATAGTCTTCAGGGTTAACTTTTCTAACAGTAATAGGTTGAATTATTCCAAGATCTTTAATCGATTGAGATAGATTTTCAATTTCATTAGTATCAAAGTTTGTTCGAGGTTGGTTAGGGTTAACTCTAATTTTATCTATTAAAATTTCAAGAGAATTACTAATTCTTTGTAAATCATTTATAGAAGTGCTTTCATCTGAATTATTTAATAAAGCATCTAATCCTCTTCCTAGAACTCTTTTTTGTTTTTTATCAGACATTTATATTTTTTTTAATTACTTCATTAGCTAAGGAAAGATAATTTTTTGTCCCTTTTGATGTTACATCATAAGTAATAATATCTTTTCCAAATCCTGGAGCCTCACCTAGCTTAATATTTCTTTGAATAATTGTATTAAAAACAATATCTCCAAAGTGTTTTTTAACTTCTTCTACAACTTGATTGGAAAGCCTCAATCTTGAATCAAACATGGTTAATAAAATTCCTTCAATATCAAGTTCTTCATTATGTATTTTTTGAACACTTTTTATTGTGTTTAATAGTTTTCCAAGTCCTTCTAGAGCAAAATATTCACATTGAATAGGAATTATAACTGAGTCAGAGCTTGTAAGAGCGTTAAGTGTAATCAAGCCTAGTGAAGGAGCACAATCAATAAGTATAAAATCATAGAGATTTTCAACATCTTTAATCATTTCTTTAAGTTTATACTCTCTGTTTCTCTCTTCAACTAGTTCAATTTCAATTCCTACTAAATCGATACTAGATTGAATTATATCTAGGTTAGGAGATTCTGTATTTTTAATTGCATCAGAAATATTTGTTAATCCAGAAAGCACTTGGTATAAAGACAGATCTTTATCACTGGGATCAAATCCAAGACCTGAAGATGCATTAGCTTGAGGATCTGCATCAATAAGTAAAACTTTTTTTTCAAGTACTCCAAGAGATGCTGCAAGATTTACAGATGTAGTAGTTTTACCTACCCCTCCTTTTTGATTTGCAATTGAAATTATTTTACCCATTTTTAATCTTTATTAGATTCATATTCAATTATAAATATATCTTCATTATCTTTTTTTAAATTATAATTTTCTCTACCATAATGTTCTAAACTATCAATATTTTCTAGTTTTTCAATTAGTTTTTGATCTTTATTAATTTCTTCAGTCAAAGCATCTTTTCTGCTTTTAAGTTTCTTTATTTCTCGATTTAATTCTGCGTGAATTAAAAGTGAGTTAGTATCAAGAAATGTCATCCAAATAAGAAAAGCACTTAAAATCACTAAATACTTGAAATAGCTTTTATTAAATATGGAAATTAATTTTTTGAAAAACTCCTTCATTTAAAAATTAATTAGGTACAACTTTAAAAATTCCTTCACCCTCAACACTAATAACAACAAAACCATCAGGGCTAATATTTACATCTCTTACTCTTCCGATTCTTGGAAATAATTTTTCTCTTTTTGTTATCCCATTTTCATCAAATTCTAATCTTTCAAGATATCTAAAGCTTAGAGATCCAACAAGTAGACTTTCATTCCAATTTGGGTACTTATCAGAATTAACTATTGCCATTCCTGATGGGGCAATTGATGGTATCCAATAATAAAATGGATCAACAACTCCCTCTAATTTTTTATTCTTAGTAATTTCACTTCCACTATAATTAATTCCATAAGTAGCCTTAGGCCAACCGTAGTTTCTATCTTTTAATGGATCTTCATCTTTTTTCGGATATTTTATAATATTTATTTCATCTCCACCTCGAGGTCCATGCTCATGAATCCATATTTCATAATCATTTAAACCAACATTTCTTGTTACTTTAATGATACCTTGTGGATTTCGATGTCCATAGCTCCATATAGCTTTTTTGGAACTATCAACATTATAAAACGGGTTAGAAGTAGGTATTGACCCATCTAAATTTAATCTATATATTTTACCACCATCTAATGATACATTCTGCGGATTAATATCTCTATTTCCTCTATCACCGATAGTAAAGAATAAATACTCTTCAGTTACGAGTATACTTCCACCAAAATGTCTTTCTTCAGTTGAGTCAGGTGATGCTTTATAAAGCATTTTTAATTTAGATAATTTATTCTCTGAAAAAATTGCAGAATATAAGGCGGTATTTGATCCTTTGTCTGATGAACTAACGCTTGCTGTAATATAAATTTTATTATTATTTTTAAAATTAGAATCAACAGCAACATCAAGAAGACCACCTTGTCTTGTTGCAACAACTTCAGGAGTTCCTTCAACAATAATTTTCTTGCCATCAGAAACATGATATAAAATACCTTTTTTATCAGTTACTAAAAAAGAATTATTACTTGTAAAGCTCATTCCCCAGGGAATATCAATACCATCAACAATTTTTTCTAGACTGAATAAATCTTTATTAAAATCTTCAATTGGGGGATAGTTTTCTTTTTGAGAACATGCCAATGAGACATTTAATAAAACTAGCGAATATATTAGATAAGTTTTTTTCATAATTAACTCGAATTTAAAATAAATTAATCACTCAATGAAGTTTTTCTTATATCAAGTCAATTAAACTAACATTTTGATAGTTTCTTTTAAGATATTCTAGGGTTTGTTCCATTAATTCTCCCATAGATTTAGATTTAATAAATGAATTTTCATTAGTGAATTTAAATATTTCTTTTTTCAAATTTTCTACCTTATCAGCTGAGCTGATTGTGTCTTCTTTCATTATGCTAATCAATTGTTTCATTCTATCATCTGAGATTATTAATCTTCTTGAAATTGTTGATCTTTCTTCAATTTTATATTGAATAATGGAGTCTGCTTTTAATTTGTCTTTTACTACGTCCATCATCGGTTTGTTTTCTTTAAAAAATTGAGGTCTGTATACAGAGAATTTACCTTCATATGATTGTTGGTCAAAATCAATTGCTCTTATTTTATAAATTACTTGATCAAAGTCATGAATTGGAATTACTACATAATTATATGATCTCATGTCTCCGAGAAGTCTAATCATACATCTTTCGTTAAACTTTACGTATTCTTTTGCTATTTGAGATTTTTGATATTCAGAGCATTTTGGTAAGTAATCTTTTATAAATATGTCTCCTGGTATTCCTGCAATATGTTCTTCAATTAAAGATGAATTATTGACTAAAAAGTTTAAATTTCTTGGAGATAGCATATGCTCAAATTCAATTCCATAAACTCTTGAAGCATCTGTTTTTTTTACATAAAAATATGTGAAGTTGTCGTTTACAATATTTCGAATTTTAACTCTGAAGGGCTTAGAGTTACCAAAAGTGCAATAGTCTACTGAATCTATATTTAAGTATGGAATAGATGATGAATTTCCATCTGAGTGAAGAAGGGTATATATTATTTTAAGATTTTTATCAATTTCATTTCTTTCACTTTCATTATATAATAATCTTACCCATAATGTATCCTTGTTATTTTTATCGTAAATATTTATTGAATCAGAATATCTTAATAGATCTTCATAGGAAATAACATCTTCTATCCATCTATCATGTTGTCTTAAAAAATTTTCAAGTTTTTCAGAAATCGGATAAAATGGTTTCTTCTTTGAAATTAATTTTTTTTCAATTGCCATCAGTTAAATATACAACAAACCAAAAAAAATATAACTTATCGTTTTGGGCTTCTTTTTAAATAAAAAAACCAATTAACTGAATAACAATTAATTGGTTTAATTATGTCGGGGTGGCAGGATTCGAACCTGCGACCTCCGCGTCCCAAACGCGGCGCGATAACCGGGCTACGCTACACCCCGAAAAATGAGTTGCAAATATAAGCTTAATTAATTTTTAGCCAAATAATTTTAGCTATTAAGAAACCATCTCTAATTGACTGGTGACATAATCTTTATATCATTATATTTAATCTGACCTCTAATGACAGATGAGATTGTAGTCATCAATGCATTAATTACAGGAAGCTTTAATTGACTCTTTGAGTATATCATACTAATCTCTCTTGCAGGAGATGGTTCTTCAAATGGTATTATATTTTCTAAATTTTTGGCAGATAAATTATTAGAATGTAAATAAGGTATTATAGTCATCCAAGGCCCATTATTAGATAAATTTATTAATGTTTCAAAACTTCCACTTTTTAATTCATATTGTTTATTTAAATCTTCAAAAGAACATAGATTTAAAACTTGATTTCTAAAACAATGCCCGTCTTTCAATATCAATATATCACCATTTGATAAGTCATCTACTTCTAAAACTTTATTACCTGACAGGAAATGATGTTCGGGAACATAAGCAACAAATGGTTCATAATATAAAGGTCTCTCAATTATTCTATTGTTATTTAGCGGAGTTGCTGCAATTGCACAATCAATTGTATTGTCTTCTAACTTTTGATTGATAGTTTCAGTATTAAATTCCTCTATTTTTAATTCTACATTTTTATGTTTTTTTGTAAAAATGTTTAAAAAGAGCGGAAGGAGTGTAGAGCTTACTGTTGGAATAATTCCAACTTTTAGTGTTCCTCCAATTATACCTTTTTCTTCAGAAACAACATCATTCATTCTAGATGACTCTTCAACAATTTTCTTAGCTTGAAAAAGAACCTTTTTTCCAATCTCTGTAACTTGAAGTGGTTTTGTAGATCTATTAAATATAACAACACCCAGCTCTTCCTCAAGTTTCTGAACTTGCATGCTAAGAGTTGGTTGAGTAACAAAACACTTATCTGATGCAGTAGTGAAATTACCATGCTCCGCAACTGCTAATGTGTATTTTAATTGAGTTATAGTCATTATAAATTTTTCTTATTAAAAATCAAAATTAAATAAAATATTATTATTTAAAATTAAATAAATGTTAAATAGTATTATCTCATATGTTTTTATATTTGAGTCATAACTTTTATAGTTTGAAAAAAAATATTCTTGGTCAATCTATCTTTCTTAAAAGAATTATTATTGCCGTTGTTGGATTTATTACTCATAAATCTTTTAGAAGTAAAAACTTTAAAATAATAGGATCACAAAATCTTAATGATCTTCCAGATAATAATGTATTATTTGTTAGTAATCATCAGACATATTTTTATGACGTTATAGCCATGCTACATGTTTTTAATTCTTCTGTAAGAGGTAAAATAGACTCAGTTAAAAGACCAAAGTATCTTTTTAATCCAAAAACTAATCTGTATTTCATTGCAGCAGTTGAGACTATGAAAAATTCATTAATTACAAAAGTTCTAGCTTATGCTGGAGCTATTCTAATTCAAAGAAGTTGGAGAGATTCAGGAGAATCTATTAACAGAGAAGTAAGATCTGAAGACCCTAATAACATAAACCTCGCATTAGAAGATGGCTGGGTTATAACTTTTCCAAGGGGTACTACAGATAAAAGTAAGCCAATTAGAAAAGGGACCGCTCATATTATAAAGAACAACTCACCTACAATAGTTCCCATAAAACTATCTGGTTTTAGTGATGTATTTCAAAGAAATGGACTAAAGGTATTGAATACAAAAAAATCTTTTTCAATGGAAATATGTGAGCCATTAAAATCTAATTTTTCACAAAAATCGATCAACGAAATAACAGAGAATTTAGAAAATTTAATTAATTAATTCACGCTTGAGTTAGGAGTTAAAGGAGGAGTAGGAGGAGTATTTATTTCCATACATCCTATTCTCATTCCAGATGCACCTGATGGCTGAGAAACATAGTCATCTGTCCCATTATGAATTATAACCGCTTTATCTAGTAAGTCATTATCTTCCCCACATCCTAAACACCAAAGATCAGTGCTGAATTTAACCATACCATGTCCTATACTATCAACTTGAAAATTACCTATAGCACCTAGATGAAATCCAGTAGGGTCACCCCATTTACCATGTTTAGTATTTGTTGGATTCCAGTGGCCTCCTGTACTTAAACCGTCATCTGAGGAACAGTCACCAAACTCATGAATATGAATAGCTTTCGTACCTGGTTTCAAACCGAATACATGAGCCTCTAAAGAGACTGGATCATCATTTTCTTGTGTAAAAGTTATTGTACCAGAAATATTAGAATTATTTAATGGTTTAATAGTCTTTTTAATTGAAATTACTTTTTCATTCGTATCACAACTAATTGTTATAAAAGAAAGAAATATACAAGTACTTATAAATAAAAATATTATTATTTTAGCTAGAGGTGTTTTCATAATGTAAATTTAAAATTAAATATGTTTAAAAGAAATTTATTAAAGGTATATGTGCTGTTATGGTTTTTAACAGGTTGTAAAATATCATACAATACCTATGATTTTGAAAAGAGTCCAGAAATTGCAAAACCTGACTACAGTAATAATGATAGTTGGGCTGTTTTACCTAATAGTTTTCCAGATGAAATTTCTCAATTTAAAACTGATGTAAATGAAAAAAGAGCAGATATCTTCTTTATATATCCAACACTTATTGATGCTAAAGATCAAAGAGAGTGGAACTCTGATATTTGGAATGAAGAAATAAGAAAAGATGTAATAGATAGACCTGTAAAATATCAAGCTTCAGCATGGATAGATGCAGGGAATCTTTATGTTCCATTTTACAGGCAAGCACACATTAGAGTTTTTAATGAAAAGTTCAAAGAAGATGGAAAAAAGGCACTAGATCTTGCTTATTCTGATATTAAAGAGGCTTTTGCTTATTACTTGGAAAATTTCAATAATAACAAACCTTTTATTATTGCATCTCACAGTCAAGGAACTGTTCATGCAAAAAGAATTATTTCTGAGTTTATAGATGGTAAAGAGCTTCAAAATAAATTAATTGCAGCATATTTAATTGGAATAAAAGTTGCCAAAGATGAGTTTACTAATTTAAAGCCAATGAATTCTGCTGATGAAATAGGTGGTTTTGTGTCTTGGAATACATATAAATATAATAAATATCCAAGAAATTATGAAAATTGGTTTAAAGGTGGAATTACTACAAATCCTATTACATGGGATAATACAAAAGAAACGAAGAAAGATTCTCATAAAGGAATATTGTTTCGTGATTTGAAAGTTTTCCCTAAGAATATTGATATAAAATTGATTGATGGAATTGTGTGGTCATCTGTTCCAAACGTTCCTGGAAAATTTTTTTTAAAAATGATCAAAAGTTATCATTTTGCAGACATTAATTTATTTTGGGTTGACATTAAGGATAATGCTAAACTTAGAGTCGATAAATGGTTTATGAAAAACAATTAATTTTTTTTTATTAACTTCAAATTATAAAACCTCAATTATGTCCTCAACAAATAAATCAAGAAGAAAATTTATAAAAAATTCAGCCTTAGCCTCATCTTTATTCATAGTTCCTAGACATGTTCTTGGAGGAACTGGTTATACTGCTCCAAGTGATAAATTAAATATTGCTGGAATTGGTTTACATGGAAAAGGTAATTCAGATATTTTACATGCAAGTGTGGGTGGAAGAGAAAATGTAGTTGCACTATGTGATGTACATCAAAATGCTTATGGAGCTCAAGTTGCTGCAGAAAAATTTCCAAAAGCTAAGTTTTATACAGATTACAGAGAGATGTTAGAGAAGGAGAGTCTTGATGCTGTTACTATCTCTACTCCAGATCATACTCATGCTAATATTTCCAAAGTTGCAATGGAAAAGGGTATTCATGTGTATGTACAAAAACCATTAACACATAATATTAAAGAAGCAAGAATGTTAACTGAGTTGGCAAGGAAAAATAAAATTGTTACTCAAATGGGAAATCAAGGTGCTTCTAACCCAGAACAAGTCATGATTCAGAAATGGATCAAAGATGGTAGGATTGGAAAAGTTAATAAAGTCTACACATGGACAAATAGACCTGTTTGGGCTCAAGGTGTTCCAATGCAAAGCCCTGACCCATCTCAAAAGCCAGAAGGTATGGATTGGGACTTATGGATTGGCCCAGCTAAAAATAATGGATATACACCTGGTCTTCATGCATTTGACTGGAGAGGTTTTTGGGATTATGGAACAGGAGCACTTGGTGATATGGGATGTCATATTATGGATGTTCCAGTAAAAGCTCTTGGTCTTTTTGAGCCATTTAGTATAGAAGCAAGTGTATCTAATTTGCCTTATGCAAAAGCTTTCACTCCTTCACCTATAATTGAAGAAGCTTGTCCTTCTAGTTCATATGTTACCTATAAATTTAGACCATCTGACATAAATGATGTAGAGGTTAAAATGATATGGATGGATGGAGGTATACGTCCTTCACATCCAGATTTAATTACTGATACAGATGATATTGGAGATAATGGTGTGCTGATGATTGGTGAAGATGGGTTAATTTGGAGTGATAACTATGGTATTAATGCTAGATTGTATATTAAAGGACAAGATGGTGTTGTTGAAAAAGGAAAAATTTCTGAGATAAATTCTGTTGAATTTGGTCATCAAAGTTATTGGATAGATGCAATTAAAGATGGATATGGAAGTGATAAGCATAAAAATCTTACTTCAAATTTTGATTTTGCAGGCCCCTTATCTGAAGTTGTTTTACTTGGAAATGTTGCAATTAGAAGTAGTCTGCTAAAAAGATCTCCTAGAAGTAATGTTTTTATTGGAAAAAAACAATTGATGTATGACAGTAAGAAAATGATAATTACTAATCTAGATCAGGCCAACCAGTTTTTAACTAGAGAATATAGAGAAGGTTGGGAACTTTCTTAGAGGTCCATTTTAACAGAAATTATAACCCTTCTGTTTTTCTTTCTTTCACTCAAAGGAATATTAGCATAGTTTGGATTGCTTTCTCCGTAAGCCCTTAATTCAAGTCTTGAATTATTAACACCATCTTTAACTAATATATTTTTTATGCTAGTAGATCTTTTGTTTGATAAAAGCATGTTGTAGTCTGATTCTCCTTCAGAAGATGCATGACCATCAATATTAATTTTAATGTGTCTATATTTCATTAGCATTTTGCTTAAGTTGCTAATATTTAGTTTTTGATTTTCATTTAATTGATAGCTATCAAAATCAAAGAATATTTCTGAATAATCATTTAAAAAATTTGAAATAGAAATAGGCAATTTAGGACACCCATTGAATTCTTTTGATCCAGGTTCATTAGGACATTTATCATCAATATTGGGTATACCATCATTATCTAAATCAGCTAGCTTACATCCTCCATTTGACTCAGGTCCAGCCTCTGTCGGACAATTGTCTCTATCATCATTTAATCCATCTCCATCTGAATCAGGGCATGACTCCCCATTAATTCCAGCTTTTTGAGGGCATGAATCATTTATATCTGGAATTCCGTCTCCATCAGAATCAGGACAACCGTTCATTGACATGGATCCAGAATTGTTTGGACATTGGTCCTTTTCATCTGGAATTCCGTCTCCATCAGAATCAGGACAACCGTTAAGTTCAATTAGTCCTGGATGATCAGGGCAATGATCTTTTTTGTCAGGCACTCCATCTCCATCTGAATCTCCTTTTCCAAAATTGAATTTAATTCCAACTACATGTTGAAGATTACTATATGCATTTTTTTCGTCCAAAGATTTATATGAAATACCCGTATTAAGAGCAATATTTTTTGAAATTTGAAAATCAACTCCTGCCCCTAAAGATGGTCCATAGGAAGTATTTTTTGAACCAAAACTAACATCTCCTTCCCCAAAATTAACTAATCCGTATCCAGCAGAAAGATATGGATCTACTTTTACACCTAGAATCTTTGAATCTACAGGAATACTATATTTAATTATTCCATCTATTGAATAATAATATAAATCTTCATTTGAAATTTCAATATTATTATTAGAATAATTAACTCCTAAAGAAAAGTTATTGAAAATATATCTTGATAAACTCAGAGAAGATAATTTATATCCACTTTTTTCAAAATCATCAGCATTAATAGAATTAACTCCAACTCCTAATAACCATGGATTTTCCTTATCCTGACTATAAACTGAGCCAGAAAAACATATTAATAAGATTAAGGAAATGATATGATTCTTCATGTTAGTATTAAAATATGAAAAAATTTTGTTAATACATAAGATTGAATTATAATTATGAAAATTTAAATAATGAGTAAAAAAATATCTGTTCTTGTTATTGGGTGTGGAAATATGGGCGCATCTCATGCTACTGCATACCATAATCATGAAGGTTTTGAAATTTGTGGACTAGTATCAAGGGGTGAAAGTAAGGATAAGTTAAATAATTTATTGAAATCAAATTATAAGTTATTTACAGATTATCAAGAAGCTATAACTTCAACTAAACCGGATGCAGTATGTATTTCAACATATCCTGATACTCATGAAGAAATATCATTATATGCTCTCGAACACAATTGTCATATTTTTCTTGAAAAACCTATTGCTGCTGACCTTGAGGGTTCTAGAAAAATAATTACTAAAGCTGAGGAAAGTGGAAAGAAACTAGTAGTTGGATATATTCTTAGACATCACCCAATATGGAAAAAGTTTATTATAGAATCAAAAAAACTAGGAAAACCAGTTGCAATGAGAATGAATCTTAATCAACAGAGTTCTGGAGAAACATGGGATGTTCACAAAAATTTATTAGCTTCTTTAAGCCCTATAGTTGATTGTGGTGTTCATTATTTAGATGTAATGTGTCAAATTACTGAATCAAAACCAGTAAGTGTTTCTGCTATTGGCGTTAGACTATCTGATGATATTCCTAATGATAATTATAACTACGGTCAGTTACAAATAAGATTTGAAGATGGATCAGTAGGATGGTATGAAGCTGGGTGGGGGCCTATGATAAGTGAAACTGCATTTTTCGTTAAGGATGTTATTGGTCCGAAGGGATCAGTTTCTATAGTTTCTGATGATGATGTTTTTAAGAAAGATTCTGATAATCTAGAAAATCATACAAAAAATAACTGCCTTAAAATACACAGTTCAGAATTAGATAAAGATCAAAAGTTTGTATCACCTAATAGAAAAGTTGTGTATGATGAGGATCCTGGTCATCAGGATTTATGTGATTATGAACAGCAATATTTTTATAAATCAATTATAGAAGATGTTAATCTGAAATCACACATGGAAGACGCATACAAAAGTTTGCAAATTGCTTTAGCTTGTGACGAGGCAGTAAAAAAGTCTACTACCATTTATCTAGATTAAAGAAATCTCTCTTTTATTTCTATAACAATTACTATAGCGAATATTAATGCCAATGTTCCTATAAATATACCTCCTACGCCCATAAACTAATTTTGAGCAAATTTAATATTTTTTATTATAATTAATTCAACAACTTGTTATAATTTGTTAGTGTACTATTTATATATATACATATGTATAATATTAGGCATATAACTTTTAATTTCAATTAGTATTATCAATATATAATACTAATATTTAATAATAATTAAAAATATATACTTATTTATTTTGTATATTTATTACATATTAAATTAGTACATGATAATTTCATATTCACAAAGTTCTGATAATCCTGATACACTCAAGATCATCAATAAAGAAAACTTTTATTTAGATAACTGTTCTAGTGTTATCCCTTTTAATAAACGTGAAAAGGGATCATTAATTTTAGCACTAATAAATCAAAAGAAAATCTCCAAAATTATAGTACCTAATATATCTGTACTTGGAAGAAATCAAATTGATGTTTTAAATACAATTGATTTTTTTATAAATAATGATGTTTCTCTTTTTTCTCAAGCAGAAAGATTAGAGACTATGGATGAGTATGGAAGAGTCAAACCTGATACTATATTATTTTTAAATCTATTTAAGTCTCTAGCCAATATGGAATATAAGAATCGTAAAGAATCTCATAGATTTGGAATTCAACAAGCTAAGGACTTAGGAAGATATAAAGGAGTTGGAGGGAGGCAATTAGATTCTATTGAGGAATTTTTTGAAAAACCAAAAAATATTAATATTCTAAGACATCTTAAGCGTGGTGAAAGTATCCGAAGAACAGCAAAGTTGGTAGGGTCTTCTCCTGGTTTAGTTCAAAAAGTTAAAAGATGGGCCCAAGACCATAATAAATTAGAAAATTAACCTAGCTTTATAGAAACAAAATATTTATTATGAAAAATTTTATATTACTAGGAATACTTGGACTTGCTGTTTCTTGTTCAAATGTTCAACATCCTGATTTTGCAGCTAATGTAGAATCAGCTAAAACTCTTTTAGAACTACAAGGATCAGAAGCAGATCTTCAAGCTCAACTTGATTTAGTTCATGAGGATATGCAATGGCAGCCTGCTTTTCACGGTTCTTCTCAAATTGGCAAAGAAGCTTTTGGAGAATATTTAAAAGGATGGCATGATGCTA
>Ga0208964_1000284_pt1 | contig 28324 bp, 25 predicted proteins | sample AOAMet1_08_M0_20_2_FD_188227 | JGI IMG/M metagenome (GOLD analysis project Ga0208964, IMG submission 188227) | Ammonia-oxidizing marine microbial communities from Monterey Bay, California, USA - CAN11_08_M0_20 (SPAdes) | ecosystem: Environmental > Aquatic > Marine > Intertidal zone | place... | reverse complement strand
GGTAGGCTGGCTCAAAAATTAGCAACCGATACTGGCGGTTTTGCTAGCCGTTATCTTCCATTAATAATCGTGATTATTTTAGTTACTGGTTTTATAGGCTTTATGTCGCATAAGCCTTTATTCAAGCGCTGGGTTTGGCTAGCCGTTTTCTGGCTGCTAATTACTGCTTCGGCTAGTATGTTTTTCTTCTCAATTTATTTGTTTATTGCAATTGGCACAGGTGGTTATATAGGAGCGCTGGTAATAATTGCTGGTTTGGCGCTTATCTCACCAGCTCTAGCTGTTTTGTATAAATATGCTTTTCAGTCACCAAAGTTGTGGTGCAAAGGCAACTAACAAGGCAATTAATCGGACACGCAGCAGTTATCTCTAACATCACAAGTTTAGTGGCAACTCGTCGACTTTCTTTACAGTTCGCTCGCTTGAAATATCAAAATGATGGCATATCTCACTGAAAAATATGCAGATGTTGAAATTGGTACGGTAATTGCTGCCTAGAAATAACGCCTCAGTACGTCGAGGCGATACATTTATTATAAGGAGTATTTATGTTTGATCATCTTTGGCGAGTCGTTTTGAGACTCGGTGTTGTTTTTATCGTTTGTTTACCCTTGCAGATAAAAGCTTCAATTATTTCTGCGGATGATTCTACATTCGGCGCGGGCACACTTACGCGTGACACATTACAAGGCCTCGATTTTCTAGATGTGACATTTTCGGTTGGATTGACCCGGGCGTACGTTTCATCACAGTTTGGTACCGGGGGCCAATTTGCAGGCTTTCGATACGCTACTGACGATGAAGTCATCAATCTTATAAACAACACAGGTTTCAATCCTGTTGCAGTGTCAGGTGCAGATGTTGCTGGAACAAACGGCATCGACTATTTGTCTAGTCTGGTAAGTCTCCTAGATCCAATACTCAGTAACACTTTCAATGACGCTGTTTTTGGTCAGGCAGTTTGTTCGCTTGCCCCGGGAGCGTGCCGGATAAGTATTTACGATCGACATGTGCAAGGCTCAGATTTGGTAAATGCAACCGGCGGAATCGGTTTCAATCAGGTCGTGACGAACTATGGTTCCTATTTAGTCAAATCAACTCCGGTCCCAGGGCCAGCTACTTTCTTGTTGCTTGTCGTTGGAATTCTCTCGCTCTGGGTATACCCTAGAAAACGTCGTTAAGTTTGTAGGTGTGTTACTCGCTTTACTCGTGCCACTCGGACGCACCTGCTTCAGGTTTGCTTGCAAATGGCTGCACCATTTTGTCGCAAACGAATCCTTACGCGTCACGCCGCTTAACAAAGTGTTATGTGCCACAGGTTCTAGTATTCATAGAGGAGGATTATGAAAAAAACTGTACGTCAACATTCTATATTTATGGTGTTAGTCGCTTCCATAGCCTTTTCAAGCTTTGTGAACGCTAGCGAAGCCACGCTAAACAAAAATGTGCAGTCCTTAGAAGCAATTGTAACAAGTTATTACAACGTAGTATCTGGCCCTAAAGGATTCAAATACGACGCTAAGGCTGATAATTTCTTACATGCGCCTGAGGCGATGATTACCCGTTTCAATGAGAACAACGACTTTCAGCGTCATGATTTGCCGAAGGAGCAAGAGTCTTTACGAGAACCTTATGTGGAGGGATTCTATGAAGTTGAAATACATCGAATAACGGAAGAATATGAAAATGTAGCGCATGTATGGAGTACCTACGAAATGCGAAACTCTCCAGAGTCGAGGCCATTTATGAGAGGCATTAACAGTATCTCCTTCTATTTCAACAGTGGCCGATGGTTTATTTCTTCATGGAGCACGCAATATGAGGGGGCAAATAAAATACCTGCGAAATACCTCCCACAAAACCAGCTCACAAGTCAGTTCAGCGAAACGCCGACAGCGCTCACTGACTGAGGTGTAAAAGCATAGCTATGAGATATAGTTGGCTTTTTATATGTTCCTAATTTTGGCTAGATGTAAAGATTCGATATGGATTTTAGTAATCTCACGGATGGCATAATTCTATTGATAAGCGGCGGAATAATTGTTCTTTTTGGATGCGGAATATTATTACCGAATCTTGCTAGTCAGGAAAACGTCGATAAAGATAAAATGCAAAGGGTGCTTGTTGTCGGGTTGGTAATAGTTATGTCCGGCGTGGTCCAATTAGCCCGTCATTTATTATAATAGCTATTGTAACCAGCGGCGCGTACAACAAGACAAACCACAATCGACCACAAATTAATGTGGGCTGGACTTCGCTATCGCTCAGCCTGTGTTTGCGGCGTTAGGTTTACAGGGATTTATGGAAGTATCAGGATGAAATCGAGCAATAAAAAACTACTTATTTGCTTATTAATTACTGTTGCTTTTATCACTTCTGGAGCCATTTTTTTTAAGATAGCGAGAGATGAAGTTTTCTATCTTTGTGGTAATTTTTCGGCCGGTGTAATGAAATCAAGTGTAGTTAGGCAACTTGATACAGCTAACCGTTCCAGCTACACGCATTCTGTTCATGAAAGTGGTTCAACTATTGTGTTTAGTAGTAGACTCTATTTTGTCCCCAATCAATGTGTTATCGAATTTGATAAAAGTGAAAAAGTTGTCCTTGCTGGTTTTAAGTAAACCTAACAAGGCGCTCAAGAACGGACAAAAAACAGTTGGCTTTTGTTCACTACGTTCACTATTTTAGCCAACAATTTTTGTCCGCTTAAGTGGGCGTTAGGGGTCTAGGTTAATGTCTTCGGTTGCTGCACAGATTTTTGCATTACTTATATTCGTAGTAGTGCTATTTCAGCTAGCACTTATGCTAGGTGCGCCCTGGGGAAATGTTGCAATGGGTGGCCGGTTTCCTGGCAAGTTTCCGCCGATAATGCGAATAGCAGCATTAATTCAAGGACTCGTCCTAGGTGTTATCGGCTTCATAGTCCTAATTAGAGGCCAAGTGCTAAACTCGAACTTGTACGAAATAACCGAAATTGCTATTTGGGTGGTCGTGGCGCTCATGGGACTGTCACTTGTTATGAATCTTGTCACTCCAAGCAGATGGGAAAGAATCATATGGGCGCCCGTTGTAGTAGTCCTTTTCACATGTTCAGTAGTCGTTGCGCTATCGTAAATTCTACGCCTAACATAAAGTTTAAGCCGCTGCCTTGCGGTCGCTCGGACGTGCCATTCCGGAATCCGTTTGCGCATGGCTTCGCCATTTGCTTGCAAACTGCGCCTTTCGTGTCACGCCGCTAAACTGGGTGTTATGTGGCACGTTACGTCTGCAGTCGACCCTTAACCGCTATTTCTCGAGAACTAGCTTCGCGCGTCTTCGGATGCACGAAGAGGCGAAAGTTGAAATCGATTAGCGACCCGATACTGGGAAGAAATTGCTTCGATGACCTAACCAAGAAAAGGCGATGGTCGCTAGCATGATGCAGACCAATAGTTGTGAATAAACGGCACCAGATCCCGACGATACCAATAAGGGCCCTGCAAATAACGGCCCAAGCGCGCCACCTAATGACTGAGCAAGAGGCACGAGTGCGAGTAACCTACCGGTTTGGTCGTATGAGCGCACAATATTCATGGTGTAGGGGAGGCTAAAATTCCAAACCGCACAGAAAAGAACAACTGCGATAGCGAATCCTATAGGACCCGGAGTGCTTACAAGGGTAGCGACGTAGATTAGGCATCCAACAAGCAATATAACCATCGCCTGCCAAACAGAAACTCGAGTATGAACGATAGCAGCTGCGACTGAACCGCCAAGCCCCAGCACTAGACCTAACGTTACTGCCACACCGACGTCAATTGTCTCAATACCGGCGCTGTTGCCAAGTATCTCGAGAAAAGCCCAGTTACTCGTTAAACCGATAAAATAGACCACCATGGCAATCAGAGATAACCAGGCTGCAGGGTTGAAATTCGAATGTCCGGTATGAAGTGGAATGCTATTCGTTGGTGAACGATTTGGAATCATTGGGAGCAACAACACCGACACTCCAACTAGAATAACTAAGAAACCAATGACACCTTGGTAACCCCAATTTGGGGATAGCACTGCAGGAATCATGAGCGTACATAGTCCTGCAATCAATACCATTGCGCAGATGCTAATGCTGAATGCCCGAGTAGGGTTTGGCATTGATGCTAATCCAAGCATGACCGGTGCTCCGGTGATGGAGCATCCGGCACTAGCTACACTCATGCCGACAATCAATGTGGCGAAATCGCCAGCAAAGAAACAGATGATCAAACCGAGCAATCCGACAACAACACCGAAGGTAATCGAGTGGCGCCAGAGAATTCGATTTACCCAAAAATAAGAAGATCCCAAAAAGATACAGGACGAAAAGAAGCTGCTCGACAACAGGATCCCAAGTTGTTGCTCATCAAAGCCGAACGTATCCTTGAGAACACCCACAAACACGGGTTGAATGTTGAACAAGAGCGTACTCATAGCGCTTATGTAGCTCAGCGCTGTGAGCTTCAATCGATTACCAGGTATTATTCCCGCAGTAGAAACATTCCGCATCATCCTGTGCTCTGTCGAGTTTTCTCCCGCAAAGTCGAGTCCGCATCTTGCTGCAATACCACACTCAATAGTTGGCGAGCCATCTTCCGAAGCTGGTAGTCGTTGATTACATTAAAGTTGGAATGTAGCCAAATGCCGTCGATCGTGGACATGATGAGGGTTGCCAAGGTTTTAGCTTCTGTAAGTGGGATGTCGTTGGCGCGATTGATAGCTTGGGTAAGTAGACTAAGCAGGGGCTTGTAACCGCTCCGGAGCTTTTCTCTTAACTCGGGCGTACTGCTCATAAAACTCCACAAGCCGATAGAGAATTGACCATCGTCGTCAGGATCCTGTCCGATCCCGCCAGGTAACAGCGACTTAACTACAAGTTCTAACCGATCTTTCTCGCTGACCTGAATTTGGTCTGCGGTCATCTGCAAACGAACTCGAATTTTTTCCATATGCCATTCGAATACGTAGGTGAGCAGTTCTTCCTGGTTGCTAAAGTAATGCGCGATGACTCCGGTGCTAAAACCGCCGCGCCGACAGATACCTCGCACAGTGGCTTTACTAATTCCCTCCGCAGCGATGAGTTTCATGACGACATTGGCAATTTCTTCACGGCGCTGATCATGATTGATTATCTTTGGCATGACTATTATATTACATCTGTCGTATTATAAAAAACAAGCGAATTGCGACCCTATTAAGCAGGAACTAGTCATGGACAGTGCGCAGAAACTCGATGTAATTCTCGAACAACTGAAAGGGGTCTCTGAGACCAAGCCCGCGGATGCACGAATGCTCGACCCAAGCTACTACCACTCTGACGAACTCTTTGAGTTAGAAAAAGAACGCATTTTCTCCAAAGAATGGATTTGTTTGGCGCGTATCGAGCAAATAGACAAGCCAGGCGATTTCGTCACGGTACGATTGTTGGATGAGCCTATTGTCATCGTGCGCCAAGAAGACGGCAGCGTAAAGGCGCTGTCAAACGTATGTCGCCATCGCTACTACCCCGTCGCAGAAGGACAAGGTAGCACTCGCTTCTTCGCGTGTCCGTACCACAAATGGACATACAAACTAGATGGTACTCTCAAGGGAGCACCGGGGATGAACAATTCATCCTTTGATCTATCGAATTGCCGCTTACCAGAGCTACCGACTGAAGTCTGGATGGGTTTTGTCTTTGTAAACCTAGATTTAAACGCAGAACCCCTTGCGCCACGATTGTCATCGCTGACAGAACGGGTAGCCAGTTACCATCTTGATCAATGGAAGGCCCCCTGCATATTTGATGAGCGGTGGAATGGTAACTGGAAACTAGCATGTGAGAACGCTTTAGACAGTTACCATCATATGGGGCTACATGAGCATAGCGTTCAGGTGACCATGCCTGGACTCGGAACAGAATTTGTCGAAGCGTATAAAGCGTGGAATTATCACCGAACACCCTTTAATGAAAAGGGAGTCAACCAGGCCAACGAGCAAGCGCCGGAAGTAGTTGCTCGACTGGAACCGCGCGATGCTTCAGCGATGAACGCCATCTTTGTGTATCCCAATTTGGTTATACCGCTCCTACCCTTCGGCGCAAACTGGCTGTCGTTTGTCCCTGAGTCGATTGATCGAACCTGGGTATTTACCGGCATGGCTATGGACAAAAGCATCTTGGATCCCATTGACGATCACGTGGCGCTCGGTGTCGCGATACAAAAATCACTCGCTGGCATCAACCTAGAGGACTCATTGGGCACTTCAGAGCTACAGCGAACTACGCGATCAGCTTTTATTGAGCGAGGGGCGATTTGCGAAAAAGAACTGGGCGTTTTCCATTTCTACAAATACTTAGCTCGTCGCCTAACCTCTTGAGGTGGGGTCCCACATGGCGACTTGATTCGGCCGAAAATGAGCATTGCGAACGTCGACTTGTAGCCGATGGTTGCCATTTTTCAGCCTAAACGTCGGTAAAGATAAAATGCAAATGGTGCTTATTATCGAGTCGGTAATAGTTCTGTCTGGCGTGGTCCAATTAGCCCGTCATTTATTATAATAGCTATTGTAACCAGCGGCGCGTATAACAAGGCAAACCACAATCACCCACAAAGTAACGTGGGCTGGACTTCGCTATCGCTCAGCCTGTGTTTGCGGCGTTAGGCGAATGAGGAATCAAAGTGCTTAGATTCTTAACTTATTTATTACTGTTACTTTTGTCTGTGAACGTGTTTGCTACGCCACAAAGATCAGACTACTTGATGTATCAAGGAGAAAAGTATCGCCTCCATACCAATCCGCTCGAAGAGCTTTTTTTTGTGAAGAAAGAGCTAAGGCCTGAAACAGAAGTCAGATCTAGCGGAAACTGGCGTGGATACATCGCCACATTTTCAATAAATGAAGATTATTTAGTTGTTAGCGATATTACCATCGCCAAACGTGATCCAAATAAAGAGCATAGCTACTTAAGGGAATCAGTGTTTTTAAAGACATTCCCAAATGAATCCGATCGCAAAATGGATTGGTTTACAGGTTTGCTAGTTGTTCCGCTCGGTAAGCGAACTAGATATGTGCACCTGTCATATGCTTCCCAATACGAAAACTACCTGCTAATTCGTATAAAGGATGGGTTAGTGTTGGAGTCTGATGAAATGAATCTCGAGGAATACATGGCATTTAAAGTGCGACAGTTCGAGGCATTTAAAGCCACTCCTGCGTATGAGGCGCGATACAAAGTATTAAGTAAAATTAGCGATCATGCAGATGACTTTGATTTAGAAGGGTTCATATTTAAAATGGGAGGGTTTACCCAAAATATAGACATCCCGTTTAAATCGCCTAACAAGTCAAGCAACTAAGGTGCTGCAAGCAGCGCCGATTCTTGAGGCGTTACTAGGCATGAGAATGATACGCTTCTTATTTCTTACATTTCTTTTCCCTGTATCTGCTTTGGCACTCGACCTGCCTGAGGGGTGGAGATATCCAACAAAGAAAGAATTAAGCGACGATTACAGCGTTCACTTCTCTGCCGAGCTAGTGAAAGCCACTGGCGACTATAATGGAGATTCAAAAGTAGATACGGCATTAATTTTAGTAAGCACTGAATTTCAAGGCGATGGTCTATTTATACATTTATCAAACCCTAACGGCTATTCTTGGCTTCCACTAAATATCGACAACTGGGATAAGACCTATCCAGATAAAGGCTATATCTATAGTGGCCTAAATATGGGCATTGATACACTTTCCGTCCAAGATACTAAAAAGTTAATACAGCGCTCTATTCAAAAATTTGAGAGTGATCCACCAAAGGACAAAACGATCACAACAGAGTCTTTATCTTACTTTAGACTTGAGAGCGCAGGCTCTCTCTTTTATTGGAGTAAAAGTGAAAATAAATTTATTAGGTATTGGTACTCAGACTAACGCATTGTTTCAATTTGCAGCACAACCGCACGCAAGCGTGCTCGGACTGCCAAACTGCTTCGCAGTTCGTCAGCCCGTGTGCAATGCGTTATGTGACAATTTTAGGAAAAGAACGACCAGAGACGTTAGCCTGCTTGGTTGCGTATGAGTAAGGTCACTCTCTCTGGGCGCATAGAAGTACCAGCGGTTGAGCTGGCCAAGATTACTGTAGCGCTAGAAAAACATATGGCGCTTACAAGGGAAGAGCCAGGATGTATCGTCTTTGAGGTCGTTCAAGATTCAGAAGAACCGACTATGTTCACAGTGTATGAAGAGTTTGTGGATCAGGCAGCGTTCGATTCACATCAGAATCGTGTGCTTGCTTCTTCTTGGAGCGAAGCAACAAAAAACGTCGTACGTCACTATAAGGTAACTGTTGAAGAAAGCATCTAGCATGTGGTTAAAGTCCTGCGCTTCGCTCATTCCGGGGCGTGGTCTGTACACCTCAATGCGCGTGCCTTCTGTATTGTTTTAGCTGCTATCTATATCACTATTTAAGTCAGCGACCGATCGTCTGAACTGCGCCAAGTTAGCTCGAAGCGACCAGGACCACAATTTGGAAAAAGAATTCAACAGCATCATCAACGCCGGGTACGAACCATACGCTTAGGGCGGTGACTGCTACAACACCGGCTATTCGTGCATACAAATTTTTCATTATTGCGCTCCCTCTGTCATTCTTGGCGCGGCTTCAAACAGCCACAGATCACCTGAATCGATGACTGCCGGTGTCGCCGCTGACCCGTACTTATCGTTCATTAGCGTGGTTAGCGCTTCGAGTCCTGCGCCACTTTTGATGCGAACCAACTGACGCTCATAGCGCACCCCAGCAATACGCACGATAGCGCGACCATCTTGCTCAGCCTGGCCCGGCCAACTCTTCCAAAGTTTGCCAACCATGCTGTTCATATATCCCGACCAAACGTATATTTTTCCGTCGACAGATGCGGTCCAAATTCGTCGAGACTGTTCTGGGACGAGCAATTGCAACTCGAGCGTGTCGATGTCGTTGATAAAGCTCCAGTCTGGTTCGTCGCCACGATAAAGTTCGCCTGAGACTAATGCGCCGCCAGAGAAAACTCGATTCGGACCATCCGCAGAGCGTTGCTTATAGGCTGAGGTAATTATGGCGGTGGTAAGTATCAACAATAACCACAAGCCGATAACGCCTGCTTTTTTCAGTAAAATCATATGTTCTCTCGATGTTTATTTATCAATGTGTTCGGCGGTTTGGTAAAAGTTCGTTCAATGCTCAGACACAAAAGTTCAATCACCATGCGTCCGCGCGTACGACCCCTAGGACACCAAAGGCAAGTCGGTCAGCAAAGCACCATCCTAAATTAAAGGCAGCGAATAATAGGCATCCGCTTGAACAGCGTCAACTTATCTGAGCAACATAATTAGAACGCTAGATACAACTCCAAAGCGGGTATTGTGATTTGCCTTTATAATTGGACACGAACTGTCTGCAGGGAATTCGCAGGGAGGCTTATTTCCGCCGACTGCTCACCGATTACCAGCTGATAACTGATCGGATTTTTGGTGGTATTCAACATCTGCACACTTAGCAGGTTGTCATTACTAATTGTCGCGCTGGTATGTAATGCATCGTCGCCCAGGTTTTCTAAATGTTTGATCGCCTGCACCGCTTTGTCGCCCGGGCGGATGGTTCTGCTAAATTGCGCCAGTATATGGTAGATCGGCGTGTAGTAAATCTCACCTGTTTCGACATTGATCATAATCGGCGCACCGCAAAAATTTCCTGCATGATTGGGCCCGCCGTTGTGATCTAGCACCGCGTTCCAATCAACCCAGCCTTCCATCCAGTGATTCAAGCTAACGATGATATTTCGGGCATAGCGGTGAACTGGCGTGTAAATGGGATGATCGTGATTATTGGGCGCCCAGGTTGCCGTGTAAGCCCAATCGGTGGCGTTATCATTCCACCAGAAGTCATCATTACCAAACCAGTCCGATTCCTGAAATCGCTCTGGATCTAAAATAGCTTCCGGAGCAGGTTTACCAAGATCATCGATAGTCCCTTCCGTATGGATAATGGCGAAACCAGGATATTTTTCATGAACTCGTTCAAAGACATCTTCGTAAACTTTCACCGTACTTGAATACCAGTGAACGGCCATACCGTAAACATAAGCTGCGGTTTCAGGGTCACCGATAATCACGTCGGACCAATGCTCCAGGTGATCGCGGTTTTGATCGTAGATCAGTATTCGGGTATCGCTATGTCTGCTTTCACGCAGTTTGGGCCCAAGTTGGCGCTTAATAAACTCGTTTTGAGTTCCTGCGGTGAAGTGCATACTCTCCCAATTACCGCTGTTGCCGTGTGGTTCGTTAACCGGCGTCAGAGCCCAGATATCAATACCAGCAGCTTGATAGGCATCCAGATATTTCACCAGATAGTCAGCATAGGTGGAAACATATTCCGGTTTCAGTACGCCACCGGTTCCCTGCCAGTTATTCTCTTCAGAGCCTCGTATAAACCAGGTCTCGATGTCTTTCATCCATGGAGGCGCAGTCCAGGCCGAGGCAATAATCCGCAGGGTCTTGTCGTCCTGACTTTCCTTGATTGCAAGGGCCTCTTGGATCATTGGCAACAGATCGAATGACTCGTCTCTTATTCCAGGGTACTGTTCCCGGGAAAAACCGTCGTGATCGTGATTGATGTTGAAATGTTTGAGTGCCGCATCCCCCTCGACTTCCGCATGTGAATGATTCCCTTCGACAGAAAAATCGGTTGAGCCTATCGTAGTTCTGGTTAGCGAAAAATCTGCTCCCGTTTCGGCATACAGTTTTTCCATGACTTCACGTCGACTGTCCGGATCAAGATGAGCCAGGACATAAGCAGTCGACTCCGTAAAAGAAGTTCCGATACCGGAAATTGTCTGTTTGATGATGTTCGGCCGGATAACGACTCTGGTACCAGCACTGTGCCCGGCGGAAAACGGCTGGTTTTGTAACACGGACATCTTGTTACCTGCCTCGCTGGTAAGCAGGATTTCTGTTGTCGAGGTTAAACCGAAATTTTTCCCATTGTGCTTCTGTGTTTTTTCTTCTCCGAGATTCTGCGAGCTGCAGGAAGTTAACATCGCCGAAGATATTGCAATTGTCGTCAGCAGTATCGTTCTGATTTTCATGAGTTTGATTTCTGGGGCATTGTTAATAGATGTTTTTTCGAGATGCTAGCACGGTCCTCAACTCACAGCTCAATAGCAGCAAGCTGGTAAATCTCACCTGGTGGCCGGAAATTTGATCTCAGGCGATTAAACAGTTGAGGCCCTTAGTGCTCTACTTCGACGATGGCTTCGATTTCGACAGGTATACCCATCGGAAGGCTTGCCATGCCTACAGCTGACCGAGCGTGCTTGCCCTTTTCTCCGAACACCTCGACCATTAAATCGCTGTAGCCATTGATCACCTTCGGCTGCTCGGTAAAACTTGGATCTGAATTAACCATGCCGAAAACGCGAACAATGCGCTTTACTTTATTCAAACTACCAATTGATTTTTTCAACATTGCCAAGTGTTGTATCGCTGTAAGTCTAGCCGCCGCGTAGCCGTCTTCAATGGAGATGTCATCGCCTAATCGCCCTGTGATTACTGTGCCGTCTGGAAGTATCGGTCCGGTACCTGACAGAAAAACAAGATCACCTGAACGTACCGCAGGCACATAATTACCGATAGGTTCTGCCAAAGCGGGCAGTTCGATCTTGAGCGAAATTAACTTGGTTTCTGGTAAAACTTGGTCCTCAGATTTGATGTCTGCCGCCCGCAAGAAGGGGCTCAACAACACTAGTGCGATCAATAAAATTCTCTTGCCAATCATCAGATGATGCTCCTTACTTTTAATTCACTGGGTTAAATGACAAATTCTTTGAAACCCGTGTATTGATAAGACTCGCGTTGTGAAACACGTAAATAGTTATAACCAAACAGCATAGCTAGGCTGTTACTTCTCAACAGCCTAAACAGCTCATGAAAAATTTTACTGAGAAACTGACTCAACCGATACACGGAAGTCAATTTTTAGTCAGTAAACCTGTGAGATTTGTGAGATGTTGCTGTGTATTACATTTTGTAGGGTTTCATTGCAGCAGCGATATCTTCGTCTGCTGCGGCAGTTGGCAGATAGTTCGGCGCAACGCGTTTTTGCGACTGTTGCTCATAGGCATACGCAAAAGCTAAAACCTCAGCATCCTGATTAGCCGTTCCTATAAAAGAAACACCAACCGGTACATTTCTAAACGCCCCCATAGGTACTGTGGCATGCGGGTAGCCCGCCCGCGCTGCTGGGGAAGCATAACCTGGCCAGGGGCTTGGCCAGTTATCGCCATTAACCGGATCGATAACAGATGCAAGGACACCAGAAGGTGCTACTAGCACTCTGACATCATTTTCAGTGAGAAGTTTATCGACACCATCTTCTCGCGAAGCCTTGAGAACCATCTCAACCGCTTGCTTGTAATCATCGCTTTCTAAGGTATCCATGATTTCGGACGCGTCCATGATCGATTGATCAAATAACACCAGTTCGAGCGCGGCATTGGTGTTATTAAATTCAATAATTTCTGTCAGCGTGCGGGCTGTCACTTTGTCAGGATCTGTACCCGCAAGATACTTATTCAAACCATCTTTAAATTCATATTTAAGGAGGTTATATGAGTTTAATCCCAGCTCTGATGGCGATACTGGTCGTTCTTCGATATCAACCAGCACTGCGCCAGCTGCCTTCAGATCAGCAAGTGCCGCATTGAACAACTGATTCACTGCTGCATAAGAGCCAACAGCAAATTTAAGTACGCCTATGCGTACACCCTTCAAAGCATCCTTATTTAGACTCAGAGTGTATGGGTTGCCCTCAGATTGCGTCATGGCATCCATCATCATGGCAGAACCCATCACCGATTTGGTCATTGGACCCGCTGTATCTTGAGTATGGGATATTGGGATGATGCCTTGCTGAGGCACGAGACCAACAGTTGGTTTAAAACCAACCAGACCGTTTACATTGGAGGGACAGATAATCGACCCATTGGTTTCGGTTCCGACGGTACCTGCGGCCAGAGAGGCAGCGCCTGCAGCACCCGAACCTGAACTTGAACCACAGGGGTTTCTATCGAGGACATGGGGGTTCTTAACCTGACCGCCTAGCGCAGACCAGCCTGACATGGAGTCTTCAGAGCGAAAATTGGCCCACTGACTTAGATTGGTTTTACCCAGAATAACAGCGCCGGATGCCCGCAACCCGGCAACCAAAGGGCTGTCAACTTTTGCATAGTTATCTTTTAAAACCAATGCGCCCGCAGTGGTTGGCATGTTATCAACTGTACCAATGTTGTCCTTTAATAATATCGGTACTCCATGCAATGCTCCCATAACATTGCCTGCTGCTCGCATCTGATCGAGTTTTTTGGCTTCAATGAGTGCATCAGGATTAATCGTTAAGACAGATTGCAATGTTGGGCCAGCAGTATCAATTAATGCAATTCGATCAAGGTATGCCTGAACCAAAGCCTCTGAGGAAACTTGGTCAGAATTTAGCGCCTCAGCAATCTCAGGTAATGTTCCGGCGATAACGCCAGTAGGTTGGAAATCAACAAGCGCGGCAGGTTTCACCAAAGGCTCGGCATCTTGCGATGCAACTGGTTCTGATTTTTCGCCACAAGCACTAGCAAAAATTAGGGTAGCAGCTGACGTCGCTAGGAGAAGTTTTTTATTCATGGAATCCGACTCGATTAATTAAGCTGGAAGGCAGATAGTAACAAATCTGTTCACAATCACCGTAGAATTTTTTAACGGGCTACCAGTCACAAATATAACGAATTGGTTCAAGAGGGTAGGGGAAATAAACCACATGTTCCGAAGAACGGTCATGCATGGTGATTGCTTATATTCATTAAAATTTAGGGCGCATTGGCGTGGTGATCCTGGCTTGTTTATCCCGGGGATGTTTTAGGAGTGGATAGCTGGTGCAAGTTTAATCGGTGGTTGTGACCTAGGCGGCCTCCTTATGTGATCCAGGATCTTCTGAATGATATCTGGGTTAGTCATGTCGGCGATAACGTGCATGGAGTCACCACACAATGGAGACATGGCTAAATCAATATTAAAAGACTCTCTTGAGTCGTTGAGCCCAAGTTAAGGGAACGATGAGTTTCTCATTCGTGAATTTGGCTGATGGCAGCCCTGAGCAAACACTCCGTGATACTGAACAAGGTTATGTCGGGGTCGGGGTACCAGGGCTGCAAGCTTGCTAAGAACATCCAGGGAATGCAAAATAATTCCGGAGCGTTTAGCATCGCTCATTGGCAAAAACCTCTATACAATCTCATCATGACTAAATTAGCCGCCTACCTAAAAATTGCCTTTGCCGTTTTACTGTATATCATCAGTGCTTTGACTTTTGTTGACTATATTTATTCTCTGCTAATACCCGACACTGTGACTGCTATAGAAAATGCTTTTGGCAAACTCGCAATACTTATATTTATGCTGGTTCTGGCTAAATTTAGCCTGGCAGCAGGCAAAGCCCAACTCAACGCAAAACAGGCTGATGGGACCGAACAAGCTGAATCGCCCTCTACCAGTGAGGACAGTAAGACCAATCAGCTAAACTCTCCTGAAAGCAAAATTCAGGCGTCAGGCAAAGAGGCTGATGAATAGAGGAAAACCCGTCTGGGAGTATAGGGGAAATAACCCACATATTCCGAACAACTGTCATGCTTGGTGATTGCTGAGCACAAAGCGCCTTGCACATGAGCTATGTGCCAGGAGCTGACGAGTCATCAGGATGACAACGGATTACTCGTCAGCTTTTGACCTAGTGAGCACCACTATCCTCGCATTTTCACGACTTCTCGAGTACAGGCACCATTAACGCCCTTTTTAGTGAAATCAGTAAGTAAGACTTGATCCCTACAGACCATTTTCTACAGCAAAATTGGAGGTTAGGCCGGAGGCTAGTTATGCGGCGATACTTCCATTCTGCACATCATAGCCATAAGAGTGAAAAATGGCAGCTTTCGGCTGCGGATTCAATTGGTCGATGCAACACCGGACGCTTTGCGGCACTAACGGTATAGCAGCTATTACATTCGCTCGCCCACGGCAAAACCGTAAAACGCTGTCATGCTGCCTTGCCTACCTACCATCTCAAAACGCTCCAATGTCAGGCCGCAAGATTCGAGAAGCGCGGCTACCGCTGCGCTCCCATCAGAACGAAGAGGAATCCCGAAGATAAAGCGCTCACCGTATGTAAGGTCTATGGACAACTTCATATACGGCGCGACGAACTTGAACCCGCCCTCGCCTTCAACGAACTCGCGGGCAAAATAGTCGAATGCGATGAGGCTACCTGGCCCTAGCTCGGCGACGGCTGTAAGCGTGCTGCGAACCGCGTCTTCGGGTAGGTACATCGTCACACCTTCCCATAGCACAAGCGTTCTTAATGCCGGTTCGAAACCGTGTTTTTGTAGCGCATCCACCCACGACACCTGGTTGAAGTCTGTCTCAACGAAGGTGACGTGACTGGATTCAATGCCTGCTTTCTGCAGCGCAGCGATTTTCGCCAGCTGAGTTGCCGGTGTGTCGACCTCGAAGATGTGAACGTCGCCATTATTAAGCTCTTCGTATGCTCGCGTGTCCCAACCTGCACCCAGGATTACAACCTGATCGACGTTCGCGGCGACCTCGCGCAGCACTTGATCGTAGAACTGATTTCGCAGGGCCATCATCATCATCACTGTCGCCGGACGTGTGACCGGACCGCAGAAAAGAACAGGTTTATAACGAGCTAACCGACTTGCCAGCGCTAAGGGCCAGACGAGTAGTTGCAAGGTCAGGGGAGTCAAAGCCGGTAACATCGGGGCAAGGCGATAAGCAATTTCGTCTTCCCGCCCGCCAACGACGTGCGCCATCACACGCGTCAAAAACGGTTCGTACGCCGTTCCAGAAATTCCTTTGGGCTGGTTGTAGAGCTTGAGGCGAATGATGTAAGCCACAGCACCGAGGAGAAAAACAGGCGACAGCGGCAGTAAGACTACAAGGAAGAACAGAAGTCTAACGCTACTCAGCACGTACGCCTGCCTTAGTTTCATCTGCGTTGATCTGTAGCTTCATTCGATTCGACCCGTAACGACGTTAGAAAACTCTAATAATGAGTATAGGCACCATTAACGCCATTTTTAGTGAAATCAGCAAGTAAGACTTGATCCCTACAGACCATTTTCTACAGCAAAATTGGAGGTTAGGCCGGAGGCTACAATGTTTTTGATGAAGTTTTGGTCAAAATTGGGCTAATGTTCACTTGAGATAGAAGCTAGGCCAAGCGTGTTTCTCCGATCTTATCAGCTTCTGATTACTCGCCGGGAAAAAGCAATCCCTGTGGGGGTGCTCGACACTTTGGCAGATGATTAAAGGGTCTGTGAGGCATGGCATCCAGATGGTCTAGAATCTTGTTGATTACGTCAGGGTCCTCAATGCAGGCGATAATTTTTACATCCCCACCACATCGGCTACAGACGGGCAAACGTAAAGACGGCGACGATAGCAACCCCAACAGAGAGCAGTGCGCCGTTATAAACAAACTTACTCGAGAAAAATCGTGTTGTTCTCGCCTTTGAAAAAAGATTAACGCTCATTTGAAGCATTTCATCGCGTTTTTCCCGATGATGAGCTTACCCCTCTAATCACACTCATCATCTTTTTGAAACTGAATTCAAACGCTGGCTGAAGGAAACCAGCCCAGACAACCGCGGGATCATCGAGATGTAAATCCAGAGATCTGGATCTGCCAGCCAGTGACTTGATCCAACCGTAAAGCGTTAGCTCCTTGTCCAGCCAGGCCCTTGCTACGGCCTGCAGCTCAAAACGCCAAACGACGCTTTTTGCGCGGGAATACTTAACCTCATTGGCCTCTGGTAATGGCATATCCGTGCAATCACAGTACATCGTATGTTGCATTTCTATACCGCAAGATTCCGCAAGTGCAGCATGCAATGAGGGACGGCCGACATTAGCCTCTATGAAATAGTAATCATCAGTGCCTTCGCGCCGCTTGTACTCAATCTCACAAAATCCATGAAAGTCGGTAGAATCAAGCAACTTGCGAGAAATCTGATTAAGTTTCGGAACATCGACTTGCACAGAGGAGGCGCCCACACCGGTTCTTCGTGGCCATTGACGCAACTTTTGACCCACAAGCTCTGCCAGACACTGGCGATCTCTACCGATATAGCTATGATAGAAAAACATGTTGCTATCGTCTCCCTCGATCCATTCCTGCACAATGATACTTGGTGCCAAACCGACACATTTTTGAAGCACATTCTCAAGTTCAGCTCTTGTGTCAATCCTGAACGCTTTTTCGCGTATTGTTGTCCACCAAGCATCGGTTCTAACGGAGGGCTTCACGATGAGCGGCAAGGTGCACGCGTCAATCAGCGGCTGAATCTCTTCTACCGCGCTGACGGTCCAGGTCTGCGGGAGACTAATACCCACTTTTTTTACAAGCTTGCTTACCTGCGCTTTATCCCCAAGCATTTCGAGCGTGTCTTCATTGGCAATCGCCATGCGATAAGTTTGCTCGAGTCTCACACGGTTTTTGCTGGCGACAAACGCCAAAGCATCGGTAGTCGGGCAAAATACAGCGCCGCCAGGCAATGAGTGCGATAGTTCATCCAGCGCCTGAAGCAGACCTTTGTCACCGCTGGGAACCGCGACGATGCGCTGCACGAATCGCGTTTTACACCGATAGTTCTTTACGTCGACGGCAAGCGCGATAACAGGTATCCCGTGCTTGCTTAATATACGACTTAATTCCAGTCCAACGTTGTTATCTAACCAAGCCACTACTGCCGGAATAACCTCTTTAGACGAACTTTTCTTGTAGAGGTCCTTCTCCATGGTTGAAGTACTTGTATTCATGCCGCACTAACGCCCGCAATAACAACATGCTTAATAAAACAGCAATTCTTATGCCAAGTGCCTTAATAGCAATAACATCAGACAGCAATGTCATATCAGTACCACTTGATTTTGCATAAATCACAACAAATGGGACGCGGTTCTTGACCTTGTTCGCTCGAGCCAGTGAGGGTATTCGCATTCTTGGCGAAGTAAAAAAGGAATATGCAGACTTGCTGCGCAAAGCAGACCATATTTTCATCGAAGAGCTAAGAGCTGCAGACCTTTATGAGTCTGTTAGTCAGGCCTTTACTGTGTTCCTGCCTATCAAGTCTGTGGGAGTCGTCGGTGATGCCAGACGTTACGAGTATGTGGTGGCGTTACGAGCAGTCGAAACTATCGACTTTATGACTGCCCGCTGGGCGCACCTGCCTTATGATTTCTTAGGTCATGTCTCTACTCGTATTATCAATGAAATATCTGGTATATCTCGTGTGACATATGATATTTCGAGTAAACCTCCTGCCACGATTGAGTGGGAGTAATAGGGTGAGGCTAACCGATTGATTTACACAGGTTTACGAGTTGCAAAGCAGTTACAAAGAGCTCCATTTTTGGGGCTTTTTTACAAGCGAAGTTACAAACGATAGCGATTATTGCGCATCATAAGGTCGCGAACGATTTAAGCTGGTTGTAAATTTTTCCACCATGGGTCCAATTGTTCCTTTTCGAATATTTAGGTCAGGTAGAAACTGATTGGTAGCAGCCAAGCATGGCAATTGATTTTTTATGCCATATTCCTTGTTCGGCTGTTTTTTCTTGAATATCGATTTTTTTCGGAATGAGGTGAAAAGGCGCTGCTGCAAAGCGTCTGATGGTGGATGCTACATCGTTTGCGAGTTGTTCCGGTGTTTCAACCGGCAGTGTAAAACCGTAAGACTCGGTGATGGCATGGCCCGGGCCGCCGCGGTTCGTTGTGATGACAGGCAAGCCCCACGTCAGTGCCTCAGAAATCACACGACCACTGGGTTCTCTAAAACTGGGAAAAACAAATAGGTCGCTCCGGTCATAGAGTGCTTCAACCTCAAGGCGAGATACGTGACCGTGGAAAGTGATCCGGTCTGCTACGCCAAGTTCAGCTGCTTCTTGTTGACAAATCTCGATCTCTTCCCCTTCACCCGCGCTGTCGAGGGTGACGCCGGGCAAATCTCTCAGTAAGGCCATGGCTCGGACGACATCGCGAAGGCCTTTGGTTCTAACACCACGCCCTACGTGTAGTAGTTTGATGTTTCCATGCGCCAGTGACCGCTGCGCTTTCACTGGAGCAAGCTGATCAATACCAAGTTCGCTATGTAAGTAATATTTTTCGACGTTTGCAAGAGATAAAAGATCGCCAACATATGGTGCCGCGCCAATGACTGCCGCTGCTTGTTGAAAGCTTTTCTTGAGCAACGGGTCTCGGGATAATCGAAAGCGATCTAGCATTCTCAGTCGCACAAACCATGGCGCACTTCGACACTCTGATTTAAATGCATCAGGTGTCGATAGGCTGCCGCCCATGGGACCTAAAATGTATGGAATACCGGTACCTAGGAACGGGGTAGGATAGCGCAACGCAGCAGGGGTGACCTGATGACCAATATCAAAATGTCTGCCTTGTGCCTGTTGTTTTTTAATCCATTGTCTTGTCTTGAAAAAGAAGTAGGGATAGCCAGGCTTTAACATGGCGTTAAGTCTCTCGTTCCCGCATGACGGCTCAGCAAACGTTATGGTTTCTACATCGGGAAGCTGTTTGTTGACTGGGACTCTGTCTTGGCGCTGGAAAGTAATCAACGTGACGTTGGCCATCTTTGCCATTGCTTCAACCCACTTGAATGCTCGCCATGCTTCACCAACATCGGTGCCGTCACAGTTTGTCGCAATCATCAGCACATTGAGGTGTTTCTTACTCCTGTCGGCTATGAGCGCTTCGAGTGGTTGGGATTGCAAGGGTTAGCTCCTTCTTTTTGAAGTTCTTAGAGCAATTTCCTTGCCAGTTTTAGTTGCCTAATTTCGGAGACTAAGAATAAACCCTCCAGCAATACTCCTGCCACATTGCTATGGCAATTGCCTTTGCTATTTACGACTCAATCGGGTGTCTTGTTGCAAATTCGAAAACTATCTCAGCGGTCACGGCCAATCTTCCACGACACCGCGAATGTGATTGTTCCAGGTGAATTTCGAAGAAGACAACTTCGCGTTGGCGGCGAGTCGTTGCATCTCTTGTCGATCTTTGGCGAGAGAAGTCAGCAACTTTGCCATGTGAGTTGTATCCATAGGGTTCACGAGATACCCGTCTTCCCCGGAAGCGATTAATTCAACAGGTCCTGCATTGTCTCCCGCGAGCACAATACAACCAGAGGCCATAGCATCAACAATCGAAAGACCAAATCCCTCAACATCGCCTTGAGCTCGTCTATCGAGCTGAGGATGAAGGTAAACATGTGTGCGCGTATAAAGCGTCCATAGCGTCTGATCGTCCACATACGGCAAAAACCTGAACTCTAACCCTTCAGTGGATGCTGCCTGCTGCTGTAGCGCCTCATGCCTGACACCATCCCCTATCAGAGTATAAATCAGCGGAACACCGGATGAGGCCGCGATGCCAGCTGCTTCAACCGCGGCTTTAACGTTTTTTCTCGTGTTTTGTCGGCAAACGGTCAATATGTTCAACGTACCGTCATAGGCTGGTATGCCCGTTGTTTTAGGCGCGGTGACGCCTAGGTGAGCGACTTTTACTTGGCTCGGTGGAATAGTAGTGAACCGTTCTAACAAAAGCTCACGGGTAAAAGACGAGACCGCAATGATTCGGGCGCACTTTCGGAGCACGAATCCGACAAAAAACCTGCTCACGAGATCGTCACGCAGCAGTTCATTACCGTGAACAGTTAAGCGAATATCACCAAGACGCAGCGGAAGCAATGGAAGTAGCGGTAAAGCCATCCGCCAGGTAGTGGCGTGCACAATATCCCAACGTTTTCGGCGGATCACAGTTTCGTAAAGCAATCTGAAAAATATGGTGACGCCAATCAGAAGCTGCGACCGTCTCCCCACGATGATTTGAGATGCCGTAAGTTCATCTGCTGGTGCATTGGTAGAGATCAGGGTGACGTTGAAACCGGCTCTTCCATATTCCTTGGCAACCTGTTCAGCATACCGTGCAATGCCGCCGGGCGCGGGGCTGATTTCTTTTGCAAGCAACAATACCTTTTGCACTATGCAACCCACCTAGCGACGAATTCGCACTTAGCAACGCTTACAAGCGAATTTGCGATAGATTTTGCTGGCATGGAACTTGCGACAGCGGTGGCAAACCAACAAAGGATCACTCTTGTCATGACAACTTCACGCCTTGCTGTATTTGCAGTGGCTCTGACTCTTTCAATTACCGCATGGGCTTTAAGCACTTCTGATTTTCTCTTTGTTGCTGGCTCTGATCAGAGCAATTATACAGAAGATGGGAAGCCGCTGGCGATAAGCAATATCAATGGCACCTTACCAGGTAACATCCTCCAAAGCGTTTACTCAATGCTGCCTGAATCAACACAGGTCAATCCGGATTTTATCTCTACTTCGAGCTTGACAAACATAATCATCGACGATGAGTTAGACGGCGCAGAATATGCCGAAGTATCTGTCACTTTTCTAAACGAAGGGGCGGGCTATAGAAATTCTCTTGGATACTTTGTCTATGACACGACAAACCCACCTACGACAAAAGAAGAACTCGAGCACCTGATTGTTTTCCCCAATGCTTCTAAGGGGCGCCAAGGCAGCATGACCCAAGGCGACACGATCGAACTTAATATCCAAGCAACCGCAGGGCAGGGCATTGGTTTTTTCGTCGTACCTAACGGTTATGGGGGGGAGTTTAACGAAATCGGTTCGCTTGGCCGTTGGAACACACCTTTTTATACGCTAACCGATTTGAATCCAGAATCGACTGAGATCAATCGAAGACACTCTATCGCTTTTGTCGACCCCATCAACGAATTCTTGGTGATAGGTTTTGAAGACCTTTACCGCCCCCTCGGTGACAATGATTTCAATGATCTCATTTTTACGGTAAATGTAACGCCGTTTGTTGCAATTGACGGTGTGAACCCAGATGGCAGTGTGGACAGCGGTTATGAAATTCTTGTGCAAGATGATCAACCAAATATTACGACGACGAGCGTTTACCCTGCTGCTTGCAGCTGGGCGACCATCGCCTTTGAAGACAAGTGGCCAGAGCTGGGAGACTACGATTTTAATGATCTGGTGTTGAGGCAACGAGTCACGGAAACTCTGAACGGCCCGCGAGACGTTTTACGAATACAGGCTGATTATCAAGTTCAAGCTGTCGGCGGCTCTTATGCAAATGGATTTGCTGTCCGGCTACCGGGTGTCCTAGCAAGTGATATTGACTCAGTTTCTGTTCTTCTTAATGGATCGCCGGTAGCACATGAAACCGTTGAAACCCTTTACGGTGACGTAAACCTCATCTTGAGTGAAAGCACGCGGGACGACGTTTCTGAATCTTTTTCTAGCGACTGTAAGCGTTACAGAGCGGACCAAAGCTGCCTGTCTTCGCAGACTGAAGATTTCGTATACAGCGTTGATATTGTGTTTAGTAACCCCGTTAGTAAAGAAATATTGGGAAAACCGCCGTACGATCCGTTCATCTTTTCAGCGGTAGACCAAAAACGAGGCAGCTTAACAGAGCCGCCCGGTCGAGGCTGGGAGGTACATTTAAAAGAATTCTCTGGCACGGGTGCGTTTAACTCGGGCCTTACGGGTACATTCGACGATAACTCTAATGGTCTGAATAGTTTTGTCGACGGTAACAACTTTCCTTGGGCAATTCTCGTTAACGATATTTGGGCGCACCCTGTTGAAAAGATGGACGTTTCGCAGGCTTACCCCGACTTTCAAGATTGGGTTCTGACGAGCGGTGAGGAAAACCGCAATTGGTATACCCCCAGCAGAGCCAGACAAGATCGAGTTATCGAGGTTGCGAATTCTGCTGGCTGCTTAAACTAACAAACCAAACTGGACGCTGACAATGAAATCAATTAACAAAACACTAATGATGCTACTTTGTACGTTCCTCATAACGGCATGCGGCGCTGGCTCAGGCGAAGATGAGGATGATACGCCGGTTGCGAGCAGTGCAAGTGGAACTAGTAATCCAACTAGTCAGCCGGTATCTGCTACTAACGGAAGCGCGACAAATGGCGCTTCAGGCCAAGGTGATGAGCCGACAACAGTCGATCTAGATGCTGACTCTGGCTTTGACTTTCGGGTTAGCGGCGAATTTCAGCTGAATTTCCTTTCGGTACCCGTTGACTCGGGTGCGCTAACAATTTACCACGGTCGTGTCGATAACGGTCAAGATGGAATCTCGATTGACTATCTGACGCGATTGACTTCGGTCAGGCCAGTAGAAGGAACGACAATTTCGCTTGAGGTCAACGATAACTGGACTGAATTGCTGTTTCACTGGGTACCTGAAGGGCCCGAAGCAGATACCGTTTTTGCTACCAAGTTCTTACCCAATCAGAGCAGTTACGACATTAGTTTTTGAATACCGAATAAACAACAAAAAGGTTTAAGTGCCGTTGATGGATCTGCTATTTCATCAGCGGTTGTCTGGTGTCTAGGATGCGAAGGTCAGACTCGGCGGGTGAGTGTGGCATCGAAGGTTTGGTACTACGATGGGGGAAAGGTCAGAACTATGAGGTGTTATTAAGTACCTGATATTAAACAGTTTAAAAATAACGTTACGACTGGGTGGGAGTAGTGACGACTAACAAGGGTCTAACCTGACTGCTACCGTCGAACTAGTCGCCTCAAGCGGATACAAGCCAAGCGCACCTGACATTTTTGCGACGGTATACTTCTCGACCTTCATGCGATGAATGATTTCAACGGTAGGTCTGTCTTCGTGGAGCCTTGGCATGACACAAGACAGTTGCCCATCTCGAAGCATTTCGGCCTGCACACCATTCAAGTTATGCGCTAACGCCTTATCCTTGCCGGGGCCAACCCAAGCGCCATCGTCACGATCGACAATCCATAATCTTAGATCCGCAACCTCCCCTTCTTTGTTTTTAGCAAACACCGAGATCACCTCTTCTGCTTCACCGCCAATTGAAAAAAGTGCGGGATTCAAAGCCAACGGGCTGAGCAACACTGCAACCCAGGTCAACCATTTCGGTTTCGCTGACCATAAAAGTACCCCGCCTAAACTCAAACAGCCTAGTGCACCTAACATAGGACCCCAAGTAGGCATCGAGTAGGGGCCGGCATGTTGAAATCTAATCGCGAAAACGCCGAGACCGACGAGAACTAAGACAAGTGCGTAGATTTTGGAAGCGAGTGAAGTTTGGAGTATAGGCACCATTAACGCCCTTTTTAGTGAAATCAGCAAATAAGACTTGATCCCTGTTTGCTTCCTTCAGCAATGTTATGTCGGAACGGTAAACGTGCGCTCGGCCCGATAGCAATCTACTAGGTGCCTTTTCAGATGATTTACCACGGCGGCTCACTCGGCTAAACAACAAATTAGCCAGTATCGTGAAAGCAAAGTAGCCAATCAGTGAAACGTTCTTGGGTCGCAACAACATTCGCAGGGAGTTCATAGACGGGCGAGGATAGTAATTTTAAAGCGCATTTACTCCGAATTTCAAAAGTACCCCAACTGGGCTTTTTTTAAATTTGAAAGTTTGAATGACAGTCTTTCGGTAGTGGTTGGTCAATGTCTCAATAGCTAATGATCTCGTGTCTTATAGACGGCCGGGGTGCTCACTTAGCGCAAGAAGTAAAACGTGATGGCGTTCAGGTGACGACTTGTCTACCCGGTTATGTCCGAACCGAAGCCCACACGCGCGCAGGTTTGCAACATCTTCACAGGAATATTCCCGATTAGATGTGGTTAAGCCCGAAACCAGTGGTAGAAGAATGTGAAGAGGCCTCGTTGTCAGGGAAGACAACATTGATACCTGGGAAGGTTTACAAAACGGTGAGACCCTTTCTTGGTTCCAGGTTAGCGAATGACATTTGGCGTAATCTCACGCGAAGATGATTTAAATAAGTTGCCAACTTACGCCACTATCTGTTTGTACTCGCAGTTTTACCTCTCTTTTCTTAGTTGCCCTCTGATATGTGGAGGCGATTGCAATATCAAACGGATATGGCGCTATCCTCTTCTGGCGTAAGGGTTCTCGCGTTGGTTTAGGGATTTTGTCGCACCTCCGCAATCCATGCTATTTCTGATTAATATCTCTTGGACCGATTTGCAGTTTGTGGATGACCCTTTGCAATACGCGAAAAATGCTGTGCAAATCGAGTGCCTTTGACAATCGGAAAACAGGACAGATTTAAATTAACTGTCGGAAATAGAAGCACTTATGGTTGCCGGGCACGATAATTGCTGTATCTAGGTATCTATCATTTCAAGATGAGTCGATACCATGCTTGCTCGTATTTCTAAATTGCTCTGCCTCAGCCTATTCCTGTGGGCAAAAACGGCCGACGCCTCGGACCCATTTGAATTCTGCCCAACAAAGGCATTCATCGTTCAATCGCCCGGTTCGGTGCCGATTCTCTACGGCGTCGATCTCGCCATCGGCAGCTACACCACGATTTCACCGAACATGGGAACCAGCAGGGTCAATGGCGCCGGTTTCAATTATCACGACAGCTACATGTATGGTTGGGACTACGGTGCCGAAACGCTGGCACGTTTTGGCAACGATTACCAAGCGGTTCCTCTCAATCTGACCAACCTCATCGATAAACCTTTCTATGTTGGAGACGTCTCCGTCGTAGAGAATGCGTGGTACGGTTACCGGAAGGGCTACGGCCTGTACCGGGTCGATCTGAGTGATCCTGAAGCAGCGCTAGTGATGGAGAAGATTGCAACGCATACTTCCATGGGTAACCCAAACTTGACGGACCTGGCTTTCCACCCCTTCGACGGCCTGATCTACGCAGTCGATAACGACGGTTTTCTCCTGACGATTGACCCGGCAAATGGCGAGACCACGGTGCTCGTTCAGGTGCTGAGCGAAGCGGAAGAAGGTTTTAATTTCACCTTCGGCGCACAGTATTTCGACGTTGACGAGAATTTTTACCTAAGCAACAACAGTAACGGGTTCATTTATCGGGTAACAATAAACGGAGAATTTTCAGAAGCCGTATTCTTTACTTATGGCCCCTCCAGCAGTTCCAATGATGGCGCACGCTGCGCACTGGCGGAAGTCGAGATCAGCGACCTTGTCGACTTTGGCGACGCGCCGGACAGTTACGGCACTACGCTGGCCGAAGGCGGAGCCCGGCACGGGATCAGCAGCCTGCTTCTCGGCTCACTGATTGATGGCGAATCGGATGCCTATGTCTTTCCATTGAGCGATGACATCAGCGATCAGTCAGATGATGACGACGGGATCTCCTTCCCAACCGGCTTCGAGATCGGCTCATCGGCGATCATCATCGCCAATGTGATTGGCTCGGGCGGTTTCCTAAATGCCTGGATTGACTGGGACAAAGATGGACAGTTCGAGGATGATGAGCAGATCGCAGAAGCCCTGGCAGTTAACGAAGGGACGAACAACTTGCCGATCAACGTCCCGATTTGGGCCACCAGCGGTGGGACCTGGGCTCGTTTTCGTATCAGCACCCTGCCGGATATTGGTCCCACAGGTGGCGTAAGTAACGGCGAGGTCGAGGATTATCCACTTACAGTCACCGAAGTAGGTGTCACCACCCGCCATTATCCGAACGAAAGCAGCTTTACGAGTTTCGCCTTCGAGGACAAGTATCCGCAACTCGGCGATTTCGACATGAACGACGTGTTGATGAACTTGCGCTATACCGAATACATCAAGGATGGTCAGGTGATTCGAATCAAGCTCGAGGGGCAAGTGGCAGCGCTTGGCGGGCGTTACCACAACGGTTTCGGCATCCAGATTCCCGGGATTGATCCGGCCTCGATTAAAGGTGATTCGATTGCGCACTTTGTCAATTACGTTCGGCAATCTAATTACGCACTCGAGGAGAATCGCATCAGCGCGGTGCTCGTCGCGAGTGAGAACCTGTGGGACATCACTCAGCCTGGAGAATCAGGATGCAGATTCTTTCGAGTCGAGGAGGGCTGCGGCACCACCAGTCGCCCCAACTGGCAAATGACTGTGCCTTTTCGCACGCCGGTCGATGTCAATAGCATGCCTGCGATGCCCTACGACCCATTTATCTTCGCGGCACCCGGCACCAATCACGGAAGTTCAGTGAGCGCAGTGACTGGCCAATACCCGGGCCGAAAACTCGAAGTACACCTGAAGAACAGGGCCCCAAGCAATGCCTTTGAGGTCGGACTGTTCGGCACTCACGACGACGCTTCAGATACCCAGCAGGCAATCTTCTTCCAGACCGACAATGGCGTACCTTGGGCGCTGGAGGTACCGCTGGATTGGAAGCATCCAAAAGAAGGTGTCAGCGTGCTCGAGGCCTACCCGCAATTCTCAGATTTCGCGGCGGATCCTACTGGGATGACCAACCCGGAGTGGTACCTGGAAAACAATGCCAACCCCCAGTTCCTTTACAACGATTAGCGAGTTAACCATGAACCGTAAAACAACGTATATCCGCTGTTCGCACCTCTTGATCACAATTTTCCTGCTTTGGTTCTTAACCGGCTGCGGTGGCGGCGGTGGTAGCAGCGATGAAAGCCCTACTGACGAGACCACTCCTGCAGGCTCCGGCACGACCACTGCGACGGGTGCTGAAAACCCGATCACCGAGTTGAGAATCACCGCAGAGAATGACCTGCGCGTTAATCAGTCGCTCGAAATCTTTGTCGAAATGAGCTCGTCGCGTTCGTATCTCTCCATCTGCCCGGGCTCTGGAACGGTGGTCAACGCCGCATCGATGAGTTACGACCAATGTATTGCGCGACGGCCGCTGACGGCCGGTGTAGACAGCCTAAGTGTTGACGTCGCGAACCATACCGATGCGCTTGTCGCGATCATCTGGTTCTACGAAACCGGCCGTGACCCGTTGGTTTACCGATGGCAGCGGGACGCCGACAAAGGAGCGCCGCTGACAGCTGTCTGGCGGATCGAGGAACCCGGTTAACCAGTACCGCGAGAATAGGGGCATTTACTTTCCCCGACGGGACACCTTATCTGACAGTAAGAAATTGGGTGTAGTTTACGCAGGAAACGCTAATCGTAGACTGATTGTGGTGTTTAGAACCCAACTGAATGCAATTCTGGACTTACAGGAAAAAAGCGTCTTCTCAGTGCGGCATCAGAAAATGGTAAGTCTTTGAGTATAGGCACCATTAACGCCCTTTTTAGTGAAATCAGCAAATAAGACTTGATCCCTACAGACCATTTTCTACAGCAAAATTGGAGGTTAGGCCGGA
>Ga0208964_1000276_pt1 | contig 28803 bp, 22 predicted proteins | sample AOAMet1_08_M0_20_2_FD_188227 | JGI IMG/M metagenome (GOLD analysis project Ga0208964, IMG submission 188227) | Ammonia-oxidizing marine microbial communities from Monterey Bay, California, USA - CAN11_08_M0_20 (SPAdes) | ecosystem: Environmental > Aquatic > Marine > Intertidal zone | place... | reverse complement strand
GCCAACTGAAGCTGGCGCCGAGGCTCTCTAACCTCCATTACTCGTACCCTTCCTCGCTCCGTCCCTAGTCAACTTTGACATCGTACATATAGTACGGCAGCCGCTTCATTCCGAGTGATTCGTAAACTTTTTGCGCACGTTCGTTATCCGTTTCGACATACAGTCTGACAAAGCCAGCTTTTTCCACCCGCGCCTGCTCGATTACCGTTTGATACAGATTTTTAAAAACACCTTGCCCACGATATTGTTCCTGAACATAAACCGATTGGATATACCACAAATTACTATTCCGCCAGTCGGACCATTCATAAGTGACCATCAGACTACCAGCCACTTCGCCGGCAATCTCACCAACTAAATAAAATCCCCTACTAGGATTGCTAAACACCTCGTCGACCGCGGGTCCAACAACGCTCAACTCAAGTTGCTTTCCCTCAGTCTCCTGAGCCATTGCCAATTGAAATCCAGCTATCGTTGCCGCGTCGGATGGTACTGCCTTACGAATCGTGACTGTCATAAATTAACGGTATTTCAAAAAGGAAAAGTGACACAGTATGGCTCCCGCCGACTGAACCTGAACGAAGGTACTTCAAAGGCCGCATTGACGCAACACGCTGTCGGCAGGTTGGGCACGGGACAAACAAACAACTTGCCACAACTTAACTTGTGGAAAGACCAAGCGTAAATTTCAGAGGTATCGCCCAGTCAATGAGTCTGGGTTTTCAGCAACTTGATCAGGAGTCCCCCACGCTACGACTTCCCCGCCTGCTACGCCACCTCCCGGCCCCATGTCGATAATCCAATCGGCACAACGCAAAACATCAATATTGTGCTCGATGACCACCATCGAATTGCCCCGGTCAACCAATCGATTGATAGCTACCATCAGCAATCGAATATCTTCAAAATGCAGTCCAGTGGTTGGTTCGTCAAGCACATACAACTGCCCGTTTGCGCTCGACTTTGACAACTCCTTAGCCAGTTTTACACGCTGAGCCTCACCGCCTGACAAAGTACTGGACGCCTGCCCAAGCTTGAGATAACCCAACCCGACATTCGAAAGGCACTCCAGAATCATCGACAACTTAGAAAACCCGTCGAATCTTAATTTTGCCTGATCAACGGTCAAATTTAGAACATCTGCAATCGTCAGCTCTCCAAACCGGACCTGCAAAGTCTGCACATTGAATCGCTTTCCTTCACAGCCGTCGCAAGTAACGAAGATATCCGGCATGAAATTCATATCCATCCTCCGGATCCCTTGTCCTTGGCAATCCGGACACCAGCCAGCGCGCGTGTTAAAACTAAATCTCCCTGGACCGTATCCCAGCCGCTTGGCAGCTTTGGTCGCCGCAAACATTCGACGCAGCTCACTCATTAGTCCGGTAAACGTTGCGGGGCACGCGCGAGGCGTCTTACCAATCGGCTTTTGATCGACCATTACTAATCGGCTGATCTGGTCAACTCCCTCGAGGCGTTCGAACGGCAACGGCAAATCTCCCCCCTGGTCTAACTCACGGGAAATCGCGGGCGCGAACGTCTGGTTAATGAGTGTACTTTTCCCACTGCCGCTGACGCCGGAAACACAACACAAGACACCCAGTGGAATGTTGACACTAACCGATCTCAAATTATTGCCGGTAGCATTTAATAAGCGAATGCACTTATCCACATTTATTTCCCGGCGACTCGAAACATCACCTATCTCCCGCTCCCCCAAAAGGTATTGAGCCGTTAACCCAACCCCATTTTTCATAACCTCCTGAGCGCTCCCGGCAGCCACAACCCTGCCGCCCCCAGGTCCCGCTTTAGGCCCCATATCAATTACATAATCAGCCGCCCGAATCATCGCCTCATCATGCTCGACAACAATAACTGAATTCCCTGAATCTTTGAGCCGCGTAATCGCACCAATCAGGCGATCGTTATCGTGTTGATGGAGGCCGATCGAGGGTTCGTCCAAAATGAAACAGGCATTCGTGATTCCAGTGCCAATGGAACTTGCAAGCCGAACTCGCTGATGCTCACCCCCGCTCAGAGTGACCGCGGATCTACCAAGCGTTAAATAGCCAATCCCTACTTTTTGCAGAAAATCAAGGCGATGTACGATTTCAGTTATTAGCACCGATGCAGCTAACTTTCGTTCATCCTTAAAGTCGACAGCGTTAAAAAACTCGGTTAATTCCCCGAGCGGAAGATTTACCAGATCGCCAATGTGCTGGCCATTTATCAGTACTGACCTTGCCTGCCTCGAAACTCGTGTACCGAGGCATTGATGACAGACAACATTCGAGATGTACGATTCCAATTCAAACTGCCGATCCTCGGAAGCCGTCGTTGCAAGCTCTTTCTGGAGAATTGCCTGAAGGCCCAATCTTTCTTTATCCACAGAATAAAAAAACTGTTCGAATTGCGAAGGCAAAAACGACTCCAGTTCCATTCCAAGATCGCAACCGTTTGCATCCAGAATTGGTTCAAGCGCGGTCTGAAATTTCCTGGCTTTCGCTTTTGTTAAACCCGACCACGGAAGAATGGCACCATCTTTAACAGAAAGGCTTCGATTAATCACAAGCGTCGGATCAAACTGAATCAGATGCCCAAGGCCAGAGCACTCACTACAGGCACCAAAGGGACTGTTAAAACTGAAACTTCGTGGCTGGACCTCCGAATAGCAAATCTCACAGTCCGGACACGAATACCTCGTACTAAAACTGAGATCTTCCCATGTATCGGGATCGGACGTCCCATCGCCTGGTTTCAAACACGAACAAACTATATTCCCCTCGCCATTTAACCGAATTGCATTATCAATCGATTCGAGTAACCGAGACTCAATCCCATCCCGAATAATAATACGGTCAGTTACCGCCTCGATGGTCCAAGCCTGCCCCTCGTGCAGGCTTGGGAGCTGTTCAATATCGTGTACCACGCCATTAACACGGGCACGTACCAGTCGCTCGCGGCGTATCTTTTTAATAGTTTCTGGGGTTCCCCCCGTTTGCTCTTTCACCAACGGAGCCAGAATCATAACCTTCGTCCGCTCTGGTAATTCGAGTAATCGATCTCGAATTTGCTGAGGTGTTTGTTGCTTAATCGCTTGACCACATTGGTAGCAATGGATATCGCCGACACGAGCAAACAAAAGTCTCAGATAGTCATAGATTTCAGTAATCGTACCAACGGTGCTTCGCCGGTTGGATGAATGATGTGATTGGTCCAGGCAGAGCGTGGGTTGGAGACCAATCACCTGATCGACATCAGCCTTGGGAATCTGATTAAAAAATTGACGTGAAAAAATTGACAAACTTTCAACGTACTGACGCTGGCCTTCTGCATAGAGAGTATCAAATGCGAGTGAACTCTTGCCACTGCCACTCAACCCCGTGATAACAACAACTTGATCGCGAGGTATTTCAACATCGATATTTTTTAGATTATGAGTTCGGGCACCGATGATTTGAACCGATTTATCTGTCACCGCTCGATCCGATTTCGCTAATTGAGAGTTTGCAAGTTGAATGTTTGATTGACGAAGTCACTATAAAAGCTCCCCCGTCCAGAACACCAGAGGGTTTGCCAAACAAGCTTACCGAATTATCGATTCCCTGATGACAAACGCGTCTCGCGAGGGCGAACCAAAAAGAATGCAATGACGGCACCACCACCAATCGATATCCAGGCAATCGGTCCAAAGGTTGGGAAGTCAACTAGGAACTCAAAGAACGTTGGCGAGTCGCTGTAAACTAACCATTGAACCAACAGTCCCGCCATTAAACCCATCACCCCTGAGACTCCCGCGTGTAACCAGCCACCCGATCTGCAAGCCGTACTGAATGCCAGACCAACTGCCGCCCCCGGCATGACGCCACTGTAAAAGCCGTAGCTCAAGAGAATTTTGCAGAGCATCCCGCCAATAACACCGCCCACGCAGCCAGCGAGGACACCTGTGATTAACCCTTTTAGCTGGACGTTATTCATTTCAATTTTCCCTGCAATGTAATCACTAATTGTCGCGAACCACCGCTGTTGCGATGCTCGCACAAATAAATGCCCTGCCACACACCCATCTTTAAGCGACCAAAGCGAATTGGCACTGTCACACTCGCTCCAAACAGAGACGCTTTGACATGAGCCGGCATATCATCCGGCCCCTCGCAAGTGTGAACAAACGGACTTACCTCGGGGCACAACTGATTCGCAGCCGTCTCCATGTCGATCCGGACATCAGGATCCGCATTTTCGTTGATCGTTAATCCGGCGGAGGTGTGCTGAATAAAAACGTGGCAAAGTCCGACCTCGAAGCGTTCGATTTCGGGAATCGCCTCCAAAATCTCCGCAGTAATTAAATGAAACCCTCGTGACCGAGGCGAGAGGGAGACGCAAGTTTGGTGATACTCCAACATTCTCTTTAAACGCCTCCTTTTCGGCCACAAAGTCGGGCCGCTCCAAAAGTGTTGCCCCCTGACAAATGTCCATCTCGTGGAAACCTAGTTTTTTTTCGAGCCGTAAATTACGTCAATATGCCCCTCAAATGAAATGACAGTGACAACACTTGCGGCGAACTTAATAGCTTAGATTAACCTGTTCCGCGTTTTAGCCAAAGCCAAGAAGATGCTTAAAATCGTTCATTTTTAACTTCTCGACGAAGATTGCACCATTAAATAGATTTAAAGTCACCGAGCGACCCTTAGCTCTGCCCCAGTTTTGCCCCCAACAAAGCAACTCAAGCTGACTGATAACCAACCAACCCGGCTAATCACCAATGCTAAGCTCACCATCCTGCCAAGACCGTTTTTGACCGTGAAAAACATTTTCAAAAATCGAAAACAAATTTCTTGACTTTGATTACGGCTCGTCAATAATGCTTGCGTAATTGGTTGCGAGCACGTCGAATTCTCGAAAAGTTCAAGCCAATATTTTTTGGAGCCCACCACGCGAAACATATTTCTTTAAGCCAGTAACTCGGCGACCCGAATTAATCGCAGTCTGTGGCCCGTTTCCCTAGAAAAAGATTTTGCCCAACTACAGGTACATACCCATGTCCAACGGTAACAAGAAAGTAAAGAACGTCTTCGAAGCAATCCTCGAGTACGGACACGACGAAGATTTCGTGCCATTCCAGGATGAGCAATTCATGGCGACGGATGCTCCCGCGGGATCAGAAGAAAAGATCGAAGCACTGCGGCGACGAGTTCTTGAAGGGCAACCCCTTTGGCACGGCGAAGACCGTGAAGATTACTCAGGCTTGACTGGCGCTGTCCGCCCACGTGAGTGATTCACCAACACGGCGTTAATACGTTAAACTCCGGTCATAATCGACCGGAGTTTTTTTTTGGCTAAACAAAACACTCTACCGTGTCCCACTACGCTCCGCTTCCGTCTACCACACGAAATCCCGTTGGCCTCTCACTTCCGTTTCATCGGTCAACCTAGTTCACCGATTCATTTACCTGATTGCCCTGCCCCGAGTTGGATTATACTTAACAGGGCGATCGAACCAACCTGCTAGTTAAACTCGTTTGGCCCTCAATCAAAAAACAGCAATCATTTTACGATCACCGTCGTTCTAAATTTGAATTTGGATCTCTACCTGAGGACTACCATGTTCGCCTTCATTATTTCCCGCTGCATCTTGCTCGTGTTGGCTGCAAGTATCCTCTGGACGTTCCAGATCGACAGAGATTCACTTAACCTCGCAACTCCGCTTCCATCCGGCGATCTCGCCGCAATCGATCAGATTTCAACTGTAACGCAAGCAAGCGAGTGGCTTGGTCCCCTCGCTCCCATTGCCATCTCTCCATTTTTTGGAATCACAATACTAGCCGGGGTAAGTCAGTTCGGTGGAAATTGGCCCCTCCCCCATTCGATGATTAGCGATAATCCAGTTCTAGGAAATCCATACCTGTTTTGGACATTTCTCTGTTTAACGATCCTCACTTCGGTTCCAAGATTCACAAAAGTCAGTAAACCATTTGCACAAGCCATTGACCAATTAGAGACCTATGCAGGAATCATCACCATTGTTCTGATTCGGGTATTGACCGTGCTTCCCGGCGAAACGCCCGGCATCGACGAAATCACGGTCGTGCACGCTTCCATATTTACATTCTCAACAAGCGTTCTTTATTGCTTGTTCGCAGCGTTCAACATTGTGGTTATCAACACCATCAAGTTTTTCTTTGAGATCATGGTGTGGTTAATTCCAATTCCATTTATCGATGGACTTTTAGAAGTAACTAACAAATTGATCTGCGCATTGCTATTAGCCGTTTATCTATGGAGCCCGACCGTTGCCCTGTTCTTGAATCTAATTTTGTTAGCTGCCGGGTTAGTTGTATTTCGCTGGATTAACAGAAGGGTTCACTACATTAGAAACATAATATGGGACCAACTCTGGTGCTTCATCCGCCCAGCCTACCAGATTCCCGAAATCGCCGAATTGATGGTTTTTCCCGACCGGCCGCTTGGCCCGTTTCCAACCAAAACTCGACTGCATCTGCGGCCACACGCCGAGGGTTGGAAATTAACTCAAGAACGCCTAATTCTTGGTGACAAAACAATGGTTCTGCCCGGCAGTTCCCACCAACTGAAGATCTACGACGCAATTTTAGTGAACCGAATCGAAATAGAAGGTTCCCAACCCGCACACCTTTACTTTTCTAAACGTTATTCCAGAAATCTTGAAAAGCTATCTCACCTACTAGGCGTGCATCTTCCGAAATCGAACTCGAACATAAACACCTCAATCCAGGCACTGGAATCCGATGGGGGACTCAATCTCCCGAAGAAATAGCTTCATCAAGAACGCTCTCTGCCACATAAATCGGCAGACGCGGTGTGCAGGTCACCGCAATCGCAATCGCATCGGAAGGACGTGTATCAATTTCGATAATTTCCCCATCTCGCTTGATCCGGAGATTCGCGTAGTAGGTTGCTTCTCGTAACTCAGTTATCACGACGCTATCCAATTCGCCACCAAGCGAATCGACAACTTCGACGATTAAATCGTGAGTCAGCGGGCGAGGTCGAGCGATATTTTTCACCCGACGGTCGATACTCGTTGCTTCAAAAATACCGATTAAAATTGGAAACTCCCGATCTCCGTCGACTTCCCGCAGGAAAACGATCTGGTTCTCGTTAATTTCACTGATAATAATTTTGGCAAGTTGCATCTCAATCGGCATTTCATATCCTTTCAGAATTTCACTCTCCGCAATGACCAAACGGCAGTGACATAGACGCTGCAGTTCGCAGCCACCCAAAAACAAACCTACTCAATGGGCTCTAACCTGTTATAACAAAGATTGGCTGCTAGGTAACATCCCTGCAAATTGCCAACTCGCGAACCTTTTAGTGAACACTAGACATTGGGATTGGAAAGTAAATGACGAAAGTCGGAATTGCCGGAATCGGTTTCATGGGATGGATTCACTGGCTCGCCTATCAAGAACTTCCCGATGTCGAGGTCGTTGCGATTGCCACTCCAGAAGCGGAGCGACGAGCGGGCGACTGGTCCGGAATACAAGGCAACTTTGGACCGCCAGGAACCCAAGTTGACCTTTCGGGTGTGAGAACCTACGAAAACCTTCAAGCTATGCTCGCAGATGCTGATCTCGAGATTGACTGTATCGACATTTGTCTCCCGCCTGCAATGCACTGTGAGGCAATTCAAGCTGCCGCGAAGGCTGGAAAGCACGTTTTCTGTGAAAAACCACTCGCACTTAACCTTCGAGATTGCGACACGGCCGTAGCAACCTGCAACGAACACAATCGTCAATTAATGGTAGGACAAGTATTGCCTTACTTCACTGAATTCCAATACGCCCGTGAGCTTATCGCTTCCGGAGAATACGGGAATTTATTGGGGGGATCTTTTAAACGAGTCATTTCTGATCCTCAATGGCTTACCAAATTCTATGATCCCGATGTCATCGGCGGTCCACTCTTTGACCTTCATGTCCATGATGCACATTTTATTCGTTTACTATTTGGCATGCCTACCGGCGTTTACAGCTGTGGCCGCCTGCGGGGCGAAGTCGTAGATTACTGTAATTCAATTTTCCGATTTGAAGATTCTAACCTCGCAGTTACCTGCACCTGTGGAGTCATCAATCAGCAAGGGCGACCGTTTACTCACGGCTTTGAAATTCACTTAGAACGAGCGACGATTCAATTTGATTTCCAGGCCTTCGCCGACGCCCCCGAAAGCATGCCACTCAAAGTACTCACCGAAGACGGTAAAGTTCTTCGTCCCGAACTTGGAGACGGAGACCCTGTCTTCGCTTTCAAAAGAGAAATCAAAGAAGTCACACAAGCAATTGCCGAAAATCGCCCATCGGCCATCCTCAATGGAGCACTTGCAAGAGATGGAATCCAAATTTGTCAAATGCAGTCGGAAGCAGTTAAATCAGGCCAATTCGTTTCCGCAAACGAGATCGCAGGTGAATAATTGTTGCTGGTAACTGAGTAAAGCAAAACCTAAGTCGGGCGATTGATAAAACGGGTTGGATTTCGCAGACAGCCGAGACTCTCGCAAACGCCACAACCGCGGTACTACAAAAGATCACTAGGGCATCAATTTCCAGTCAACTGAATCTCTCGAAGCCACGCGTATTCTTGACTACGGTTATTTCGCTGTTTTCCACTTACGCGGTCAATTGACTCGTCAACGGTGCCAGGGTATTCAACAAAAATGCCGCCGAGAAATAGTTCACTCTGGTTAATGCCAAGCCTGTCAAACATTTCGGGCGTTCGGAATTGGCCACCACTGGACCAATAGGTTCCCATTGAATTGGCCGTCAAGAGAAGTAATAAATTTTGAACCATCGCCGCGGCAGCAGCGAGATGCTCGTCATCAATTGTCGTTTGCTTGGGTAAACCAATCGAATTTTGGACGCCTTCTTGCTGTTGATCCTCTCCGCGGAATTGCGGCAACCACGTTGTGATAATCAACGCCCCGCATGCCGACAGCATCGCTGGCAGCTTGTTGGATGCTTTAACGTCCGGAAACCAATCACGAAAATTACTCGCGATGTTTCGGCAATCTTCATGCCAGAGAACATGGACTCGCCAAGGCTCAGCAAGACCATTCTTGTCCCGGTTGTAATGGAAGGGTGCCCACCCCGCTGTCTTGATCGAATCGACCACTTTCCGATTACATAACGCGGCAATTTCTTCGGTGAATTGAACTGAACGATTCACATCCCCGAGTACTTTAAGCGTTTTCCGAGCTTTAATGATTCTGGATAATACCTGCACATCGTCTTCTGATTGCATCTCAAACTCCACAGCGTTTCGAAGAACCACTTCCTAAATGTTACCAATTTCACACCAACAAACTCGCCCCGTTCACCAGAATCAATTGTGAGGTGCGAATAAAAACTAATCTTCGACGCAATACAAACAAGCCCCCTCGTTTACGATTGTTAGTAACAAATGCTAGAATCGAACACGCCGGTTGGGCAACTAAAAGTCGTCAGCCAAAGAATTTGGCTTAACGCTCCCTCAGGTTGGAAGCGGAAAGCTTGATTGCGGACTACTTGCAGGCCCCGACTTCTTCATTCAATGATACTTTTGGTTAAGGATTTCAAGTGAGCAAACATTCCAAACTTCCTCGTTCTTGGCAGTTCGCTTGGCGCGCTGCTGTTGCGTTGATGGCCGTTGTAATGATCAGCCAGACAACTCAAGCACAAGCCCCCAAAAAGATGTACGAAGTCGAAGGAATCACGGAGTACCGTCTCGATAACGGCGTCAAACTGTTATTGTTCCCCGACAACTCCAAGCCGCAGTTCACGATGAACATGACCGTCAATGTCGGATCTCGACACGAGGGCTATGGAGAGTCCGGAATGGCTCACCTTCTAGAGCACATGCTGTTTCGGGGAACCGATCGACACCCAGATATTCCTGAGCTGCTCAAGAACCGGGGTGTTTTAAACATGAACGGCACGACCTCAATCGACCGAACAAACTACTTTGAAACGCTTCCCGCTCCCGACGGCGATTCCAAGGTCGCGAACGACAACTTAAAATTTGCCATCGAAATGGAATCGGATCGCCTGATCAACAGCTGGATCAAACCAGAGCATCTCGAGAAAGAGATGACAATTGTCCGAAGCGAGTTTGAGCGAGGTGAAAACAATCCGCAAGGCATCTTGATTCAACGAATCATGACCGCTGCATTCCAATGGCACAACTATGGAAAATCAACCATCGGTAATCGCAGTGACATCATGCGTGTCCCGGCAACTAATCTTCGGGTGTTCTACCGAAAGTATTACCAACCCGATAATATCACGCTGGTAATTGCCGGCAAATTTGACAAGGAACTTGCGTTAGATTTAGTCGAGAAGAACTTTGGTTCGATTCCTCGTCCCGATCGAAAACTTCCCAAAACTTACACCGAAGAACCTGCTCAAGATGGCGAGCGAACCGTTATCCTCCGACGTTCAGGCGACGTGCAGTTTGTCGGACTCGGCTATCACATTCCTTCCGCTTCAAGTACTGAATACGCGTCGGCGCAGGTACTCGCCCGTATCCTTTCCAACCAACCGTCAGGGCCACTCTACAAAGCTTTGGTTGAAACTAAAATCGCAACCAGCGCCGGTGCCTTTGCCCGAATCGGTTATGACCCTGGAATCATGCTGGCTTATGCAGAAGTTCCGGTCGACAAAGATCTCGTCAAAGCAAAAGACATCCTCGTCGAACAGATGGAAACCATCGGCTCCAACGGTGTTTCAGACGAAGATGTAAAAAGAGCCGTAGTTGCGATTTCCAAGGGAAGAGAGCAACAGTTTGCCAACACTGAGCGCTTTGCGACGGCCTTGAGTGAATGGGAATCCTACGGTGACTGGCGTCTTTACTTTCTCCATCGAGACCGACTCGAATCGGTTACGAAAACAGAAGTACAGGATTTCGCGAAAAGATACATGATTCAATCTAACCGGACAGTCGGCCTTTTCTTCCCGTCCGAGGAAACAGATCGAATTGCCATCGACGCGCAAAACAATGTCAAAAAGATGGTAGCCAACTACAAAGGCCGCGAGGCAATGGCCGCTGGCGAAGCCTTTAACCCCTCTCCGATGAATATTCAAAAGCGAACGACCTTTGGCGAACTGAAGTCGGGAATGAAATTCGCTTTACTTCCCAAAGAAACGCGAGGCGATCGCGTAACACTTAGCGGAACCATTCACTACGGTGATGAAAATAGCCTGAAAGGAAAACGAGCGGCTGCCGATTTACTGCCGCAATTGCTATCTCGTGGCACCAAAGAACTTGGATTCCAAGAGTATCAGGATGCCTTAAATAATCTTAAAGCAAGCCTCGGATTCAGCGGATCTTTAGGAACTCTAAATTTCAGCCTCCAAACCGAACGGAACAATCTCGTTCCCGCTCTCGCGATCATGCGTCAAGCACTCCGAGAACCCAAACTGGACCCTAGCGACATGGAGATCATTCAGAGTGAAATGGTAACGGGGATCGAGTCAGGAATGTCTGACCCAATGAGCCTAGCCATTAATGAATTTTCTCGCCGAATGGATCCTCAAGCTTCCGACAACGTTCGCTACACGCCAACAATGAAAGAAGAAGTTAAGAGCTTGAAGGAAGTCAGCATTGACGATGTTCGAAGCCTTCAGGAAAAATTCCTTAATGGTCAATTCGGCGAAGTCGCCGTGGTAGGTGATTTCGATCCAACCACAACTCTGGCAGAATTAAATAATGTCTTTGATGGCTGGAAAACAGAAATGCCTTACCAGCGCATCGAAGAGCCAGCCAATCTCGATATCAAAGGCGAACGTGTCAATTTGGATACGCCCGATAAAGCCAATGCAATTTACATTGCCGGGGTTGCGACTGACATCAATGAAAATCACCCTGATTATGAAGCTATGCTGATTGGCAACTACATTATGGGGGGCGGGCCTTTGTCTTCACGGATCGCGGACAGGGTTCGTAAACAGGATGGACTCTCTTACACCGCGATGACGCGTTTCCAAGCCGACGATCAGGACGAACGTGGAATGTACATGATGTTCTGCATTTCGAATCCAATGAATACTGAAAAAGTCGTCGACACCGTCAAGGAAGAAGTCGATCGCATGCTTGAAAGTGGCGTTACTGGCGATGAATTACAAAAAGCAAAAGACAGCTTTCTGATTAATCGCCGTGGCAGTCGAGCACGAGACGGCCAATTGGCAAGCGAACTTCTGTCCAACATGAAGACTGGACGAACCATGGAATTCCAAAATGCGAGCGATGAGAAAATCTCTACGCTTACAAAAGAACAAGTCGATGCGGCAATGAAAAAGGTCATTGCACCAGATCGCTTACTAATTATTACCGCCGGTGATTTTAAAAAGGCAAAAGCGGAAGCTAACGATAAATAGCCTTCGCCGAGCTTAAATATTGGGACCTGTGTCTCGTACGGTTCCACAAAAAAAAACAAGCCGCTCATTTGAGCGGCTTGTTTCGTTTGGTACTGAATCAACCAAATATTTCGTAAAACTGACCCTTGGGGGTCTCACCCCAAGGATCAACTTTACATGGAAACGCACGGTAATCGAAGATAACCGTCGTTTTCCAACCATCGGAGTATTCTATTGAATGTGCTGTTTGACGCCCGTGGCGGATTCCTGTCAATCAAAGCATAGCTCACGAATCAGTAGTGAGTCTTAGTTAAAAAGCAAATTTCGCTGATTGCTAACGAAGATTCGCGGAGTGAGAATTTGCGAAAAACACTCGAAAATCGCTCAATTCCATTAGTTATTCACGCAAAACCAGGGGTATTCGCTACCCTTCGCCGCCACAGAAACTGCAACCTCGATGTAATTCTGGAACCTGGGAATTCAAGGCATCGACAACTCGACATTGGTTTCCAATGCTGCTTTTGCTACCCTTCCGGCAAGTTCAACGTGACGGCTCTCTCTGCATCCAACCGCGCGGAGCTCCGCAATACTTCAAGGAAGATGTAAATGTATCGTAAACAGATTTGGCCAAGCACGCTTCTTTTGACATTGGTGGTCGGGTTCATAAGCTCGCAATTAGGTTGCCTTAGGGGTAACCGCGTTAACAATTTCGATTTATCGAGACTAAACCCAAAAGCGTTGACGAACAAATCCAGCAATCATAATCCAGCACTCCTGAAACCTGAGTTGGCAACAGCAACAGCACCCGCAACCTTTGATGCCAAATTCGAGACAACCAAAGGGGATTTCACGATCACCGTACATCGCGACTGGGCACCGCACGCAGCAGATCGATTTTACAATATGGTCGACGTTGGATATTTTGACAGCGATATTGCAATTTTCCGAGCGATCGACGGGTTCATGTTTCAATTCGGAATTCACGGCGACCCTGAAGTTAATGCCGCCTGGCGGAACTCAACCATTCCAGATGACCCCTCAACTGGAAAAAAGAATGCGCCGGGGACGCTCTCATTCGCGCAAACGGGGAATCCCAACAGTCGCTCCGTACAAATGTTCTGCAATCTAGGTCTAAATACAATGCTAGACAGCGAGCAACCTGGTGGAGGCAGCCCATTTGTTCCTTTTGCACAAATCAAGACTGGTGCGTCCGTACTCAAGAAAATTAATACTGAGTATGGCGAAAACCCAAAAAATGAAAATGTTCAGAAGCAATTCAAGAAACAAGGGAATGACTACATTTTAGATCGATTCAAAAATATCGATCTCATTAAATCAGTAACGATTCTCGAACCACCGCGCGTTAACGCTATTGGTAATGATGAAATGGACCCGAACCGGCCGGAGATTTACTAACCTGCACATTTCGTTCGGGTCGAAAATTCAATCGACCATCGAGCCAGGGTCACCCGTAGGCAACGCTTTACTGTGTGGATTGTAGTCGTCAATATTTGAAACGTCGAGTTGCTCGCTGAACCCGTCGTTAGGAACAATTTGAATCTCGCTATGCAAATCAGATTGCTGAGCGAGAACATTGTGATGCCGCGTTAATTCCAAAACTGCAAGAAAAATTCCGACCATCGCTGATTTGTGCATCCCCGCCTCAAAAAGATCCGTGAAGGATACTCTTTGCTGGCTCACAATTCTCGCATGAATTCGTTTCATGTAGATATGAATCGGCGTCTCATCATAGGTAATATTAGCCTGAGGAACTGGGCGATTATCTCTTAATACACGCCCGAAAGCACTCACGAGATCCCACAACTCAACCTCATGAATCGGCTGGTCTGCCATATCGACTTTTTGCGTCGGTAAATCATCTGCAATTCGGGCATAACGTTTCTGCCAGGCAATCCCCTGATCCTCCAACAACGAACTGGCATCCTTGAACCGCTTGAACAACAACAACCTTTGCACAAGGTCTTTGCGCGGGTCAACTACTTCTGTCTCATGATCTTCCTCCGCCTCGGGCCGGGGCAGCATGGCTCTTGCTTTAAGTTCAATTAGTATGCTGGCAACTTCAAGAAAGTCTCCAACCGTATCAATTGAAATCTCTTTCAGAACGTCAATGTATTCCAAGTATTTTTCGGTAACGTCGGCCAGCGCAATTTTTGAAACCTCTACCTCGTGCCGACGCACCAGATAAAGCAGGAGATCAACGGGACCCCGAAAAATATCGCTCTCAATACTAAAATTCAATCAACGGTTCCTGAAAATTATTTGCTTGTGTCTTACGCCATGCCTCATTTAAGGTGTGCCCTGAGTACTTCAACCATTTCGAATTCAGCGACGCATCCTAGTCAAACACGATCGAATTAGTTAGCGGCAACCAAAGAACAGAATCGCAACTTTACGCAGCTTATATTTTTTCTATGGGAAATCATATCGGGTGTTCGTTTACAACGACCATGCCAAAATTAATTCACACTCAAAAAAGACAAGCGTCTAGTTTGCATCGTGGTACCGAATGGAACGAGCGTCCGGCACAGCTTGCTTGATCGGATTATATTGGTTGTTTTCCCAAAGTTACCCTTTCAAAATAAGCTACGAAAAATACGCAAATTTACATCCCGCAAACCACCCATCCTGCCGATACTTCCAACTGTCAACCTGATTTGTAAACAGGTTACACCATTCGAAGTGAATTTCGCCGCTCAAAATCAATTAGGGAGGAGAAGTGCCGAGAATGCAACAAGATCCAATTCAGATCAAGAACATTCAGCAATTACGACAATTTGTATCTCATACGTTGTGCCAACAAAACGATTTCGAAGAAGGTATTTTTCAGGTCACCGAGAGAATTCTCACCAGAGGCAACCGACCATGTGGCATTTTCTTTTGCCTTCATGGACCGAGGAGCGTCAAACTAACGGCCGTTTGGGAAACCGACAAAAATTCGATTCTGTTTTATGGCTCATCCGGTGAGCGATTTAAAAGAACGGTGCTCGCGATGGCACCTAAAATCCTGTCGCAATAGATTTTGCAATCATATTAACACTTAATACCAAGGATACTCGATATGCTCGTTCTTTCCAGGAAGGAAAGTGAAAAGATCATGTTGGGCGACTCGATTGTTTTAACAATCGTCCGGGTCTCGGGAGACCGAGTCCGATTGGGAATTCAAGCACCATCTGACATGTTAATCCTCAGAAAAGAGCTTGATCCCATGAAGACCAGTGAACCTGAAAACTCGAACGAAAGAAATGATTCGGATCAAAAGAAGGCGGCATGATGCCGAGCTCTTATGATTTTTTTGAATCATCTCTGTTGAAACTCCTCGTGTTGCCACAGGATTTTCCATTATAGAAAACGGTAGTTGTGATCCCGCACAACTACCTTTTTTTATGCGCCATCTCGGAACCGCAATTCACCTCAAAACAACTTTTACAAACGCGCTCAAAATTTGGTACATTGAAATTTCAATTTGCCACCGCAGTACACATTGAGACTTCTTCATGCGATTTGTAATTCTCACCATCATCGGCGTCTTGGGTCCACCCTTGCTCTTCCCCGTTACAATGCCGCTGTATGGACAAGTACAAACCAAGTCGACCGAACTGCCAAATACGCAACCGCTTTTAATCCCGCAAACACCACCTCAAGAAGCGCTTAAACGACTGTCGCTTCCAAGTGGGTTCCAGGCAACTTTATTTGCAGCAGAACCGGATGTTAATCAACCGATTGCAATGACTACTGACGCACGCGGTCGTCTATGGGTGGCCGAATGCAATACGTATTCAGATCGAAAAGAAAATTTCAACACAGAATTGAATGATCGAATTTTAATTCTGGAAGACACCGATGCTGACGGAACATTTGATAAAAAAATAGTCTTCTGGGATCAAGCGAAGAAACTCACCAGTATCGAAGTTGGCTTTGGCGGTGTTTGGCTGACTGCAGCACCCAACCTGATGTTCATCCCTGATGCTAATCAAGACGATGTTCCCGACGGTGAGCCAATCATTTTATTAGACGGCTTTGAAGGCGACGTTATTCGGCACAACATTGTCAACGGCCTCCGCTGGGGACCTGATGGATGGCTTTATGGACGGCATGGCACTCAGGCAACCTCTTTTGTTGGTTCTCCGGGAGCGACCGAATCCCAACGCACACCCATGAATTGTGCGATCTGGCGGTTTCACCCCACTGACCGAACCTTTGAAATAGTCGCTCAAGGGGGGACGAATCCATGGGGTTTTGATTTTGATGAACATGGAGAAATGTTCATGATCAATACCGTCATTGGCCACTTATTTCACATCGTTCCAAACGCGCGCTATCAACGGATGTACGGTGCACATTTCAATCCGCACCTTTACCAATTAATCGACCAAACCGCTGATCACTTTCACTGGGACGTCAGCGAAGAACATTGGGCGGTCGGACGTAACCAAAAAATGTCCGATGGCACCGATCAGGCTGGAGGTGGACACGCCCACACCGGACTGATGATCTACCAGGGTAACCAGTGGCCAAAAGAGTTTCACAATCAACTTTTCACTGCAAATTTCCATGGACGCCGAATAAACTCCGAATCCATACATCGCGATGGCAATTCCTATGTCGCCCATCATGGAAAAGACTATTTCAAGTCTGCTGACCCGTGGTTTCGAGGGGTCGAATTGATTTATGGACGCCACGGAGAAGTCTACCTCGCCGACTGGTCTGATATCGGCGAATGCCATGAGAACGACGGGATCCATCGAACCTCTGGTCGAATATTCAAAATCTCCTACGGAGACTCAACTCCCTCTGTCCCCGAAAACATTGCCGCTTCTTCGGTTGACCAACTGATACAAAATTTATCACACCCAAACGAATGGGTTGTACGAAAATCGCGGCGAGGTCTACAGGAGCTGACTGCCGCAGAAATTACACAGTCCTCTCCCCCACACTTCACCCCTGAATTTGCCGCACCGCTATCAAAAGATCACCGATGGATACCGAAATTTCAAACGGCGTTTGATTTAGCTGGTGACACGAAAACGAAACTGAGGATCATGTGGGCTTATTATTCGTGTTTCCCGAATCAAGAACCCTGGCTTCTTGATCGCCTCTCCGAACCAGACGAACACCTGCGAGCATGGGCGGTGCGTTTACTGGCCGACGGTCGCATTACAATTTCGGACTCTGGACTCGAACGCATTCTCCAAACCGCAGCGCAGGATGCGTCGGGACTGGTCCGACTTTACCTGGCCAGCTCTATACCACGATTCTCCCCTGACTTCGGGCATCGCCTGACAGCAGAACTAGCCAAACAATCTCAAGATGCCCAGGACCGAGTTCAACCGAAACTCATCTGGTTTGGCTACGAACCGATCGCCAACCTATTTCCCGACCGCGCAATCGACCTGGCCTTCAACTCAAACATTCCATTGCTGACGCAAAATATTGCGCGGCGGCTCACTTTCAATATTCAATCTGAGCCTCAAATTGTCGACAAGTTAACGGCTCAACTAAAATCCCAAAATCCCGCCAAACTTAAACCGGTTCTACTTGGCATGACACAAGCCCTGAAAGGCTGGAACCAAGCCCCTCCGCCCAAGGGCTGGAATGCGACCAAGTCAGCATTGGCTGCACACAATGACCCAAGTATCAATCGCATGCTGGAAGAGTTGGACGTCGTCTTTGGAACCGGCCGAACGATTGAAGAATTGAAAAGCATTGCCAACGATAGCAATTATGATATCCCAGCCCGTCGCCAAGCCATCCTTGCATTAGCTAATTCACCAAAGGTCACCGATCTTTTCAAATTTCTGCGACCACATCTCAACAACAAGGCCCTTACCACCGCGGTCATCAAAGCGATGGTCAAATGCGATACGCCGTCCGCTGCGAAGGTGATCCTAAATCGATATCCCCACATGGATCCGAAGGGGAAATCGACCGCGATCAACGCCTTAGTCACACGAGAGGCTTGGGCCGAAAATCTACTTCAGGCCATTGGCACCAATAGAGTTCCAAAGTCAGCAATCTCCGCTTCCCATGCTCGGCAAATTAGCAACTTTGATAATCCAACGCTTCTTTCGTTGCTTGAGTCTAACTGGGGATCCATTCGCTCCACTTCGGCGGAGAATGAGAAGAAAATGATTCAACTAAAAGCAAAACTAACTTCCGCTCGCCTGAAAAGTGGGAATCGTGAACAGGGAATGAAGATTTTTGAAGAGCACTGCGCGGCGTGCCATATCATGTATGGTCGCGGGGGCAAACTTGGCCCTGACCTAACTGGGTCTGATCGCAAGAACATCAACTATCTCTTGGAAAACATCCTCGCGCCAAGTGCTTCGGTCGCGCAAAATTATCAAGTAACTGTGATCGTTCTGGAGGACGGTCGATTTTTAAGCGGTGTGATCGTCAATGAAAATCAACGCACGCTTGCTCTTCAAACCAAAGACTCGCTCATGACAATTGATCTGACCACAATCGACGAGCGTCGAAAAACCAAAGATTCACTAATGCCTAATGGAATCTTAAACCCACTGACGGACGAACAAGTCACTGACCTATTCTCCTTCTTAAGCCAATAAACGGTCGTCAGTCCAAATCACGTTAGAGTTCACAATACGATGTGTCATCGGTAAGTCGACGACATGGACTTCTCCATTCGTGCTCACTCTCAATTAATTCATCGGCTATTTCCGGCCCCCACGTCCCGGCAGGGTATCCGTAAATCGGAATAGACGAGTCATGCTTCCATGCATTGAGAATGGGTTCTACAAATTCCCACGTATATTCAACGCTATCACCATGGGCATACAGCGTCGCATCTCCCCGCATGCAATCCAGCAGCAGACGTTCGTAGGCCTCAGGAACGTCGTTGTCTGCCAAATCCGAATAGTGAAAATCCATGCCGACATTTTTCACTTTGAACCCGTCGCCTGGAACCTTCATTCCAAAACTCAGCAACACTCCCTCATCGGGCTGGATTCTAATGATCAATTGATTGTGCTCCGAATGCAGCATCTCCTCTTGCCTTCGAAACAGCGTCTGCGGTGGCTTATTAAAAGTGATACAAACTTCGGTCACCTTCGTGGGTAACCGCTTACCAGTCCGAGCGTAAAACGGAACGCCTGACCATCGCCAATTGTCAATATAGAACTTGAGTGCCGCATACGTTTCCGTTTTAGAATCATCTGGCACCCCAAACTCTTCGCGGTACCCTTTAACCGGCTCTCCCCGCATTTTTGACGCCATGTACTGCCCGCGAATACTGTATTTCGCGACATCCGATTCAGCGATTGGACGTAACGACTGAAACAACTTGGTTTTTTCGTTTCGAATTGCGACTGCATCAGGAGAAATTGGCGGCTCCATAGCTACATGCGCGACGACTTGCATCAGATGGTTTTGCAGCATGTCCCGCAGTGCCCCCGAAGTATCGTAATAACCACCTCGCGACCCCACTCCAATGGGTTCAGCATTCGTGATTTCAACATGATGGATATAGTTCCGATTCCACAGCGGTTCGAAAACGCCATTAGCAAAACGAGTCACCAAGAGATTCTGTACCGTTTCCTTACCGAGATAGTGATCGATGCGGTAGATATCTTCTTCATCGAAATACTGTTTCAGGCTCTTGTTGAGTGCCTTTGCCGAAGCGAGATCGGTACCAAACGGTTTCTCAATCACTAGACGACGATAGCTCCCTTCGTGTCGATTTAATCCGTAGTGGGAGAGGAATTTTGGGATTTTATCATAGAGAACTGGAGGCGTTGAAAGATAGAACATTACATTCCCCGCCGTCTGGAATGTTTCATCGAGAGTCTCCAGCCTCTCTTTGACCAACGCGTAATCATCGACAGAATTCGTATCAATGGGTTGATAGAACAGTCGATCCCGGAACTCCGCGACTAATGCTTCACTCTCCGAATCAAGTTCCAAAAATTCATTGTCGAACAGAACTTGTTCTCGAAATGAATTATCATCGAGCTTGCTACGACTTACTCCGAGCACAGCAAACTTTTTCGGTAGATAATTCCGTTTGTACAAATCGTAGATTGCCGGAATCAGCTTTCGCTTAGCTAAATCGCCAGACGCTCCGAAAATTACAAAGATCAGTGGTTCAATCGTTTCGCTTGTTTCTGGCATCCAATGAAATCCGAAAATGGTCTGACTTAAGAAGATCTGGAGATTTTACGCTTAGGCTGAACTTCCGCTCAGCAAATGACTCATGAACCACGGTTGTTGATTCAGATAATTCGTGGCTCTGGTGAAACTTAAACGGACCGACAAACCACTTAAGAATCGCTGACTTCGTCCGACCAAGGCTAACCGACTAAGCGTTGTAGGTTGACGAGGCAGTCGTGCCGCCTCGACCAGTCCAGTTGGTATGGAAGTACTCACCGGGCGGGCGATCCGTTCGCTCGTAAGTATGAGCGCCAAAATAATCCCGCTGAGCTTGAAGTAAATTCGCCGGTAAACGCTCGGTTCGGTAACCGTCGAAATAGGCCAACGCCGCACTAATGGCAGGCATTGGTATTCCAAGCGTCGCAGCGGTTGCCACCACCCTTCGCCATGCCGATTGAGCGTTTTCAACCGCCGATTCAAAGAACGGATCCAGTAGCAAATTCGTCAGACCAGCATCTTTCTCAAATGCATCCCGGATGTTGCCTAAAAAAGCGGAACGAATAATGCATCCACCACGCCACATCAAGGCAATCGCACCATAGTTCAATTCCCAATCCTTCTCATCGGAAATTGCCCGCATTAGTTGGTAGCCCTGAGCATAAGAAACAATTTTGGAAGCGTAGAGCGCCTGCTCAAGATCATTGACCAACGCCTCGGGGTCACCATCAAATTTTGAATCCGGTCCTTTAAGAACTTTGGAGGCACTCACCCGCTCGTCTTTTAACGCTGACAGGCATCGTGCGAAAACCGCCTCACCAATTAACGTTAACGGTTGACCAACATCGAGGGCTGAAATTGCGGTCCATTTCCCAGTCCCCTTTTGTCCAGCTTTGTCAAGAATCACATCGACGGTTGAAGTACCGTCTTCGTCGACGTAACCGAGGATGTCCCGGGTAATTTCGATCAAATAACTATCCAACACGCCGTCGTTCCATTTTGAAAAGACGTCGTGCATCTGCTGATTTGACATCCCCAGACCATCTTTCATCATTTGATAGGTCTCGCAGATCATCTGCATATCGCCATATTCGATTCCGTTGTGGACCATTTTCACAAAATGCCCTGCACCGCCGCGCCCAACCCACTCACAACATGGCTCGCCCGCATCCGTTTTTGCCGCAATCGATTGAAAGATTGGCTTAACGTGTGACCATGCCGCTGGATTTCCACCAGGCATAATACTTGGTCCCTTTAATGCCCCTTCTTCTCCTCCGGAAACGCCTGTTCCAATGAAGAGAATTCCACGTGCTGCAAGATCATCCGTCCGACGAATACTGTCCGGGAACTCACTATTCCCTCCATCGATAAGGATATCCCCCTCGTCGAGATGTGGGAGCAAGCCATCGATAACTTTGTCCACGGCAGCGCCCGCTTTGACCATGATCATCACCCGACGCGGCCGCGCTAATTTTGAACAGAGTTCTTCTAATGAGTGAGCCCCACCAATCGTTTTCCCTGCAGCCCGACCCGCCAGAAACTCATCGACTTTTGAAGTCGTTCGATTGTAAACTACAACGTTGTATCCATTGCTCGCCATGTTGAGAACTAAATTTTCTCCCATAACCGCAAGACCGATCAAACCAATATCCGCGTCAGACAATCGAACTCTCCTTGTTTTACGCTCGGTGGAACGACAACAGCCTCACTCACTGCTTGGCCAGCTTCCAATGCGCGCATTTCTCAATTTATTAGTGGGTAGAACTGGGCACATTTTAGCCCATCTGAACGTTTTCTAACAGCGAGCTGGTTGAATTGATCTTCATTTCAGCTTCGCCCCCGATCTTCTCAGCATCGCCTCGCTAATTCACACCCTCAAGGCAATCACTTTACCTACAACAAAAGCTACAGCAACCTATGGCAACGCTAACTGCGAATTAACGTCCTTAAGAATCACAGAAGCAAAAAAAGAGGGCTTCAAAAAAGCCCCCTTTTCAAACGTTATCTATTAATAATCCCGCACTAGTCTATTTTCGGGATTGGGATTTCATCTCAAACGGACCATGGTCGCTCGCAAGATTGACCGCCAGATAATACAGCTTAGCCGCCGAAACCAGTTTTTTAAAATTGATGTCTTCCACTTTATCTGATGGACGGTGATAGTCCGGATGAAAGCCTCCAAACAAAAACGAAACCGGAACACCTTTTTGGTAAAAGTTAATTTGATCACTTCGGTTCCACACATCTTCTTCGTCTAATTCAAAACGGAAACCGACTGACTCATTGGCTTTTAACACGATGTCGTGAATGTCTGTTTCACCTTTTTGACTACCAACAAGATGGATACTTCCCTCATTTTCCTCTGAGGTTTCATCTTTTGTTTCTTCGTTCCTACCAACCATGTCGATATTGAACATGCAGATCATATCTTCCAGCGGCTTGGTTGGATTGTCGCAATAATGCTTTGAACCAACTAAGCCAATTTCTTCCGCTGCAAACCAAATAAACAGCACGCTTCGTTTGGGACGTACTGGATTCAACGCAAACGCTTTAGCAATACTCAAAACCGCCGTCGACCCCGATCCATTATCGTCGGCACCTGGGTAAACCTGTCCACCTCGAATCCCGAGATGATCAAGATGCGAACCGAGAACTACGTACTCGTTCTTTAAATCAGGATCCGAACCTTCCAGCCACGCCACAACATTAGGAACGGCGGCTTGCTCCTCGCGGTACCTCATTCGGATCGTAATTTCTTGAGGAGCCCCATCCTTGGTCTCTTCAGGTTGGTAGATGGCAACGCCGGGCTCGTCGGCTGGATTGATCCAACGTGGCTTTCCACCTAGCCCGCGAATGAGTGACTTCGCCGCTGCATTTTTTATTGTGCCCGAAATCCCAGTCACGCGATTGGGCACTCCCTCACGAACCAATTGTGTAATCGACTTGGGTTCGTCCTTGATTACGCGGATAGCTCCCAAAGGTCGCTGACGGGCAATTTGCATTGCCGCCGATCTTGAGGCCGCAGCATCGGCAGAATAAAACACAATTTTGTCCCGCAACTGAGTTCCCTGAGGAAGCCCAGTGTTGGGGCCAGAGAAATTAATAAACACAACTGGCCCCGTTAGTTCCTGCGCATCGGAGTATCGCTCAAATCCCAGATTGCCAACAGCATCAATCTTCAGCCCGTCCGGACCGGAAATAAAACATTCCTCGAGTATTGGCATCCGACGCTTCATTGGCAACATTTGAAAATAAGTCCCGTTATTTCCAATCGGCTCAAGCCCGAACTCTGCGAGCTTTCCAGCAACCCAGTGAGCAGCCTTCGCATACCCCGGTTGGCCAGTGCCTCTCCCCTCGAATTTGGGACCGGCAAGAATCCCTAACCATTCCTGTGCCTGCTCGATCGTCATCGAGTCATACCCTGTTTTTAAATCGGCAGGCGGAGGAGATGGCGGCGAATATTGCCCCCAAACCGAAGTACAACAGAGTCCCATGGATACAAAAATCCCGAATGCAAACAATCCAAGTCTGTTCGCCAGCTTAACCTGCGAAACCATATTATTACCTTATGTGTTTATTGAGACGGCATCCAACGATAAATCAACGAACGATAATTCGAACGTCTTTCCAGAAGACTTAATACAATGCCGTCTAAAAGGTTAGTGAGTTGAAACCAACTTTGCCAGCACTGGCCGTAGTTGCGTCAAGATTTTGCAACTTTGGAGAAATCCGCCGATTTGATTGTTAGCATTCTAACGGGTTCCACTAAAAGAAACCGGATTGATTACCCCTAAAAGGCCCGAGTAGGTCGCAGTCTCAATAGTGCAACCGATTCGCCATAGTCTACAATCTGATCTCTGCGCGGCAGTTCGGTCACGAGCGAATTGCCACGCATTCAATTCTTCAATCATCACCTGAAGCGGAGCGCTCTCATCGACGCTGTTAAATTCAACCAAACTGCCTGGAACAAAATGGCAGCTGCAGGAGACAAGTACTACCGCGGCATGACTCCCGAGCAAATTGAAAAGGCTCGCAATTCCGATTTTAGAATCAGGGTAACTCCCACCCGTGCAGTTCCCGATCAATGGCTCGGGTCAATTGAAGGACAATCTGTTCTTTGCCTTGCTGGCGGAGGGGGACAACAGGGGCCTCTCCTAGCTGCCGCAGGTGCTAAGGTTACGGTGTTCGATTTGAGTGAAATTCAATTACAACGAGATCTCGAGATTGCCGAACGCGAAAACCTCACGCTGGACACAGCGCAAGGTGACATGCGGAATCTCAGCTGTTTTGAAGACGAACAATTCGACTTAATTATTAGTCCGTGCGCCACTTGTTTTTGCCCAACTGTCAAAGAGATTTGGGCCGAGTCCTTTCGCGTTCTTAAACCGGGCGGATCTCTCATCGTTGGATTCATCAACCCAGTTTATTACATCTTTGATGCCGCAAAACTTGACCGTGGGAAATTTGAAGTCCGGCATTCAATCCCGTATTGCGATTTTGACTTACCTGAGGAGACGAGGCAAAAGCTGCTTGGTCCCGACCGCCCCGTTGAATTTGGCCACAGCCTTGAAGATCTGATTGGCCTGCAACTCAAAGCCGGATTTGAAATGACCGGATTCTTTGAAGACGGCTGGGGAGACAACGATAAACTGAGCTCAATGATCAACGTTTTCATTGGGACCAAAGCAACGAAACCAAACTCCCGCTCCTAACGCGGCCCGCAACTACACCACCCCCAGCACAAGTTCAATGGTTTCACGGTTCACGTTTTCAATCACGCCCTTCTCAGTAATAATCGCCTGAATATAATCTGCGGGCGTTACATCAAAAGCCGGATTGTAAACCTCAACGCCATCAGGGGCAGTCTGGCGACCGAACCCATGTGTAATTTCTTTTGAACAACGTTCCTCGATCGGAATCTCGTCCCCCGATTCAATTGCAAGATCGAAGGTAGAACTCGGAGCAGCAATATAAAACGGAATGCCGTGAGCCCGCGCCAAAACTGCCAACGAATACGTCCCAATTTTGTTCGCGGAATCTCCATTGGCAGCAATACGGTCAGCACCGGTGACAATCGCCTGCACCCGCCCTTCCCGCATTACTTGAGCGGCCATCGAGTCACAGATCAACGTCGCCTTAATCCCTCGCTGCATCAACTCCCAGGCAGTCAGTCTAGCCCCCTGGAGAAGCGGCCGAGTTTCATCGACGTAAACGTGAAGTGACTGTCCTCGATCTTGCGCCGTAAAAAATACTGAAAGGGCTGTTCCGTACTCCGCGGTTGCCAATCCGCCTGCGTTGCAATGAGTCAAAACTCCTTCCACCCCCTTCAACAGCTCTGCCCCGTGCCCGCCAATCGCGTGGCACATCTGTCGATCCTCTTCGTGAATGGCCTTGGCTTCGGCCAGCAAAGACTCACGAAGTTGATCGACTCCAGCAAAATTTACCCGTTCTCTTTCCGCAAAGCGACGCATCCGCTCAAGCGCCCAAAACAGATTGACTGCCGTTGGGCGACTCGTCGCAAGATATTCAACAACTTCGTTCAGTCGCGCGAACAAGGCTTCTTCACCTTCTTCTACGGACTGAAGCCCCAAGACCACTCCGTAGGCCGCCGCAATTCCAATTGCAGGCGCACCACGAACGCGAAGCATTTTGATTGCTTCCCAAACCGTTTCCACATCCTCACACTCGATCCGAACCATTTCCGTCGGAAGCTTCGTCTGATCAATCATGTCAAGGCAACCAGATACGCCGCCCTGCCAGATCATTGTTTCAACTTTTGTCGTCTCGGTCATTTTTATAATCAGTCCTATTGCGAATGTAGGCAGCGTTGCCAACTCATACCTCGGCAAACTGCACCGCAGATTTAGCCGTTAGGCTCGTTTAAGGAGGCCTTGAAATTCGCATTCTTCGTTTCAATTTTGCCAACGAGTTCTTTTTTGAACTTATGGAAGGCAGCTCGCAATTCAGGGTCGCCCGTTGCAAGAATCTGCACGGCAAATAAACCCGCATTGCGTGGACCGCCCATGCCTACCGCCATCGAGGCCACGGGGACATCGCCCGGCATTTGAACCGTCGCCAATAGCGAATCCATTCCACCAAGGTCCGCAGTAGGTACTGGAATGCCAATGACAGGTAAAACGGTGTGAGCCGCAACGACACCCGCCAGGTGGGCTGCACCGCCGGCCGCGGCGATAATGACTCCGATGCCTCGCTCTTCGGCGCTGGTTGCATAATCTGCAACTGCGTGAGGTGTGCGATGTGCGCTCATCACATTGACTTCAAATTCGATACCGAATTCTTCAAGTGCGACGGCGACTTTCTTAATTTTTGGCCAGTCACTGTCACTGCCCATCAAAATACCAACTCTTGGAGTTCCCATCTTTTCTCTCGCCTGTAATTGTTGAAATTAAGCCTTTTTCAAAAAATACAGTTTATCGAGTTCCGGCGAGATGTTAAGTCCGTCCGAAGACCAAATGATCGAGAAAGCAGGATCCTCGACAAAAATGAAACTACCGAAGCGATTCTTCAATTGACTCATTTGGATCGGATGAAGATCTTTTTTCAAGAACCATTCGAATTGGAACCTCGCCAAATTCGAGTGAATCCCGCAGAACCCCGAGGAGGTATCTACGATATGTCTTTGAAAAGGCATCGGGATTGTTGCATTTCAACATTATCGTTGGGGGTTCGATTCCAATTTGTGCAGCGTAGTAAATCTTCGGTCGTTTTTTATTAGACGCCATGGGCGGCGGATGCTTTATTAAAGCTTCCTTAACAATCCGGTTGAGTTTAGGCGTGCCGACCCTTGCCCGCGATTGCTTAAAAAGCATTTGGGCATGATTCATTAAACGCTTACAGTTTTGCCCTGTCTGACCGGTTACAAACGCAATCGGGGCATTCCACAGCGTCGAAAAATTGTCGTGGATATAGTCCGCCCAACGCTCCGTCGCCATATGCTCAGCCATTAAGTCCCATTTGTTGACAACAAAAACGACCGGCTTGTAAGCCGCTTCAATGTAGCTGCACAACTGGCGATCAACCTTGCTGATACGCTTGCTGCAATCAAACATCATCAGAATGACGTCGGCATGACGGATGGTGCGGTGCGCCCGGTGAGTTCCATACCAATCAATATCAGTCCGCACACTCTTCCCGCGTCTTAATCCGGGCGTGTCGATTGCAACCATTGTCTTTCCGTCCAACTCAAACCGCACATCGACACTATCCCGCGTTGTTCCCGCAACCTCACTAACAATCATTCGCTCGGACTGCACCAAGCTGTTAACGAAAGTACTCTTCCCAACGTTACGCCGTCCGACCAGTGCGAACTTCATTTCAGGGCGACGAGTTTCTCGTTTGTCGACTTCTTCCTGCGTCGGCAGTTGCTTCATAATCTCAGCAACTAAGTCTTTTTTGTGACGATTATTTTTAGCACTGCAGCAAACCGGTTTCCCGAACCCGAGAGAGAAAAAATCATTCGCCTCTAATTCCCAATTATCGCCATCGCATTTGTTAGCAACGATTAGAACGGGCTTGTCTAACCCTCGCAGCCGCCGGGTGACTTTTTCATCCAACGCAACCTTCCCGTCGCGAACGTCAACAACGAACATCAGCAAATCGGCTCCCTGAATTCCGATCTCAATTTGTGCCTCAATCTCTTCATCGAGGTGGTCAACGTCACTAATACCGATTCCGCCCGTGTCGACGATTTCGAAATAGCGTCCGTCCTCTTCCAACATGAATGTCATGCGATCGCGAGTTACCCCCGCCATATCGTCGACAATGGCCAAGCGGCGGCCGGCCAGCCAATTGAAGATGCTGGACTTGCCCACATTCGGGCGACCAATGATTGAAACTTGAGGAAGTGCCATGGATTGCTCAGGGTTGCTCAGACGAAATCGCCTGTACAGGAAAAATAATGAACAGTGAAGATTAGTCCGGGTTTGCCTTAAGGAAGAAGACTCAAGAAACGCAAACTTCGAGTTGCGACCACAAAAACAGGTGGAATCGCTTTATTTTTTCGACAAATCGCAAAAACAAGCCTCAATCTCCGGAGGCCACTTTTCATCTGACCTGTGATTCTTTCCAATAATGGCTGTTTGTCAATTGTTAAAGCAGATTCAAACGGTCAATCAATGCCAGAAGTTGGAAATCTTTCTAATAATCAGGGTGAAACCGCCGGTTCACCACTCAATGAGGCCCAACTGGCGAAACTGTTAGGGCAACACCTATTAAGCCTGCAGGCCGCTGGATTAACGCACATACCCAAAAGAACCGGCGAATCGACTCTCGATTTGCAACAACTTCTTGCCAC